>JAABUU010000148.1_pt1 | contig 171541 bp, 187 predicted proteins | sample 5559301 | NCBI WGS metagenome assembly JAABUU01 (sample SAMN10711884, study PRJNA513360) | rock metagenome | isolation source: Antarctica rocks | place: Antarctica: Victoria Land, Richard Nunatak white
CATATATGAGCTACATATGTATCCAGAAGTCGAAGCCGTCATTCTCCCTCCCTCTCTCCCTCTCTCTTCCCTCCCTCACTAAACCCCTCCCCCCCCAACAAACCCTTCCCCCCTCTCCTCCCCTCCCCTCCCCTCCCCTTCCCCCACCCCCTTCCCCCATCAACGTCCCCCCTTCCGCTTCCATCCAGTCCCCACCCCAACCCCCCCATCAACGTTCCCCCTTCCCATTTTGCTTTCCCCCCCCCCTCAAAAGAAAAAAAAAAGAAAAAAAGAAAAGGGCACACATCTGCACACCTATGTAGCGAGAAAGGAAATTGCGCTTGGCCAAAGCTAGTTTGGATAGATGCAGCTGCTACTGGGCTTCCTGGCTTGAATGTGGAAATCCGATTTTTGGGGGAAGGGGGGGGGAAGGAGATGAGGGAATAGGTTTGTGTTTTTGGAAGGGGTGGGGATGTGTGTAGTGAATGGGCTTTTCGTACAGTAGTAGACTAGCGATTGCCTAAGAACGGGTCTGGCAAGTGGAGAAGAGGTTGGCAGACTCGGACGTATGGTAGAATGTACTGTAGCCGACCTGGGTTTAGAGCGCGTCTCAAGCAACCCACAGCTCCCAACCTGGTCTTTGCTAAGAGAGAAAGATTGGAGAGAACTTCCAGCGGCTCAATCTTTTGGGGTATTCCCCTAATACCTAGGGTCTATGTGTAAGCATTGTCGATATAGGACTCCCCCATTGCCCTTCCCTCGCCCCCCGGCGGTTCCCAAAAACGCCGTTTACCAAATATCCAGAGGTCCATTGGGACCATATACCTGGTCTATTCCAAAACACCAATCGCTAATATCAAACACCCCTATTCTCCCCAAAAAGGTATACTCATCACGACCGAAAATCTCCAATATAGACAAAACAGCACTCATTACATCGCCAGCCCCACCGCCCACGGCATGAGCGTCTGACATCTCTTCTGCTGGTCCTGCTCCACCGTCTGCATTGTGGTGCCATTCCCGACACCGCCGAACTTCTCCTCGTTTCTTATTAGTAGTCTTCGCTTGTCACCACCTTGGTTCCACTCCTGCCACTCGGGAGTCCCGGGCAATCTATGGGTGTTTGGATCAAACGTTCTGATGAAGCTGATCCAGTAGCCCTGCATTAAGGGTACTATGTTTTTATTGTTCGTCTTCAGACTGGGCACACCAGCGGCAGTGTTCCAGATAGCTGCCAGCTCGGCGACGTGAGGAGTTCCAAAGCCTTCCTTTTCCGCACCCGGATCGGAGACATTGTAGCGATAATTGTAATTTCCTTTGATGCCGCTGTCGGCGTAGATGCTACTTAGATGAATGCCGGGGCAAACGTAGCGGAGTTCACCGTAGGCAGCAGAAGCTGCGCGCCAGTATCTTTGCGCAGGGGGGAATTGTAGGGTTGGTGGATACATTTGGCCCAAGGTAGTGGCTTGTGAGGAATTCAGATTAGGGAAATTCGATTTTATGAAATCAGTGAGGTGTGTCGTGTTTGCTGTACGGCCTTTGGGCGTAAAGACCGTGCCTTCGTCATTTGCATCGCCGTAGATAGCGGGGACGTGAACGAAGGCGCCGGCGTCGAAGGAGTGGATGGTGTAGTCGGGGATGAAATCGTAATCAAGCGTTGGGTTGTAGGGAAAGAGAGGTTTTATAATTCCGTCGGGGAATTTGGTATTGATGTTGTACTTTTGGAGAGTCGCGATGGGGAGAGTGCGGAGGCAGGCGAGGGTGTCTTTCTTGCCGGTGTCCTTTTCTGTGCAATTGGTTCGGGATACTAGGTCGTCGTATTGGTATTGAGATTCTGATACGGTTCGTAATGCTCCGAAGGATTGAGACTCGGCGGCGGTGGCGTGGAAGAGCCCTTCGTCTTTGCCGCCGTAGGCGGTTAATTGGAGGGTGACGGACGCTGCACCTGCGCTGGAACCGCCCATTACAACATGTCCCGGGTCTCCTCCGAACTACGAGGCCGTCAGTGGGATCAAACTTCGAGCGTACCAGTCTCGCTTACTTTGCTAATAAACTTTTGGATCCATTGCAATGCCTGTCTCTGGTCTTTCAGTCCATTATTCAAGCTCCCATTCGCCTTTACTTCTGAACTCGCCAAGAACCCATAAGGACCCACACGGTAACCCAATGTTACGACTACTATGTTCAACCCAGAAGCTGCTACAAGTACACCACCGTTCATGTTCGGGTTGGAATTTGTATTAAAACCGCCTCCTTGTATGTAGAGATAGACGGGCAATTTAGAATCCGAAGTTGCTTTTGTAGGGGCGTAAACGTCGAGGAAGAGGCAATCCTCACTGAATGCAGCGGGTATCGAGTCACTGTTGGCCACGAACTCGCGGGTTCCGAGGCATTGAGGGCCATGCTGTGATGACCATGTTAGCAGAGGTATCATTTGCATTCGGATTCTTCTGACGTACCTGGTCTGCTTGCTGGATGGTATCGTTTGGTAGGGGGTTCTGCGGTGCCGCGAACCGCAAGTTTCCCAGCGGCGGTGCCGCATACCGTATCCCCAGCCATTGACTGATCCCTCCGCCCACCGGTTGTCCTTGGTACTTGGAATAGCCAAGATTCACCACTGCTGACGAAGTTCTCCTGTGTTGTAAACCCAACCCCAGACCGAGACCCAAGGCCAAAACGACGAGTACCACGGCCACGCATATTGCACAAATCAGTCTCGGTTTGGTCCGCATCCTTTGACGCCAGGATGGTGTAGCTTGCGGGTTGGGAAATCCTTCATGCGACCTGAGTAGTTCGCCGGTGCTGGAAGCGGAAGAACCTTCGAAAGTCCTTTGTTCGTATTTCCCCTGAAACATGGTTGCTGTAGAGGCTCTTCGGCGCATTTAACGAGTGTAGGAGGCCGCCCTGAACCGATGGGTAGCGTTATCTGTCGCGCTGAAAGCGGAGATGGTACATGGTGCTGTATGTATTCGGTAATCGAGGGTTTGTCGATCGTTCAGAATGTAAGTCTGTTGGTATTAAAGAACGACATTGAAAGGTTAAAGACCACTACTCCATACTGCCCCTCCACCAATCACATCAAGCGCGAAAAGCCAATGGCCTGGAACAGTAGTCGGTGATGCAAGAAAGAAAGAACAAACAAAAGAAAAGGAAAGATTGATGGAAGGAGTGCGTGATTAGGGAAGCTTCATTGGTCGATGGTGGGTTGGTTGTGGGTGGGCTGAGGAGTTGCGGCCACGGTCTGCTGCGCCAAGCAATCTCCGCACACACACGGACAGGGCGATTAGGTAAGCCGTACCAGTCAAACTAACTGTACACGTGTAGATGACTGACTGTCTTGGCCAATCAGAAATGCCGAGAATGAGCGGGAGTCTTAGGAACAGTATTCCGTACGGAGTATTCCGTACTTACAGAGGTACGGAGTACGAGTACAACAGCTTGCGCTGCCGTAACGTACCACAATAGAAATCATCCGCGATTTTGGTTGGGACGCCTTAAGGCTTACCATAGTATGCACCATAATACTCCGTACTTTAAAAAGACCTGATCTGGTGGCGGAGTACCTTCGGTTGATAGGCGTGCCTCTGGCATTTGCTGACAAGTGACAACGCTGAGACAGTACTCGTAAGGTAGTCTCACTATCTGCGCCCGCGACATCTCATTTGCTTCCAACGCATTGTTCAGCTCCCAACGGAGCGCCCCATCGTTGCCGTCTTGGTCGTGTGCTCATCCAGTTCATCAGGTACCTGGTTTACTACATAAACTAAAGATGCATCAACTTAGCATCCACGGCAACACTCCCGTCTGCTTTTTGCCTGTATTTGTTTGCAGCTTCAGGCGTCCTACTTTCAATCATCTCATTTGCATGTAGACGGTTCCTGTCCAGCCCTGCGGGGATCCGGGCACGATGTTGGATATGGCCTGGTTCGTTGGCCGTGTCTTATTATTACCGTCTCAATCACCGTCCTCAGGTTTGCAAGACTCTGTCTCGTTTGTTGCTGCCGAATCTTCCGAAAAGTCCTACCCATCAGCCATACTTAAATCCATTCTGGCAGGCTATGGTTGTGTTCAGGTCGCTTTTTCATAGGTATCATCCGACTCTCTTCACGTTGTATCCTCTCATCCGCCGCTTCTTGTAACAGGCTAGACCAGGGGTGGTCTGCCCGACTTAAACATTCCCCATCCCTGTTATCTACCAAATATGCGAGTTAGTAAAGATGATCTCCTGCTACATAGGTAGCCTGAGATTGAGATGGACATGTGCCAACAGACTAGTCGCGATCAACACAGTGACTCTGTGGTAAGCTTGTTAGAATAGAAGTTGCAAGCAGCAGCGGAATTCGAGGCTTGAAAGCATATCGTAGCGTTCGCCATGCTAATCATAGCACAGTGGGGAGGGAGGGACCAGGAGCTGGTTGGTCTATTGCCCGATGAGGGCTGTGCTTGGTGCTAAGGGTCTTTGCAACCAACTACAACGATATAGGTATCGGAAAATACAAATCTCGTGATTATTGTTAACCGTTCAAGGTTTCAACTCTCTGGTTCCGTTGAGATTTGAGGCAACCCATCCTAAGCTCGAGCAAAAAAACCCGATACGACGCCAGGCCTTTGTTCTTGGGTTTTGTACGCCACTGTCGTGTAGCATTCACCATTCATAACTCACGATGATTTGCTCGTTCACATGCTTGGTGTGCAGTCTTGACAGGTTTCTGATTGCACGAGGGATATAGGTGACAATCGAAGGGGAGGCTCGGCGATCAAAATGATCAGACTACTAAACCGTTCAATTTAAAACCGACGTTGCGCCTGGAGCTCTGAGCTTCTGCTCTGCGAGTCTCGACAACAGTGGAATTCTTGGGATTCATTCCGCTCAGCCCAGGTGGCGAGGGGCCGTGGTGCCCATTGGCTGTAATTCTTGCGGTAGCTATTTCAATAGGTCCATACCCCTTCGACATCCTGGTCTTCATTACATTAAGTGGACGTTTTTTTCGAGGCTCCGAGAACTTCGGAACCGGACGACAGAAGGTCGAAAATTTTATACATGACCTCGCTAGGAGCAACATTATTGATTTCCTTTTAGGGCCTTTTAAGGGAGCCAAGATTGAAGTCTAAAGAAGCCTCAAGTTTTTCAATCTGGGCACTGCCCTGAGGCGGAGATACAGTACCCCGCACTAAGTCTTCGGCTGCGCTCCTTCAACAAATCACCCTCCACCTGCATTCAACATTAAACCCTCAAATCAAGCTGGGGAACTTCAACATTTGGGCTATTTATTTAGTAGTATATGATTTATAATTCCCCAATCAATATTTGGTATGCCAGCCCTCCGCTTTGATTATAGCTGCACACCTGTGGGGCATACTGGATATTAGCCCCTCCATTACCTTCTCTCGTAGATTCGCCCAGGCCCTCTCTAAAATCTGGAACAACTGAGTTTCAGCTTCATCTCCTTTACCCTTCAGCGAATCCAGATCCGGATAAACTTTGTAGGCCTTCTTCTTTAGTAGGGTTCAGAGATTTTCGATTGAATTCAAATCGGGGCTGTACGAAGGTCACTTCATGACTTCTATACCATTTTCCTGAAATCAAAGCTTCGATTTTCTGACTCTATGTATCGGAACATTATTCTGCATGAACACTAGTTCTGACTCTCATATATCAGCCAAATTGTGATCCAAAATCTGAATGTAGAAGACTGCTGAATAGCCGTGTTTTTTGGATTCGAAGTTCCGATCGAGCAGATATAAATTCGATCTTTCAGAACTTCAAAAAGCTTCTCAAATCATAATGAAAAAGACCTTTTCATTGGGAATTTTCATTACTTTATTCCTATCCCATTTCTGTTTGAGAGTTTCAAACATTCATTCTCGTTGTTTATCTGATTCTCGAGTCACGAATGTCTTGTTCGACCAAATGACTTTCCTTCATTGATTCACAGTTCAATCTTTATGTTTTTTAGCCCATTTTAACCGAATCAGAGCAGCTTCAGGTGTTAATTTCGATCGCTTAAGAGCTAGCCAGTGAGAAATTTCGTGGGCTCGTAGTGTTGCGTTGAGAGTTCTCGCGTTCAAATCGATCCCGGTGTTCGTTTTCAGCTGTCTTCAGGTGATTTTAGGCTTCGATCGTAATTGACGTAACAGTACTCTAGCTGCTCGGGGGATAATTGATATGGGCCTTCCTGATCTGGGTTCATTGACTTCGAAGAATGTTGTTTGAAGTCTTTTCAAAACGCACTGAACGGTGGTTCGCGGAACGTTCAAATTCCGTCCTATTTGAGTGAGCTTTAGACCTAATTGGGTCTGGCCTGATATTTGACCTTTGATGAGCAAAGAAAGCTCCTTTCTAGAAGTCTTGTTACCAGAAATTGGAGTTAACGGAGTCCTTCTGAGCATTGTGGATGCAGTTGGAGAAGGTGGATTGTTTTGAAGGTACGCGATTTTACGTGTTTTCGTGATCTAGCCGAAGACTTAGTGCGGGGTACTGTATGGTTATAATAATACAGAGCTAAGGTACCTACCCATTATCGAGTACAAAGAGCCGCAAACTTACGTCTTTGACGTCAGTCTTTGGAAACACGCCAATGGCTGCCTACCTCTACTGAAAGGAAATGACTGTGATGTGCAACTCAAGTGTAGCAGGAGACTCTCAAAACCATGCGGAAAAGAGCTTTGACTGTGATATTTTGTCAGGGTTATCCCATTCAGCTTAGTAGTCATCATGAGTTGAGAGTGGTGCGCATTTCGAAATCGGAAGAGGTGTGCTGGTACAGTTCTTTGAGGTAGCAAGTTAAGAGAGGTCAACGCTTTGTTTCAAGACACCGATTCCATTGGACGGCTAACCGGTCTGAGGCTATCCCCAGTGGCCAGTGCTTAGATAGTTGACACTGCCCTGTCCATCCACCCTCAAACGATGAAGACAGCTTGAACCTGAAAGTAGAAGAGATCATAAACCCTACAGCCAACGGGTTGATACGGAGAAGGAGGAGTCTTGGCGATGGTGTTGAGGTCGGGTGTAACATGACGTATGTACTCTAGGGCTTGGCGGGCACGCGGGCTTTACTGGACACTCGTAGCCGATTTCGCCGATTAGATATCGCCAGATCCTGTCATTTATTAACTGCGGAATATTTACTCCGTACCTACCTTACTGTACTCACTCATCACGGGGTGGAAATCATTCGCCAAATCATATCTTACTACGCCGTACTCTCTACCTTGGTATCGGTCAGAGATTGAGTCTTGTGATCTATCAATGAGCGCTTGCTGATTGATCATCATGAAACCCCGTGCTCACCGTCTCTTGCGCCTGCCAAATGGCGGGCGGACTTTGTTTCAATTACTTCACCCGTAGGATTCACCGCTAAATCCTTTGTTTCCAAGGCTTATCTTTATCCTCATAACCTCCGCACCACCCTACTCCTACGACTCGCATTCTTTATCAGATCACCGAGATCCAAGGAACCAATCAACCACCAATTATCCGATGGTGCGACAGCATATCCGCCTCGTCACTGACAGTCATTTCCAGTCCCCATGGGTACAACTTCTGAGCCCGCGGACCCGGCAGTTGGCGAAAAGCAAGAGCCTGCAGCCGGTCCTGATGCAGCGACCACATGGAGAATACCAACGTGGCGAAGGTTCTTTGGCGGTCTGAAGCCGGAGCCCTCCAGCTCTGTCGTATCTTCTGATGGGTACGAGGAAACCAAGACAAGGCCTGAGAAATGGAGTTTGGGAGTTTTAAACGACAGGGAGACGGAAGAAGTGCCAGGTACGTGGATCCTCGAACGATGGCCGCAGGCCTTTGGTGGAACGTCCACGTCACTAGTCCGTGACTCGAGTTTTACGCAACTCACCTTGAAATGCTTTGGCAGTTCTTTCCACGTACTAACCTGAGCGGCCTCTTTAGGTTCTGTCCTCCTTATGTCAAATACCAATCGCAATGAGCCTCTAGGTTTGCGCATTGCACCAGCCAGAACCTCCGCTTCTTCGCTACCTTCGCCTTTCCCTCCAAGCTCTAGACCGCCGTCTACAAGGCGGGAATCACGTCGCTCGATAGAGGAGAAGAAAAAGACACCAGACGGCACAATGATCTTGGATCCTCAGCCAGACGACTCCATGAATGATCCTCTTAATTGGCCATCATGGAGGCGAGACATCGCTCTGCTGTCACTAGGCTTTTATTGCATGATTGGAGGCGGTATGACGCCCGTTTTAGCTGCCGGATTTTCGAACGTCGCTTCCACATATCATGTTTCCATTCCACAAGTTGCACTTACCACTGGATTCTACATGATGGGCCTCGGCTTGGGTTCTGTCGTCTTTTCACCAACCGCAATTCTATTCGGGAAACGCCCGGTATATCTTGGCTGTATCTTCCTCTTCATAATTAGCGCGATATGGTGCGCTCTTTCACCTAATTACCCTTCATTGGTGGTTGCCAGGATCTTTATGGGCTTCGCAGTAAGCCCCTGCGAGTGTCTTCCGTCCGCGACAGTCGCAGAGATCTTTTTCCTGCATGAGCGCGCATATCGATTGGGAGTATATACCTTGCTTCTTCTCAGTGGCAAAAACTTGATACCTTTAATCAGTGCAGCAATCATTCAAACTCTCGACTGGCAATGGGTCTTTTGGTAGGCAATTTCTCATAGTTTTAGCAACAAGACGCTAATAATGATCAGGATTGTTGCTATGGTCGTCGGCTTCTGTTTTGTTCTAATGTTTCTTTTCGTGCCCGAAACTTTTTGGGACAGAACGCCCCGTCCCCATACGAAGAGCAAGAAGACTACGTTCGCTTCACTATCTGCTATATTCAATCATCCAACACATGAAAGGAACGGTGCAGCGCCCGCAGGCGAAGATGGTGCTGTGGACTTGAGGAAACGTGCCATTGACAATTCCGCCAAAGCTAAGGGCTCAGATCGACCGACAATTGCCGAGAGGTGTCAGCAAAGGGCCATCCATCGGGTTGGATTTGCCGCCAATGCTGTCACTGAAGAAGAAGACCAAGTAACGAACTGTGCAGATAAGGTGGGCAATGGGTTGGAGCCACGTGCCTACCATCTCGGTCCTGAGGATGTACCGTTTGATGGGATAATGCGTAGTGCCATAAGCTCAGAAAACACAGTTCATCCTAAAAGAGTAGTTGATGCTGCCGAGATCGATACCAACGCAGGCCAGGACGTTTCAAGTATCCCGACTTCGTTGGCAAGCCACTCTTTCGCAGACAAGGTCTTGCCTAAGGGTGAGGGACCAGCAACTCCAGACCTTCGTAACTTCAATTCCCCCTTCTATCTGCATAGAGAAGAACCAGGGACCGACTACATCAACAACAAACACGAAGCCCCTCCACCAGATATGGCACGCCCACATTCTGCAGTAGCAGAGCCGGCCACACCAGCTTACAGTGAGAACTCAACTTTACCAAAGCATCTACGCTACACAACAAATCTCCGAACTGCACCCCCCAAGTCCTTTGCCGAAACCTTGAAACCTTGGAATGGTAAGCTTCGTAATGAGAATTGGTTCCTCGTCGCCTTGCGTCCATTTATCCTCTTCGCCTACCCGTCCATTTTGTGGAGTGCCCTGATATACTCCCTCAGTATCGGCTGGTTAATCGTGCTGTCGGAATCGGTATCAACGATTTACCGCACGAAAGAGACATACAATTTCTCCGCGCTGGGCGCTGGTCTTGTCTATATCTCTCCATTCGTGGGAGGGATTCTAGGCACGGCTGTAGCAGGGAAAGTTAGCGATCTCATAGTTCGTTTCATGAGCCGGCGAAACGGAGGTATCTATGAACCTGAATTCCGACTGGTCATGGCTATTCCGATTACCATCTCAACATGCATTGGCTTGACGGGTTACGGCTGGAGCGCTCAAGAAAAGGACAAATGGATCATTCCGACCGTATTCTTCGGTATCATTAGTTTTGGGTGCTCCTTGGGGAGTACAACCTCGATTACTTTCGCAGTCGATAGCTATCGGCAGTACGCAGGGGAGGCGCTGGTAACCTTAAATTTCTCCAAGAATATCTTCCACGGCTTGGTTTTTTCCCTGTTCTTCAATCGCTGGCTTGAAGCCGATGGTGCGAAGAACGTCTTCCTAGCAATTGGAGGGATTCAATTGGCTTGTCTAGCCACCACCGTGCCAATGTACATTTATGGCAAGCGAGCCAGAATGTGGACGGTTCGGAGAAATTTCATGGAGAAATTCTAGGTGGACAACTCGTTGGTTGCACCCTCCGACCCTTGGTTTGGTGGATTGTCCACACGAGGGTTATAGATACTAGAGTGCATACTGTGAGACGTTACGACTGTTGTTTTTGCATAGCGGCATCGGGGGGGTCCGAGTATTTGAGACTCCTCATGAATATCTACCTTTGGGCTGTCTACCCAATTCCAAATACCGGTACTTGAAGGTAACTATAGAGTTATTAAATGCACACTGATACGGAACGAAAGGCACACCTGCAAGGAGTTGGACCTTGCATAAAACCTACGTATAGTCTCCTCTACCTTATCTGTTCCAGCATTTTCTGGGTTTACAGATAATCTAATTCAAGTCTTCATGCTCTTTCCCTTTTCAGTGAGTCGCGCTTCAACGCGCTTCCGAACGAAACTTTCTTTTCTCCAGTTTGGGAAACACTCGCGACAATCCCATTGAAATTTCATCAAATTCAAGACCTCTTTGTTGCTCGTAATCGCAGAGGCTTATGGGCAGGTCCTAAGCATTGACCCCTGCGGTTACCTGCCTAGCAGGTGTCGAGAGAGCATGTTTTGTTCTACACGCAAGTATGAGAGTATAGAAAGGCGAACGTGTCTCGCAAAGAGTCTACGAAAAACGATGTTATCAAAATAATTCCTTGGCAGCTAACGCCCCAATGCAAGATTATATCGGCAACGGTAAAGCCTCCATTCAAAACATATTCCAATACGTTGGCCACACGCGAGGCTCCAGTGCCAGACTCTGAGCCTTCAAGCGCGGATTCGGATACATGGAGCTGGATACAGCGACTGAAACAAGCATTCAGGGATGGTTGGGTTGCTTTTCGTAAGGCCAAATGGCTGACAACTGGGTTGGCGACTGTCACCATTGCCATTTTTGCAGTCACACATGTTGAAGTCGGCCCTCAACTACCAAAGATCGTGAAGGAGAAAAAACCGCCATTTGGATTAGGAGTCTGGCTACGTACGAGGTCGACCGCTCTGCGTCCAGACTCCAAGCACTAGGAATTTCTTTAGTGCGGTGGTGATGAGAAAACTCTTCACATGTAGAGAAGCAGATTGGCTGCGGTCACCCATCATTTGGATTCCGCAGTTCGCTGCACACTTCTTTCACCTCCATCCCTGACGTCTCACAAGTAACCTTGGGGTCCTCTTTCTTCTCTTGCCAGATATGAGATCAATAATGAGCTCGAGGAGATCAATCATCTCATTCACTCTTGGTGGCTTTCTCTCATCGAATATGTGTTGCGCTGTGGACCGTTTCATAACCCCCATCGCCCGCCTTGCTACCAGAGAGATTGACCTCAAACTTGACAGCTTTGCACGCCTACAGCCATCTTATGCCTCCAAGAAGCAGGCTGATCAGGATTCTAAATATTGGGGAGAAGTCCATAAGATAATAGTACGGCTTAAGAGGCAGACTGTGGAGATGGTCAACAAGGAGCAAAATGCAGATTTACAGGCTGACTACGATATAGCGCAACAAGTTCTACTAGCAATCGAAGAGAAGAACAACATCCATAAGTACGTTATACCGACCTCTGCATCGAGTCTATCAATAATTTGTTTATGTAAGTCTGGCCGCATCAGCAAACACCAAGTCGAAATAGCGCTAGTTGATGCCGAGCAATCTACTACAGCCACAATTGCTTGCTTTGCTCGGCCCAAATCGGTCTCACGATTCATATTTCGATCCCTTCTAGCTATCACATTCATCGATGAAGTACTGCTCGCCTGGGATAGGTCTGTGCCAGACCGGTATTTGTTACTAGTCCCTCGGACTTTGGATTGTTGTTCAGTACTAACGAGCAACCCAATAGCATCAGTCACTTAGGTCACATTTATAGCAGTCTTTCTGGAATACCGCTTTGGTTTGCCTGGCTACGTTGTGGCCACATCAACAAGCTCGCAGCGACTGCTTCCGAGTACATAGGTACCCTTGGTGTGATTATAATAGATCGAGGGATTCTGCGCTCTGTTCGTGAACGCGGCCAAGAGGTCGAGAGTCAGCTTCCTAACACTTCCTCGGAAAGGGTATCCGGGTCTTGGAGAATCCGACCCAGTAGAACTTACAGCCGATAAATGGGCGGCAAGGGGCAGGCTAAGAGTCATTTTCAGTTTGTTCTCTCTCGCTGACTCTGGCCGTACCTCCTAACCTTTTCGTTGCCCCTCGCTCTACCTATGTATCCCTGCTCTTTCTCTACCTCCCCTGCCTCTACGCATCGCTGTCTCTTCGACTCCCCGCTGTTGCTTCTCTTCCCTCTGTCCCTCTGTGCCCCCAATCTATCCCTGTCCCTTGACCTCGCTGCTTCTTTCTCCTTCTGCCCATCTTACCGCTTTTAACCTCTCGCTATGCCTCTTGCCTCTCTGCCCCTGTTTCTTTCCATCTCTAGCTGCCTCTATCCCTCCTTAATGATCTAGCTTTAATAAGCTCTCAGCTCTCACTCTCGACCTTCCTTCTCTTGCCTCTCGTTTGTTCTTTGCTTTGACGGGTTTTTCGGAACCCCACTCCAGGTTCCTTTACCGCAACAGCGCGGAAAACCAGTTAAATGCATGTACCAATTTCTTTGGGTTCGCTGTGATCTGACCGTTGTTCAACTCGTTGTGTCGTTGCTGAAACCCCCGGCCCGCTCGATCGAAGCTTTAAGGTAACTCGATGCACAGTGTTCTTGGCGACATATCTTTCTTTCATCTTCATTGACTTGTACCCTTTGTAAATAATCACATCCTACCTTCCACAGCGTATAATATTACATCCAATGCCCTCTATGCACCTTCACCAACCCCACGCAAATATATACAAAACCCCGACCCCCGCCCACACCACCCTCACCCACAACTAAACGGCGCACTCACCTTCCCGCTCGCATATGCATCCACAATCTGCTTCACACTAACATACATCCCCGCCACACAAATAAACGCCCCGGCCACCAGCGTCGCCACATTCAGCCCCGTCATCGCCGCCCGCTTCCTCAACGCCTGCATCCCCCCCTTGTCCACCCACGTATCATAGAGCCAAAACGCGCCTGCGAGGCCGTACGTATACCAACTCGCGAACAAGCTCGCGGCGATGCCGATGAGGTAGTTGAAAATGGGCACGCCGACGGCGAGGACGAAGGCGGCGGCGTTCATGAGCACGACGAGGGCGATCCAGACGCTCCAGCCGAGGAGGGTGTGGCTGTGCAGGTGTTTGCTTTTGCGGAAGAAGCGGACGAAGAGGAGCTTTGCGGCGGTGTGCGAGTACAGGCTGCCGGCGATGAGGAAGTTGGGGATGGCGATGCCGTAGGCGGCTTTTTGCCATTTGAGGGGGAGGGAGCTGAAGGAGGGGGAGGCGACGGCGGGGCCGGTGTAGATGTAGGTGATGACGGCGAAGACGGCGTAGAAGGTTGTGGCGAAGATTTGGAGGGTGTAGGCGGCTTTCATGGCGTCGCGGGGGTTTTTCATTTCGGAGCTGTGGGTGGAGGAGTTAGGGGGGTGGGGGTGGAGGTGTGGGGTGGGGGGCGTACATGAGGATGAAGAACATGAAGTGGCCTTTGAAAGATGAGGTTAGCCTAAATGAGATGTGCTCGAACGAAAGGAAGAGATGCAGGTCAACCTACCGGCGTACGCGAAGACCGGATTTGTGATACTAATGAATGCCGTCACAAAATCCGTATTCACAACGATATCTATAGGTGCACCCGACGGGTTGATACCGGCTCCGATCATGCCCACTAAGCCTGCAACCATAATGGTGATCACGCTCAGCACGCTCAGCCAGCTCAACCGGTCAAGCGTACGGGGTAATGCGCAAATAAGCGTCGGTATGGCGAAGACGCCGGTATACAGCATTAGACAGAGCTTGTTCGAGGACAAAGCGCCCAGGGCGATCTGACCGGCAAGTAGTTGACCACCTGTAGCGAAGACGGCGAAGACGACGGTGCCAAAGGAAAGAATTTCACGGCCTGGCCAACCGAAGAGGATCATGCCTGCGTCTCCCATGTTGTGGACTGAGAGGTTTTGGTTAGCTTACCTCTCTATAATGGTTTCAAATTAAAGATAGAAAACTCGCTGTAATATTAAAACCGGAACATCTGGTAGCACTCCTACTCACCTTGAGGGTGCCGCAGTTTGAATTGTATGAGAATCCAGCTCGTAAATAGAGCGAACACTCCAAGAAAGACGATGAGTATCAGGCCAGGGACTAAGCCGACGACGGCGAGGGAAGAAGGCAGCGAGAGCATGCCATTGCTGACAATCTCAGCAATCATGAGCACGGCAACGAGCTGCCACGTGAGGGTCTTGTAGTGAATATCATGATGTTCTTCAGGGCCAAAGACGTCATTTGGAGACTGATTGCCGACTGCGGGGTCCGGGCTCTCTTCCACGCCGTCGCCATCGTATGAGCGATACGGCTTTTCTTCTCCCAGGTACATCTCCGACATGCTGGCGGCTTGATGCGCAGCAAGTGAGATGAGATGAGATTAGTGATACGCAAACATGATAGCTGGGACGATTCAGACCTTGATATGCAATTAATAGCCGAGGATCCCCGCTCGTGGTTCTGGTACCCTAAAGACCGGGGTAGCTGGGAACTGATAAGGGGGCACGGGGGGTGGGGGGTGGGGGGCCTAGATCGCAGTCGCGATAAGATACTACAGTACACTAGGGCTGACCGTCCAACCTGAACATATTCCCGGTGAGCCGATGGAGCACTTCTGGACATGCAACTGCCGTGCGGCGGAATCAATGTTCAATGCCGTCGGAATTATCTGCAGATGGCAGATCTTGGTAATCCACCAGCTCCATCGCATTGATTAGATCCCCGGAAGGATGGGCAAACTTCTCTGAGTACGCGGTAGTTTCAGAATGGGAAGCGCGGCGTCATGTCTTCAAGAGCGCTGATGACACCGTTCAGACTAAAATTGTGTTTCTGAGCTGTGGCTATACTCGAACATAGTGTGTGGCATTGTTGACGCTGCGATACCCTGAGATAGTGCATAAAAGCAAAAGGGCAATAGGATTGAGAGTATAGAGTAGTCCATGACCATCCATAGAGCATTATTAAAGAGAACATTCGAGAGAGAGTGACCTTGATGAAGAGAGACAGTCAATTGAAAGGTCATTCCCATCAAACATCAACGCCAATAACGCTATGCGTTACGAGGTGCAAGAAGTTGCTAGACGACGACAGATCACGTCTAGCAGCATATCAGCAACGGCGTTCCGAGTACTGCAATCCCAATTGCACCATAAAGAAAGATATCGGTCAAGAATTATGAGTCGATGCTAATAACTCATAGGCGTTAGATGAAAAAAGGACTCAGGTTGAAAATGATATTGTAGAACAGCACGTAGAAGTTTGGCCAATGAACGTGCTCGGTTGTGCTGACGTAAATCATCGTTGAAGCTGTGATACAAACGCTTATGCCGACCTTCGTGTCATGAACATGGAGCTTCGATGACAACCTATCAGGCCATTTCGACCTCTTTAGAAACCTCCAATAGTTCCAATGCTCCATCCTCTTGGCAGCGTCTACCTTCGACCGATCCCAGTCGTCTAGCACCCGAAGATGCTTTCTACGCGCACTCTCCTCCGCGTCGACGGCGTGACCAGGAGGCCCACGCGAGGGTCAACGGTGAATACGTTGATGCTGATTCAACGAGCGGGAAGACTGGGGTAAATTTGCGAGGGAGACGAGATAAAGACCAAGGCAGGAGTGGGAGTCGCAAGGACAATGGCGTGTGGAAAAAGTTACTGTGGGTGAAGCAGTCATGTATGCACGTCCTCGGAAATCAACGAAGTGCTAGATCTAACGAACTGCATAGATCCCGATAACTATACCGATCCGCCAACGTTCCTATCTCACCTCCAGCGGAATCCTCGCCTGCAACCATACGATTTTTGGCCTCTTGTGGCGGATTCCACTGTTATTGTCCAGCATATTTGTTCCGTGGCGCTGTTCATCTGCTGTTTCGTTGGTATCTTCCAGGAACGGATCTCTCCGGTTTCAGTAGTGAGTTGGGGCACTGCGGGGACAGTCTTGGGTTGGGTCCTTTGGGATTTCTGGATTGGGCAAGAGGAGGCCTCGAAAGGAATGCCTGAGCCTCCAACTTTTGGAGTCGAGGGATATGCAGGAGACGCGGAGAGTACTGCGTCTGGAAGTGCTTTTAGTTCGACTTCTCAGAAACCTGAAGCGCAAGGTGTCGGTCTTGGCTTGAGTCTGGCCAACGCAAGTCTCCAGCCTAGTCATGGCCACTCGCAGAGTACAACATCAGCGCCTTCGGTATCTTCTTCCACTTTATCATCCCCGCCAAATGGGCTCTCCAATTCCATGCACTACAACCCTTTCTGTCCCTACTACTCCACATCCGCCTTCTCCCCCCGCAACCAACAACGTCTCGCAACCGCCAAATCCGCCCTCCTAATCTACTGCGCCCTCCTCGGCCTTAGCCCCATTCTCAAATCCCTCACCAAATCCACCACCAGCGACTCTATCTGGGCACTGAGCTGCTGGCTCATGTGCATCAACGTTTTCTTTTTCGACTACGGCGGCGGTGTCGGCGTAAAGTACGTCAAATCCGCTCTCAATGCTGACTCTCATTCTCCAAACGCTCGAAGCCTCCGTTTAACACCCACGCGATCGTGTTGCTTATGACGTCGCTAGATTCCCCGCCTCCCTCTCCACCAACGCCGCCCTCATGGCCTCCACAGTCCTCGCCTCCCGTCTCCCCAGCACCACCCATGTCTTCAGCCTCACCCTGTTCAGTATCGAAGTCTTCGGGCTCTTTCCCGTTTTCCGGCGGCACCTCCGCCACATTTCCTGGCGCGGGCACCTCTTGCTAACACTTTCCCTCGTAATTGGCGCTGGCGCGGGCATGGGCATCACGTTGGTGCGCGACGGAGGTTGGAAGGCGGCGATTGTGGGGATGGTGCTTTGGGGGTTGGGGACGATGGTGGTAATGGGGGGGTGTAGTTGGTGGTTGATTGGGTTGCAGAAGTATAAGAATGTAGTGATTGGACCATGGGACCCGGCGAGGCCGGTTATTAGGGGAGGGCAGTGGGAGTGATTCGAGAGCGTACCAATATCAGATGGTACGAGTGTATCTCTGTTCCTGTTCCACCCTTATGTCTAACCCCTCACCTGCGCCTGCCCCTCGTCTTTCCCTCAATGCGCGTGGCCCTCGTCTCCTTCTCGGCACCCCTGCCCCTCGTCTGCCCCTGAGTGGCTCCGCCCCCCATCTACCCCCCGCTAACCATACTCTCATGTCCGTCCCCATGCCGAAACCCCATCAACGAACCTTGCCCCTTAGATCTCTCCCATCGCAGTCTCCACCCTCCATCCCATCTCTCACCCCAACCTCTCAGCAAAGCACCATCAAATACAGCATAGTATGTATAGAGCACAGCAACAAGAACATAAACGATACCCACTGGGCCCAAAAGTTTCTTTTCCCTGAAGCGCGTACGAAACGCAATCAGAGACCAAGCCGCAGACACACGGAAAACATCTACGCTTTATTTTCGTCGTAGAGGGTTTTTTGCCGTAGCGTACCTGTCGTCCGTTCTATTTTTCCTTTGAGGTGGAGGTGGGGTTTTGATGGAAAGATATGTGCGTACTCACGCCCCCCCCCCCTGAGGCGTTATGGCGTGTGTTTATTCGGCTTGGTGGTTTTTTTGGGGGGGGGGGGGTTTAGGGGTTTTTTGAATAGAAGAATAGGATTACTTTGCGGAAGCGATGGGGTTCTCCTTATGGACGATGGTATGTTGTTTGGGTGGGATGGGGTTTTGACAAGGTTGGTTTTTGTTGCGTTCGAGTGGTTGGTTGGCGTTTGGGGATATCTAGGTACGTCCCCGGTTTTAAAGTAGATGTCACATTTGTTTGTTTTTTCTCGCATGATTTTTGGAAAAAATTGTTTTAACCAACAGCTTTTCAAATCATGACTCAACACAGCTACAATGCTTTTTTCATAACGACGCGAATAACCCTTCGGTGTACATAGGATCTATGTATTACCAACTACCATGGCACCATATCTTTCTTTTTAGATTCTGTTCGAACTCATCTGCCGATCTGACAAACAGCCCTATGAACGAACACCAGGCCGTTTCGCTTGAAAAAGGAGAGGGGTTGCCTTTGTGCTGAGGAAATCTGGGAATGGATGGGTTTGTTGCAATGCGAGGCTGATCTTTGGCTGTGGGTAAGTTGGAGGCGCTGTGATTTGTCCAAAGGTGATTCATAGTGTACGATATCCTGCAGCCGCGCTCTCTGTACTGCTAATTTCCCTTATCCAAGTCACCTCATCCTCACGCACTTGCGCCATGCTCTTCCTCCTCCTCTGCTTCCGCCTCTTCGTCGTCCTCTCTCCACCCATACATCCCCTGCGCCACATCGGCATCCCAGCACCGCTCCTCCTCCTCCTCCTCTGCCCTCCGCTCCTCCCCTCTCCACCTCTCTCCCTCCTCCCTCCGCACCTGCCCCCTCATCCTCCGCATAGCCCCCAACGCCTCCTTACACCGCTCCAACTCCATCCTCGCAAACCCCAACCTCACGCTCATGCCCCCCAGCTTCCAAAGCCTCTCCTGCCTTTCCCTCGCTCTGACCTCCGCCTGCGCTGCCGTCCTGGCGAATGAGGAGGCGAGATACTTCCACAGACCCTGCGCTTGTCGCTCGTGCTTTCGTCGCTGCTTGGCGTGAAACTTCCAGGCTTGGATGTCGGCTTTCACGGCTGCGACGTTGGTTTTCGCGAGGGCGATTCTGGCGAGCGCAGCTCGTTCGCGCTCGGGCCAGGTCGCTTCGGAGTGGGCTTGGCGCATTTTTTCTCGTCGCTGCTGGTGCATCCATTCGTTGTTTTGGTACTCGTAGTCGCGGTAGGACCAGCTTGTCGTTGGCGAATCTCCTGGTCGGTAGTTTGGATTCAACGTGGTTTCGTTGAGCAGGTCGTCGTAGATGGCGCGTCGGTGTTCGTCGTGAAGTTCTTCGTAGGCTGTGAGGAGCTTCTTATGGATTAGCTTACCGGTGGACGGTAGAAGTGAGGAAGGGGCAACTACTTTTTGGAAAGCTGCACACGCGGCGGGGCTTCCGAGGTTCTTGTCCGGGTGGAGCTTGAGAGCTAGTCTCCTATATGCGTTCTTGATCTCGTGCTTTTTGGCGCGTCGGGACACCCCCAGCGTGGTGTAGTGATCCACCATGACATGAATTGGTACCGCGTCAGGGGTGCTAGATTTCACCTTTCTGTGAAGACGGAGATGGCGAGGATCTATCCAAGTTTACTTTTTGATGTAATTGAGAAAGATGTAGGAGATATTGAGACGAGAGCAGGCGCTCAATGAAAAGTAGGTCATGTTGTAGATCGGTGTTGGGCTTTTAGTTCGCGAGTATAGACGCGACATGCATCTGAAGTGAATACGGTGGTTGAACTGAAGTGAGGTGAAAAGAGGTAAGGGCTAGCCCGTGCTACTAACTGCTATAAACCTCGTAATTTGACAGATGGAGAGGAAGATTAAATTGAAGAACCAGTGGAGATACTCTGTTAGTCGTTGCTTTGACTACTCACACAAAGATCCTGATCTTTTGTTCTACTTTCGCTCCCTCATCCTTGACAAAGTTGGCTTACACGACATTGGTGGCCAATTTAGCTCGTAAAGGGTTGGGCAATAGCCTTCGGAGATATGCTTCAACTTAATCCTTCATGAATCCAAACTCTATGGCATCCACATATCCCGTCAACTTACTTGTAGCCAAAAATTCCGTCTCGTTCCTGTTACCCAACAATCCCATATTCATCCTAAACTCTACGCGCCCTTCATTTTTCGCCCTTACACAACTCCAAGCAAAACTCGCCAAAGTCTCCCTTCGTCCCTTCTTTGATGTCATGTTCAAGCCTCGCATCATACTTGCGCCTGTACTCAACTTTGATCTTCTCCAAGTGTCTTGGTTCCCAATGGAAGCGGACGAGGCGGCTAACGAGCAACTCGGTGCGGTCTTTGGACGTTTCGCCTAGAGCCTGGTGGAGAAGTAAAGCATCTCTCACAGGACGGTTAAGAACGCCGTTGAGGATGTGTGCTAGGGTTTCGCCCTATGTAAATTCAGACCAGTGATTCTGCTTATTGGAAAAAGAGTAAGGAAACGACTTACCACCAGATTCCTAGACTTCTGAATCATTTCCCTCGCAAAGTTTTTATGGTAATTACCCTCAAAGACACGCAATACTTCTCTCAAATGATTGTCGCTCCTTACAACTATGATGTTAATCATCGCCGTTTCGCCTCCTTCCTTTGCCGTCAAAGCCTTGTACAGATCCTGTACGTCTCTGCGCACCAGATCAACAGAAAGTCTATCATTTTCATCCATGCGTTTCTCCTCCAGCGCAAGTAGTATCGCGTTGCGGAACTTGTCCTTTTTCAACTCTGTCTGCATACATTTCTCCAAGCTGTCGTTGTAACGTTTGTCGCTGAAGGCGTCTTTTATCTTGACAATCTCGCTATTCGTTCGTCCCATGAGACTCTCAATGAGTAGCTCGCGTCGAGAGGTATTAGATTGGTACCAAAAATTAGCCCAGTGAGCTTCGCTCTCCCAGCGACCAAGTGCAACCGCATAAGCAATTTTGCCAAGGTTCCCGGGGACTTTTAGCTTGATGTGTTTGGCGATGTTGATCCCTTTCCCATTCGTCTTAATGTGCTTCTTGTACTCTGTTCTCAACTCCAGGATATGATCATGAGAAAGGCGAGGCAACACGGAGATAATCGGTTCAGAGTCGGGCTTCGAGTGCTTCAATGCGGCCGCAAGAGCAAGTGCATCAGGCTCTGGGTCATAGAATGAGACACGCTTATTGAAGCTAGACTTCTTAGGATGCATTCTACGCATGTCGTCTGAAGAGTACTGAGGTGAGAGTTGTTCTAGATCGGACAGGTCGTCATCCATCGTCGATGGAAGCATCATTGGGGAAGGCATCGGCGAGATCGACTGGTATGTGCCACGATAGGCTTCCAACAACGGACTTCCAGGAGGCAGACCACCCTGCATAGGGCCGTGATGTTGCCCAGGCGCTGCAAGAGAGAGTCCGCCAGCAGTACCACCAGAAACCGAGAGACGATGCAGCTTTGGCGTAATCTCATGGGCATGCGACGACACGTTGTGAGGCTTGGCCTCAATAAACTGGGGCTGAGCGCTTTGGGTGTAGCTTGGTTTTCTACTATCGGTCTTGGAGCCATAAGCATTTTGCTGTGATAAATCAGCGTATTGATAGCTTCCAGTTGCCGAACTTAGAGATCCAGAGTGGATCCTTTGGTTTTCTGGATGAGAAGCCGGATGCGGTTGAGGGTACCCATATGGGGGTTGATCATATTGGGAGCTAATTGGCTGGTTCGCATACGGAGCTGAAACTGGATGTGCATACTGTGGCTGCGATGTATGGCTATTGCCAAGGTGCATATTGAAGTTTCCGCTCATTGCCAGATGTCGAGCCTGATCTGGGCCCGAACTTGGAGTTGCACCAATACCGCGGTCATGACTTTCTGAAGGATGGTCGTATTCCCATTTGTACTGCCCTGGAAGACCATGTACAGGTTGTCCATGGCCTTGTCCTTCGTTACTACTTGAACTTAAATGCCTTGTATACCCCGCCGGCCTTGTGGTTTCATTGGGCCTTCCATGCTCGTAGTGATCAGGCGATGCATAGCTGGGATGCCTCCCATCTCGACGATCACGTTCGTATTGGGGATACGATGACTGTTTGTACTCGGTCTTACGTGCAAGTGCTACTGAACGGTCGTCCGGAGATGAGGCACGCCGATGCTTTGGCTCGGCAACCTCATACTTCGGTTTAGAATGCCTGTGTCTCTTATGCCGGTCGTCGCTATCGCTGCTACTTTCGCTTTCGTCCTCATCATCCTCGTAGTACTTCTTGGAAGACTTTTTAGGCTTTCTGATCTCATCGCTGTCTTCGTCGCTGTGGTACTTCTTGGGGGACTTCCTCTTCGACCTTGGATCTGAATCGCTGTCGCTATCGTCCTCGTAGTATTTCTTGGACGACTTGTGAGACGATTCTTTATAGATCTTCTTCGGCTTTGCCACAGGAGAAGGCGCGCGAATGTCGCGAGATCTCGACCGTTCGTCTCGACGACCCGGAGACTTGGAGCGGCCCCGCGAACGAGGATCGTTGACGAATAATGACATGACTAACGGTCCGACACGTTAATTGAGAAAGAGCTAACAGGAGGTGCACGTATCGGATGTTGGACTTGTATTTGACTCAGTCACTCAAATAAGACCAGAAGGATGATTGTGTTTCGCGTCACTCGTTGAGCTTCAGCTCAGCCCTTCTAGGCTTGCGGCGGGGCTGAACCGTCCTCCTTGTAAGGCGGGACCTGCACGATTAGGGCTAGGGTAAGGAGCATCTACAGAATCACCGTTGTGCTGGCTAATGCGGTTTACCTACCTTCGAACAGGATCGACTTTGCAAGCCCCTATAGAATTCATGGAAATTCATCGACGATAGCCGCCGGGTAGATATGTACATATGGAGGTAGACTTTGCACTTTACTCTCGTGTCTCTCTCTATTCGCAAGGGATCAAATTGTTAGACTAGTACGGCTGAAGCATGTTAAAGTTCATTGGCGTGGATACAGTAGTTGACGGCGAAGATCATATTTTGCTCCGTGGTTGTCGCTATATGGAAGGTGGGAATCATCATACTTGTGGGAGCACCCGAGTCTACATACTACTACTGCAGGAGGTGGGAATGTTGTGGACCTTGTGGTATGAACTTGATGGCGTTGCAGATCAAATGATGAACCACCCCTTGTAAGTTCCGATGCACGCTTCCAATTATATACTCGTTCTTAACCATGCGGCACGGACGTTCACCTGATCCTGACATGTCGCCGGCCGGCGATCAACATCCCACAAACCGCCCATGTTTCCACCGAAAGCCTTCAACACTGATGATTTGCATCTCACCTATCATCGACGGAGGACAAGCTACTTTCTGTCGCACCGCCTGACGAGAACCCGTTTGCGATTAACCTCCCGACCAATCACTATTATAGTATGAACAGCGTGTTTCTCTAATAGCCGGACCTCCTTTCACGGCCGAGGTTATGGCTCGAGGTCATAAGGAGGCCATGCCTCAGCATCAGAAGAGCACTTCGAACGTGACTGCGCTCCCTCTTTGTACTACAATATCGAAACCATGGCCTTCCCTTCCAGCGTCGTGCTGAGTCTCCTGGCATCACTATCATACAATCAAGTCGCCTCAGCAGCACCGGCATCTTCCGCGAAGCGACAGGCCATGAATGCGGTTCCAAGTTACGTCTTGGACTATGGTACGTGGGCCCTACGAGAAGGCCCGGTCAACTATTGATATTTGAACAGCTCCGGTAGTCTGGCTGCAATCTCAAGAAGCCTACATGCCTTCCGATATCGGAGCGCAACTTGTTCATACCCGTCCTGAGGTGAACTTTGCAGCCGTCGAGGGTGCGCTGAGTCCGCTCACCCTCGATAACCTCGATTCGTTGAATGCCCTGGGTGGAAAGAACGTCTTTCTGACGTCTCTCGACGACGTCACGACAAGCCCTGCATGGCTAAACGGTGTCAAGCCCGATGGCGCGGGCAAGACAAACGGGGCTGCCAGCACCGCAGTCATTGTCAATGATCATGGTGCTGGAAATATCGATGCTTTCTACATGTACTTCTACGCCTACAATGGGGGACCGTTTATTATAGACCAAGAAGTCGGCGACCACGTTGGCGACTGGGAGCACACCATGGTCCGCTTCGCAAACGGAGTACCGCAAGCGGTCTGGTTCAGCCAGCACTCCTTCGGCGAAGCCTTCACCTATGATGCTGTTGAGAAGCAAGGGAAACGACCAGTAGCTTACAGTGCTAAGGGATCCCATGCGAATTATGCAACCACTGGGTAAGTCCAGATCTCATGTTACCAGTATGTCTTCCAAGCGCTCACGACCAGATAGGACTCATGATCATACAATCCCTGGCTTGAACCTTGTTGTTGGACCTTTAGAAGACTACTGCGACCAGGGTACACTATGGGATCCGACACTCAGCGCTTATTTCTACAAGTACGATGCGAACGCCAACTCCTACACGGCCTATGACCCCGGTTACCCGATTGCTTGGCTTCAATATCTTGGTCAGTGGGGAGATCAACAGTATCCCAATTCGGACAAGAGGCAGCAGGAAATCTTCGGTATCCCACAGACAGCCAAGTTCGTCGGCGGTCCTACAGGACCAGAAGACAAGCAGCTCAATCGCGTGAATGTTTGTCCGGCCAACAGCCAGGTTAAGTGTTTTGTCAGTCCGTTTTTGAGGCCATAGGGTGTCTTTCTTCTAAGATGAATTTATAATTATGATCTACGGCGTACAGTTCTATGAAATCATAATAATCTATCATCGCATCTTGCACATCGAAGACTCATGCTCTGTGATTAATCAGACGTTGGCGCCACTCACTTGACCCTCAACCGAATTTTGGACTTGTTGATCTGGCGGCATCGAAGGGTCACCGTTATGATAGCCTTTTGAAGCATGGCAAGCTATACAGTAGGCCAGAGGTTGAGACGATCAAATAAACCAATGAGAAGTTCGAATCCAGAGTACCATCGATATCAGTCTCTGTGCACACTTGCCTGACATTTTGCACTCTTTCATTCAACCTGAACGTTCTTTGTTCGTCTCCAAGATCTTTGAACCCATGTCGCTTATCCCTGTAGGATTCGGCCGGCGTTTGTTTCATGGAACTACCCTAGTCCCCTCGGCCTCTTAAGAAGAACCTTAAATCACCATGGAAAGCAAATAAGCAATCATCAAGAATCATCACCTTTACAATACATACACCCCGTAGCAATGCGAACTTGCTGCTTGATTGCTTCAATACCTGTGCCTTCACGCATGGTCGGTTCGGGAACATACGCGCAAAAGTACACTCCGAACTCATAGTTTCGCGCGCAACTCACTATTCTACATGCATGTACCCTAGGATCCACGTAGATTGGCACCCCTGAGCTACTGTCCGTGCGGATCATTGCAGGAGTGACAATCGGGGTCTTAGGAAATCTCGTTCCTTTTTCGCCGAATTCTATTTGGCACCTTCGAGGTGAGAGCTTTGGGGCCGTAGCCAGCAAAGAGCGCCGATGCGATTTTGAAGCAAAATCCTGTGCGAAAGATTGGTGTGCAACGCGCCAAAACCGATCGCTTTGTCGTGTCGCGTCAAAGAGGCAACTTTGTTTCGAGTTTGCATCTGAGTGTTGCAAGATATCGGCAAGCTAGGAGATCGATAACGTGAGGCGTCTGAGAGCAAGAGCCGGCCTGGATTACTGCGAAGCTGCTTGGATAGGTAGATCCACATTGGTAGTACAACACAGATATTCAGCAACCGAAAGCACTTGCTGGACTAACAAAAGCATCTTGGCAGGCCTTGATTCCAACACTCTGACCAGATTGAAACATTTCGGCTGCTGCTTCCCTAGGGTGTAGAACCCGCGACTACCATCAAACATAGCTCCGCTCGCGGTTTCCGTTCAACATGGCTTCTCCTTCCGACCCTCGCACTCGGACACCAAGCAACGGAGATGGTCCACTTCAACCCATTGACGAAAACAAGGACGGGCAGCCGTATCCTCGCCGCCGTGGCTCGTTTAGCTTCCTTCGGCGTTCTAAATCGGGGGACAGAGTCTCGTCAGTAAGAAGTGTCTCCAGTGGAAAGTTGAGCAAGAAGCAAAGGATACTCGCTAGGGAGCAAGAGATGCAAAGGGAGCAAATACCAGGCCAAGCTCCAATGATTCCGGACCTCACCCTAGCCCCACAACTTCAGACGTTTGGTGGGGAGGACGCACGACCAGACAGTGTTGCTATCGTATCGAACAGAATGGGGAAGTTTGGTCGGGACAAATCAGTTTTGAGGGATTCAATGGATACATCCAGTTCACCACGATACTACGATGTACCAATTCCACCTGTGCCACCAGAATCACAGTCAGGTCAGGTGGATCCGTATGCTAGAACTGAGAGTATGACAAACCGTGGCCGGTACAGCTATGCGAGCAGTATGGTTAGTGGGATCAACACCCCTCGGAGGCTAAGAAGAAGGAAGGATCCTACTCCTTTCAAGTAAGCAATGATGCGTGAAGTATTCCTTAGCACCAAACTGATCGTGATGTAGTATACTTGTAACTGGCGCTCGCAGTTCTGGCAAGACCTCTTTCCTCAATTTCCTCCGCATATCACTCGCTCTCCCAGTCGGCAAGCAGCGGCCTCAAATGCAAGACGACTCCTTCGACATACGCACACCTTCCTCTGGGAAGTCTTTCCCGAACTTCACTTCACACTATCTTGAGACTGAGGTTGAAGGCGAGCGAATCGGGTTGACCCTCTGGGATTCTCAAGGTCTGGAGACCAACATCGTTGATTTACAGCTTCGGGAAATGTCATCATTCCTCGAGAGCAAATTTGAAGACACATTTGCGGAGGAGAACAAAGTTGTCCGTGCCCCTGGGGTTCGTGATACCCACATCCACTGTGTGTTCCTCGTCCTCGACCCAGCACGACTAGACGCGAACATTGCTGGCGCAAAGAAACTAAACACATCAAAGGGTGCTATCAAGAATGGAAACTCTTTTCTTGACACCCGTTCCTCACTTGCTCTGGATGGCCTGGATGAAAACCTCGACCTCCAGGTCCTGCGGGCACTGCAGGGTAAGACAACCGTCGTACCCGTGATCTCTAAAGCAGATACCATTACCTCAGCCCACATGGCGCATCTGAAACGTACGGTATGGGCGTCGTTCAAGAAAGCAGGTCTGGACACCCTAGAGGCGCTGGGGCTAGACGATGGCGAAGCAGACAGCTCATCTGATCCCCACCAACTGAACGAGCAAGACGAAGATATCGCGGCTGCATACCAAGAACGTCCAGGCGTGTCGCGGAAACTGTCCGATGCAAATTTATCGAACACCTCTCAATTGGAGTCGCCTTCGTCTACTAATACCAGCCAATTCTCCGCCACCGACTTTGACCTTGCCAAGCCAACTGTAAAAGCAGCCGGCTCCCTGGGCCCCATAACATCCTCTTTGGAACCACGTTCCGCAACTGAAACCCCTTTCCTTCCACTCTCCGTCATTTCGCCGGATATATACGAGCCAGACGTCCTTGGCAGAAATTTTCCCTGGGGTTTTGCGGACCCATACAACGCCGAGCACTGCGATTTCCTCAGACTAAAGGAGACAGTTTTCAACGAATGGAGAGGAGAGTTAAGGGAGGCTAGTCGGGAGGTATGGTATGAGGGGTGGAGGACTAGTCGGCTGAATGGGAGGGATGCGCGGGCGGGAAGAGGAGTCGGTGAGCACACGATGAAGAGGTGGCGAGGGTGATTACGGAGAGGCTTGGACCCATTCTGAAAGAAAGATGGTCGTGATATCAAGGATAAAAGCAAGAAGCAAACGGAAAAAGAGGAGTGTCGGGTGTTCTGCTCTGTATTTGGCGCTGCGCTCATACCCCCTTATGTTTCCATTCCTGTTTACATACCCCCTTACTTCAATTCTATTGTAGTTGAGTTACGAGTTGGAGACTCTTTTTATTTTCACAAGAGGATCAATGTATTATGGCGGCCACATAGTTTGCGCTGAGCGCGGGAGTATTCCTCAAGCTTGTCTCGTAGTGTTCTTCGAGAAATGGTGTAGAAGCATCCGATTGAGCAATGTTTATAGTGGGATTTGACCTATCAGATCTCTGCCTTACCACGGTACTTTGACTGCCGATGTTTCTGCGTGTCTCAATAGAATGCCGACAGTTTAACATTATATGTTCCTCTCAAAGAAGACTCTCACTTACCTAGTGCTGGCCGGCTCAGAATCATCTTAATTGTCTTTACACACGTCACATTCTCAGTATCTTTTAAAATCAACCATGACAAGTCTGATACGTCTCTCTTAATGTATTCCGTAAAGACATCCGTACTACTATACGTTGCATAAGAAATTATAGAAAGGTATTTTACTGTAAGCTGGCTAGGACTTAAGCGAGACTCGTTGTTGCTTAGTTCGAGGGACGGCTAGCCAAACTCGAATCCTGCTTTGCCCACATCCCCCCTGCTGTAAGTTCAGATCATCTGCTACCTTTACCTTTACTGAACGGGATCTTCCGCAATGGATCAGAATGACACGCCCACTGTCACTCTTCCTTCTCCCTACATTGTTGGATCTGGGAAGTTGATCCTATCTCTCCAACGCGCACTCCTGCCTTGACACCAAATTAGCATTACACATTCACAAAATGAACGACCCGGGGCTTGATGACCCAATCAGCAAGGTCGCAGACCGAATAGAAGAAGACAAGGACGAGGAGAGAGAGGCCGAGAATGAGGATGAGCAGACGTTCTTGAATCCGAGGTGCGTGCTCATCTCCGCCTACTCAGAACTACACGCATGTTAATTGCTGGCATAGTCGGTGGTGGTTCGCTTCTACAGCCTTTCCTCTTTTCGCAGGCACATTCGGGCCTATTGCCAGTGCCTTTTCAGTGTGTGCTTTAGTAGTCAATTGGAGGGTAGTGATACCACCTGGTGGGAACGAAGGGGAGAGGGGTACGAATGTAAAGGATCCGCATTGGCTCGTCGCTGTCAACGCTGTATCCCTCATACTGGCCCTAGCGGCCAACATGGCCCTCCTCCTCAATATGGCGCGCCGCCTTTCATTCAAGGTTGCCCAATCCATTACCATAATCGGGTGGTACATTGCGTCCTTCCTCCTCATTGCACTTATTGTCACTTCCACGTACAGCTTGAAGCTCGCGCCTGGGGAGAACCGTGCCTTGACCCAAGCCTTTTATTATGCCATTATAGCTGCTGCCCTATATTTTATTATTGCAACCCTCATGATGTTTACAGTTTATGGAGGGTTAAGAGGCGAATACCCCATGGAGTTCAAGCTCACGACGAGCCAGCGGACTTTGATGTTGCAAACCATTAGTTTTATGGTGTACATGGTTGGAGGTGGTGCTGTGTATGCCAAAATAGAAGGATGGAAATTCTTGGACGGAGTTTACTTTGCCAACTTCACGCTGCTTACTATAGGTATTGGAGACTACACACCTGGAACGCATCTTGGAAGAAGTTTGCTGTTTCCCTACGCCGTCGGTGGTATTGTCATCTTGGGTCTCGTTATAGGGTCTATTCGCTCGCTTGTACTAGAGCGTGGGAAGAAGAAACTCGGGATACGGATGGTTGAGAAGAAAAGAGAAAAGCTACTCCAAGAGCTGTACCGGAAGGAAGGGAAAGACGGTGCTAAAAGTCTTATACCTCTTTCTGGCAGAGAAGACTTTATTGAGGCGGGCATGTCCGAACGCGAGAGGCGGAAGAAAGAGTTTCACCTTATGCGGAAAATCCAGGATCAAGCCTCTAGGAGACAGAAGTGGAATGCGCTACTCATCTCCGGAGGTGCGTGGTTTACTCTTTGGTTTATCGGTGCCGTCGTATTTTGGAGGGCGGAGCGTCATCAAGGCTGGGAATATTTCGAGGCACTCTACTTTGCCTACACGACGCTATTGACTATCGGGTATGGTGATCTCAGGCCGTACAGCAATGCAGGCAAGGTGTTTTTCGTATTCTGGTCACTACTTGCAGTCCCTACCTTGACCATTGTGATCAGCAACATGGGTGATACCGTCGTGAAAAGCGTTCGTGATCTTACGCTCTACCTCGGTGATATAACAGTACTACCAGGGGAGCGAAGTACCAAAGAGCGGCTTAGGAAGGGAGTATCCAAGTTCACCCAAGATAAGGCTCGCGTGCCATTCATGAACGAGCCATCTGGCGTTCTGGCTGAAAAGGGTGGGGACGATACCGAGAAACAGAATCGTGGCGCCCAGATTGCTGCCACCGATCGGATGGCCGGTGACATTGAGCAGACGGAACTTAATGAAGCCGAGGCTGCCAAGGACCGAGGAGACAAGCTTGGAGAGGACATCCATGAGTATCATTATTTGCTCATCAAAGAGTTTCGGAATGTGTTGAAACATCTCAACGAGTCACCACCGCGAAGGTATAGCTATGAAGAATGGGCTTGGTTTCTCAAATTGATCGGAGAAGACGAGAACTCGGATGCTTCTCATCGGAAAGCACCGGTCAAGGTTCTAGGGGGCGATGATAATGGACCAGATACTCAGCAGGGACAAAGTGACGGCAAGGATAAAGAAGCCCGGCAATGGAGTTGGTTGGGCAATCGAAGTCCGTTGATGGGAGAATTGGAAGAGGCCGAGTGGATTCTTGAGCGACTATCCATGACTTTGGAGAAGGAGATGAAGAAGAAATCGGAAGCAAGGTCATCAGAACAAGCCTCCAGTGCGGAAATGCCTGAGGCTAAATTGCATTCGTCAAGTGGCAGCAGCGGGCTGCTGGACAAAGATCGACTAGGAGTTCCTAAGGAAGCGACCGAGTCAGCATGATACCCTTATTTGGCCTAGTTTTTGCAGTTAGCTAGGTAGGTACGTTTTCACAGTACTACTGAGGCTTACGGTAGTTGCAATAATTGCGAAGGATTGAAAGGGTGTTTAATGTTTCTGACTCCTGATGTATTATCGAAAGTCCTTTCCGCATACATTCAATACGCTGTCCACGAACTTCATTGTACATACTGCACCTTCACCAATCCAGGTCTTCGCTAGATGGGTAACTCAGAATTTCACCTTTCCATTGCTTCCTATATTATCGCCGATCATCTCCTGTGATCTAACTTCACATCTCACCGCTTGTTCATCTTATATGATTCCCTTACAGGTATTCATGCGACTTTACAGCGTCATTCATCGCAGTGCCTGGTTCTGAATGCTACTGAATATTCACGGTAGTCCACTGAGTATGCCTCGTGACTCCCCCAAGTTACTCTCATCATGGTTTTTCGAACCTCTTACACGTATCTCAAGACCGTCAACAAGACCAGAGTCCATCGCCTCCATCGGTTTCGTGTGGGTAACGACAAAACACCATCTCAACGCACGCAGTGCTTAAGCACCAAATGCCGTCCATCTATCGCCGGTCCGGCACAGTCCCCATGTCAGGATTTATCGTCACACTTGTTCTCCTTCTAGCCCTCTTCTCCATAACGGTCTATGCAACGTACTGGATCTGGCGCTTCGTCCGGAGTCCCTCCCCAACGCAAGATCCACCGGACACATCATCAGCAGCCATCCCAGCTACATCCCCATTCTCATACCTCGACCAACGCCCACTCGCCACCCCAATTCTAATCCACACGCCCTCAAACCCCATCAAAACCACCCTTCAACCCTCCGAGCCGCGCCGTCCTCCAACTCCCCCTCGCTCTCGCCCGAGTCCGCCTCTATCTCGTCCAACCCCACCACAACTCCGTCAAAAGAAACCGCAACCCCGTCCAAACCCACCCCCCACCAACCCAACCCACCCCAAATCCCGCCCCCCAACCCCCCCGCTCCGCAACCCCAACCGCCCCCCCACCCTCCCCTCCATCTCCGCCCCCGCCGGCACCGGCTCCACCGGCCTCACCCACCGCCTCCCCTCCACCGCCTCCGAACTCGCCCTGGCCACCTACGTCCGCAGCCTATCCCCAGAGCAACTCGAGGCCACCGCCCGCGGCGACGGCACCTTTTTCTTCCCCGGGTCCTCGCTCGCAGCCTCGCCGATCCCAGGCGCCTCCTCGTCGGTGGCAGGCTCCGAGATGAGCGCCTTGCCGACGAACGCGGCGTTTGCGGCGGAGTTTGCAAGGCGTGAGCAGAGGCTGAGGGAGCAGGGGTTGGTGGGGAGGGGGTGGGCGCTTGTGATGAGTGAGGGGGGGAGTGTGGGGGAGGGGAGTGTGGGGGTGGGGGATGGGGGGGGGAGGGGGGAGAAGAAGGGGAAGGAGAAGGAGGTGGTGCCGAGGGCGTTGGGTGTGAGGAGGGGGGTGGGGAAGTGAGGGACTTTGGAGGGGATGGCGGGGATTTTTGCCCGGGGGGGGGAGAGCAGCGAGTTGGGATTGACATTTTAGCACAAACGGTATCATCCGTCTCAAATGCCGCATGCAAGCAAACAACTCGTTTCCTGCGCAATTGCATAGCCTATGTTTTGTTTTATCAGATAATCAGCTTTTTCCTCCATAGGGAGTTACGAATACGGTTTTGCATTCTTTTAAAAAAAGCCAGCGGACTTTTTAGAATTCTTTGTTGAAAGTACATAGCAGGTCTCCTTTTACATACGGTATGTAGAACCATCCTTAAAGTGATATGTACTGTATGTACGCCGCGCTGCTTGCCAACCGGTTTTACGAAACACAAGTTCTACTGGGGCGGGCTTGGTTGCTCGAGCTGGAATTGATTTAAGAAAAAAATGGGGCGGTTGGATATTTTCTTGGTTGGGAGGGGTTGTGCAGTAGCTGGATGTGCTTGGGTGTGTGTACGTGAGGGTTTTAGTGGAGGTGGTGGGTTGGTATGGTATGGTATGGTTTGGGTTGGGTTGGAGAGCAGGCGATTTACATAGGTTGGGGTGCAGTGGTGTTGTTCGGAAAGGGGGGGGGGGGGGGGGTGATTGTGCAGGGGTGGTGGAGGAGGTTCTGTATTGCTACTGTTCTGTAGCTATAGTATTCGGTGCGAGTAGCTTAAGGCTCTGGATTGATGGTGTCATCTAGCGTTCCCTAATGTTGCCTATTTTTAACATTCAAATAGCTCCCAATATCACCAAATATCGATCCTTCAGCATTCTCTTCTTTTCCCGCCTGTTTTTTACTGTAGCCCATGCTTTAAATCCCTCGTACGTAAGTCAGCCTCTAGCTCTGGGGCCCCTTTGTCCTAAATTCTGAGTTTGATCCAGAAGCTTGAGCGTAGGCTGTCCGTGAGGCAGCAGGGGATGTGAAGATATGGCGTATGGCGCTCGGCTGTCTGGATGTTGTTGGCCAGCATTCAGCCAGGGAGCGTCGTCGCCCACGCATCCAACCCAGAGTCTTAAGTCGCTCGGCATCCGGAGGGAGTCTTCGAGGGTTTAGGCGGTTTCGGGATTTTCTGCGTTTGCCTACGGCCTTTTTAGCTCATTAAAGGCGTCGAATCATCTCCCAGCCGCTGCTCTCCGGGTCTGCCTTGTCCAGAGGGTAAAAACTCCTCCTACTCTTCGAGAGCAGGTAAAGAGCGTTTTGTTCGTGTTGGACGAGAAGAAACGAACGAATCGATTCTCGCAGGAGGGTGTCCCTCGTAGCGGAAGAATAGACCCTCGGCTCGAGCAGCGGAAATTCAAGTCCGCTCTGTCTGATCGTGGCCAGGACGATTTGCCGATCGATTGTCCGGCATGTTTGATGGGAGCCGGACGTCGGGGCTCAATAGATGAGTGGCAGTAGGATTATCTTAGGAGGGCCTAGATGGAGAAGCGGGTGGGACCGATGTGGGTCGAAGAATGTCAGTTAGACGGTAGATGTTTGAGGCTTTGTTTCAGGCTCAGATCCTTCCCTGTAATCCGGTTGCAGGGGCCTCTTGAACGTTAGAAGCGATTGCTGGGGCTTCTGCTGGCTTAGAGGGTCGTCTGGGGGTGCTTTAGGGCCTGGATGTATAGATTGGCAGGAGTAGTATTAAGATAGTGTCCGATGGAGGGCTAGTAGAAGGTTGAGGTATCCGTTCGGGCTTAAGTGGCCTCTTCTGTCTGATATGAGGGAGTTCTTGACATCTTGGAGCGGTCTTCGAGGGGTTTCTGATGATGGAGGGCAAGGTCGGTCGAGAGTGCTTGGTAGGCATGGCAGGGCCCTCAAGTACATGTGGGTAGGCGTAGAATGACGCGGAAAATCAATCATCGGCCACTAGGCGTTCAAATTTACTCTCTCATGACCCGTTTTCGAGGGAGCTTGGAAAGTTTTAATGCGAGTCCTGGGCTCCCTCGATACGGAAATCCAAGGTTGGCCGGGGTCGCTTGATTGGGGTCTGAAGACAGGTGTCTAAGAATAGTATACCAGCTGGCAGAAGCAGCTGCGGTGTGCCGTTCGGGCTGTCCATGGCACAGTCGGAGGGTGCTTTGATGGTTCCAGGGTCACTTGATGTTGGGAACTATGTGGGCTGGAGGAGCTTTGAATACAGGTTGAGAGTACTACTAAGTTGGCATATAACAGCTGGCAGTAGCAGCTCTGATTTTGTCATTCGGACTCTGGCCATCGGTTTTGCTTCCGCCAACTAGATTTATGTCTGCGGGGGCACCAAGGGATGGCCCCCTAGACTTCAAACCACAGATCCGATGAACCACAGGTAAAGCCACACACACAGTCCTGGTGGAACATCTCGTGAGATCATCCATAGGTCCTCTTGGAAGCTGTTCCTCCCTTCAATCGAGATCTTTCCTGTCCTAGGCCATGAATCCCCACAACCAAGGGGCAGGCCCGAGACTGCACGCACGTGATCGTCGGCCATACCTCGGCCATAACAGCAATTCATTCAGCATCAACATCTTCCATGACTCTGAAATCTGACTCTTACACCGACACATCCACTCGTAGTACTTAGTGAAGATGCGGGGTACGGCCGTCACATTGCCTTAATAGGTCGATCTGCCGAGAGAATAGAGTGCGACACTGCAGGATATCCGTGAATAGCTTCACCCCAGGGTCATTCGTAGATATTTAAACCGCTCGAACTCAGACCTTCCTCTTTCTTCCTCCATCATCTCTCTCATATATTTCATCAGCCAGTTTATATATCATCAAACACAGTCAAAGGTCTTCGATGATGAGGATGATGAGGACATCCTTATCAGTTTGCTCAAGGATGTCTTTCTTTACCATACAATCTTGACCAAGCATTACTGGTGATCAAAGAGGCTCTGGGCCAAGTCATCAACTCTACCTCTTAAAGCTTCTGGCTTTGGTAGCTATCTTGAATTCTGCCAATGACTGGCCTTGGAGCTCTTTCCTAAGCACACAAATATAATATTTTATCACCTATAAATATAGACAGTCGATGGTCCGTCAGCTTCAAACATGCTGGATGTCATTATCAGCCGGCACAAGACTGTATTCGCACCACAGTGCTTGGCTTGAGGAAGTCAATCACACTGTCCCTTCGAGGTCCTGGCTTTGGAGGTTCGTGACATAGTGCACAAACATTGTTTGCCGGTCGGAAAGGTGCACCCATATCTGGAGTTTCAGAGAGCTTTATATCAAGAGCAAATTCCACAGGACGCAACGAAGAACGGTACCACCTATACTATTATATATATAGGTCAGTATCATCATAAGTCTGGAAATTTCGGAAGAAGGGCTGACGTCATAGTCAGCCGGTACCAAGAGATTCTTTGCATGCAGCTCGACGTATGATTACTGGCAATGACTCACCGAAAGCTTCTTCTCGCAACACTCCCCATGAAGTACTCGAAGGTACTGAAGGGACCAGATGTGGGTCGATCATAGACGAGGAACAAACAACTCATCACAGGGTTTGACGGAAATAGTCCATGGAAGTGGGGAGCTTGAAGAAATAAACCTAATCAGCTGTTGAAGAAACCTACATCATGTAAGATCGGAACTGGCATTGGCGAACGATTGGTTCGGGTGTCGGTGAACGATACGCCGTTCCAAGTGCAATAGTCCCCGGACTCCTTTGCTCAGATAACAAGGGAAGTAGACCAAGACCAGCGTGAAAGGTCTAGCAGCCAAAGTCGAAGGACCCGGGATTGAAGAAGCTGGCACGAACTTGAACAGTAGTACGAAGACCAGGTGGTGTCTCTGTATGGAAACAGCTGAAGTGGCTTATGAAAAGCACACGCACCAATGTTCACTGCCACAGACACAATCGAGCTGCGAGACCTACCTGCACGCAGTCGTCTTTCACGATCCCACCGAGATTCTACATTCGACAAGGAAAAAGGCGCGTCCAGGGACGAAGACCATATTCTCTGACAGTCGAATTCCCATACAAGGTCAGCTCTTCGGTTCGCCCCTCATCTCCGCCCTCGCCACACTTACGCTTTGGGGTCTGGCTCACTCTCTTCCTCCCTTGATCATATTATCGCTTCTATACGGCTTTTTCGGCGGAGGATACGTCGTCTTGTGGGCCAGGATAGGAACCTTTCTGGACGATGATGACCCAACTATTGCCTTGACCACGTTCGGTGTTTTTGCATTCCTAAAGGGCGTAGGGAATGTGCTTGCAGGACCGATCAGTTCTCTTCTAATAACGCAAGCTGCTACCGCACGACAATACGCTATCGGCAGGTACAAAGGCGTGGTTATATATACTGGAGTCTGCATGTTTGTCAGCTCACTTGCCATGGTTGTCTGGTATATAAGGCGGATTATACCCAAGCGGATCCTGCGTTGTCTTGCCGTATGGCGCTGCCCTGCCTGATGGAGCAGGTTCACAAACTATCGACGCCATGATAGTTCCAAAACATGCCTCCATGATAACGGCGTCTTGACTGAAGTCATAGACTATATGGCCGATTTCCCATTGAGGAGTGAGGCTGTGAACCAGCGATCCCGTGAGCGTCGCTGAATCGAGTAGCGGAAGTGAATACAGCGGTCTTGACTAGGATGGCCCAGATTATTACAAATGTAACGATCAAGGACGAGGCAGCAAACCAGCGATCCCATGAACACGGCTGGAGTGAGCCTCGGAAGTACGACTATGAATCGTACAACGCCGGCACTCGCGAAGAGCGTGAAGCTATCGAATACGAGTGGAAGGAGGAATATGAAGATGTGGACCCGAAATGTTACTATTGGTGAGGCTCCCAATGACAAGAATAGCACGTCAAAAGGCCGGAACATCCCAAGCTGGAGAGAATGCTCTCCAAGGACCATGCCAGTATACGAATCGGGCATTGAGTTTGGCACATACTCAACTTCCTTATATTGCGGCTTGGTCGTGATGCAATTACGGAATCCATAGTCGTAACGTCCCAAACTCCATCGAGCTGGGTATCTGAACTCCTTATCTGTGATAACAGCGCGAAATCGAGGAGCTGAAGAGAAGCTTGCCGAAGTAAGAGCCAAGAAATCCGCTTCTACTGCCGCAAGACAGGCACAATTACGAGACAATACTGTGATTGACCTAACGAACGGCCAATCTACTATATCTGGGACGGGCTTGACCTCTCATCATTACGCGGAGCCGCGACGTACCTTAACCTCGCCAACGTCATCAGCGCAGTCATGAAAATCACTGCCCGCTCAGGGTTCTTGCCCTTCTTTAGCTGATTACTTAAAGCCGCTCCAGAATTTGCTTAACCACAGGAATTGAAGAAAGTCATAGCTCGCTCAGTATCCATCACGAGGGTGAGGCGGCCCAAGACTGGACCACTTGTCGTAAAGGTTCGAAAGAGTTATTCAGTAGTAGATCTGAACATCGAATCTTACACCAAAAAATTCTCACAGCCACACTCCGTCACACAGTAGATCTCTTCGCTGGCTGGTGACGTAGAAGAGCGAAGAAAGTTACGACTCTCCGAAGATTTTTACCTTCTGTTGCTAGTCACACAGAAGTTATTTCATTGACCTCATAAACCACGGCGGAAAGACAGCCGGAAGCCTATCGGTCAAGCTACGCTCAGTCTATTGTTTGGGTCACGGGGACGATGAAAGACGTTATGAAGTCCAGAACACGGAATTCAGATCCATGAGCGATGTCGATAAAATTCACCACGCTACGGCTCGTCAGTTCCTTTGTGTGCATTATACTCATTTGTCTTAGATTGGAAGGTCCACAAAAAGTGCGTCCTGTCACGGTTAATGTGATGGAAACTGTGCACGTGGGTACGATCACTTCTTGGGGCAAATCCTAAATAATGTGTCCGCTGGAATCCAAGTCATCGAGCAACTAGGGTGAGATGGAAGAGCAGAAGAAGGAGCTTGAGGAGAAGGTAAAAGAGGATTTGGAGGGGGGAAATGTGCCCTGCATTGATATATATAGCCAACTACGGTGCAAGGGCTGCGGATCATGCTCAGAGTTTCACGATCTCCGTCGCACTGAATACTATATAAAGAACTGCTCACTATCCGTGGTTTCAAATCGACTACAAGGCTTTGGTCAAAGAGCTGGGACCAGACTGTACTACCGAAGCAGTTGTTCACGGCATTGCCATATACCGTATCGAAGGCAAAGCTCGGCTTTAATAAAGGAGAGCATTTGCTGGTTGTTCCTCCAGACACTAGAACTTCCTGCGCGCTTGAGGGAGTTTAGCACCTCAAGCAGCTAGCAATCCAGGTAATGCTTTGACCGATAGTTGAGTCAGCGAAGCACTTGGAAATCGATCATCAGCTCCGCCAACTCGCCGTGCCGACCATGATTTGGGTGTTCGAGCCTCATCCGTTGATAGAGCTCCTGGTGACGATAGCGATACAGCAATGCTCCTTCGCCAGTCTCGTGACCAATGCAGGGACTTGAAAGAGGGATTCGGGAAAACGTTCTGAAAAATCAAAGGAGAACATGATTCGTTGAAGAAGCAGAAGGGGGAAGGGCTGGCCCAGCTTAAGATGTCGAGACGTGAAAGCGGGTTCGGGGAAACGTTCTGAAGAATCAATAGAGAACATGATTCGACAAGACACAAAAGGAAAAGCTTGAATCGGCTCAAAAAGCCTTAAAGATTCAGCGCGAGTAACAGTAAAATTCGGACCTAAGATAGCAGAGCTGATGAGAAGCTCAAAAAATAGAAGCTTCAAGAAGGACGGACGAGCTTCGCAACAGGGTACAAGATCTAAAACCAGAGATCGATTCGGGGGATTTCAGAGAGCTTGAAAAGATCAACAACATTATGGCGTGCAAGTTTCGAGTCGTGAAAGCTCGATTGTACTCTCTTGCCGGACTACTATATACCTCAGACAGCGTGCTGTCGCATAGTAGTGGTGGCGACGCATTCCAGGACCTCTTCCTCTGGACATCCATCTCTTTCCCACTTGCAATAATTCAGATCAAGGTCGGCAAAGGAAATGTGGCACATTCAGAAGAACTGTGCTGGGAAGAGCTTCTTACAAAAAGCCTAAATCAAGGTCGGCAAAGGAAATTTGGCACACCCAGAAGAACTGTGCTGGGAAGAGCTTCTTACAAAAAGCCTAAATCTCCATGCAGGCGGATTCGAGGATCTTCACTTCCACCCTTTAATCGTGGGTTGGCATAACTACTAAATATATGTCACTGCATGTTCTGGATCATCGCCATCGAACCAGTGGCACCAGGCAGCGGCTGCTCCATCGTTTTGGCCATCTCCTCGCGTCTCTCGCAAATGGCATGCTTACGGTACTATCTCTTACCAGAGCTTGGTCGGTGAAGGTTGGTTAGGGATATATATAAAGGTCGACCGTTGAAAGGAAGTGATTGATAGACGCGGTATGGCGTGAAAGAGGGAATGCAAACGAGGATGACAGAACCTACGGGCAGTCTCTCAAGACCCATCCTGAGAGTGGTAGCAGTCAATCAACTTTCCAAACTGATGGGGAATCCGCCAGGGACTAAATTATGGGTTGAAGGCCAAGCTAAGAATGGCGAAGATGGCAATCTGTTTCCTTCGCCGTCGCAGCGCGTGGTGGGTTTCGGGGGTCCGGGGGATAAAGAGTCCAGGGGGCGGAAAAAGGGGGCCCCAATAGATATCATCAAAGATATAGACGGAGTGGATAGAAAAGATTATTATTGAATATTATATAGCAACAGATGCGCAAATTTATAACCTTTGCTCAATGGCACGAGAGATGAAAGTTTTTCTTGTGCCCGCTGGCTTGTCTTTGATCAAGGAGACGACGTGAGAGTGGTTCTCGAATTAGAACAAAGCGTAGACCATCGGATCCGAGCAATCATTTTTCAGATTACGAAACGCGTAAATTTTCTTTCTTTTCTTTTCTTTTTCAACAGTAATCTGGGAAAAGGGACGGAATAGTTAGGTGAACGTTGGCGTGTTCCCCCTCCTCCCCTCCTCCCCTCTCTCATCTTCTCTTCTTCTTCCCCCGGGGTCGGGGGGCATTCTGCGCTTTGTTTTCTAGACGACGTTTGTTTGATTTTTGACACCCCCGCACTTCCACTCGGCCTTTTTTTCTTCTTCCCACATCTTCACATTTTACATGTCATTCCCATACAGATCTCATATCGTTCGTTTTCCCCTCTTTCTTATATTATTTACCGATGATTTATTATTCACCGATGATTTATCAGTCAGTCTTTCGAAGCGCTCAGATGCTCACTTCATCTTATCTCATCTTATCTTAGCCGGTTTCCTTTCGAAGCTAGCGCTTCTACCAGAGCCACGAGCATTGAGTTTGAACTTGATACTGCACAGCTCCACAGATCCTGTTCGAAGGGGCAAAGACGCACGGTTACTCGAATTTGATAGCATCGCTGAACCTAGCACTGCACCTTTTGATCCCTCAACCTCTCTCAGCACCGCTCTACTCCAGCACCGACATGAGCAGGACGTCCACAGAGACGATCACGGAGTAGCAGCGGCCATGGGTCCTTCCAGTGCTATCACCGCCATCCCACTACCTCCTCAGCAGCCTTCAGGCCAAGGAGGTTCAGCACAGGATGAAGAGGAGGAATGGGAAATCAAAAAGATTCTTGACAGGAGATGGACGGAAAGGGGCTATGACTACAAGGTGCGCTGGAACGATACATGGCTCCCTGGACGCGAGCTTGTGAACACACAGGAATTACTGGGGGCTTTTGAGGCCGAGGCCATCATGTGCAGCCTAGACGCAAGCGGGGCAGACCGGCACGCTCACATCGCTGTAGGTGATCTATAGCTGCTTTGTTCAAGGTGAAGGTATATATGTCCTTGATTCTATCTGAGCATCTGTTCCCAGGTTTTGTAATTTGTCATCACAAGTTCTCAGTCTTCCTTCCCTCAAGCTTGCAACCCATTTTCAATAGTACTGCTGAAGTCATTTGTGCATGGCTTGTTCATCTACATCAACGACGATTCATTTTTGTAATGATGCTAGAGGCTTTCCTGCATCAACAGTATTGTTGCTGACACGAAATCTATCATTTCAGTCATTCGCTGTGGTCTAGTTTCAAAGCTTTTTGAATCATATTTCAAGCGAAATCGTAACGAGAATTCTGCATTGTGAAATAGACAGCAGATTACAGACACTTCAATCTTTTAATGTTGAGAGGCTCTTTTGTGGCCAGCGCTGTGTTGTGAGGTTAGCAGACGAAGATGAGATTAATACATTCATCTTGTTTAATTGTGCCATACTTGTATTGAAATGTTATCTGATTTGCAGACAAAGTCATTATGCAAAAATGTGCTGAATACAATCGCTTCTCAGCACAGGGTGTCCTCAATCAAGTCGCAAAGCTATTGCTGTTGACAGGGTTGATGCAAAAGAATTCCTTGGTAAAAAGAGGTCGACCTCAAGTGCCTGACCATTCTCTCAATTGACTGGTTGAATCAAGTGTATATGGATGATTTGGCATACTCTTTGCGCGTAATGCAACGACTCTTTTCATCAATGCAATGGCTTCGCTGTGACGACCTTGAGAGTTGTAGGTATATGCTAGGTTTTCCATGCTGGTCAGCGTGTCTGGATGCTCTGCTTTCAGCACCCTTACCCTCGTCTCCATCACTTGCACCTGCAGCTCCTCTGCTTCGTCCCACCGCCTCTGATTCCAGTACGTGGCTGCCAGATTGGCCATGCTGGTCAGCGTGTCTGGATGCTCTGCTTTCAGCACCCTTACCCTCGTCTCCATCACTTGCACCCCCAGCTTCTCTGCCTCGTCCCACCGCCCCTGATTCCGGTACGTGACTGCCAGATTGCTCATGCTGATCAGCGTGTTTGGATGTTCTGCTTTCAGCACCCTTACCATCGTCTCCATCACTTGCACCTGCAGCTCCTCTGCTTCGTCCCACCGCCCCTGATTCCGGTACGTGACTGCCAGATTGCCCATGCTGATCAGCGTGCCTGGATGCTCTGCTTTCAGCACCCTTATCCTCGTCTCCATCGCTTGCACCTCCAGCTTCTCTGCCTCGTCCCATCGTCCCTGATTCCGGTACGTGAATGCCAGATTGCCCATGCTGGTCAGCGTGTCTGGATGCTCTGCTTTCAGCACCCTTACCCTCGTCTCCATCACTTGCACCTCCAGCTCCTCTGCCTCGTCCCACCGCCCCTGATTCCGGTACGTGGCTGCCAGATTGCCCATGCTGATCAGCGTGTCTGGATGCTCTGCTTTCAGCACTCTTATCCTCGTCTTCATCACTTGCACCTCCAGCTCCTCTGCCTCGTCCCATCGCCCCTGATTCCAGTACGTGGCTGCCAGATTGGCCATGCTGATCAGCGTGTCTGGATGCTCTAACCCAAAGATTTTCTGTTTCATCTCAAAAGCAGCTATACTTCTTGTACAGGCAATTTCAAATCGTCCTTGCAGCCTATCAAAGTAAGCTATGTTTTGTAAAAGATAGGAATATTGCTCTGAATGCATCTTCTTTATATTTCTGTATTGAATCACGGTTTCTGCGTGAGGCAAGAGAGTTTCACATGCGGGCCAGGTTTCAAAAACACCACTTGGGAAGTTTTCTGCAACCTTTAGCAAGGCTTGTTCTTGCCACTTTTCTTTCGTGCCCTCCATCTCCAGCCATTTTCGAGTGGCCAGCTGCACCAGTCGATGCAATTGATAGCTCGCTCCATTATCTTCAACACTGATAAGTGAGAACGCTTGTAAAGTTCCTAATGCAGTCATTACATCAACATTGCGGTCGGTATCATTTTTTAAAAGATTCTTTGAAATCCCCTGCCGATCTAAGACCGCCATAAGTGATAGCATCTCCGCGGCACGGGACTTCTGTTTGCTTATAAGATCAAAGGATAGCTTCCAGGTTCTGATAACAGAGTTCTGGCTTTCCGAATCCCTTCTGAGGTCCCCAAGATCCTCACTTAACAAGTCTTGTACCTCAGAATCATTGGTGTGGAACATATCAAGGTACTGTGCGAGACTACAGTTATTCTGGCTGAGGAAGGCGGCTGCTTGTGTGATTGCGAGTGGTATATATTCTAAAGCATCAAGGAGCGTTCTTGAGTCTTTGTCATTCCAGGTATCAGGTTGTTCAGATTGAGATCGCAATAGTTCCTGTGCCTCTAAAGAAGTCATGAGTGGTACCATGATAGATGCGTGTCTACCCGCCAGTCTTTCGCTCATACGTTTATCTCTTGTGGTGATCAACATCAAACCCCGTGAGTTTTGAGGTAAATAATGTGAAAGAGGCCTTGTCTGCTCAAGATCAGTGATAGTTGATGTTGGCTTTGCAAAGAATGTATCTAGATCATCAGCGTTGTCCAACACCATCAACCATTGTTCATTGTCGTTGAACCATTCAGAGACCAATAGAAGTGTATCAACTGCAGGGGCATTCCACCCAGGAAGTTCAAGTCTTCTTGCTATATCCCTGTATGCTTGCTTAAGCCGTTGTCTTGTACTAGCATGAACCCAGACAATATGCTTATTGGGGTGAAGATTCCGATATCGATAACAGTATTCAATAGCAATCTGTGATTTTCTAAGCAAGTTTTAGCAACAGGTAATATACACATTTTAGAAACCAGCTTACCCAGCACCACCGATCCCTGCTAATGAAATGCGATGATGAGCTTTGATTTGCTCGTTGATATTCTTGAAAACCTGAATGCGATCCACGAACATAGCATCTTTGTTGAATGGTACTAAGAACAGAGGTTTCGCCATTTTCAAAGAATCTACATGTATGAGGTTAGCATTATTTCTCCTCATAAGTAGAACTTCTTAATTTCAGCAAGCTTGTTTATACAATTGATTCATGTGGCAGTGACATAGTACATCTTTTCAAGTTTTAATCATAAAGGCTGCAATCACGGTTCTATAGAAAATGTATGTTGATTGGAATTCAAGATCGTACAGTTAAAATGGGAACAATACCATGCGTAGGTTGCAGTCCTTTCACCCATCTCCTCAATTCTCCTAGAATTGACTCATATCCATCATCATCTCTGCTGCCGAATTTGGTCATATCCTGAACTGTCAGCTTGATTATATAGGCAACGAAAGATATCACTTGCCATGTGATTAGCACGTATTCCATAGTTTGCATATCCAGGGATGATCGCTGAATCCATTTCAACGACCTGAACATAATTAACACAACTTTAAAGTAGTGCACTTGTAGTCATATTTACTTTGCCAACAACAGGAAGCGGAAGCTCCTCAAAGAAACAGGTAATGGCTATTTCTGAACCTTCGTTTACACGCATTCTCAACAGACCATGAAACCCATCTTGAACTCTGGCAAGCATTTCTGATCCGGGTCGAAGAACAGATACAATATCGAAATTTGGGTATTTGATTATCCTTGCAATAGTTGTCCCAAATTTGGCCCACGCTGCAAGATCCGCTCCATGATGTGGTGTACCTAAGAATGATATGCCTATGGTACAGGAGCTGACCTGTCGCAAGTGTCTTTCAGGATGGTTTCTAGATGTCCACAGGCAGTCCTGCGTAACAAGGCCTCCGAGACTGTGCGCGACAAAGACAATCTTCCGATCTTCCTGTACACAAATCAGCACTGCAAAAGGGATATACACATGGGGTCATAGTCTCACAGTATCCGATTTTTCTCTCAGACGTGTGAGTCCTCCAAGTAAATTCAGCGCATGATTGCCTACTCGATTTTGAGAGGCTGGACTCCAGAAATTGACCACGTCTGCATCATATCCGAAGGACAGTATCCGACCATTGGGAATATCACAGCTTAGAAGAGAGGCTGGCCAGTGAGTTCCTGTCTGCTGGTGAAACCATGTTCTAGCTGGATCCCCTGTCAGGCCATGTACAAAGACGATGCTATGAGGAGCACAGCAGCGTCAGCAGATTTCAGCGTGGAGTTGAAGGAAGCTCTTACTCGACAACAGTCGCTGTGGGGTCGGATGGTTCATGTAGAACCCTCACACCGAGCCCTGGATTCACGTTTGGATTCCAATCAACAAGCCGTTCTGTGTCACTCACGGTCTCTTTCCCTGTTGTGTTCTTTGCCGTGCCTGGGGAATCTGCGGGACCCGAGTTCTCACCCGCCGGAGCTTCTCTTTTCTTTGATCTGAATAGCTTTGGCATGTTTTTATGCTGCTTAGCTGGTACAAAGGATGTAGGGGCCGCCTCTCTTCCCTACGGGAACGAGGCAATACCGCTGTATTTTGACTGGTATTCGCACATGCTTTATCAAGGCTGAAGCTCGATCATTAGGCTGAGCCCGCCACCACCGATAAGATGCTCAGCCGAGTCGACGGCTAACTCTAACTTGCATTCACCCGATTAAAACCCAACTGGGCACCTAAATCCCGATAAATCCGCTGTCTTCAGCCTTAGATGGATATCATTCAGCCGCACAATAGCAGCAATCTAGTCGGTAGTTTCTATCCCCACGTTCTCAAAGTCGGCCTCTGCAAATTCCTACCCGGCTGGTCGTACGACGAGAAGAAAACCAGGACTTTCCGTCATGCCGGGTAAAGATTTATGCCTACTATCCCTTGATGACGGTGGAGTGCGTGCGCTGTCGTCACTCGCAATCCTCAGACGACTAATGGAGACCATCAACCCGGATGCGCCGCCGAAGCCATGCGAGTATTTCAACATAATTGGAGGAACGAGTACCGGTGGATTGATCACTATCATGCTGGGTCGTCTTGAGATGAATATAGATGAATGTATCGATGCTTACGTCGCATTGTTTGATCGACTTTTTCGAAAGAAGCGGCATCGTGTCACAATAAGCGGAAACGTGCAGGGGAGGTTCGATATGGAGGAGTTGGAACGGTCAATTCGAGAAATCGTAAAACGAAAGGACCAAGCAGGCGAAAATGCCCTCCTCAAAGCATCCGAGAAGCAGCAGTGCAAAGTGTTAGTTCTTCGAAATTTACGTCCATCATTATAATCCTGGTGATGCTAACGACCTCTAGGTTTGTATGCGCCCTGAGCAAAGAGACTGCCGACACAGTCCTTTTCACATCGTATCCCTCTCGAGGATCATCGGATATGTACAATAAAACACGAATTTGGGAGGCAGCTTGAGCGTAGCTCGCGACCAGGAAATGTATGGCCTTGAGGGAAACCTTCTTCCCAAGCCAACTCGTGAGACTCGCCGGAAGGTGTTCGTCTTAACCGACTTGGTGGCTCCGGCAAGACCCAGCTAGCAATCGCGTTCGCTCAACGATCCCAGAAGATTTTCAGTTCCATCTTTTGGCTCAATGGCGACAGTAGAGAAAGCGTGCGCCAAAGTCTTGCTCAGATTGCTCGAAAACTGCCGAAAGATCAGATTCCGAATTGGTGTAGGAAATTCTTCAGAGCATCCCCTGAGGAGCTAGACGAAATCATTAGCAATGTTCTTCATTGGGTTGATCAGCACGGAAACAATCGATGGCTTCTCATCTTCGACAACGTTGACCGTGACCATTCCCTTGAAGCAGATGATCCTCAATCATTTGTCGTGGAGGATTTTTTTCCAGAAGTCAATCACGGCTCTAGTTTGATAACGAGCCGCTTACGACAGCTTCGGCAACACGGGCAGGATAGGCAACTTGGGAGGATGAGCAATCTGCAAGGAGTAGAAGTATTACAATGCGGAATAGGACGATCACTTGAAGGTAATGAAAACAGTCTAATGACCTTATTTCAATGCGCTAAGCACTATAGGCATTGAGAGAATCGTCGACCTAGTGGGTGGACTTCCACTTGCACTTGCTTATGCAGGCTCTTATATTCACGGAACGACTATAAGCGTGGATGACTATATCCGATTCTATCAAGAGACATGGGAGAAGCTTTTCAACAATAAGACAACGCAATTAAAGGATTATCCTCGCAGCATTTTATCCACTTACACCATTTCCTATGAGTATGTTCAACGCAATGACGCTAGCGCCGCAAAATTGCTTAATTTATTTGCATATCTTGATCATTCAGATCTGTGGTACTATTTATTAACGTCGGTACTTGACGAGAGCATTGTTCCAAAAGAGACATTGCCCATCTGGTTTTCACATGAAATAAAGACAGAACTTGATTTTACACAGAAGATTCGAATGCTGCTGGATTACTCCTTGATAGAAACACGGTATGACATCTCATCATATGCGATTCATCCAATTATGCAAAGGGATATCCACTCAAAAAAGGAAGGGATGCTCTCAAACATGGTAATAAGGTTCTAGTCGCTGAACAGCTGAGTGGAACTCACGCAATATCTCTATCATTGTCTTTTCAAAACCTAGCCTTCCGGCTTCTGAAATACCACGATTTATCACGTCTTTTCCCGGAGCTGTCAGGCGTCTTCAAGAAGGTCTTAGCTAACGACGGGCACAAGGACGGGCAAGAGGATAGAGACGACGAGGATAGAGACGACGAGGATAGAGACGACGAGGATAGAGACGACGAGGATAGAGACGACGAGGATAGAGACGACGAGGATAGAGACGACGAGGATAGAGACGACGAGGATAGAGACGATGAGGACGGAGACGACGAGGATGAAGAGGAGAACGAGACGTGGGACGGGAATACAGCAAGAGATAGAAATATAGCTATAGCCTGCCGGTTTCCTCAAAGGACAAAGGAAAAACTAAAGGACATGGAGGTATTTCTTGACCAAAGTCAAGAAATATATAATCGTGAGTACCTGCTACGTGAAAGCTTTGTTTCATTGACTGATTAAATGGGAACAAGGTGGACTCGGTCGAACCGCAGAACCATTAACCCCGAAAGTGCCAGCGCTGGTCAAGGTCACGATCTACCACCGCAATTTGCTGGAACCGGGCAGAGCACTACGCAATCACAGGGCGAGTTTCAAAGTACCAAACGCCAACGCCAGCGTGCATGACCAGCTGGCTGCGATCGACACTCAGGCAGATCAAAAAGCTTTGGGGGCTCAGCGCAATCAAAGACCACACGGCCAAAAAGACTTACTGGTTGAACCAGGAACGCAACAATCAAATCCACCATTAGCCCCTGAACAGGATCTACTCCCAAACCTTGCAACATCTTCGAGATTTGCTGAAGCCTTAAGGCCGTAACTTAGCAATCTTCCACTTCAAATGACCATAACAGCAGCCGATGAGATCAGCACGGCAGCCAGCATACCTGTTGCCCAGCTACCTATTGCGCCTATCCCGTGGAAATATCAGGCTGAATCGTTTCAGCCGGGAAATAGTGCATTGCAGAATTCATAATTTGAACACACCGGCCATACCATCTATAACCAGCGTGGAATATTTGTGGCAGCTGCAGAAAGACAAGATGAAGGGCATTACAACGAAGGCCAAAGTCAACATCATATTAATGGTAAGTTGACTGTTCGTAAACTGGCGTACCAGACTAACCAATTGCATCAGACAATAATATATCCAATAATGTTTTGTCGGCCGATAATTTTCTGATAGAAGATTATGAAAACATTGGATACCTTCTCGGTGAATTTATCAGCAATACATCAGAACCTCTGAAGCCTCCAGCCTCTTCAGTGCTTTAACCCCTATGGCTCCATCAAAACCTAATGCAAAGCGCACGCCAATTACTTGAGAACTATTGATCAACAAAATTGGCGACCTCCAGACCCTCGCCACTTCCCAGCTCATATGATGTTCCATCGAACGTCTGCAGGCCGTTTGAGGAGTTTGTTTTTCCTAGTGAAACATACGTGATCGCAAGGTGTCGCGCGTTTGGTGGTAAGAGCGGCACATTGTTTGGGTTCGCGCATCGAGTGTACACTATGGGTCTTGAATCAAGCAAATACACCTTCTCCACATCAACTCCCATTTGTTGTGCGGCGCCCTCTTTCCCCCGTTCCTGAGCTTTGTATCAGTAACAGTTCCAGTTGTGAGAACCAAGTGTTCAGACCTTAAAATATTCTTGGATGTTGAAAGACTCAGCTACGTGTGGAAGGGTTGTCATAGGTCATGATAACAGATTGGTGAGGAGCTCTGGCCGATCTTTCTGAATTAGTTGATCCAACTCGGCTTTCGCACGATTGGCCGATTCCCTATCCACCGCAAGGAACTTTCTTCTAGACTTTTGCCTAAATTAGTTAGTCCTAACCTTTATATTTTATATTGAGGATGGGGGGCTCAGCCCTACCATCACAACCACTGTTCTTCTCGCAACGCCACTAATACTACTACTATGCCCTTATCAAGGTAGCTTCAGTTACACTTGTTTCGCGGACCATCACAATCCTACTTCTGCTGACGAGCATACCGTTATACAGTTTCGTCACGGCCAAGTTGATCTCTGGGGCAATGGACAAGCTCGTCAGCTTCATGGTTCAATTGTACCGTTGGTGATATTTCGAGGGACCTATGAGGGGCTCTACGTGTACACTTCTTCACTTGCCCTAGGCATTTTATATTCTGGGCTCCTCATGGCTATTAAGGAATCGTTGTCTCTAGATCATCGGCTGAGGACTGTTGATGACCTTGCTAAAGCTTTAACCTACAAAGCGCAAGTTCTCACGCAACAATCATCTGCCAATACATCTCTTTCTCACATAAAGTTAATTGTTGATTGTTTTGAGTTCCAAATACAAGATCTGAAGCGTCACATCATAACATGTATCTTGAAAATTGAACAGCAGGATGCTCATATTTCAAAGCTTCCCATTGTTCTGACGCACATGGATACGACGTCGTTCAAATATCTTGTTGATGCAGCTTCCGGACAAGTCACTGCGATCCTTGATTGGGATGGCGCTGAATATCTCCCTGTAAACCGCAATTTTCACTTTGTTGAACATCTGTTTAGATACATGACGAGAGACGGTTGGGAGGACAGTGAAGATCGCGAGGTACTTGAGTCGTTTTTTCATCAAAGAGTCTGTCAACATCTGGTCTCCCAAGGGTTTGATGGGAGTGATTTCACAGCACTCGAACGCGAGAAGACATTAGGAACCCTGACTTATTATGTGCCTAAGCTTCTTGAATGGAAGGAGGGACGCGCTGAAAGATATCTGCAGCATTTCTTTTCTTGGGAGAGAGATGACCAGAACTGGAGTCCTGCACGCATTTAGCACCCTAGATGTTGCTGCACATTCGTCCGATCTCGGCTGTTCAACAATTAACGCTTTCTCGCCTCGATGGACCTTTTGGCCTGCAGCCTTACCGAGGATGAGCCTCACTAGGATCATCAGGTGATGGCCTTGTCATCTTCTAACCCACCTTACCCTTTCGCGCCACCAGGTGCGAAGAAGTCTTCCGGTAGAGATTACCCAGGAGGGCCAGGATGACCAGGTAGCGAAGGCACGCGGGCAGCATCTCACCGCCCTCAATCATAGGCCATGTCCGTGCCTCCTCCTTTGGGAACCCAGTGGGGCGGTGGGTCCAGAAATGGAGTCTGGGGGAGCCGGAAATGGAGCGAGGGGTTCAAAATGAAAGCTCGAAGGGGTCAGAAATGAAGCGAGGCTCAGAAATGAAGTGGGAGGTCCAAAATGGGACTCGGGGGGGTTGCCCAGAAACGAAGCAAAGAGAGAGAGAGTCTCAGAAAAGAAACAGTCGAAAGTCAGAGGTGAAGCACGGGGTTCAAAGATGCATTGATGTTCTTCTCGAACATAAACACTTCATCTCGCTCAGTTCAAGACAAGGATAATCCGTCCCATCATTTACACTTGATCCCGTTCCGAGTCTTTCTGCGCCCGGAAACATACAGTATGCCCTTACGCAGCAAAAGCAAAAGACACAACAGTCTACAAAGAAGGAAATGCGAAACTTGATGAAAAAGGTCAGATCAACTGGCGCGATTATGGTCATGTGGACCTTGCGTTTGATAATTCGCAAGAATGGAAGGTATTATGTATACTTATCGATCGTCCGGATCACGAAACATGACCTCCCACTATAACAGATATTGTATGTGTGATCCCAATACTTTGATCTAAAACCGACTCGAGCTTAGAAAGCATCGGTATCCTTTGTCTATATCAATCTGGCTATCCAGAGACTTTGAGCACGTCCCCCCGTAAAAGACCGCAAAAGCCGGAGGCAATGCCGAAAAATCCCCTGTAGACACCAAGCCAACAACGATAGGTTACGCCCATTAGATCCTCCTGCGGTGCCTTTCACTATAGATCTGCCCTTTTCAAAGTCAAGAAATCCAATACAACTCAGACTGATTCCAAGATCTCGTGACGACTTTTAAGTGTCGAGGATGATTCCCTTCCGACATCGCAAGGACCACCGAACCAGACCCCCCTCTGTTTGCCGATACAAACGGTGGACGAGTACCGGAACAACAATCTCTAGCTTCTCAGCAAATGCTCTACCCGCTTTTCCATGTATCCTAGTGCAGGAAGATTAGTCGTAATTGCGAATCGCCAGCGGTCATTAGGTTCGCGATTCGAAGTATTCCAAGGTTACCTTGACGCTCACCACCAACCACGAGGAGCGTAGGGGTTCATCCATCTCCCACTACCTCACTCGCATCCTATGCCGGTTTGTTTTAAATGCGTTCAAAGTGACCCCCCGTCGGCGAGGCTACTATGTATCATCACCAGAAGCCGAAAATGGAAAAATCCACTTCTTTGCTTTGAGAATCAACATCATAACGTTTCTTTTCTAACATCGCGTAGAACAATCGCTAAACATCCCTTTCTTTTCCCGTGTTGTTCGACAGTACCTCGAACCCCATAGCGACAAGTTTGAGTCTCTTTCGCTGTAAATCAAGACCAATAATATATTCAAGAAATCAAAGACAAACGACCGAAGCCGTTTATCACTCACTCACTCACCAGGATGACGCGTCAACAGTCGAACCGATATACTAGATCGAAGTCGTTCATGACATTTTGGAGTCGCGAAGGAAGACCGCAAATGGGTACATAATGGTGGTTTATGGGAAGGAAGGATTGATTTGCTAAAGTGGGGGGGGGGGGCAGCGCTGTAATAAGGCTAGCTCTGCGAGTATGCCTTCATAGTTCCTGCTGTAAGACCAAAATCTGGAGCGAAAAGACTGGCTCGCCGACGTGTTTACTTGATCAAACTGGCGAAGCTTAATGCCCAATATTATTGGTTACCGGAAAGGGATAAGATGAGGATATCGTTGAATTATCGACACGAAATTATATAGGTTCTCCCGAGTGGGGAATATTTGGAGAAAGTCATCCTAATGCTCCTCCAATACTATTTGCCAAGTTATGTTTACTCGATGGCGATACAAAAACTGCCACTGCCACGCATTGTGCTCATCATATCGGGGTGCCCTGTACCTTCAAGGGATGCGCCTCGGTGTTGAATACGAAATGATTCGTGCCTTGGTTCTCTACTTGCCACACGGCGTCCTGTGATGTGGTTAGCACGGCCGTCTACATTGTTTGTTGCAGAAAGACAGGGAGCCACTCACAGCTGCATGGATCAGGTACGAGTACTTCATGACCTCTGCGAAGAAGAAACTTTCTTGCACGTTCTGGAAGCCCCCGCCGCCGGGGGTGTTGACGTCGTTGATGGAACTGAAGCCGGACCCTACTCTCGTGGTTGCGTTGATAGCGACAAAGGCGTCCCAGGACCAGTCTCTGTACATTTGGTTGCCCGTAGCCCTATTGATTATCAGCAGCCCATCCCGTAGTCGGTGCCAGAGCGAGCAAGGCATACCTGTATGCGTAATAGAAACTCTCAAGGACTTCCGGACGTAGAACGTAGTTGGGGTTGGTGATGTAGAAACCCGACTTCTCGTAGAACGCGGTCTGAGCAGGGTCAATGGTTGAGGAGTTCCAGCTCCAGCTGTCGGGACCGATCCCGGTAGCGGTGCTGGCGTAGGTGTCGTGGCAGCCGTTTACGAGCGCAAGACCAAAATCAATGTACTTTTGTTGCTTGAGGACTTGACCGCCAAGGATAAAATTCCCACCATCAAAACAAGTCAAGTGCTGGGAAGCATTTACGAAGGTGTGGTTCTCGAATGAGGCCAAAAAGGTCAGATCTGGTCGAGAGGAGGGATGCGAAGTCAAGTACTCCATCGTCGAATCTGCTGCCGTGACCCAGCGGTCTCGGTAATTGGCGTACTTGTCCGAGTTGTAGACGAACATCTTGATGAGATATTCGTAAAAACTGTCATCACCGCCGTTCCAACCTCCATTGGCATCCAAGAACATGCCAGATTGGATGTCAAGGTTGGTACCCACCAACCCTGGAAAGGGCTCTGAGCTTGCTGGTTTAGGGTTCAGTAGGTTAGATTCCGCCTTTTGAGCTAAATTTCCGTACTCAGGGTCTCCGGTCAAGTCCGAGAGATGCTGCCATTCCAATACGAGAGTGCCAACCGTAGCAAGGCCGTTGGTACTTCCACCGTCGGTGGTTTGAGAGTCAATGATGAGTCCATTGGAAGGAATGCCCGACTGGGTATTGAAAGAGTATTTGAGAGTATCCCCTAGAGTCTTGGCTTGCTTAAGGAGGTCATCCACTTGAGTCTTGTCCTGAGCCAAATTTGGCAAGGGTCCACTGAGAAGATCGTAGCCAGCCAACATACCACCAAGGTATCTGATGGTAGTTTCAAAAAGACTGACTGTGGTGCTGGTCTTTGTGAAATCAACGGTAGGAATATAAGCCAGGATTTGGTTGACGATTGGCTTGAGCTCCATAACGACTGCCGTACTGTCATACGTTTAGATAATGAAACTTTAGAAGCATTGATGAAGAATACCTTAATGCGTCTACAGCGGTTGCGCCCCAGTTGTTTCTTGGGTTGTCACATGTGTTGGTGACGGGGAGTAGTCTACAATTCGGATTAGATGGAATGTAGTGTAAGAAACGGAGGTGTCACGCACTCATCTTGCCCTTTGCAATACTTGTAATATCCATCCCAAGCAAAGGTGAAAGCAGCCTTGACGGCGTCTGCTCTTTGTCGGTTCAAGCCATGGTCATTAGGGCGGCCGGATTGCGGGTCGCGGACTCTTAGATGTCCATCATACGGTACACCTGCGGCGGGGAAAGCAACAACTTGCGTGGCAGCTAGTGCCAGTGGAAGAATTGAATAATGCATGGTGCAAGCTCAGGTATGTACTTGAAGAATTTATATGAACAAAGCTACCGAAACTCGGCACTCTCCTTGGACTGATGAAGCGCTTGGAGAAGGAACGAACGACATGTGGAGAAGTGGAGCTATATGTAGCCATCGAATAGCGGAGAACAGCGAAAAGGAGGTCAAAGGACGTCAGGTCAACAGACTCTACTTCTATTGTAACACTGCAGGCACTCGGGTGTTCAACACACTGGGAGCGATATTGCGAGATTCCTCTTTGGGCGGAAAAAGCATATTCGCTGGGTGCCTGACGGCTTGAATCCTTGGATTTGTCCATGTTCGACGTCAAACATGTCGTGATAGACGCGTTGTAGCATCGTGGAGTGGTGTTCTGTGAGCGGGTCATTTGGTTTGCTCCGCTGATGGTAACCCTAAGTTCCTTCCCGGCATAGCGACGTGTACTTCCCCGCAATTCTGAATTCTATGGAGTTGCTGTGAGCCGGGCGAGGTGGGTCAGTCATCTGTCGCCTACTCGTGATAGAGTAGCCTTAGGCGCCGCGAAGTCGAATCTCCGTCTTCTCCCCACTTCCGGAGCACTAGCCCAGAGTGTTCGGGAGGATCACAAGATAGACTTCCGCTAGAGCAGGTACAGTACACCGGCTGCAGTGGCTCCTGCAAAGAGGAGAAGCTAGAGCACATATCCCGGTGGACCAGAGCTGCAGCATCCAAGGGGGCAGAAAGGAGCAGATGTTGTGCATCGGGCAACGGGAGCAGAGGTGGAAGGTTGCGGCGGTAGCGGACGGCTTAGCGCGATACTAAAGGCTCGTCAAGATCTCCCCTCCACAAATCATCGTCTTTCTCTCTCTGTTGGAGAATCATCGGTCTTACGAGGAGTGGTCGCAACTGGATCAGGCTGGTTGGGATCCTCGCGACACTCTGGCAGGATCCTGCGCAATGTGTGCTCCTTTATCTCTCAAATGAGAGTCGTAAAAGTAAGAAGTCCTGGATAGGCTACTTACTTTACAGTACTTACCCCCCGGACCAATGTCGAGTCCAAGCAAATGACAGAGTTCAGATGACCGGGGGATTATTACCTTGTGGTTTGTACGTTGGTCACACAGAGGAAAGTATCCCACAACTCTGCAAGAGTATCATATAACAGCCCCCCTCGACAACACTGTGCTGCTGCAGGCTGAGGAACGACGGAAGGTTGCTGAAGTCCCCACACGACGAACACGCTCACGCTGTGAATGGATGCGAACTATTGGGGTGACACCTTTCGGGTTGATGTGCGCCGAAAGAAAAAGCTTAATTGAACATCGAATCGCAATCCAGGATATTCCTTCCCCTTTCTCTGGCGCCAGTCTACTCGTCAGCATGTTGGACATGGCTGCTTACATGATGCTACAACCCCCTAATATACGTGATACATTACTTTACAGTATACAAGATCAAAGGACGGGATCACTGAGTTCGTGGACAGGGATGACGGCAGACCCAGCAGCGCGGTTGAGGGGTAAATTGGGTAGTCATTCGCCCTCGGTCATTCGCTACGCTAAGGGGGAGTATTGCAAACCATCTTTCGCATGTGAGGCATATATTCATGTTGGAATGGTTTAGGCTCGAGCGTTACATGGATTTAGCCTCTATCAAGGTGCTACTGCTGCGACGCAGTTTCCTTCAGCAGTTCCGCCCAAGGCTTGCTGTCCTCACAGAATGAATGCTGCAGCCGCTATGATCATGACGATTTCAGTGACTCCCGCGGGCATCTTACTAGCCGCACCGGTGAATTGAGCCGGATTTGCCGCAAGCGTCTTCGTGCTGCTGGCGGATGCCTTACCCACTGAGCTTGCACTGACACCTGCCGAAGCACCCAGTGGTGATGTGGAATTGCCGGATGGAAAGGGAGCAGCGTTGATGGGCCGAAGACTCTGACTGGGTTTGGTGGATGCTGCAGTTTGGCTGGGGTTCATGGGTACTGGGACGATGATCATCGTTGACACAAGCGCAACACTCGATGATGATCCAGCGCTGACTGTAGATGCAAGACTGACCGAGGCAACTGGGGCCGTTCCACTGGCTGTAGACGTAAGAGTGACCGCAGAGGTCGAGGCAACTGGCGCCATTCCACTGACTGTCGAGGCAGAGCTTTGAGCTTTCGCCGTTTGGCTAGGGTTTAGCGGCATCGGAGAAATGGCTATTGTAACGACGGAGGCAGTGCTGGGTGAAGGCCCATTGCTCGTCGCAGCGACCGAGCCTTGAGCTTGAGAAGAAGCCGCCGTTGTCGCAGTGGAAGTGAGGGACGTAGTTTTTGTTCCTCTTGAGGGTTGAGTGATAACAGAGCTACTGGCTTGGACTGGACTGTTACCTGATGTTGACGAGGATTGAGGCCCCACACTGGCAGGAGCGCTGGACGGACTTTGTGGCGGTACTGATACCCCAGAGTTTGTAGAGGGCGGCGCAGTGGTAGTTGGAGCGATACATTGTGTGCAGACGGTCGATACTGAGGTGCTAATCACTGTCGACACAGATAGAGTAGTCTGTACAATCACACTCCCGCTCGATGTCAACGTCTTTGTTACAGGGCATGTCGTCACGGTGGTATAGACGATATCGGTCGTTATAACCGCCTGCGTAGTAGCTGGCGCCGATGCGACGGGAGCGGCTGCGGAGCTGGAACTAGCCGACGAGGTTAATTTTGTCACAGGAGCCGATGCAGTACTCGAAGCTAAGGTCCCTGTCGGGGCTAGAGAAGAGGTAGGTGGAGCAATGCATCTCGTGCAGATTGTCGAAGTGCTAGTGCTGTAGATCGTCGAGACGGTTGAAGTCGTCTGAGTAACTGGCCGTCCACTCGAAGTCACGGTCTGGGTCACCGGGCAGGTTGTCAGTGTGGTGTACACGCTATTCATCATAGTTAGCATCAGTGGAAACAATAGAGTGTGGCAACCTACATTTCAGTCGTGACCACCGCCTGGGTTATGGATGAACCTTGTGGAGGACTAGCTTCTGAGCTTGAAGCGGCAACTGACGGAGGATTTCCCGAGGTACCTGACGGAGAATTATTAGTGGACGGTAAGCTAGCTTCAGCACTTGAGTCGAACGAACCTGCTGATATAACCGTTCCATGACCATGGGTAGATGTCGTCACAGGGTAGATTGAAGTCGAGAGCCTAGCTGGGCAGCTCGTGACCTCTGGACCACAGCTAGTGACAGTAATAACTTCCGTTGTATATACGACGCCTTCCGTGGGAGTCGGCTGGGAAGTAGAGTTGTTGCTGACAGGGTACGGTGCGTTGGACGAACGTCCTGGGCTAAGCGAGAAGCTAGCTGAAACACCGGTTGGAAGGGCAGAAATCGGGGCAGAACCACCGGTACCAATACTCTTGGTGAACGACGTGGTATTATGCGTGACACTGCTGCTGGGTCGCGTGAACGGTGCAGAGCCCGTCGGAATGAGCGGTGGAGTGGGACCCGGTGTTGTTGTCGAGTTCCATAACCCAGTACCGCTTGTGTGCGACGACACGGACAGGGAGGCCGATGCAGAGGTTGGTATGTCGGTGCTTCCTGTGGACGACGAAGTCGATGAAGCTGAGGTACTGGACTGGCTAGACGAGGTTGACGTGGTAGATGTTACAGAAGAGGAGCCTGAGCTGCTAGACGAGGTTGACGTGGTAGATGTTACAGAAGAGGAGCCTGAGCTGCTAGACGAGGTTGACGTGGTAGATGTTACAGAAGAGGAGCCTGAGCTGCTAGACGAGGTTGACGTGGTAGATGTTACAGAAGAGGAGCCTGAGCTGCTAGACGAGATTGATGTAGTGGTCGTTGCAGAAGAGGAGGCTGAGGTGCTAGACGACGTGGACATCGAAGACGAGACAGAAGACGATGAAGAGGTAGGGCTCGGCAAAGCTGACGTGATCGATGTCTGAACAGCGCAATTCGAGCTCATCAACTCGTCTTTGAGGACATCTACGTAAGGTCTTCCACCGATTGAGTTTGACTCCGACGACGTCGCCTCGAACACCATAAGACCACCAAAATTGTCCGGATAGTCGCACTGGAATTTACTGATCAATTGTGAAACTTCGCTTGGCTCAATATACATCTTCGCATCATACGTCATGGCTGGCGACGACGGTAGCCCGAGGTAGACTTTGGCATGAGGATTTCTTGACGAGCGGATAAAATCTACCCATTTCTTGAAACTGATATCGGTTGACGGACCTCCGAAGCTGCCGTAGGTATGGTCAAAGAAAGCTCGCGCGGAACACTCAGGAGTGTTGTAGAACTGGACAAAGATGAAATCGAAATAAGATTTCTCAATGGCGTCTGCTAAATGGACATCAGGTACGACACACTGTGGAGCGCTTGAAATGTAATAGGTCTTCTCTTCGAGGACGTAGAAACTCCGTAGCGTATTGATCACCGTCGCATAGCCTCGAGAGAGGGCTGGCGCGTTGGACACCGTGGAAAGCGAACTCTCGATATCAAAGTCAAATCCGTCAACAACTGCATCGCCAAAAGGCCGAGGGCCAGTGTAGGATGGGTTTTTAGGACCAAAGGCGTTCCATAAGAAGTTGGCAAATCTTATAGCTGAAGCATCATCTTTGATCTCCTGGTTTGTCGGGACGGCGCCCCCAAGGGAAAGGAGAATCTTCTTTCCAGCGTTTTGACAAGTTACGATATCGGGTCCTATGAGAGGGCATTCGGAGAGCAAAGGGCTACTCGAGCCGTCTAGGTTCTTATATGTCGAGTTTCCGCATTGATTCGCAAAGTTTGTGCCAGGGTAACCTCCACCAGCCTGGTCAGGAAAGACATTTAGAAAACCGATCGGAATAATGTCAATGCTCGAGTCCTGGCAGTAATGAGCTAATCGCTGTTGGCCGTCTCCTTGACCCTATAGTGTCAGATAAGCATTAGTCATACTCTCTTCCATTTACGCAGCCTTTCGACGTTGACATACCCAGTACACCGCCATGTTTGTATTGAGAGAGGCATCAAATGCCGCAGCGCAGGATGAGAACGCTGCGGTGGCAATAGCCGCGATTGCCAGGGAATTAACGGTATGCATATTGTTGTGAATGAATTAAGTTGGATGCAATATACAGGGCACGATTAGGAATGTAGCAATTGTATGACGAAATGAGCGTGTATATGTATAGATATTGTCAAAGACAGGACGCAGACAAATGTCTGCACGGTGCAAAAAGCGGCCGCCGCGAAGAAGAAACGATTGTGGTAAGATAGACAGAGGTGAAGAAAGAAAAGCAGAAAAGAGAAGATGAGGGGATACGACTAGAATATCAGGTCTATGTACGGTAGGACCCCTGGGCATCCAGGCGCTCTGTTCTAGCACCTGGGCCATGACTCGCAATCTACGCCCGTTGTCTCCTAAGACGATCTTGTTCCTGCAGTAGTCGCATCTTCGCTGATTCTCATTCGGCGATGGAAATTGTTTGTGGAAATTGGTCGTTGATCTCCGATCCGCGAGCATCCGGGCGGTAGAGCGGTGCGAAGTTTCCCCGAACATACAATAACACCCGATGATATGCCGAAAGCCTACTCTCCACCTACAGAGTACTCTAGCAGAACGTGGTTTTGATTTGGGCATGGGCAGATGTCTCGGCGAAGGTAGAATAGTTGTTTTACAGCTCAGCGTTGCAAATCATCAGGCTATATCATAGATTGACCGGGCTTGCGAAAATAGGCAGATTTCAATCGGCACCCCGGTATATTATTGTGAGGCAGGCCGTGCAGGCGTATACTGTACCTGAATCTTACGGCCGACAGACCGCGCGATGTTTTCTATAGAACTACCCAGCACGCATAGATGGACGTGACACGTGCCAAGGTACTCCGTATATACATTGTATTGCCTAACTTGCACTCTTTCTTTCGCCCTTCACCGTCTCCAATTTTGCCCTGGCCTGGCGCATGCGCTTGAACAGGGTCAGATCCAACGGCAACCTGTCTCCCATCCAAGTAGCTCTCTGTGTATGATCCCTCTCCTCATCATCGGTGTTGGGGTGTACCAACGCGCTCAGTGGGCCTCGATTGATCACCAGCCATGGGATGAACGCGCCAAATTGCTTTGGAGTGAACAAGTTCACTTCAAACATGGCTACTGGGTGAGGCCCAACGGGTCTGTCCCATACCTTGTAAATGCGAAGCTCTGGAAACTCTCGACGGATGCGCTCCCAAAGTTCAAGGGCGAACTTCGCTTGATCTTGGTTGTTCTGTCAAATAGCTAGTCAGTACTGATTCTCCTTGAGGGCAAGCCACCCGAACCTGGAAGTGGTAGATATGAACGTCAAAGCCACCACGTTCGCCATTATCGATAGGTTGCACAAAACTTTCGTAAGCCCTGCTGGGAACGTTGGTTGTTGGATTGACAAAGCTTTTGCCGTCGCTGCTTTTCTCGCTAAATTTCATTAGGCGCAAAACATCACGTTTGGTTGCGACACACATGCTCTGGAAGGGCTGGCAAGTTCTCGTAACCCTCTAGAGGCGACGGGTATCTATACAGCGAAGGGTCCGCCATTTGCGGAGAAGCTCTTGATACTTGTTTGACTGTACGGTGGTAGTTGCAATGTTGCCCTTTCTCTAACGAGGAATCACGTGGCTCGGAGTCTCCAAGTACCTTGTTCCCTTTTCAATTTACTAAGCTTCAATTATACCAAGCATTGCTTTCGAAGAAGTTCACTGTATGTGGATTGTGTCTTGATTGCTTAAGCTCAAGGTTTGGCTGACCTTATATTCCTATATCCTTACAATCTCGCCCTTTCGGCCTTGATGTCGCGCCCACCGCGCACTGTATTACAAATCTTTGATCAGCGCTCCATCACGGCTACCCATAATCTAAGGTCCATCAACCCGAGTGTAGTAATGAACGAATCGTAAGTTCTGCTACAGGTCACACCTGGTCCTGTTGACCGTAAAATCTCCAAACATTTCTCGCTTATCATCTTCTGCAACCGGGCCATCTCCTGTTTTTCAATTTCCCTACCGTATACGATTGGTGGAACAAGGTAAAATGGAAGTAAACGTATTCTTAGCTTCATATTACTGCATGCGACGATTCAGTCCAGCAGCTCCAGCAATATGGAGATGGCACAAAAAGCGCAACTCTGTCAGGGGTTCCAGTTGAGTGCAAATAAGCGGGTGTATTTGGCCCGTCTTGCAGTGTGCTCAACTCTTCGCCGAACAACGATTAAAGAGCTCGCTGGTGACTATGTATACTGACTCCGCAGAATCTAAAGATGGGCGAGCCAGCCTCATCAAGGTATGGGCTGTTTTTCGGAAGTAAACTTTTTCGGAGCTATGGAAAACGCTGCTTTGAAGCAACATAAAAAAGCGGATCTCTGTGGCATTTTAAGAGATTCCTCTGAGGAGATTGGCAGGCTCCGGCATCATGAAATCACGGTACAGCTGGACGACTTCGTTAAGCCTGCACATCCCGAATCGTTTGATGATTGTTAGTACAGACCTGCCCTAAGGCTAGATTTTGTCGGTTCCACTAAGATATCTCCAGACGAAGCACAATCTATTCAGCTTGTTTTGAAAAATTTCGATTTTTCTGATCCTGCGTGGAAGTCCAGTCTAAATTCCATATTCAAGACTGTGACCCTTGAAGGAACGGACCTGCCTCCGCTTTATTGCGAAACCAACAATTCGACACACCTGAAAATCGGCATCCGCTTGAAAGAGGTTCAACTGGTCATGGAGCGTTTGAATACACCGCATATAAGAGACTGGCCATTTTAGTCCTAGCATTTGAGAGCGAAATAGATAAAATGCTTGCGGATCACATGGGCTTCATCAACCACAATGTAGGAATGCTTAGACCTTGTTCTACATTTTTAAGCTGACATGACTCTAGGCATCTGCTCTGTCTAATGCACAGAATTCCAACTTTCGAGATTCGTCGCCCAAAGAGAAGCTTCGCCACGTGTGGGAGAAGGGCATGTCAACGCCGGAAATCGTTGAATTGATGTGCCCCAACGATCATTCCATCGAATATTCCTGTCCACCGGATCACTCTACGCATCACTCAGAATGGCGAAGCTTCTATAAATACAATTTCTTACCATTGCTTGATCAACAGAGAACAGTGCCCACACCCCATGTCGAATTTCGCCAACACCAAGGCACTATTAACTCGTCGGAAACGACATATTGGATTCTGTTTGTCTGTGGTCTCTTCCAACCAGCTGGTATCATTAGCGATTCCTGCCTCGGACGTCTAGTGCATTTGAATGATTCGAGGGATGTTTGCATGACAGAGCTTTTCCGGATGATAGCTGCGGGGAACGAAAGAACTGACCATGATATGTTGGAGATGATGAGACACTACAGTCGAATGTCGCGCGGTACGCAACTGAGGGGGAAAACGAAATTGAGATTACGAAGGCGAGAAGCTGGTGCCTGGGAGATTGCATGGAAGGACCTGAGTTCTGAGGAACGTATAATCGCAAGGCCAGCGGGCCTCAGGAGTACCTCTAAGGTCACTTCTTAGAAACGATCGTTTGAGCAAGGTGTGGCTCCGCACCTATTCTCCTTGAAATCGCACCCAATACTTTAAACCCAGGATCTACAGCAGCCCATAGGAGGCCCGAGACTCACGAATCAGTATCCCATCTCGAAGATCATATTAGTAACACGATTGAAAATCGCCCCGGTGCAAATAAACCAAGTGCAGACCGCTCAATAGAAGGACTCCTAGCGGAATGAGTCCCAGCAACACAACGGTACGACTGATGAAGAAAGTTTGGACGCAAGTGCTGAGCATTTTGTTGTCGGTCAACTGGGTCGAGGCCTTATAAACCTTGGTAACACCTTTTACCTCAACTCCGCAATGCAACTGCTAACGGCATGTGAACCATCCAGAACGGCAATCGCAAGTGTGCATTTAGGCAATGAATTGCACGCTCATCTTCACCGTTCTGACAGAGACAGGTTCCGTGAAAACTCATCAATATTAGTGACTTTGGGACGTGAGATTCTAGGCGTCATTGCCTCAATGAAGGACTCTGGCCGCAAGGATGCAGTCTCGCCAGAGAAGCTTATTGTAAGGAGTTCGCGCATCAATGATCTCATGACTAATATAGGGATAGATTTATTCAAGGATCCTCCACCCAGTTTTTGACTCCAACGAACAGCAAGATGCTGGAGAGTTTCTTTTGCTTTTAATGGATGCAATCCATTCGTTGACCAGGCGTGCACGATCACCATTTCTAAATGACGAGCACCTGGTAGCTATACTGCCGAAGTGTCAGCAAGGCTGGGAAGAAAACTTTCGAATTGAAGGCGCATCATCTATCAGAGAGGGATTCTCTTGTCAGATCATATCCAGCATAAGCTGCAAGCTTTCTTGTCTACCGGAATATTTTTCTATTCAGCTCAATCGATTTGCTGGTAATCAATACCTAAGTAAGATTGTACAATTTATCGAATTCCCATTGAGAGGACTGGACCTCAAACCGGCTGTACATCCGGACCTTCGGGGCTCGATGGATATGCTCTACGAATGCATTGATATTATAGAAAATATCGGCGCTACCCTATCCGTGCCCCTCACTAAGCTCATCCTGTCTGGGCACTACAAAGCAAACGTCAAATACGTTGATGGAGATCAGGATGCAGGATGGATTGAGTATAATGACGAAACCTTGACCAAGTACGGAGAAGAAGAGATCGTGGTAGGTACCCAAATATTGCTTATGGTTTCTAGCCTCTTTTTAATAACTATGTTTTGTTTAGAACGAGAACGCCTACATCCTCCTGTACAAAAACCACGGAACACACTCGCCAGCTCGGCCGTCAACAGAAAATCCAAAACACAGACCGAGCCCTCGTCACCGAAATAGAAATTCCATAACACCAAGCGAACCATCACAATCATCGATGAAGCTGCCATTTTCTCGCCTCGCAAGTCTAAAAGAAAAGGCAATTAGGAGCTCAGAGAAATGTAGATGGAACTCGGCAGCACCCATCAACGAAACCTGGTAGTTAGACCGACCTTGACGCGTTGGCAACGATGGCTCCGGGTAAATATGACGTGACAAGACTGGGATCCGACGACTTCGATGAACGTTTTAGTCGAGTACAAAATTTACGAGGTACCTTCTGCATTCATTGCTTTCCATTACTTTCAGAACGGAGGAATGCCAGATTTCAATCATCGTGCCTGCAGCAATCCCGGCGTGATCGGAAAGCGACGACTACCGTAGAACGTACGACTCTCTAACTTGGAAGTGGGCACGGTAACGTTGTGGAGCTTATAGCAGCTACCAGACCCAGTGAATGTAACCACCACATGTTGAGGCCAATCGTCAGTACTCTCGTTGACAGCCCGGGCAGAGGTTCCGCCCTATAGCAAGGTATGGTCAGCATCTGGGTAACATGAAGGGTTGCTTCCATGTTCTCCTTGGTCTCCTAATGATACCTTACCTTAAGATGTTGTTTAGGGCTCTGGATGCGGGTTTAGGGTTTAGGGTTTATCACTACCTTGGACTGTTTTATGCACGTTTCGGGTAGGGTACGAATAATACCGTCTTTTCTACAAAAGACGTGTTTAAAACCTCCTAGCGGCTTTTTTGCTTCGTTTTATTGGTCTTTAATTATGTAAGCTGGGTAAGTAGGTTCACCTTGCTGTTGACCGATGACCTCGCTGTCGCCAGTACTAACCTGCTTGCAGATTCCTTCCTACCTACCTCCTATCTTCTATCTTCAGCAATGCCTCCGCAACGTGGCGGTAGGCCTTTAAATCAGCTCGTCGTCGATAACTTTCAGTCTTGAGATCGATGAGAAGAAGCTATGTGAAATGAAGGATAGACTATTGCAGGAGGAAATTGCCATGGCTAGGCTAAATCCTTCGAGCGAGGACACTCTCAACGAGTATTTGAATAGCGTCATCGACGGCCAGGTGCTTTTGAGTTTTGGAGCTTCCTTTACATGGTGAAGGGGTCGATCTGCAGGCCAATTAACCCTCTATAAGTTGCTACTATAAATACTAGGTTCGTTGGCTGCCCGAGCAAGTCTGTTACCAATGGAAAGCAACACAGTTTTCAGCTATTGCTGACTCAGAACTTATTGGTTATTGCGATCGTATAATAGGTTAATTACTAATTAATTTGACTAACTAAATAATAGCTATTTACACAATTTAATATATGCGCTGGGAAAGTCAATGGGGAAGTCAACGGGGAAGTTAATGGGGAAGTTAATGGATAAACTAATGAGGTAGAGAGTCATGAAGGAAGTCATGAAAGGAACCATGAAGGCTGTTCGATAGGAAGCCATGTAGGATGTTCGATAGAGAGTCATGTAGAATGTTCGGTAGAGAGTCATGTAGAATGTTCGGTAGGAAGTCATGTAGAATGTTCGATAGAGAGTCACGTAGAATGTACGGTAGAGCTCATATTTGATGCTCGGTAGGGATCAAATTTGATCCTTGATTGCGAAGCAATTCGAAGCTTGATAGAGAGTCATGTAGGGAGTCATGTAGAGAGTCATGTAGAAAGCCATGTAGAAAGTCATGTAGAAATCATGAAGGCTGTTCGATAGAGTCATATTTGATGCTCGATAGGGAACAAATTTGATTCTTGAATGGTGAGTAGAATGGTGAGTAGAGTGGTGAATAGGGTGATGAGTAGAGTGGTGAGTAGGGTGGTGAGTAGGATGGTCAGTAGGGTGGTCAGTAGAATGGTCAGTCGGAAGGTCGGTAGAAAGATCAGTAGATAGCTCGATAGAAAGCTCGGTCGGAAGATCAGTAGAAAGGTCAGCAGAAAGATCAGTAGAAAGATCAGTAGATAGCTCAGTAGAAAGCTCAGTAGAAAGCTCAGTCGATAGCTCAGTCGATAGCTCAAGTAGAAAGCTCAGTTTGATAGAGAGTTTGATAGAGCGTTTGGTAGAGAGTTCGGTAGAGAATTTGGTAGGAAGTTCGATAGAGCGTTTGGTTGAGAGTCTGATAGGGAATTTGGTAGAGAGTTTGGTAGAGCGTTTGGTAGGGAATTTGGTAGAGCGTTTGGTAGGGAGTTTGGTAGAGCGTTTGGTAGGGAGTTTGGTAGAGCGTTTGGTAGGGAATTTGAGTGGGCGAGTAGGTAGCGAGTAGGTGAGCGAGTAGATGGTGAGCATGTAGGCTGGTGAGTAGGGTGATGAGTAGGGTGGTGAGCATGTAGAATGGTGAGCATGTAGAGTGGCGAGTAGGATGGTGAGTAGGGTGGCGAGTAGAATGACGAGTAGAATGGCGAGTAGGGTGGCGAGTAGAGTGGTCAGTAGAATGGTCAGTCGGAAGGTCGGTCGAAAGATCAGTAGAAAGCTTGATCGAAAGGTCAGTAGAAAGATCAGTAGAAAGCTCGGTCAAAAGATCAGTAGAAAGGTCAGTAGAAAGCTCGATCGAAAGATCAGTAGGAAGGTCAGTAGAAAGCTCAGTAGAAAGCTCAGTAGAAAGCTCAGTAGAAAGCTCAGCAGAAAGGTCAGTAGAAAGTTCGATATCGAGTCATGAAGAGTGCGTTCTATTGAGTCAGTTAGCATTATTTCGTACGAAATAGAAAGTAGAAACTGTTCTACGAAGAAAGAAAGAAGTGGGAAGAAGTAAATACTCTGAATCTCCTGAATTTCCTAGCGTCGGCCTTCGGCTGGGAGCGAAGATTACTAATCACAGAGGTAACAGTACTGTTTTCAAGCCATGTAGAAAGCATTGTTTGAAGCACTGTTTGACGTGTTTTATGCGTTCGATCGACGCGTTTGATAGAGCGTTTGGTAGGGAGTTTGGTAGGGCGTTTGGTAGAGAGTTTGGTAGGAAGTTTGGTAGGGCGTTTGGTAGAGAGATTGGTAGGGCGAGTAGATGAGCGAGTAGGTGGGCGAGTAGGTGAGCGAGTAGGTGAACGAGTAGGTGAGCGAGTAGGTGAGTAGGTGGGCGAGTAGGTGAGCGAGTAGGTGAACGAGTAGGTGAGCGAGTAGGTGAGCGAGTAGGTGGGCGAGTAGGTGGGCGAGTAGATGAGCTCTGACGTTTCTTGTTTATATAGCTGTTAGAAGATATAGAAGGCATATTGCAGAAGGTGAAAGCACGCTGTTAGCGATGAAGAACGAAGTGAAGCAGTGTAAAGACGAAGCCGAATAGAAAAGTCGAACATTCAAGATTTCATGATTAACTGTAATAGGTTTAACTTTTCATGATTAACTGTAATAGGTTTAGCTTTCGCGACTTCGGTAAAAGAGCCAACCGTTTTACAAAGAATTAAAATAAGGTTGTCGCAAAAGGGGTCAAAATCAGTCGGTAGAAGCAACTGCGTTGCTAATAAACCACCCCTGTGTTTAAAACATCCTTCAAGAAACGAGTTTAAAACACGTCTTGAGCTAGCCTAAAGAAGGTAGTCAAAAAACATGTTTTAAACAGGTTCGCACCCTAGTTTCGGGGGCTAGTGCTGAAGCCGCGAATAAAGGCCGTTAGCTCCGGACACGCTCAAGACCGAGGGATGAGAGTCATCATCCCAACAATGCCGAAAGAGCCGAATACATCTACAGTGGTGCAGTAGTATATGTTTGCGCCAAGTCCGCATGCTCTTCATGATGGATCGCTATCATATTCGTATTGTCGCCTGCCTCCTCACATCGGAACAGTCGCCTCTTAGATTTTATACCTACGATTGGGCCGACCCATAGCACACTACAGTCAGTATTTGGCTTCATTGCCGCTCCGGAAGGGCCTAGAAAATCCCGTTCAGATATTTCTGAACCGATTAATCCAGTAAGAACATCGATTGAAGAGACTTGAGGGTTCGCTTTGAACAGATGCCGGAATTAGAGCCGGTACGAACAGCAGCAAGCGTAGACTCTCGAGGGAGTGGACCTCGCTCGTCTGGATCTCGAAACAGCTCTAAAAACCGTCCTCAATTGCACAACGTCGTCTCGGGCCGACATCTCGATGATCATTCGACCTACCACGGCCACGATGAACTCACACCCAAAGAAGAAGGTCAATGGGTCGAGGACGACTCGGATTACTCCGAGCAGGTGAGAAAGGACGAAAATGAGAAAGCAGAAGAGGATGGAACTCGGGAAACATCAGAGGTCAGAGGAGGGATACTGACCGAGCGAGATCTTGAGGCGCCGTTAGAGAGGAAGCAGACTACGAAATCAATCAGAGACCCGAACCTGGTATGACTATTTCCTCCCGAGGTTTGACCGGAAGAAAGACTAACTGGAATAAAGGTCACCTGGGAAGGTCCAGACGATCCGGAAAATCCCAAAAACTGGTCGCGAAAGCGAAAATGGGCTGCTACGGTCGTTGTATCATCTTTCACATTCATCTCGCCAGTCTCATCATCAATGGTGGCACCTGCTATTTCAGCCATCTCGAAAGAATTCGGCATCGAAAGTGAAGTAGAGCAACAATTAGTACTCTCAGTGTTTGTTTTAGCTTTTGCGATTGGTCCCTTGATACTTGGTCCTTTGTCCGAGATATATGGCCGTGTGCCGGTGCTGCAGCTTGCCAATCTCTTCTACTTGGCCTTTAATATTGCTTGTGGGGTAAGCAGGAACAAGGGCGAGATGATAGCGTTCAGATTCCTAAGTGGTTTAGGTAAGTTTTTTAACCGTTGCTTTTTCAAAGAAACTGAGAATTGTAGCCACTGACTCTATTAGGTGGTAGTGCTCCTTTGGCGGTAAGTCGGAGTGGAAACCTTGCAATGACAGTTTTTTATGGACACTTATATTTACAGATTGGAGGAGGTGTTCTGAGTGACTGTTGGCGGGCGGAAGAGCGAGGCTTGGCAATCAGCATCTACAGTCTGGCTCCCCTCCTAGGCCCGGCAATTGGACCCATAGCAGGAGGCTTCATCACGCAAAACTCCACATGGCGGTGGGCTTTTTACGCAACATCAATCGCCGATGCCATCATCCAAATATTCGGCTTGTTCTTCCTCCGCGAGACGTTGTAAGTTAAACCCCCTTGACCTTCCCATATGAGTACTTACCCTGCCCGAAGCCCCCCTAAACTCCTACACGCCAAAGCCGAAAAGCTCCGCAAAGAAACCAACAACACGGCCCTCCACACCGAATACGAACATCCCGAACGCTCCCTCGCCAACACCATGAAACGCTCTCTCTCCCGCCCCTTCATCCTCCTCGGCACTCAAGTCATCGTCCAAGTCCTTGCGCTCTACATGGCCTACCTCTACGGCCTCATTTACCTCGTCCTCTCCACCTTCCCCAGCCTCTGGGAACTCCGATACCACGAAACCGTCGGCATCGGTGGCCTCAATTACATCTCCCTCGGCCTCGGCTTCTTCCTCGGCACCCAAATCTGCGCCCCCATCAACGACCGCATCTACAGACAGCTGAAGAAGAAAAACAACAACACCGGCCGCCCCGAGTTCCGCATCCCCCTCATGATCCCCGGCTCCGTCCTCGTCCCCACCGGCCTCTTCATCTACGGCTGGACCGCCCAGTACCACACCCACTGGATCGGCCCCAACATCGGCGCCGCCCTCCTCGCCGCCGGCACCATCATCGGCTTCCAGTGCATCCAGACCTACCTCGTCGACACCTACACCCGTTACGCCGCCTCCGCGGTCGCCGCCGCGACGGTGCTGAGAAGCTTGGCTGGGTTTGGGTTTCCGCTGTTTGCGCCGTATATGTATAGTAAGCTGGATTACGGGTGGGGGAATAGCTTGCTGGGATTTGTGGCCGTGGGGTTGGGGGTGCCGGCGCCGATTCTGTTTTGGGTGTTTGGGAAGAGGTTGAGGGAGAGGAGTCCGTATGCCGCGGGGGGCGGGGATTGACGCGGCTCGGTGGGTTGGGGGTGGTGCGTCGGGAGTTCAGGAGCATTGGATGGGTGGGTGTACAGAGGTGGTTTGAGCTGTGATTAAGCGCATGCTCATCATAAACCTACACTCAGCTCGCCGCTCTGAATAAACCCCTCACCGTCCTCACAATTGCCATATCAACAGCGAACAAAATCTCAAGAACCCAACGCAACCCCCCTTAATACTGTTCCCATCCCCCCGGCGTCCATCCCTGCCCCGGATAACTCGTCGGACTCATCAGAATCGTTTCCTCCCCCTCGTCCCCCACCCTCGCCCCCGCTCCCCCAGTCGAGCCCCCCATCTCCAACTCCCGCTGCCGCTTCTTCCTCGACTCCGCCGACGTGTTCTTCGCAGATATATTCTGCGTCGGCGGGGTGGGGGTCATCATGTTTGTCTGCAGTGGCGGAAGCGACATGCGGATTTCTGTGGACAGTCGCCGGGGAGATGGCGCGGGGGGCTCGCTGAGGTGGGAGGGGGAGCGGGAATGGGAATGGGAATGTTGTGGGGGTGGTTGGCTGAACTGGGAGGGGGAGCGGGTGTGGGAGGTTAGGTTTGAGATGCCGGAGGGGGAGCGGGAGTGTAGGGATGCGTAGCGGGGTTGCGATTGGCGCCATTCGTCTTTTGGGGGTAGGGGAGGTGGGGGCGGCGAGTCCCCTGTACGAGAGGGGGTTTCGAGTCGGCGAGGGTAGGGGTGGTGAGGGTGGGTTGGGAGGGTGGGGGGGTTGGGTGGTGGGTGGTAGAAATTGGGGTTTTCGGGTAGAGGCAGTGGTGGGAGAATTTGGCTGGAGGAGCGGTTGTGAGGTAGAGGTTGGGCTTGGGCGGATGTAGAGTCACTTGGAGATTGGGGGTCTTTGCTTCGACGTCCCGCAGACTTGTCGCGGGATTTGCTGCGGTTGAAGATGGACGTTCTAGCTGCGTTCGGGTCGGAAGTATTGGAGGATCGTTGGGGCATCCATGAAGAAGTTCGGGACTTAGGGGGTGGGTTTTCTTGACTCGGTGGGGTGATATGCTGGCGTATAGTGGCGTCCTGGACGTAAGCAGGAGGCTCTGGCGCTTGTGCTGGCGGCGGTGTGGGTTGCACGAGCTGCGTAATTTGCGGAGGTCTATGTGCATCTGGACTCTCCCTAGTCACAAATGCTTCGAGATCCCTCGGATCAACCCTTCCTGGGGCATAGTAGCCTCCAAGTGGTGGTTCTACATAGTCTTGCCTCGGTGTATAGTATTCGTGAGGTTGGTTTTTTGGCGCTGGCGACTGGTTGTAGGACGCGTAACTCTGAGACTGGTCAGCGGTAGGGGGCTGCTGCGATGGCATTCGTGGCTGGGAGGACTGGAAAGTTGATTGCCGTCTAACTTCATTCGAACGACCGAAAAGGCTCTGGGCAACGTTAGCTTCTTATTCGGAAACCCTCCTATTTGCTACTCACCCCCATTGCGGAGAACCTTTTTTTCTTGCCACCGTCTTGCTCCTGTTTTTGGAACCCGGACGTCGATGCCCTCTGAAGCTTATTGCGGGATGTGCTGGATTCGCCTTTAGAAGGAACGCTGGTATCGTTGTCTCTTGATATCCCTGAGCCAGATCGCTGTGACCGTTCACCGCGAGGTGTCGATATTGATGAGGATGAGTTTTCTCTACCCTGATCACGATCGTGGCTCCTTTGGCCGGTTAGAGAGCGGAACAGGCTAGCCCTTTTAGGTCTCTTTTGACTGGCGATCGGCGGTTGAATTGGCGAAGTAACAAACTGCCCTTCTGTTCTGCTCTGCGTTACCGCTGCCTCATTTATAGGACTATTTGATGCCTTGAAGAAGGAAGACCCCTTCGAGTTCTTTCTAGATCGAGATCTAGTATCAATCGGCTGAGCGGGTGGTGGGCCAAGTCCTTCGAGTTGGTATTCTGTAGCTTGCTGCCGCGGGATACTGGCATCTTCGCGGCTGATCTGCTCAGGATAGTATTGCATAGGCATATCTGTGCCGCCAGCTGGTAGAGCATCTTGTCTATACGCAGGATGATCAGTAAGGTGGGGATTCTTGAATAGCCGCGATATCGACCGAGAACGTCGTTTGGATGTAGCCTGCTCTTCACTCGGGACGGGCCTCTGGTCCGAGTTCTTGAAAAGCCTTGAGAAAGACCGAGAACGCCGCTTCGGTGTAGAAGTCTGGGAACCATTAGGGAGAAAGTCATGATCAATCCCATGATGAACCGGTCCGGCTCGACCGCGATGAGCCGGTGTTTCCTGAACTACAGAAGGTTGTGGTGAGACTGGTGATGGCGGATGGTCTGGGTGCATTTGACTGGGGAGACTATCAATGCTCGGCGCTCGCTGCGAGTTCTGCCTCGAGTGTTGCTCGGACTGGTTGGGTGTACCATGTACGAAGGAGAACGGTCGCGGTGCTGGTTGGTTGGAGACACCTGCGTCAGTGGACGGAACTGGCGGCGGTACATTGGACGAAGACCTTCCCAGAATGGGTGGGCTATCTATGTACCTTTGCTCCTCCAGCCGAGGCTGCGCATCTAGCGGGGCCAATCTAGAATACTGATTAGATGGCTGCACGACGGGCGGCTCTGTATGGCTAGCTGCATAACGAAGAGTAGCGTCCGACTCTTCAGATTCCCTCAGGGCTCGCGAGCGATCTAAAGCGTCTCGATCCGGTAGAGCGATGACTGAGGTATCTACCGTGCCCTCGTCTTGGGGGAAATAGCGAGACTGGGGTCCCACAAGCGATTTCATGTGTCCGTTCTTGGGATCTGCTGCCAGATCTGTAGCATTTCCGGCAGATCTTGGTCGTGCGGAAGGTTCGGGCTCGTGATATTGGGATTGGTTTCCGTGAGCAGTATTTGAATCGGTCACATTGTAGTTCTGATTTGAGCTTCTGAAATCTGCTTGCGTAGGCGTTTTGTTGCTAATGTCGGCGGAGTACGGAGTACTGAGGCCTGCTGAAGCTTCGTTATAGGACTCTCGAGTATCTGTTCGTTGTAAGGGTTTTGATAGAACATTATCAGTCATCGCAGATCTGCTTAAGAGATTCGACTGCAGTGGCCGGGAGTCTTCGTTTCCCAATTCAGGGTCTACGAGTGTATTAGGAAGCCTTGAGGGCTTGTTATAGCTTGCGGGTCCTGACGCCTCCTCCTCCTCGGCCAGGTGCCTGCCTCTATCGTCATACTGGTGCTGGCTTTGTACGTCGTCATTTGGAGATGGTAAAACAGGAAGTTGAGTTAGTGCCCTGGAGTTGTACGGCGCTGGACCGTATGTGCCTGACGATTGAGATGCCTGGGATCTTAAGGGATTGGCTGTGGCCCGGCTTCCTAGATCTGGTGAAGTCCGACGAGATGGAGTACTTGAAATAGATATAGGCTGTGGCTGATGTTGTGGCTGCATTCCTTGGGATATTGGATCGGGGCTAAGCGCCGAAGTCGAAGCCTGGCACAACACGAATATCAATCACTTCAACTTCGAATATTGGTGCAGGATTAAAAACGATTATATAGAACGGCGATCAATCAGCACTGGGCCGAGATTCTAGCGTTCATTCTTGCTCATCTCATACGAGTACATGATCCTCAACGCTGCGACAACACACGCCGTCCTCCACCCTTGAAGTACAATGCATTGCAGCAAATTATGATTCTTATCATATCAAAATATAGGGACAAGGAAGTGAATAGAACTAAGAAATCATTTATCTACCTTATCCGCACCACCGCTGCCTTTGAGCTTACTTCTCCCCTTCGAGAACAATCCTTTCGCCGCAACATTTGCCTTTCCTCCAAAGACACCAGCGGTATGTAGAAGATCCTTGCCTTTGGCTTGGACTTGCTGGCTGGAAAGCTTCACGGTTCCACCTCCAGAAGGTGAAGAGCCTTGTGGTAGGGTGCTACCGTGGTAGCTCGATATGGGGTTGCCATCAGAAGCAGTAGGTTGGGAGCTCGCGTTGAGATATTGCTGATAGTATGGCTGCTGGGTAGAAGGAGATCCAGTTGTTCTCATTCCGAGAATTTTAGTCCTCGACGGCGATGGTTTGTGGCCTAAAGTTCCAGTGGCGAATTGCCCGTGGTTTGACAGCAGATGAGCATGTTCAGGGAGCTCTCGAACCTTCACGTCGAGCCAGTGTGCAAGCCCAGTATTCAAATGTGCAAACTGCTCACGCGTCTCATTGAAAGCATGGATCCGGTCCATGGGGCTCTTTAATGCTAGTATCTCGCGGAAAGCACGAAGTTTCGGCTGGTCAGAAGTAGGCGGTAATGGTGGCAGATTACCATCTCGCACAGGTTGTGAGGCAGCAAACCGGCTAGGTGACTCGGGCACTTGTGTTGATCCTTGCTGTGAAATGCTGGGCTCTCTGTACTCAGCTTGATTAGGGTAATGGTTAACGGTCGAGTCAACTAGTTGCTGCCCTGATCCTGGCTCTGCTACTTCCAGGCCTCCAGGATATCCCGGTAGATGAGTTGTTCTAATAAACGGTGCTCCAGTAAACTTCCCAGTTGGATCATCAGATACGCCTTCAGGCCCCTTATCGAGGATATCTCTTGTATCACTAACTCCTGATGCAGCGAAGTTTGGGCCTTCAAAAGCGGGACTGCCTCCACCGGGTTGAAGGTCCTGACTTGGCCCCTGGCTGTTGTTGAGTATAGATTCTTGATTCTCGAGACCGCTAGGCAGCTCAACTGAATTTTCTAGATTGTGGTGGCCTAATGACGGTGGCAGGTCGGTTGAAGCATGCGATGCCACATTTTCCCGTGGACTCTCCTTGCGCGCGGCCGTGACATTATCCGTAGACTGCTCCCATGAGAACCGGTGTGGCATAATGGGTCGCTCTGGCACAATATCCATTGGACTAGTGTCTTTAGGCGGCTGAGCTCGATGATCGCTGCCAACGTTCAGTGATGGTGTTATTCCCACAAGTGCAGCACCGTCGTGTCGCTTTACTGCGACTGCAGCTCCAATGTGGTCATGGGCACTGTTAGTTCGACTTATGGAGCCACTGCTTGAACCATTCCAATAACTATCATACTCACTTGGGAGAACACCACTGTCATGTCCGCGACGAATAAGGCTTGGGTCAGCAGACAATCTTGAGTCATCCTGCCACGGCGAGTCTGACTCTGCGGTAGTAGGCTCGCTAGATTGTGCAGGATCAAGATTCTTAACAATCTCCCGGCGCAGTCTGTCGCTCTCAAATTGAGACCCTGTGTCGGTACTAAGAGATGGTGGCATTGGAGGACGCCGATGGGCGGCTGCAACTTCATCAGCGTCGATGTAGCTACCAGGCCTTGGATTCAAAGGAACAATCGGCGGAAAGTAATCGCGAGTTTCCGAGTTTTCATTCGGCGTCGGCGGAACGTCTTTAGAAAGTGGTATCGGCGCTAAACTCAACGTTCGGTCTTTGTCCGCCATCGGCGGTAAAGGTGCTGAGGCATCTGGGTGGAATTCCGTGTTAACGGTAGCGGTGCTGACTTGAGCCCTAGTTTGAGTGTCCTTTGGAGCACCTTGAGGTAGGTCTGAGGTTGAAGAATTTTTCATGTGCAGATCCACAGATTCTTGGTTCTCCATGCCAACAGCGGCAGCAAGCGCTCCAGCAAGTGCACTACCAGCTGCGGCAACAGCAGAGAATGGGTCGCTCAATGGATCTGATTGTTTGGGTGTTGTGATACTTTGACCATCTGGCTCAGGAGTTCCATTTTTCTCTGTACCAAGTGTGTTTTGAGTGCTTGTTGGTGAGGAGGTGTAGGCTCTAGATTTGCCAACCGTGCCGGAATTGATACCGCCCTCTCGTGGCTCGCTCTTAGGAAGCATCTCTGGCCTCTTTGGCGCCATAGATGGAGCATTTGACGCAAAGGAGTCCCAACCGCCTGGTAGACGAGGTCGGAAACTCTCCATACGATCAGCGACCGGCCGAGGTTCAGCCATGGCATCATTCTGGTTTGTTGCGGCAAACACGTTCCCCCGCTGATTCAAAGACCTCTCAGATCCGTGCGGACTGCTACTGCCACTTTCGAATTTTTCAGCTAGATCGCGCACTCTGTTGCTGCCTGGTGATTCCGGGCGAGAGCGCCGAGAGGCATCTGGAGGCAAATTGGGTGGACTTATCACGCTGCTCTTTTGTTTTGCAGGATCGATGGCGACATCATTCGGACCAGTACTTGCAGCGAGTTCTAGTTGGGAGCTAGATGCAAGATCGATATGTTGTGAACTTGGCCTCATCGGAAAGTTCGTCTCTACTGGGGTTGCCATGGCCAACTCCACCTCTTGTGGTTGACGAAGATTTTGAGTTGACTCCAACGCTGGGGTTCTTGCGGGGCTGTTGTCAGGGCTTGGTGTACTTAAGTCTCTTCGGTGGCCTGGCATAAACGGGGTTGCTCTAGCTTCATTTGAGCCTGGCTTTTTATTTTGAGATGGAGAAACGTTTCTCGCGATCTGTCGTGGCGTTCCAAGTGAGTCCGTAGACATAGTTCTCGAATTGCCGTAGCCGGATTGCATTTGTGGTAACGTTGGTGTCACAGGCCGCCCATCGGCTTCTTTCGCATTCGATGCAATTGCAGCCGCACTTGGCTCTCTACTTATATTTATAGGACTGACAACGCTCGTGCCTCCACTAGCGCTACGGCCAACAGTTGAATCAGCGGTAGAGGATGGCGTAGGTGGTATTTGATCGTCTGGTGTATCGAAGGCTTGATTCACGATGGATCGAAATCCGACAGAAGGTGTGTGCTGTAGATCGGTAGGGGGAAATTCGGGATTTTGTCTGTTCCGAATCTGGGTTGACACTTGTGTTATCAAATCTTCGGTCTCTGCAGGCTGCAGTTCTTCAGGGCTAACAGTGTTGAGGAATGATTCGCCAAAGCCGGACATCCGAGTGACGTCGGGCAACATTGGCTTTAACGTGCTCTGATGGCCAAGTAGTAAAGTTGAAGATGTCTCATCTCTTGCAGAAGTGACCGGCAGCTCTTGCGGGCCCATTGCAGGATCGTTCACTGAAAATCCCTCGAACCCATATTCACTCTTTCGCTCCTTGACGGGATCCAGCGTCGGCTTCAATCTCTGGCTACTATCGCCGTCGTTTGAGGTTTCGAAGCTACTACGCCGCTGCGGCCCTCTTGCAAGACTATCCGTATTAGAACGATCACCGTGGGGGGACACTGGAGTTGTTTCACGTCCCATTATGGCATCCATACTTGGTCTCGACGACTCTTGAGATTGTCTTTCCTTTTCCTTCTCCTCTTGCATCCGCTTGTAGATATCTGCTGGACGAACGAAAGGGAGCGGCTTGCTGGTATTACTGCCTGCACGTTCTCTAGAAGATGGTACATCATCGTCAGGGTCTGTATAGGCAGGTAACGGAGTGGGTTGGCTCATGTACAAAGAATTTGATGGAGCTTGCTGGCTTAAACTATCTTTACGTGGGGGATGCCGAGTAGATGATTGGGAGTCGCCTGCGCTATGAGGAGATGGAGAGCCCCGAGTTTGTAGTGGTGGAGGTACCGCAGAAGGCGTAAAATCACGTCGATTGTGAAAGTCTTGCGAGGAGACATTGCTGGTCATAGACTGAGCCCTGCTTCCCATGCTTGTATGACGGGGTTGGTCTGAGTAAGAAACGCCCTTATAATTTTCACCAGGAGAATAGGTCTGCTCAACATTCCGAGACTGATCATCCATGCTGAGGCGGCTCTGAACTTGGAGAGGTTGGCGGGAAGGGCCGGACTGGCCCTGTACTTGCTGATTGTAGCGCCGCGAACCAGTTGGGTAGTCCTCAGGAGACGACGAATTGGGGTGTGACTGGTTGATGCCCTCAATCTGCGAGAATCTTGTCGCATGAGATTGAGCTTGCAGGGCTTGGGATTGATATAAAGGTCCACTGTCATGAGCCCCTGTGCCTTGCTGAACTCCACCAGCCGAAAAAGTACGGCTTTCGTCTCCCCGACGGAATGAACCTGATCTGTGCATCTCTCCATGATCGCTGTACTGCGGCTGCGCAGATGGAAGCCCACTCATATCATGGTATCCTTGCTGCCTATTATCGACCGGGCTTTGATAGACATCCGTTCGGTTGATGTATGCTCCAGGAGGTGTCTGAGTCGCGGATTGCCCTTGTTGCCTCAAGCCTGTAGGCCTCGAAGGAGGTTGCGGCTCATCGTACCCTCCGTACTCATCGTAGTCATCTACGTCTCCCCAATCATCACCGTCGTACGAGTATGACTTTGCCTCCACCCAGCGTTTTGTCTTGGCTCGGTTGACATTGGTTTTAAAGGATGGCGGCCCGCCAGTAGAGGGTGGATTCATGACACAAACGCTTGCCAGCCCTAGTGATAATATTAGATAGCGGTGTGATAGGTATCATGGAAAGCGGTACGTAGAGTTATGGAGGTGGGCTGGAGTTAAACTTGAACGGCGCAAGGCCGCACCCAGCGATGAGGCAAAGTGGTCCTGAGGAGTGTTCTTCTGTGATTACCATACCTTTTTTGGTCAAGATGTTCGTTCGGATCAAGCAGCAAGAGTCAACTGCGATATCGACATTCTAGGCTCGTTTCCGTGAGGAGGGGGCCAAGTGTTTGAAAGCTTTCCTCTAGTCGCATCTGGCTTTGCGCGTGTATGGCGATCGCTATGCGAGGTTGGTGATTTTTGTATTTAACAAATCCAGATACTTGACGGCCTTTATTGATAACAAGCATCAACAGCGAGCCTCATCAAAGTTACACCGTTGGATATAATTGTACGGTAGCACTCGCAGCGTCTTCTAGGAAATCTTGGCACAGCCCCAAAGGAAAACGCTATCCCTGTTAAAATCCGTGTAAGAATTACCTTAGAATACCTACCTAGCGCGCCTAGGTCTGTTTGAAGTGGCTTTACACTCGTAGGGCTCGACAATCGAAATAATGTTTCCGCAGACCTCCCTTCCATATCAACGAACAACATTAAAAGGCAGCGCGCGTTATACATGAGGAGCGAGCTGTAACAGAAACTCAAAAACGGTCTTGGTCCATTCTACCCTTGTTCATCCTTGGTATACAAAAGAAGTCATTCCTTAATTCCTCCCCGCCAGCGCAGCAAGAAAAGAACCAACTTGATTGCAATTCCAATACTCAGTGGCGCCTGGGTGTGCCTGGGTACGCCTACACTGCCTGAATCACAATGACGACTAGTTCAATACAGGACCGGACGGCGGAGTTCAGGGCGGTTCTAGCACAGGCGCAGAAAAACAGAAACTCAACAAGGGTTGGCGCTCAGCGGCAGTCGCTGTTGACAGATGCCCAAAGACGAGCAGCTAATGGGTCTCCAAATGGTGAAACCAAGGGCCCAAGAAGAGGCGCAAGGTCGGAATTCGCACGGAAAGCAGCCGAGATTGGGCGTGGCATAACAGGGACGATGGAGAAGCTGGAAAGGCTGGCACAGTGTATGTCATACCGGCTTCTTGTCTCTACAAGCAAAGTCAGAAGAAAATCATTAACCATTGGTCTTTATGGCTCGGATATTTACTGATGTAGAGTGGGAGACACAGTAGCCAAAAGGAAAACATTGTTCGACGATAGACCTGTCGAAATCGCCGAACTTACATATGTCATTAAGCAAGATCTCTCGTCTCTCAACTCCAGTATATCATCCCTGCAATCACTTTCGAAATCGCAACAATCCCAAATCTCGCGAAATACCAGTGCCGAGCAAGAAGGAGAACACAACAAAAATGCATGTATCCCACAGAACCTTAGGAGCAGCCAACTAATAGTCGATTAGGTGGTCGTTCTACTACAAGGCAAGCTCGCCGACGTAGGCGTAAATTTCAAAGAAGTCCTAGAAGTCCGCACGAAAAACATCCAGGCATCCCGTTCACGAACAGAAAACTTCGTTTCCTCAGTGTCATCCCATTCACAACCCTCGCTTGACGCTCAGCAGTCTGCATCTCCCCTATACAATACCCCTACAAAGTCTCGAACACCACAGCCTGGCTACCAGAATCCTAATCCGGACGTTCTTAATCTCGATCCTTCGTCTTCTTCAGCACTTACCCATGGTCCGCAATCGGATCAACAGCTATTGATGATGGAGGAGGCCCAGCCGACAAATACATACATAAATATGCGAGGGGAGGCAATAGACGTTATTGAGCGCACTATAAACGAACTTGGAAGCGTATTCGGTCAACTAGCAGCTATGGTGTCGGAACAGGGGTAAGAGGTTTCTCCCTAAAGAGAAACACTTCACTAACATGGATCTAGTGAGATGGTACAGAGAATAGACGCCAACACCGAAGATGTTGTCGACAACGTTGATGGGGCGCAACGCGAATTAATGAAGTACTGGTCAAGAGTATCTGGCAATAGATGGCTTGTTGCTAAGATGTTTGGCGTTTTGATGGTATGCAAATTTTGCTCTCAATATGTACTTTGAAATGCTAATACTGAAGCCAGATATTCTTCCTCCTATGGGTTCTCATTGCAGGCTGAAGCGGGTTAGCGGGCATACTTCGCCACTGCATTTCCAGGGGCGTTAATCTTACATATGCATCACCCAGAAGCGGTTTGTACCATTATTGTATTGTTCGTCGCTTGGAAATAGATCTATGGCATGTTATTATCGGTACCATAGGGATTCCAACCTCGTGCGTTCACCTATTCTCACTTTCCATGATTCCGTCTGAACATCAACTAATTTATATCACTTCCTGTAAATTAAAACCGGGGTGGATATCCTTCACGGAAAATGGACACGCTGATGGTCTAATATTTCTATGAGCTGATATGATCCCAAGTCTCTATACGATCCTCCACGTGTACCACCACCTCAACCCCTTGACAAGTTCTCCCTTCAGAAACATCTCTTTTAGGCCAAGCTACCAAAGCGCAACCGATTGTGAGCCCATCCAACTGACTGATCATCGACTTCTTCGAGCCCGTCTCTTCTAGTGCATTTGGATATCGATCTTAATCTTCCGTATCCAATTCACAATCCTTCACATCTGCAGGCAGCAACCCAATTCACCAGGAACCCGTTCACTGCGTACTACAATAAGGACTCCAATTCCCCCCCAGAAGTTCCTTCTTTTCGACACATTCGTCCGCCTAACTTTGGCGATTTAAAGGTCGAGGGGTTTGAGTGCGCTTTGGGTTGAGAGTGGACAATTTATTCTACTTTCTACTATTATCTTTTCTTGTGACTTCTATCTAGAGTTGTGCTTTCCGGAAAATCGTGGCTTGGATTAAGCATGTCGATCTTTGATTTTCTGCCATCTGGAGATCTTTGAATTGGAAAGCTGATCTTGCCTGAGAGACTTTTTCCAAATGATATCTCTTCTAAGTCCATGATCTTATTGTTTTAACCCTAAAAAACATCTTAATTCAAGAGCTTCTTCCATATAGTGTCATACCGCCTTAGTCTCCTCCGTCTACTATATGCTTTAACCCTAAATTTCTAAATCGCGGCTGCGCAGTCCCAGCCCTACGATTCCCGACCCTTTTGCGCCCACCTCACGGCAGAATTACCCGCTGTGTTCACTCTCACTTCCCGAGACGACCAAGCATCATATCCACCTCACTTTCGCGCTTTGACACGTGTATTTAACCTCGTTGTATATATTATACATGCTGCGTTGTTTACCAATGACTTCAAATCGCTGCTATTCGGCTTCTCGCTTAACTAGGGCTTGTGGATCTTGGCTGAATCGTAGCTTGGGGCTCACCACCACCGTGTTTACGTGTTATACATGGCATACTGTATACTATATGTTTTCCATTGATGAGCGTGACAAGAATGGGTTGAGAGACGGCAGACTACACTTATTCCACGCTACGGCGTTGGAGTTAGGAGAAGAGCTCCAAATCACTGTCGCAGATGTCGCTTAACACTGATGGTACTGTAGCTTTGGTAAGCTGAATTTCCCTTTCATGTTCTAGGCTGTGAGCTTACTAGTACCAGGTTTACGTGTGTTATCCATCCAAGGCCATTGCTGTGTTGTATTGCTCTTTCGTGTGCAGCTCTTCTCTACTGGTCGCGAATCAAGCCCTCAATACCTATTCTATGGTGAGTGCTTCCTAAGAAACTTATTTTTATCAAGTGGACCCATGACTAATACAGGCTTACAGGTTCTCCGCTTCGTTTACGAATTTTGGTCTCATATTGACTAACTCTGACCCCAGAGTATTTCCTCGTCCTGTCTCGAAGAGACTCAGCCTCGTCGCCGCTGGAGCCTTCTTACTAGTAATTCCAGGATTTGTTTCGTTGAGCAAAACCACCCGGACAACTAGTGCCGCGTCCTACTCTCCCTGCAATGTCTCCTTCCATACATCAACCACTGAAAGCCAACCATTGCTCGGCCCAAATACGTTGGAGACACAACATAAGCCCTATGAGGACCGAAAAGTGGCCAAGATATACAAGGTGTACCTGTTATATGAGACTGGGTCCAGGAATATCGACTTGCTACTCTCAATGATCCCGGAGCCATCGCATGACCTGTCTTTACCCCGAGAAAGAATCGTTGAAGTTACTCTATTTCGAGTTTTACCATCACTATCACCATCACTTTCTCGTGCGGCCTATCCGACCGCAAAAAACCTAAGTAGATCTATCACAGACAGATGAAGTTCACACGCATGGTTTCAACCCTCTGTGGGCTCAGGTCAGGCTCTACATCTGGATTGGCGGCCCTGTCATCGTTGCTAGCTGGAAACGCAGCAAGCCTCTCAGCGCCCACTTCGATTCGCTTTTTTGCTAAAATGTTCCTCCTATCATGGTATTTTGGAGAATCGATTACCTAGCCCCTGAAGGTGGAAATGACCCCTGAATTCAGCACTCGACATAATCTGAAATTTACTCACTTCAGGGGGGGGGATGTGCTTCCGGTACTGGAATATCAAACTCGAGGGAGCCAAATGAAGAACATGGATGAGCACTTTATGGTTTATATGGCAGAAAAGGGGTCAGGAGACTGCAACCAATTTTACGATTCTGGCGGAAGTATCGCCAGGACTGCCATCTAAACTTGATGATCAGGTACTGGAAGCTTCAACTGAACGAGGTATCGAAATAACTCTTTCGAGAAAAAGCTCTACAGAACGATACTACATGTGTTAAAAAATTTCTCAAATAGAGTTCTGGAACAAACTACCTACAGCTTCATACACACGGACTTCATTTGGAACAGGGTTGATCAATAATGCTACAGACCTTGACGAACCCTTTAGATGGATATCCAGGAAACGTGATAGTGCAACACCGAGCAGGCCATGGCTATATGTTATGCATGAGCTAGGACAACGCTCTGATTGGCATGGTCAGATATACAAGCTTACAGCCAAAAAGAAAACAACGGAGCGGTCTTTTACCGACTAATGAGATCTGACGTATAATGCAAAGTGGTAGTATTTCCGGAAAGAGTACGGACGGAGGTGCAACAATGAGTAGATCAGCGTGCTGCAATGCTCGACAAGAATAGCTGGCTGCAGTGGCTGAGACGGCATGGACAATTTGTAAGATCTGGCTTGGGGAGGACAGACGTTCTGGGGGGAAGAGTTGATGAAGAAGCCACGCAATTGATAACCAAGGGTTCTCCAAAGGAACGAATTACAAACAACGCAACAAGTCATTAATTAGCTACCTACTCGCCGCCCTGATCAACGAGCTACTTTACCGCCTTTCTCGAAAAGCACGACAAGATCGTCACCGAGATCTTTAACATCTCTTGGCCCCGTCTCAACGGTACTCTGTGCCAGAGGCTATTAGAAAAATTCGAAAGGCTAGAGCGAAGACTAGGGCGTACAAGGCAGCCGTGAATGCGGCGATCTATTCAATTAGACGACAGCCATTGCTGAACCTTTCATACAATTTGATACGGAAATAAAATATTGGTCCTGGGAGGTTGTAAGGAGACTCGTAAGATTACTTACTTGCGTACTCCAGCGGGTTTCTGGAATGAATGTGCTCGCAACGACTCAGCCTGGGAGGTGGGGGAGAAGGTGAGGAACGTAATCAAAGACAGAAATTTAAAAAGTTTGGATAAGAGGAAGACTGACAGCCTTCTTAATAGAAGGGAGATGAAGTACTCATCCGAGATGTGCCAGGGATCTTCGATACCAAAACGAGGCGGCCATTTTCCAACTGGGAGCTACCAGATCCCCGATGAGTAGAGTGGCTGGCGTAATTTTTATAATGTGTCGTTTAACATTGTGTTTATGTATGTCAATGAAGAGCAGACATGTGACTTGCGCAGGTTGTCATCAAGCAAACTGCGCACATACCCACCGAGACAACCTGCAAAGTACTTTTGCAGAGCACCTTATAAAGCACGTTAAAATACGATAACAATGTAAGAATTCGCGATTAGAACCGTTGCGATACCTTGGTGAGTACTTTAGCGTGTGTGCCTTGCAAAGTGCAGGTCCAGGACTATGCGAAGGATATGCAAACACGTTTTCATTTATTTTCATTACTTGAAAAAAAAAGATCTTATGTAGCAGAAACTTCCAAGGCAACTCCCCATAGCAGATTCATACATCGCGGACGACGTCACGCAAAACACAACACACAAGGTCAATGTTGTCTTTTGAAAGAAAAAAAGTGTCGGCTTGGTGAGACACGGAAAGAAAGCGATGATCCCCTTGAACTCCTCTCCCGATTCGTGGAATTCCTACATGACAGATGATTTTCACCTTGAGCAAAACACGCAATAGCCACAGCTCATAGACCACAAAACACCAAACTAACTAAAACGAGTCCTGAAAAAGGGCCCGTGCCTCATCGACGATACCGCACAACCAGCAATCACATCAGCATAAAACCCACCATAGTCATTGTCAAGAGAGCCAGAGCGAGCGGAACGCGAAACCCTGCAGCAAGTGACAGTGACAGCTTAGCCGCAGCCGCCGGGCCCATAGTCTTCTTGGCCTTGTCAAAATAGTAGCAAGCCGTCGGGAGATCGAAAGATTTGTTCTGCTCGAAATGCTGGGCCCCCGACAGCTTGGCGCCTAGGAAGTGGGCCGTCTCATTGAAAATCTCTATGGCGTCGAACCCGATCGATGGCACGAGGAGGGTGGCATTCCGGAAGACTTGATCGGTCGGTGTGGATGCCGGAGCGGAATCGCAGTTGGAGGTCACGTTATGGACTTGCTTGATCTCGACGTCGAGTTTTGGGATGTCGAGGTCGACAGTGAGTTGGACGGAAGCGTCGGCGATGAGTGCGTTGATGGCTACGACAAATACGACTGATGGACGGAAGGAGAGCTCGAAGTCGATGTTTAGGTCGCTGCGGGTTGAATTGAAGGGAGTTGGGGTCAGGGTTGATTGGTTGCTGCAGCTATTGTCAGGCTTTACGGAATGCTGGTCGTGTCATTGGGAGTGCTTACAATCCAAGAGATGTGGACTTCTCAATGTCACTTAGATCAACGATGATCTCAGATCCACGGGGAACCTGTTTGATGGTAAATTCGTGTGCTCATCAAAGTATACTCACTTTATCTCTTACCGATAAATTGAAGCCGTAGGTGAGGTTGACATCATTCGTAGTATTGACCCATCCATGGATTTCTGTATTTAAAGTAGCCGAAAGTGTGAGAATGCCGATCTATTTGATTAAGTTAAGATGGTTTTTTGGAAGCTTCAGCAAGAGGCTTACTGTTCTCGACAATGTCTTTGTAAATGGAATTGGCACATTAATTTCATTGTGAGGGGAGGACGCGTTCAAGTCAATGGTTAATTCGAAAAAGGCATCAAAGTTGTCAAATGTAGCGGCAACCCAGTGGTCTTTGAAGCTGAAGTTGGAGGGGATTGTTAGGACATCGGGGGGAGGCTTGATGTAGTCGAGCAAGATATTGCCACCGCCAGAAAGGCTAACGTTGCCAGTGATTGCGCAATTAATGCAGTCGATGGTAAAATCAGTGGTCCTGAGAGATTTTTAAACACTTTAATTCCCACTAAGAAGCTAAACTTTTCTGACTTACGTGGTTGAGTTCACGTCCCCTACGTGTACGCTAGGGGGGAAAATCTGCCCATCAAGAGTGATATTGAAGGATTCGGTGAACTCATTTGGAGGTTTGGAAGTCGTAGATGCTGGAGCAGTGGTGCTGGTCGTCGCTGCTGATAGAGCAGCTGACTGAGTGACCTGTCTTTGATAGAGAGCAACACCTTTCGGTCCTCCATGCGCAGAGATGCAAGGCGTGAGCGCAGCTGCCGACAGGAGGAGAATTAAATTCAAATGCATAGCTATGAGCGAGGAGGAGCAGCGTTAATGCCCGATTTGTATTCTCACGTTCGTTCGACAAGAATGTAGCGTAGGCTTCAATAGCAACAAGACAGCGATCGAAGCTTTTAATAATCACACTGACTGAAGAAAGTGAAGGGGCGCTGGCCTTTTCAGTCTTGAGTCTCTCCCTATCTGCATGATTCTTTGACCAGTCGGCGGCGTCAAGAAGCATTGCACACCACCAGTGAGGCTCACGACGGCCAAATTGGCCAGTAAGGAGAGCATGGCGTTCCAAGAATACAACGTGTCAGTCTAGATTGCGAAAGACGCATGGGGGCGGTACACTCGGAAAACAGCAATGTAGGCTTAAGCCTTGTGGTGAACCAATTGTACAATTTGTGTCTCTTAGCCTTTTTGTAATCATGTTGCATGAACGTCCATCTTTGGCGGTGTAATGCATTAGCGCGACTAACGGCAAGCTTCAGCAAGGGTCTTGAAACGTGTCTTATGCATGTGCCTTATGGTAAAGAAATGTGGAGAACGATGAGGCTGAGAGGCTCTTGAGCCTACGAGGTACTTCCTCAGGCAGTCTTTCGAGTCTAATGACAAGTGAGAGTGACGACATTGGCCATCTCTGAAGAATAGTCGTTTGAATACTCTGAGTCACAGCGAAGACTGCCGTTGAACGGCAAGGTGTAACTTGAGTGTTCGATGATGGTTTTGATCCATAGTTTAAGAGCGAGGCTGAAGGATTCCATCGAAGCGGGGCTCGGGCCACACTTAATGTTGATGCACGGTCTAAATTTCATCACATCAAATTGAATAACCAAAATGCGCGTCGAGCAGTAACTGCTCTTTGTCTGTTCATGTGAGCTCAGCCTCGAGAGTCCAGTGGCTCCACTTCACGAGGCTTCCGCGAAACTGCGTAGGACACAGGTATATATAGAACACGCTCCTCCCTTTACTGGACAGAGTCATTAAATTTCTGGGAATGTTTTAGTCTTTCTCATTTCTGGCTGTGGTGTCATTTTTAATACCTGCTTCGTCTTCATATCTTCGTTGCTCTACCTATCACATTGTGATCTCGCAAACATCCTTCCACGATCTCCTTGAGCCACTTTTAACAATCCGATTTTCCAAACCCATCTGTGCAATCGTTCCTTGACGAACTATGGCTAGTAACCGAATCGTCGACAAAGTACTTTTAGTCACAACTCAATAGGCCTCCCAGCGATTTGTACTCGAAGCAGCGACCGAGACACAAACGTTTAAACGATCCGAGGCACAGGTTAACGCAGCCAAATCCAGATTAATCGGTATTGTCCAGAATAGCGATAAGCTCTTGCCCACGAATACGGCGAAAGCCGTTGTGCGGTGAGTCATTGATAAGGGTACTAGACACAGACACAGTACTGATCCTAGATGAAGCGATTTTGAACATGGGGCCGACAACCATATCGACGTAGTTTGCTTTGACGAGGACGACAAATACATCAAGACCGAGCAAATCGTACCAAAGAAATGAAGGCCGATGGGATACTGTTGTAGGCGGGCATGAGCAATGGAGATGTTGAGACTGCGTTGATTTTCTTTACTTTCGTCTGGGGTACTATTGAGAGAATGTCTCTCAGCTCGAATAAGGCGGAATGGAGAGGCATTTTGAGATGCCTTGGGAAGACATGGTGGAACGAAAGCGGGAAATCAGCGTCGGCGGAGGAGTATGACACCATGTTGCGGGTGACCTGTGCAAAATTAGCTGTTGCGCCAAATCTCTTGGATGAAGGAAGGTGCTTACAATCGAATGGCTGAATTTTTGTGCATTTTTTCCGCTGAACCTGAGATGGGAATGCAAGATGTTAATCCACCACGCCCGAAAGCCATTGGTCCTGCAGAAGCTCTTGGGGTGAGGGTCGATCTCTCGGGTCAAGCTTCATAAATTTATCGAGGAAACTCAAGGTCTCCTTACTCATGTGAGTAGCAAGTGTATTTCTGTGTTTCATTCTACCTCCTCTTTGAACAACAAGCCTCTCGATACCATCAAGGACTCCCATTGTGATGTCGTCCGAAAGTTCCACATATTTGTTAGGGAAAGGTCCAAAATAAGCACATTGGAGCGTAAGGATCATAACGTGATATATCTCGTCCTTCTCATCCACCCCAAGTGGACTAAACATTCTTGCTCCGGTAAGTCCCCACATTATCTACGCATAAAGTCAGGAGACTTGTCTTATGTGTTAATTAACGGTCGTGGTTGCCACTTACCAGCGTACCAAGAGCCCATAGATCCACCTTTGTCGTCCAAGGCAGTCCGAATAACCCTTCTGGTGCGCGATAAGTAGGATGAGTGAAGGGATGGTCTGTAGTCGGCTCTATTCTGATAGAATCACCCAAGTCGATCAGTTTGATTCTGCTGAATTTACCATGCTGGTCGAAATCGACAACAATGTTGTCGGATTTGATATCTGTAGTCCGGCTTTAATAACAATTTGGAGGCTGAGAACTCATGGAGAGGTTCGGTTTCATAGCATACCTGTATGTGCCATGTTCTTCTCATGCATTGTCGCCAGTCCCTTAAGCACGACGCTGGTCACCTTTTTGACCTCCTCTTCCTCAAGCTTCCGCTGAGGCCGCGTGTACAATACGTTGTGGAGGTTGTCGGCAAGATATTCATATACGATGATCTTCTGATCCGGAATCACATTTTCTAATCGTCGAAAGGAGCCGTGGCCACGAAGATATCCGTCAAGGGGGTTAACTTCGGCGTTGAAAGATTGGTTGTTATGGGCTTCTTTGAGAATTACGCGCTGTTGATCATTGCTATCGCACATCAGCAAAGACGTCAAAACATGTAGGTTGCCTCTGGCTGAGCTTCGTACCTTTGTCCAAGCCAGACATTTGGACAATCATTTCTGACCAGCCGAAGGACCGTGTACGTAGCTTTTCGCCAATTGCCACGAAGAACGAGATTGGGCTGCAGAAAAGACATGGCAGCTACGCTTCAGAAAATTTAAGAAGACTGCTATGTTTTATAGAAAGCTGCTCTCCTACCCAGCTTGAGTTAAATCCGCATGGGAAATAGAATGTGATGAGTCAAGCCGTTGTGGCGGAATCTAAGCCACCACTAGCCACGGCAAGTATAAGGTCCCTCTGCCGCTTGCAAGCGCTATGTCAGAGGCCTATGAGAAGCGCCATTAAACCACAGGGACAGCATTCCCTACACATCGATTGCTGAATGGGTGACAGATCAAGCAGCCACGTTACCGCACAAGGTATCGAAGATTCTAGGCACGCCTATCATAGCATTGATTGCAATATCTCCAGGGTTCTATCTATCTCCCTTAGAGCCTTGGAGACCAAGCTCCTCCGTACGCTTCTTGATCCACTCCATCGGCGCCTTCATCTTCCCGATCTCCTCCAAACCAATTTGGAAGTCAAATTCCTGTTTCAATTCCGGATTCTGTCGGAGATGTTCATCGTGATCCTCGTAACCTGGAGGTTCCCCATCTGGCTCTGTTAGAACGGGATTTTGCAACTCTCTCTGCTTTCTTTTGCGAGTCTTTTTCTCAACCTTCTTCCCATCTTATTTCGCCTGTTCCTCAAAATTACGCCTCGCCTCCTTCGTTGTCTCTATCTCCTCCTTTATTCCGTTCATCTCCGCCAGCATTTCACTCATATCCATTTCTTTTTTTCTTGGCAGATCGGCCACCTTCTGTCGGCTCTCATCTCCCCCTGATGCCTTACTACTAATTCGTTTGCGTAGTCCTTTCGTAGGGATTTGGAGTTGAGACATATCTGCTGAGCTTGCTCGTGGATTGATGCCTTAACTGGCAATAGTCTTTTTGCTTTCCGTCAATCGGATCCTCTACTGACACTGGAATATTTCAGGCAGAATAAGGCTCGGTCTGACAAGGCTGCGCTCGTCTCAGCTAGCTCACCTCGACTCACGACTTTCTGACGATGCGACAAATATTCGGGAGGGGACATTGTTGGGGGGTGCGGAAGTAAATGCTCTGCACGTAGCGATGTGTAATCTAATACTCTTTCGTCGAAACTCGCCATGGAACCACGCGACAACCATATCTACATATCCGCCTCCGTCGTGCCGGTCTGGAAAGCGAACCTCCGCACCAAGTACGCGACGATCAAGTACAGCTCCATGTACGCGAGATTAGAGACCACAAATTAGCCAAGTGAACAAACCGCTCCCATACCCGTTACCAACCCTCTCGGGCGTAGGTCGGCCCATGAGAATCTACTCCGCTCCCTCCCATAAAGCCTGAAGGGATGGTAGGTTACTTACTCGATCCCGTGACATCCGCGTCCCCCTCGTCGAGCCAGCGCTCGGGGCCGAACGTGCGCGGCGAAGGCAAGATGTCGGGGTTGTAGTGCAGGTAGTAGATAACCATGCCGACGCGGGTGCCGGCGGGGAGAAACCGCTCATCAGGGAGGATGGCGCCACAGGGGCCAGAGACGGGGGGTGAGCGACGTCCTGATGGGGCGTCCAGCTGCGTAAAGCTCGTCGAAACGCTGACAGCAGAAGTTAAATTCCTTTATGAGCATAGTCTTCAGCTTAAAAATGCACTGACGAAAGAAGAGAAATTCTAAAACATGCGGCGGCGCTTATGCTTGACAGAGTCTATCTCCGCGACGATACTTGAGGGCGCGCCGAGATTTTGTGCATTGCTGAGTCTTTGTAGTATTTTTCATGTTCGAGGCGTAGAGCTGGTGAAAGTACCTTAGCGATGATCAGGCTTACCTTGGACCCCGCCCTCTGTGCTGTTGCCTTCAGCCTCTCTGGCCTCACGACTTTTCTCCCCCACTTTTGGTTTTTCATAGTCGCATTGAACGCGGTTCAAGCTCGCACTCATGGATCCCGCCACGGCGTTTAGCTTAGTTGCCAGTATCATTACCATCATCCAGGTTGGCATTAAGACCGCCTCGGAGGTTAAAGATGTGTACCAGTCAGAAACCGGCGCTCAAAAGCGCAACAATGTTCTTGAGCAGACCGCAAACAAATTGGACTCCACGTGCGGCCAACTTCGCTCATGCTTAAGCAGTACACAGGATGGACAGCGCCTTTCTCCAGCAGAAAGCGAATTGCGCGACATCGCTTTGAAATGCACCGGATCTGCGAAAAAGTTGAACGATCTTCTCGAGAAATTGAAAGCGAAGAAGCCACGGAAGAGAGATGTCCTGTTCAAGACTATCAAAGCAAAATGGAACCAGAATGAAGTCGACGAATTGCAGAGAGAAGTCGATGAATACCAAAAGGCGCTCAACACGCGTATGTTGACCGATTTGAGATTAGAATTGAGTGAAACCCAATTTCAGAAGCAAAAGAGCGCTTTCAGTGAAGCAAAAGTCCTGAGAGACGCGCTCTGGTTCCCTCAAATGCACCATCGCCATCAGCAAATTGAAGAAGCATACCCTGGAACCTTCCATTGGATCTTCAGGCATGCTAAGGAGGCTGAAAAAGCGTGGGACTGCTTCGTATGTTGGCTCCAGAATGGCGAAGGTCTCTATTGGATTAACGGAAAAGCGGGATCGGGCAAGTCTACCCTCATGAACTATACCAGCTATGACCCCAAAACCCAGGGCTATTTGAAAGCTTGGTCAGGAGATACTTCCCTCATCATTGCAAAAGTTTTCTTCTGGAATAGCGGTTCAGCTCTCGAAAAGTCACAGCAAGGTCTCCTTCGCACACTCCTCTACCAGGTTTTGAAGGAGAGCCCAGAACTGGCGTCGACGTTATTTCCTTCTTGCCAATCTGCTCAGATGGCTTCTCTTCGTGACGCAGACTCCCGCGATTCTTACTGGACAGAAAAGGAGCTTATAAGCGCATTGGAGCAATTAGTGTCTGTCTCAAGTATCTCACAACGCTTCTGTTTCTTCATTGATGGCCTTGACGAGTTTGATGGTGACTATGAACTACTTGTCAGTCTATTACAACGACTGTGCTCCGCACAGCACATCAAAATCTGCGTCGCAAGCCGGCCTGTTCCCGCGTTTAAGGATGCTTTTGCTGACAGCCCAAGCCTCGAATTGCAAGACCTTACTGCCGTCGATATGCGGGAATACGTCAGCAAAAGACTCGAAAGAAACCCAAGAGGTAAGAAGCTTGCCATAGATGAGGCAAATTCTTACAGCAGTCTCGTCGAGGATATCTTGCGCAAAGCGTCTGGAGTTTTCCTTTGGGTGAGGCTTGTTGTCGACAGATTGTTAAAGGATTTAGACAACAGAGATACAATAGAATTTTTGAGAGCAAGACTCGACGAATTACCGGGTGACCTTACACAGCTATTCCGTAGTATGATGGGGTCTTTTGATCCGAAGCATCAGGAAGAGGCAGCAAGGAGTTTTCGAACCGTCTTTGCAGCACCCAATCCACGCAACTTGCGACTAAAATTTGCCCCATCGCTGTCAATCCTGGACCTCTTCTTTGCTGAGGAGGCTACTGTCGCTAGTGCTTTGACTCATTCGGGTGGCAAAACTGATTGGAAGCAATTAGAAACTAGGTAAGGCTTACCAGTTATAGTAACGCAAGGAAACTTTCGGGTCGTTGAGTAGTTTCATCAGATGGTATCCTGCAATGGAAACCGACTAATACGGCGCCTATGGAATACGGGAATGAATAAGACTAACAATATCATATACAGAGTATTGGACTTTGAGTGCCGAATAGCGTCCACGTGCTGTGGGCTTATCGAATTCATCCATGGCCATGGAGCCTATGAAGGAGATTGGATTGGGCAGATTGTCCCACAGGCTTCAAAGCTCGTTCACACCATACCGCGTCTCCTACATCGGTCTGTCAAAGAATTTCTAGAAGAGCAGGATGCTCTACCAGGTATTTCATCACGTGGTGGCTAAAACAACAGGAGCATTCATTGATTAACATCTCACAGCGTTTTCCTCTGAGGTAACATACTCGGACCATGAAAGACTTCTCGCAGCGCGAGTCATTACAATGAAGACAATCCTCGAGCCAGGACTCCAGAAAGAAGCAATTAACGATCTGGCAGATTACTGCCTTTGCATCGCACAGCATATGGAAGAACAGACCCAGCAAACCAACACTGTACTGTTAGACGAGACTAATCGCAGCTGCATGGCGTGCGCGAGAGCGACGGGTCACCAAACTTGGTATTCGCCGGACAACTGTCACAGCAAGGATATTATAACGACTATGACATGTGCAGGCATTGACGGCACGGGCAAAACCGCCGAGTTTCAACAATTCGACTTAGCGACAGAGCTCGATTTCGTATCATATGCGATAGTCTTTGAGCTCTTCCTGTATGCGAGAGCGAAAGTTTCAGAGGATCCATCACTATCTCAAAAATCCGACAGAATGCCGGTACTGCACGCCATGCACTGTGGAGCTCATCCAGGGTTACTGGAGAGATTTTCCAAACCTTCGTGGCACAGTCTCCTGCGAACTTTGTTTGATCAGGGCGCTGATCCTAACTTTGAGTACAAGGGGAAAACGGCATGGAGGTGAGTTCAACCTTCTCATCAATGCAGCCCATAATGTACATGACTTGGCTGTCATTCGGCCGATACTTCGCCATTCCCAAACACCGCCAATTACCGAAGGAAGAAAACACTTCTTGGTGCCCTCTTCAATGAGCTCATTCTAGCAAGTTGCCTCTGGAAGGGTCCTCATTTTACTGCTCATAAAGGACCTACGCTAATAGTCCTGTTTCAAGGCTCCGCCTTGACGTACAGGGGATAGAGGAAATGAGTGCTTCGTCTTTCGCAATAATCCCAGAAGAGTTTGGGTTATTCCTCGACCATGGAGCCAATTGTAACCAAACTTTTGACTACTGCGGTATACAAGGTGAGTGCAGGAATCATAGGTTCTATGATGTGCACGTGCAAGTTGTATTGCCCGTAAAAGAGTCGTAACATATGTTGACCAATGATATGAATAATGAACAAATGGCTTCTGTGCTGATGATATCATTAATAGTTTTGAGTCATTCGAAGGTTAGAAGAAGTGCAGATCATTCCTCCAATAATAGCGAGCACCTCTACTCGATGCTTCAAGGAGTCATAACGGATCGAATGACCCAACTGGAAACAAGCGAGACCGAGAAAGCAACAATGGACAGCGAAGATCTCGACATGATAGTATGGGCGTGCTTCGCCCGTGTATATACGCAAGACGAGTCAAAGTCAGGCAAAACCGATGCCAATGTAGCAGAGATAGCCGGCTCGGATCAATCAATCTCTGCTCGACCAAGATGGCGGATTTCTCTACTTTACTGGGCGACTCACTGTGCTTTAGAAACAGCAGATGCCCAAGAATTCCGTCACCGCCTTGAGGAAGGAGGGGCCACACTGCAAGAGCCTTTCATCGTCAAGCTGTTTACGTGGAAATATAGATTGGATCATTTCGAAGGAATCGTCTCAAAGGTCCTGAACAGGGAAGAAAGTACGCGATTTACAAAAGCCTGGAGGCAAGCGTTTCCGAACTACACCATCCCCCTCTTCCCCCGATTGATCAACGCAATGCTTATGATCCTTCACAATGGACGATTTCTCCGCAACGACGGGCCTCTCCGCGCTAACGAGCTCCTTCGTGCTGGCAAAATCATTTCTGATAGCTTCGGGCGTCGTAAAGCTCCTAACGTCGGTATGGTTCTTCGCACGGCTGAGCGACTTCATGACGTCGGCTTCTTGAGCAGCGAAGGGCTGTTGTGGGCCACCCAGATCCTTCGTATAGGCAGGCTTTTTTGGGACAATGGGCTCATTTCCACGGACTCGCTGTTCACCACGCAGCCGCTCCTTACCGCGGGCGTCAGCTCCAGCACCGAAGCGGTCCTTCGCGGAGCAGAAATCATTCGTGACAACGGCTGGATTGGTGACCTAAGCCTCCTTTCCAGCAGCGCACTGGCTTCAAACGGCCAGCCGCTTTTCACTAACGAGTTCCCGCATGCTTACGATCTCTTCTGCAATAATGGGCTCAGTCCGCATGGCCCTTCAAAGGCATGTACATTCATGTAGAGAATGGGCCAGCTTTGTGAGCCATGCCCGCCGGTTAAAAAAAGAAAAGCCCGCACACCCGTACCGATCGTCAATGTGTATTTTCCGTATATCGTAGCCTTTCCGGAGATAGCTGAAGAAAGTTGAGGCTTTTTCAATAGCCTAAGAAGAAAAACGAGATAGGGATAACCTCATTATTTGCTTCCTTGGAAAATCGCTGCCCGTCTTTTGAGTCTGGACATCTTAGGTGGATGTGGGTTGGTGCAGTTGATTAAGTACATGGAAAGGCATTTGATGAAGCACGAAAACCGTCTCCAGCAGTTGCGTTCATATATTGACGGGATGATACGCTACTGTATTATAGTACCCCGCACTAAGTCTTCGCTAAAATCGCGTATAGCTATTGAATTTGACTTAAACATATAAATAAATTATTGCTTTTTGAAAACTGGTACAACCTACATTGGTTCTCTACGATAGGAAGTTTGGGGCAACTCCCTCCCGGTTCGCTTTGGCGGACCAGATGAAGAAATTCTCACAAAGCCTTATCTATACCTTTGAAGGGTATCGCTCGATGAGAGAGAACCTAGAAATTTCGTGGTGAGAGAAATTAATTGCCTATCACGGCGAGCTCAGACTTGGATGATATCTTTGTGTAATGGAAGCAGGGTCTTCCGAAGCCACGTGCGAATTCGTGCATCCCCCGCCCCACGGCGAAGCCTCGCGCACCAACGCTCAAGTTTTATTTCGCATCCTCAGGTACTTTCGTGACGAGTCTAATCTTATCTGTAGCTGTGTCCTATCGCTGGCTACGCACGAGCTTTTCTACTTGAATGCACACATTCTGTATTCGGGGTGCGCCGCTGCTACCCCATCCGCTAACTGTTCAACCATGGATCTTGGAGCAGTTCTCCCGCTGTCGCTCGGTCCTCTGGCATCCACCGTAGCATTCTCCTTACAAAGTTGAGAAAGAGTCTCTTGTCATCGCCAGTCAATGATTTCAAGCAGTTCTCGAGGGTGGAAGCGTTTGATGCCTTTCTGTCACTCTGCAATAATTTCCCTTGCGTTCAAAGTGAGCAAGGATTGGATTCCGTGAAAAGGTCGCGGATAAAAGGGGTTTCGCACCTTCTACGGTAAAATAATGAGTTGCCTTTTCTCCTCGTTTGAGGAGCTCCCTTGGGGGAGGGCCAAGAAAAGATGTCATCTCGAGCAGATGTACCTCCGGACTGTAAGCGCTTTTGATAGGATCGAACGCATCAAAGAGTGTCCTGTTCTCAACTAGATCCCAAAGCTTTCGAGGTATCTACGTCAATTTTGTTACGTAAAAACTGTGGAGGCGCCAACGGAACACTTACCATAACTCCGAGATTCCATATATCGACACTGTAGGTCCAACCAGCTCGTAAAATTACTTCGGGAGCTTGGAAGAGATCAGCCTGAATGGGGTGGTTGTGGAGTTGAGGAACATCCCCCAGGACAGCCAAACCAAAGTCCGCAATTTTTGGTGGCCCGGGAGGACTTTGAAGGTCGCCAAAATTTCGAGAGGGATAGATAGCCCTGCTACCCTCCATTTTTCGAGGAGTAGGTTCCTCAGCCTCGTCGTTGACCAAATCCTCAATCACCGCCTGATGTTCAATACCAAGTAGAATGTTGTCAGGTTTCAAATCTACAATGACCAAGTCAATTTCGTCTTGCAAACTGGACTTGTTGCCGACCAGTTGCGTACCTGTGTGAATAACGCGACACTTGGTGTGAAGATAATCGAGCCCGGTGAGCACCATTGCCAGTAATGGCTTTAGAAAGTAGCCTGGTATTTGGCCGTTCGATAAACGTCTTTGAAATCTTGAAACAGACTCCCTCATGGGCGCGTAGACCAAGCCCACGTGTGTTGAATCTGGTCCAACTACTTCGAACGAGTTCAGCACCGTCCTCAAGTATCGCAAACCTTCACTATTGGGGTCCGTTGTGGCAATGCGGCGCGATATCTCCAGTTCAGTGCTGGCAGCGGATTTTTCGATGAGACCGTTGGTGAGGATCTTCAGAGTCACGAAGGGGTTTGCTTGCCACCACCACCTCACTTCGAGGTCAACAGAAGCAATAGGCATTCAAATCCAACATTTCTCAACACATACGTCTGAATATCCCGCGTCAACCATACCGTGGAGCTAGCGCCGTATCCCAGCTTCGCGACAACCAGATATCTGTCGTTGAAGGTCTCTCCCAAACGAACCGGATAATAATGCTGCGGGCAATATCGAGGGAGGGTTTGTTCCTCAATGAGATCATCTGTACTCAACATCGCTGAGGTTTTCGCAGCAAATGACCAGGGTCTGAGTCTGGGTCCCCGGAGACTACGCATCAGCCTCGCAATAGGAGTCATGAAAGCAGTCTTTGTCGGATAACCGATAAACAGTCAATTATTGGGTGCCAAATGTAGGGTTGCTTTCGAATACCAAGAGACGAACCTGGTTGAAAGCAAAGTCTAGGAAGAGGGCGCGCAAATGACGCGGGCGCTGTTAGGCGCAGGCTTTAGTCCCGCTATTTAAGAGCGTGGCAAGTCTCAGCGGCTCGTAAGCGAATCAGGTCCTCAGCTTGAGAGTTCCCGGCTGCACCTGCCGCAGATATATTTACATATTCACCAGGACATACAGGTCCTTCCTGCAGCGGGCTGGACATTGCATTAGCAAAAAGCCTCTTAACAAGGATTATTTGTATGAGAGCGTAAGCCAGCTATACCTGAACAAGCGCGGCAACGCTTAAGCAATGTCCAGCCGCTGCAGGAAGGACCTGTACTTGCTGTTGACCTCGCAGACTTGCAAACCCTTAAACCAGGCGAAAATCGAAGGCTAAGTGCTCAAAAGATGTTTGTCCTGTTCCGTGGTGTTGAGGCCGTGAGAACTCGGGCGGGCTGTTCACATCTTCTGCCTGCAAATGATACGACCCGTATTCGGTACCTAAACGGTGCTAGCTCTCTCCTCTGACGGGCTGCACCATGGAGACCTACGTGACACCGTATGCAGAGAATCAGCTCAACACTTTGGAAGTTTCTCTGACTGTATTTCTGGTGAACGTATTCGCTGGGTTTCTTAGCGGTGTCATCGGATACTACACCGACGCTTTCCTTCCTGGCTTTCTACTTCGTACCATCTGTGTTGCTCTTATAGCTCATGGCGTTACAAATAGGAAAGTCTGGAGCCTTTCGATACCCTCCGAGGTTCTTAACTTCGCTATCGTTGCATACAATTTTTTCTGGGGGCCCGACGCAGTGAATACCAGAACAGCCTCTTTCCATCACCTTGCCTTCTCGGCTGTCAGCTTTTCTGCCAACACGCTTACGAGATTCAGATGGTCTATAGATCGCTGGTGCATGTTCTTCTGGCTATTCACGAGGCCTCTTGTTGAATGTCTCGCGCTCGCTTTCTTGGAGGGAACGCCAAAAGTCAAGTGGATTGAAGTGATAATATTTTTTTGTTCGATGCTTGTGGCTCTTGGTCTGCAGCGATCACACTCCGTTGCACTTATCCAGATATCGATTCTGTCTGGTCTACACATCGTGCTCTTCCCTCGATTTGGACACTTCTGGGCATTGTTAGCCGATACTCTAATGGTTCTTTGCTTAACACTAGCTGCTATAGCAATTTCACCAGCACTGCTTCACGGATTGAATCCAATTGCAACCCAGCTTTGGCTCGCAGTCATGCGTAGCCTTGTTGCCCTTGTCAACGTCTATCATGTACTCGGACTATGTTTATGGCGAATGCTTGTGTGGATCGAAGGTAGTCACTTGGAACCTTCGGCTTCATTCGTTTACAGGCCTCTTGAGAACACATCAGAGCAGTTTCGAATTCTCGTATTACGACGAAGACGATTATTTAGGCTTCCTAGCTGTAATCTCGAGGTAGCCCGAGTACAAGATGAGACGGATTTCTCGGCTTGCTCTTACGTGTGGGGTTCGAACAACCTCACACGAAGAATCTTGGTTGACAACAAACAATTTCTAGTCACTGAATCAGCGTATCAACTTCTTTACCAGCAACAGTCATTTCTCTTAGAAAACCGGCTTTGGATTGATGCCATCTGTATAGATCAAAGCAACAGCGAGGAAAAGCAAGACCAGATTGCCCATATGCAACTCATATACGGCAGAGCTAAATGTGTCGAAGCATATCTAAGCTATGGTTTTAGGAATACCAACATACAGAACCTTCTGTATATGCTTGCGACCACAGCAAGTAGAGCCCAGCTGGTATACAACATGAATACCATCGAGGTCCTAACTCTCATCTCGAACAACCTAGAGGAATGGAATGAATTGGCAGACTTGTTGCGATTTCCCTACTTCAAAAGAATGTGGATAATCCAGGAGGTATCTTTGGCAACGAATTTGTTCATCAACATTGGCATGACACGAATACCTTGGGACAACTTTGCATACGTGATCGACACGCTGGATTCTCAGCCCCTAGAGGATTGTTTTTCGAAACTACAGAGGCTCAGGACTGGAGAGATTACACCCAATCTTCACATGCCAGCCAAGCTGATGGCCTTTGCCCGGCAGGAGGCCGAAGAGCACGGGGTATCATCCCTTTTCTGGCTTCTGCTCGAGTTTCGCAGCAGCAGTTGCGCAATGCCACGGGACAAAGTATTTGCACTCTATGGTTTGGTTTCTGCTGAGTGCCGGAATCAGTTGCCAGTGGACTACAAGTGCACAGATGAGCAATTGTTCACGCGAGTCATGCGGTATCTCATCGCAGAGGAAGGGTTCATGCCCTTGACATGTTGCGGCGACTCATTGGAGGAAGCAAACATACCACGAGACAATTTCCCAACCTGGGTAGTCAATTGGGCAACCCCTTCAAGTCACGGGTTTTTCAGGACTGATATTCCCACGTGGCAAGCGGCGACGCAGCTGACCCCCACCTATGACTTGGACTCCACCGGGACCAAGCTTTTAGTAGATCTCAGTATCATCGACCGCTTGTCAGACTCGATCTATATCGCACCATTAAGTCCAAAAGCCACTGCTGTGGAGTCGTCAGAATACGAGAAATACGGGTACGAGTGGATTTCTGACATTTCGAGAATGTTATTGACCCAAGCTGGTGATGAGGCAGGTGAACGAATCTCTCTCAAACGTGCATTGTACCGGGTCTTGACCATGGACTTCGAGGATCAGGAGGACAATGTGACACTAAACTGGATGACTGACACCTTCGACTCCGACTACACAAAGTTTGAAAGGTGGTACGGGCTTGGTGTCTCTTACGAATCGTCAATGGCTTGTATGGTGCAAAAGGGTTTAGAAGATGTGGAAACGGAAAATCTAGATGCCTCAGATGGGATTGTGCACGCGAACAAGGTCTGGCGGCGCTTTCGATGTATAAACCGACGTATAGGTGTGACCGAAAAAGGTCGAATCGGAAATTTTCCGAGGAACATGCTACCAGACGATGAGATCTGTCTGATTGCTGGTGCGCCTGCTCCATTTGTTGTTAGGAAAGCCCCTCGGGATTCCACTGAGACAAGTGATAGTAGATATATCGTCGGAAGCTGCTACATTCATGGGATTATGGATGGCAGTCTTGCGCAAGGCCCTTGGACGCCTTACTACTTGAAGTGAAATCTCTGGTCGGCCTCTACGACTTTGGAAATGGAAGGTTATGATTAACAACACTTCGTTAGCTTTGTGCTGAATGAGCGAAAGTGCGAGGTACGGATAAGTAGGCCACGTTTTATAGGTTTAATACTACCGGGAAGCTGGCAAAGCTTAGAAGCCTACTTACCCACGATACTACCCTATACTATAAGGCTCTAACGGCCAGAAAACTTAAACTATTATGAATATTCGGGGTAATAGCGCTCGATCAACCTTCTAGTAATGGAAACCTGGTTCCGCTATCCGCTCTCGAACGAGCTCTCGTTCGAGATAAACGTTCAGAATTTTTGAGACATTAATCATATTAAATAATTTTTCCAGCTATTTTTCTTGAATTCAACTCACTTGATTAAATACTCTAACTGTGAGTTCTTTACTTGAAAGTTCAGTATATCATTTACTTTTCAGCTAGTTATTTTATCTGAACGTATTGAACTCAATATTGCATCAAGTTTATTTTGAACATCTGAGCGAGTGAGAATCAACTGACAGCGAATAAGTCAAGTTAAAGATTTTCAGAGAGAGTGTTAACATTCAAATCGATTTCAATAATCAGCTCTTGATTGAAGATTATAACATGCAAATACTCTCAACTTTGAGTTGCAAACATGATGACACTGCTTGTGTTTGAGTCTTCTTGAATGACATTGATAAAAGACATTTCAACTGTCATGCTCTGAGAACTTTGGAATTCAACCCTGGGACCGTGCCTAGAATCTAACTATACTAAGAATCCGTCGACCATACGATATTGGTACCAAGACCCATTCAAGATACTCGGCTAGGATAGGACGAGTCTAAAGAAACCTGTTTACCGGATGGTCGACGCAACCGAAAGACAGAACAACATCCGGGGATCAATAGAATCAATGGCTTAGAGGGCTGTTGGATTGCTAGAGGATTCTCCGCTCGTTAAGTAGCACCGGTTCACCCGATTAATAGAATCAACGGGAACGTAAGGCCGTTAGATTGCTAGAGGATCACCAAACCTCAGCTCGTGGATCAGTCGAGTCAAAATAATCTGTGCCAACAAACTCACTAGTGAGCCTGCTTCAATGGCATGTCAAATCGCTCGTGACAGACGAGTTAAAATAACCTGCTTTAAGCTCGTGGATTCGACGAGTGAAAACAACCTGTGGTCACAGTGAGCCTGCTTCAATGGCGGACCCGACAATGCGATGTAGGAAGGTTCACTGGTAGGTAGGGCGATGAGGGTTGGTAGGCCATCGCTTTGACGGAGGGTGCCATTGAAGCAGGCTCACTATTTGCACGGGAACACGAGGTAGACCGGTTCACGGGTAGGTAGGGCGATGGGGTAGGAAGGTCATCGCATTGACGGAGGGTGCCATTGAAGCAGGCTCACTAGTCGACTTGCTCAACGAAGAGGTCGAATCTGATCGCGCCATTGAAGCAGGCTCACTAAATTGACTTTGGCCCGAACATACATCGGACCGGATTTGTTGGCACAGATTATTTTGACTCGACTGATCCACGAGCTGGGTTTCGGGGGGGGTTTGGTGATCCTCTAGCAATCTAACGGCCTTGCGTTCCCGTTGATTCTATTGATCGGGTGAATCGATGCTACTTAATGAGCGGTAGATCCTCTAGCAATCCAACGGCCTTATGTTCCCGTTGATCCTATTGATCCCCTGATGTTGTTCTGTCTTTCGGTTGCGTCGACCACCAGGTAAACAGGTTTCTTTAGACCTCGTTCTTTCCTTTCGCTCTTTGTCTTTCGTCTTGTACATTACCTGGTGTATTGTCTTGTACCTAGATCCTATCAAAGTAATAATAATACCAGTCTTCTATATTGATAGTACCTCTAGTCTAGCCCAGTCCCTGACACGTGGGTAGAATGTTTGATCAATAGAGGTAGCTATGACTAGAATACTAAGAACACAGAAGGAATCAAGCGGAATCCGAGCTGTATTTATAGTAGGGCGGACAAAGGGGGCTGAGTACGGGTACCGGAAGTGTTCGGATAGAGTGTCGAAGCTAGGGATTAACCATGTGCCGAAATCCCTAGGGCTTATTGGCTGAATAACCCTACCCAATCCCGACACACCCGTAACACTAAACGTCTTGTCGTCAAGATCACAGTTCTCGAGATTCAAGGCGAACAGACCGAATATTGAATCACGACAATGAGAGACATGATCGTGCTAAGGGTCAATATCATCGTCGATAGAATGAACGAAGTTTCGAAAGCGATTAGCAGACGTACGACTCGCAGGTATTTCCGTCAAGAGAGAAGCGAAGGTTACTACTTGACACACATGATGCGAAAGTTATGAATGGTGGAAGATAAGACGTCTTGATTGGAGAATGATCTATTCATCCTATGCCTTTCCAGTCTTTTATTCTTGCCTCAATATTTTTGCCCTGACATGGTCGGAACATCCCGCCCTCTTGGCCAATGTACAGTCTCACTATGAGGAATGCTGCCTTTGGGGGCTGCCCGGTTCTCTGATAGCCGGCCTGAGAAGATAAGGTGTGTGGCTTCAAGACTGATACGCTAGGTTTTAAAAGCAGCTGCATAGGCTGGAGAATAATTTCACATTGATTGAGCAGAGATACTGAAGAGCTTCTGAGGCTTTTTGTTCCGTCGTGCCTCACTTTCAGGCTATGCGCGCTATCTAGGTGACGGGCCCAAAGTATTTGCGTAATTCTTGCTAGCTATAAATCCAATCCCACACTCCTCATCTACAGGTATTGTGATATGATCAAAGGTTTCATCGTATTACTGGGCTACTCGACGAAGCTTTCAGTGCATGAGTTCGAGAGTGAGAGTCTATCTTCAACTTGCCACATCAATATTGTGAGAGACGGTAGATACTCGATTGCCTATTATATCGTCCCGTAACTTCCCCTGTTGAAGATTGTTTATAGGAATGCTGCAGCCAGGCGCATGCACAAGGGCTATTTCGCCTTTATCATAGAGCAGTCCTGTGTTCCTGGCTATATGCCGTTGCTTCTTGCCTGATGCAGACTCGTCTCACCAAGGCTGAGCAAAGAAACTCGACAGCCCCTCCTGAACTGCTGAATCGCAAGGACCAACATCAGCTGCAGACAGAGCGGTATATTCAGTCTGGTCGGGCTTGCCGTCTTCTGATTGTGTTCCTCCATCCTCGGCCAAGATGGCACTGAACAGACCTTCCATTCCATTGAGAGTACCCTCCTCATCCACAGTAGCCGGTCCATGATCTGTGTATATTAACGCAGCAGTCTCATTGTCTCTTTCAATCCTGAAGTCTACTCGTTCTCCTCGATATCGTTCTTCTGATTGATATATATTACATCTTTCCAAAAGGTAAGATGAGTATTTCTTCTACGCCGTAGGAAGAAATTCAGAGAACCTGTGATATCAAAGTCTTGAGCGTTCAGAGCAATAGTGTTGTGCTTTTCAACGCTTTCACCTATATAGGGCAGGGCAACCTACTTCTTACAGGCTTCTTGCATCTCCATATGTATCGTATCAAGGCTAACTTTGTTAATCTTTTGCGCATCGTTATTAGCCGGTAGTATGACTATACGAATACATGTTTTTGTAGCGAGAGGTTCGTAATTGAATACACTCATGCTTCTGAGCCATGAGCATGAGCAAACAACGACACGGCAGCGAAAGGCCTTCTAGACATGGGCTGTGCCAGTGAAAAGATTGTAATTCTAAGAAGCTGGAGGTCTCAAAGTCTCAAGTATCCGAAGAGAGACGTAACTTCTAGAAACTAGATTCTGTCAAAGAATTACAGCGGTAATTAAGAAGAATGTGAAGCATTACAGTTCATACATCAAACCGGCCATATTTTCCACGAAAGGACTCTGAGAGATTTGACGAACGTTCGGACTTCAACGCTAAAGTAGACTGTGGCGAGATGGCGAACTGGAATTCAGCTCTGCATCTTCAGTGTAGTTAGCGAGTTATCTTTGCGATTGCATTGATTATGATGTTGTCGCTGTGAAGAGGAAGATGGAATGCTGCATTGAGGTGAATTTTGAAAGCAAACGGACTGAAGGATTCCGGAAACCGCATAGGAGCGAGGATAGTAAAACATATATATATATATCAATAGTGAGCAACTTTCTCATATGGTCAAGGCCTCTATGGCTTAATGGTAAAGCGGTATGTCGCACGGATCCGCAGAATTTGTCCCTTTGGCTAATACTCAGAAGCGTCACTAGTAATGACGGTTAGTTCGAATTTGCTCTTCTTCAACTATTACTAACAACAGTTCTAGAGATTCACGGTTCGATTCCGTGTGGAGGCAACTGCATTTTTTTTTTTTTTTTTCAAACGTTTGGGCTTTATTAGTCAGCAGGTCTTGGCGATGCTTTGCCTACTAAAATCCCACCCTACTTAGCATAGGTTAGTGAGTAAAGTTGTCTTTCCTTCTGTCGTCTCTTCTCCTGCACGGACCCTCTCGTATACAAGTCAATAAGCAACGAGACCCGCCAAAGTCGCCTTCCGAACCTTTCTCAATCATGAATGTTCTAGCAACCTCATAGAAAAGTGAATCCTAAGACTCTTAAGATTGAACTATCGATTCAAAGGATGACGTGATGCTTCCATCAATTTACAAACAACACAACATCCAGTGAATACAAGCTTGCTGGAATTCGGACTTACTTGGAGTGAGGCAAGCCTAGAAGATATGAACACCGCAAAGATAGCAGAAAATCCTACTATCCCGTGAAGAACAAGGAATGCTCATGCTGCAAGAGGGATTCCCGACTGAACCAAACTCTCCTGCTTGTACGAGCATACTTCTTGCCGGAAGTATTTGACACAACTGAGTCTCGAAATATTAATGTCAGTTATCTGACATTTGTGCTAATGTTTTGAAAGTGGCTGGACTTGACTAACGAACATAACCGAGATGTCTCGTGCCCAAAAGATCGAGGTCATCCGCTTCAAAACATGGCACGATGATGGGTGTTTGGGTGGTCATGTGGAATGGCTGCTGTTGTTTGATCTCCAACTCAGAGTGCAGGATTTTGGTGAAAGTGATAAGAGATATCTCCTGCCAAGGTGAGATGAAGAACTTCCCAGACACAACATCCCATATCAACTGCGGGCACCGGTTTCAGAGACAGCTCACTTCAGCCTATGTATTAAGCCAATCATCAACGCCATCCTTCGCAAGATTGAAGAACCACCGAGATTTCTCACGAAGTAACCTGGGATGCTTATGCCCAGAGGTTGTTGCAAGACTTTCTCGGGAAGGAAATGGACCACAAGAAGCTGAATCAATTGGCGCCTGGATACAACCTAGATTTGAAACGTTGCAAGTGTTACATCTCAAAACGAAGATTACTGACTGTTTCCGGGAATTGTCTTAGCTACTTCCTATTCGGGTCATCTACCTGCTAAGGGCAATAAGATTCGGGCTGCATGGCATTGATGGGCTATGCGTTAGCCGTGGCAAATGGCGTATAATGATGGAGACCTTTCCTTTCTCTCCCAGCTGGTCTTACTGGTAAGGTTGAACAGTACAAGCTAATGTGAATCTACGATACTGAAACACCCCTTTCATTATTTTTGTTATCCAGGGTAGTGTTTCTTGACCTCTAGCTATTAATTGTTACAGCCAACCATCATGGTCAAATCAAGCAGACCGGCCGAAAGGGCCAAAGGTTCCTCACCTTTCGCCATCTCGACCCCCCTTCTTTCACCATTACTAGTCCCTCTATCAAGTCACCTGTTTTTCTACGATTTCATCCAACTATCTGAAACTACCAAACAAGTTCGAGCTCTTTATTCTTATTACTGTAACGGTAATCAGACCTAGGAGTAGTCCCGAAAAGCGTAATCTAAACGTCTAGGAGCCGAACCAAACTACGTTATCTTAGCTCTTCAAGAAAGTTCCTTCATCCACTTTACAGGATCTTAATCCACCGTCGTTATTAAACGGTGATATCTCAGTTAGTATCTACTCTTGTATGTCATTCTATTCATGCTGATTACTGTTTCTACAGCTTCAACGACAATGGGCAACAGCTGATCCGTCGATAACCAAACGCAGAATATCTCAGGTCTCGAACAAAATTCGTTGTTTCACCTCATGAAGTGTCACTCCATTGTCGTTGCTAAGCGGCATGACGTTTGCTCCCTCCGGAATTAAACGTCAAAAGAAGACATCTATCAGTATCTAGAGCTCCTTCAGGATCTCTGTGAGCACTAGTCTTATATGCCATCGAGCTTAGCAGACTGACGCCAATCATCAATTCCGTTCCTTGTTATTTCATCTTTGATCTTCTGACTTCTGAATTAATATTGCTGACAACTTTAAGAATCTCTATCAGAATATTTATATAGCCTTTACACCTTGCCTATCTTCAACTACGCTTAACATGTTCGGAGCCGAACTCGCTACGATGCAGGCGCCGCATTCTTCTCAAGCCTTTCAAGAACACGTTCTGAAAGTTAATTCCTGGCAGCCTGTGGTAATTGATGTTAAATGTCAATTCGAACGGTCTCTCTTATTATGACACCCTCAAGATTTTGTATATAATCTTTATCAGGGAAAAAGTACATTAGTTTGTCCCGGATTTGGCTTTGAATTAATGATGGCTGGAATCCCATATCTAGCCAATATCCATCATACCGTTCAATTGACGGATAATGAGGTTTTAATTCAAGGGTATTTGGCGGGCAAATCCTTTCTATATGACTACATTTCTGAGATATAAGAGCATGAGTCAAAGTTGCAATTCTTGCAGCAGTTGCTGAATAAGAGATCAAACCCGAAAGAAAAGCTGGTCCTAGTGATGAGTCAGACAGATGATTCTGTATAGATTCTTTCAGAAGGAAAGGTCTTCCAATCACTAAGCCTTCGTTATGAAGCCAAGAAGAACATATTACACCATTCCTGCATCAAATCTTCGGCGTATATCTTCGGCGGCACAAAACACAGGATGTTCAAAAATCCGAATAGCCAACTGATGCTGCGGAAAACACAGCTCCCCTACCAAAAGGCGCAAGTTCTTGAAAGAGTCGGGGGACAACGCAGGCGAACTTTATATCAAGCACTACACCTATCGCACAAACCCGTACAGGTCGGCGAGTGTTGCTTTCCCATTCCCCATGCCTTTGTTCCTTGGGCCGGAAACCGAACTCATGATTCAGCGATTACGAAACGACACAGCCCGTTCAGGGTTTATCCTGTTCGAGTTCCTATCCTGTCGTCTAGAGATCTGAAACTGCTCTCTCAGACCTTCGATGCTGTGTTGAGAACAGCTTTTATTTCCGCATTCCATTCGATCACTCTCAACAACCATCATGGGAAGCTGTTCAGAGCCGAATCAGGAGAAGGGAGAGGATCTTCGAACTCGTTCACAAATGATGGCTCCACGATAGACCAAGACTGCGCCAGCGCCCGGCTCTGGTTCTCACTGTGGTGTCGTCAGGCTGTGCGGTGAATTGCGTGATTGTGGTCGTCATGACCATGAATGCAGACATCACCATCCATGACAATCAGCCGTCGACGAAAGCTGAGTGGGTTGGGAATTGACGCCACCATGGTACAACAGCCAGCGAGTATGAACCTAGCCTCGCTGTCTCAGAATATTTTGAAAAGCTGAGACTGACGGGACGGTACGTAAGCGTGCTTCTATCAAGTAGTCGAAGTACAATCAGATCTCGACAAGGCATAAGAATGAAGACAAACAAACGCATCATTATCGACATCTATCTTCGGCAAACTTGCTTAAAGTAATCGCACAATGAACGCCCGTGACTGTCTTTAGATAGTGTGTGGGACTATTTCATGTTCGATGTGGAGCAAATGTCTTACGACTCTACAAATACGAATCTGTTAGAATTGTATGCGTTGGTACTCTCAAGCCGCCCTCTTGAAAAATTACAAATAGGCGAAACGAAATTCAAGGTCCGAATGAGTTTCCAGCCAAAATCATCATTTGCTTCTCTCGAAGGCAAATGAACTAGATGGATTACAACAATCAAGCCACATGGCACGAAAGATCTTGACGTGTCTCCGCGAGCAGCCGTCCTTGCTGACCACGGTTCTTCTTTTCCTCTTTCTCAGACCTCCTTTTCCCAAGACTTTTTATATTCTTCATATCTCAACCATTATTCCATTTACTTATTAGACTAGTATATAAGAAAGGGTATGATGATTTAACCAACCTCACGACCCATCGAATCTCTATAACCCGATTCTCAAACCTTTCAATAGATTTAGTAATTCTTCAGCTCTCTGTTTCCTTCCACCTTAATTGTAAAATCAATTGACATTTAGAATAAATACATCACAATGCATACAATGCGATGGACCACTATACGAACCACCGCTGTCTGCATTGTTCAATGAAGGACTCTTGCCAGTCCGGAGCTGTTCTAAGTTAGAAATCACGGCGCCATGCCCCGCCTACCTTGCTCCAGCTCGAAAACCTGCTTGATCTGTCAATTTGCCAACGAGGAACGGTACAACGGAGCTTGTACCTACTGTCAACCGAAAGGGAGTGGCAAATGTCAATTTTTTATCACGGTTCTGTCTACTAGTACTACCGTTTCTGCAGAATGTACTGGCCTGAGAAGTCTCGTGGAAATGGCACGATTGGATTAGGGGGGAGGTTTGAAGAGAGAATCCGTGCTGCAGCGTATTGAAGGCAAGAGAATCCTTGTATATGCTGTTACGAGTGTCGACCAGCTGACGCAAAAAGCTTACAGTTCCGTCGCCATGAAGTAGCAACTTCCAAAATCTGGTCAGAGGACAACTTCGAGAGCCAAATTCTCACGCAGTTTCGCGCATAGGAAGTGCTCTGTTCAATTACTCGACATGTTGGCAATGGCGACGACTTTTGTGAACTGCAAGGACGTTTCAAGAGTTTCAGAACTCTTGAAAACATTCAAGAGTTAACGAACTTTAACGTCAACAACAAACCAAGAACGTTTTTCTTACTAGTGAAGAAGGAGCGAAAATTTCACTTTCTTTACTCACGATCAACTTATGCTTCTTTCTCGTCAGTTCTTAAACCCTTTCAAATTTGGAACAGTCTTTAATCTATGCTAAAGGACATTCACTATTGCTTTTTCACTCTTTTCGTGCCCACTGAACAGATATCACAACGGTAATTTACGATGCTTACGTCAAGCAGCGATGTCATTCGTTCAACTGTGTACTGAAGCGAATTCGAGCGATCTTCTGTATTGAATCAGAGATTCATGATTTTGAGCGCTGAATCCAGACCGAGAAGGACTACGAGCTTCAGTAATGTTTCGACTGGATTAAGATCGATTCGTACATGAGTTTCGATCTCGAGTATGGGGAAAGAATCCTTGGGTGGATAGAGCAAAAGGAGTTGCTGCTATATGTTAGAAAGGAGAAACCGGCAGGATTTTGAGGATCACATTGGTCTTTGTTCTCGTATCCGGAGGGAACCGTAAACTACATGATCAACGGAGCCTCAAGGCTGACAGTTTTCTCGCAGATCTTTCTGCAGATTAGAGGAATGGAACGTCGGCTAACTGGGTATAAAACCACAGATGCGAGCAAGCAAAGGGTGGTTTCGAAACCAGGCTGGAAAATGTCGAACAAAGGATAAACCAGACGAAACTTAAGAGATGCGTTTGACGATTCACCATAGGAATTTTATTCCATGTTCTGTATCAAAGTAGCATATTCTCTTTGATTCAGTGTTGAATACTTCGAGCATTCTATCAGCTACCGCGTTTCCTAAATAATCTACACCGATTTAGCAAGCCCCAGCTCTGGCGAACCAAGAATGATACGAATATGTATGAGCTTACCTACTCCTCTCACGTTTCGCGACACTAAATCGCCTATGCAAAGAGCGTGGCATTTCCCAAAACGCCGAACAAAAGAACGCCATTGCCAGAGAGTTGATCATCAGACCGAAGGCTTATGAAGCACATGAAATTGCGCGCATCAAATTCCTGGTCGGATACATTTCAAGGCTAAATCTCGAAAGAGCTGCCCACTCGATAATAGTCTTGAGCTCAACCGCGGTTATGAATGACAGGGCAACGGAGAAGGCCGTTGACGCTCATCCCAGATGTGAGACGACCTTCGCCACTGAAACGTTTGCTCTAAAACTAAGGCTAAGTTCCTCAAGCGGCTCTCAATCATGCAGGCATTCGCGAAGATAGCAGAGACTGCGGTTAGGAAGCCCGTCTCAACACCAAAAAAAATTCTTTGGCAGAACTATCCGACATGTTGGACAGTAAGGTCTTCATCTAAGTCCTTCTTGTCCCTTCGTTTCAATCCGTTGACCGTATAGATAAGCAAGTGAGCCATTACCAATCAGAGTGTTCCTACTAGGTCAGCTTCCCCTTATCAAACATTGACTCTTCAAGAAATTCGTTGATATCAAAAATCAATCGACTTGCTTATTTTGAAGCTGCTCTTTCAGTGCGTGATTCATGAAGTATGTCATGATCTGATTGAAAATGACATGCGTTTTCAATCAAAGACTATAAAGACACTGCAGAAGATGACGAAAGCGTGACTTGTAGCAATGTATGAAGATTAGTTTCATGATCAATTTTGCAATCAATTTTGCGATTCAAAAACTGATTACTTGACAGACATCAATCTTTGCACAATTCACGCGAATCCAGCGTGTCATCATTCAAGGAAAGAATATGAGATTGGTTTTTCGCTTGACAGGCGAAAAGTTTACCTTCGGAAATTGCTCAAACTGCATGACGAATTAGTCATGTAATAAGAATTCAACGCTGTTGACAAGATAAAAAGCTATTTATGTTAGACTGTGAATACAATTCTTGCACTGTCACAGTCACACTGTTAATGATACTATTGCTTTCACGCATGATTCAACGTAAAAGTTATCGCTTTTGTCAAGAACTTTAGATTTTCTCTTGAATATAAGATCGATTCATTAATTAAGTATACTATTTTTAGCAATCGGGTTGGGGGGGGGTCAACCCAACCCCAACCCCAACCCTGACCCGACGGCAGGCCCAGAAGTCACCTTGCTACTCTTTCAAGATAACTAAGACACGGTTTTGAGATTAGCATTTTGTTGTTCCTGAAAGACTGCAAAAAGATGAAGGCGCAAATTCGAAAAGAAGTGCGATGTCACATGAAGGAGATTGCTGCAAATGCGCAAGAGTGACGGAAACGAGGAACAAGAGACTCAAGAGAGGATTGTTATATGGTAACTTGAAGGAGGCAAAGGGACGCCGCTCAAAGCAAGCAGGCGCAATTATTTCCCCTTCTTTGCTCACCTGAATCCCCTTTCTGTCTTCTCACCTTTCTCCTCTTTGCTGCCATGACTGCGATTAGCAACGCCTGACAGCCCCCTCAGGTGCTGTCACCTAAGGGCTGACCGCATCTACGACGAATGTAAATCCCTGACACGGGACGATGACAGGTCCAGAATCAGTCGATCCAAACCACATCAAACCTGAAGAAGCTAAACCAATTTTTCAAATCCGAAGGGTAACTCAGAGATTCAGCCGCACAACTTTTATCTCCTTGATAAACTACAGGTCCGACATCGAACAATACCGCCGTGCAGAATAGGAGGAAGCAGCTAAACGAGCTCACGTATGATATTAGAGACGCCGAGGAAGAGTGTCTGTTCGGCACGGACGGCAAACACCGCAAACGGTGCAGTTCCAGGAAACTGTACCTGAAACAAACAGTCCAATTTTTGAGAGGCCTGAAGAAGAGCCCGAAGCCTCGTGACCAAGCATAGCAAAGGCAGCAGCAAAGCAACGGATACAGCAACAACAGCAACGACCGACGAGAAGAAATCCCACAAAAGCGACTAGACTCTACGAATCTCATGTAGAGTTCACGACCAGAGGATTCAGTGAGAAACGATCTGCATTCGATCTCAACGTCACATCATCAATCGCTCGTTCATTCTCTGTCTCTTCAATTTCTCAACAGCATGAATGAGAAAGCGAGACAAAGAACGACGAAAAACATGAGTCTCAGAGATTAGTTATGTCGAGAACTATGACTAAGAGCACACTATGAGATTGAGACACTGAATAGTAACGAAGACTCTATCTCGTTCAGATGTTCCTGGGTCAAGCCCCGACAACCCAATAAATATTGATATGAACATGAAAGACGGTATATTTCTAGCCTGAGAACAACATTTTTGTCAACCGCTCTGGTGGCTGACGACACTTACAGTGTTGGAAATAGGGGAGATGGTAATCTCCGCCTTCATAGGGATGGTAGGGCTGGGGCCCGCTACAGTATAACCCGTCAGAAGGTTGCCTGGTTTCTACTTGCGGATTTGCATTGTGCAGTCCCGAGCAAACTGAGTCATGACTAGACTATAACGAATGTTTCGGTGGGTGAGAATGTGGAGGAAGTCAAGCTTTCCAGAGAAGAGAAGAGGAACGAGGTAATCATCAAGATATTCAACTGGTTTTGACAGGAGCGGCGGATAGTGAATATCTTGGTAAAGTTACTCTCGGAGGAATATGTAGCGTTAGCCAAGGAGGAAGGGGCGCCGGAAGGCCTTTATGCTTTCAATATTCTTCCGAGGACATTAGAACATTAGCAAGATTTGTGGCAGTGATACACGAGAGGAAGACGTCTTCTGGAGACTGCTTTCCGACGAAGATTTAGTCGTTAATGACGAAATATCTGCTGTTCCTTGAGACATCGAGTCGAAGTAACGGCAGACGAAGGATCTGGAGTCCACATAAGCATTAACGACTGCTATCAATCTTTCGGCAAATTGTAGATTCTTCGAAGTTTATACGAGGGGTTTAGCTTGAATGGAGAAGGAAGACAGTCTGCCGTATCAGTACTTTCTGTCGGTCATGGACGGCATAGAACAGTATTGGAAGAAAACCTTTGGCAATGATCTGATAGGGTTTCACGACCACGTATCTTCCTTCTCACACCACCTCGCATTCGTGCCGTGCCAAATAGGATCCAGAAGAAGCGCGCATCAAGAGCTGCTCTGATCACACCCGTGCCGGTGCTTCAGCGGTCGAGTAGAAGCATGAGATTCAGATGAAGTTGCAGGACCTTGGGTTGGAAAAGGGCGTGGAGACGCTTCTTCTTCCTTTATTCTTCATTGGACGTTCGAGTAGGTTTTTGTAAACAGCAAGATCTTGAGACTTATTTCCTTCTACAAGCGTTGGCCATTTGACCGAGTACGATCGTGATCGTTTAGTTCAGGTTTACGCCAATTCGAAGTGACAGTAACTAAGAGAGATAGAAAGCGTGGACCTGCCTTGGAGGCTCTTCTTAGCAACGACTGTCAAGTCCCAAGTAGAACAAATACAGGGTTTAAGATGGTGGAATTTCAGCTGTAAGAGAGCTTCAACTTCCACCTCCTAGATAGAAATGCCAACACGCCAACGGATCAGGGAACACGTGATTATGACCTTGCCCCACCAACTCAGCCGCACCTCGGAGCCCTAGAATACCAAAACCGCCTCGGCTAAACCCCCACCAATCGCATCCCTCCCCCACAGCCCTACTTCCATCGTCAAACACGAGCACGCATGGTTTCACCTCCTGGTAAGATTCTCACAGTCTCACTTGCACGCATACGGCTGCGATTGACACATCATGAGATCCTTAAGGAAGGATCGTAATGCCTTGCTGCGCAATGACGATGGTACAGCGGGTAGCTTGAGGCTTTGTCACAGAGTATTTGTGGTGTTGCCGTCTGTCTTTAGTTTCCTCATCTCTCTGGCGGTGATTGATGCGGGTATTTGAGGTTCTTATGGGCCTTTTGATCTCTTGTCTTTCTGACTTTTCTTCGCTCCCATAACCTTCAATCGTTGCGTATTCCTCGTGGAACCCTTAACCACTCCCAAACGTCATCCACTTCTTCTACCTCCATCATTTCGATACGTCCAAGCGCCGCATGGTCTCTTAAACATTCCAATTCACAGTACAAAAGATATCACAAACCGCACCACCTACTCTCCCATGGCACCCCTTCCACTCCCCCAATCCACCAACACCATCTCCGGCTTCCCCTCAGGTACTATCGTAGGCTCCAACATCAGCCCCACCTCCTCCTCCTCCTCCTCCTTCGTCTACCCCGACCCTAGCCTCCCCGGCACGTCTACAACTACAACAACAACAACAGCCCACACCGACGCTCCCCTCTTCGTCATCATTCCCATCGTCTGCCTCGCCGTTCTCGTGATTATACTGGGTGTAGTTGGTTGCGTGATTAAAGGGAGAAGGAGGGAGAGGCATAAGTCTTATTGGGCTTATCAGGGGGAGGGGGTGAGTGGAGGTGGGGGAGGGGTTGGGGTTGGTGGGGACGCGCCGCCGGCTTATCATCTAGGTGGTTATGGTGGGAGCCATGGAAGGAGGCACGGTGGGGGGCATGATGGCGTTAATGGTGGAGGAGGGGCATGGGGAGGGGGAGGATTTGGCGGAGGAGGGGATGGGGGAGGCGGAGGAGGCGGAGGAGGCGGAGGAGGAGACGGAGGAGGCGGAGGAGGAGGCGGAGGAGGCGGAGGAGGCGGAGGAGGCGGAGGAGGCGGAGGCGGAGGCGGAGGCGGAGGCGGAGGCGGAGGCGGTTAAGGTGGGGAGTGGAAACGGCAAGATCGATGGGAGTAAATGGATGGTTTGGTGATTAGAATTCATCCGTCACGCTGTCTATCGCTGCAGGCGTTTGAACTGAGTTTTTTTGGCAATTGCTCCATTACAAAAGGTCTTACCGGATATCAAATTACTACAAGCAGATCCTGAGTGTCACATTGATGAACACTGTGTTTGCGTCTCTCCAAGAGAAAATTGTTTTGGCTCCGATAGTTACTGTTCCTGAGAAGTACTATGCATCCCCGTTTCTGAAGTCGTTTCTGATCTGCGTGACTGGGATTATAGCCCTAGAGTTGGTACTTTTCTACCTCGATAATGTCTACTCGGAGTCATCGAGCCGTGGGTAAGGCTGTCTATTGTTCTCAACGTGCTCATATTCCAGGCATACCGATGACGTCCCTCATCGCTGGTATGGCACGTGGGAGGAAGTACACCACGAAAACCCCAAGAAACGCTACGAGTAGCCCTGTAAACTTTTCGAACCACGTATGGAAATACGCAGCCGTCATCAACAACATCCACCATGACAACCCTGCGACTACCAAAGGCACGCTCACTCCCCCATGAGCCTCTTTCTCATTAACAGCCTTATCATCCTCTCTCCCAACAACAGATTCCCTCTCAGCGCTGCTAACTTTTCCATCCTTAGCGATCACCGTTCTGTCCTCCCTCAGTCCAGCATACCGCATGACCAAGGGTAAAATCTCCAGCCACAAGAATGAACTGCCGAGAACGAGTAGGAAAACATGTCCACTGATATCGTAGCCACCTTTCCATTGGCCTCCAGCAATTTTACAAGCCGCATTCGTCAAAAACTCCTTTGTATCTCCCATCCCGGCTCTTGCTTCTTCATCCCGAATAAGTTCACACGCTCCTCCCGTCAGCTTGAACCCTCTATCGATCAGGGCTGGCCCGAAGAACCACTGCGTAACTATAGCCCACCACGTTGTGACCAACACCCATCGTAGCATCCCACGTACACGTCTAGGTGTCAACACCAGGCTGCGAGATGGCCCAGTAGAAGGATGTAGGAAGAGGAAGACGACATAGGCGAGGGTTATCCAGAACCAGCCGATCTTGACGAAGAAAACATTAAAGAGGTTTCGTTTCCGTGCGAAGTAGGAAGGCGCGAACTCTGGAGGGTGCGATTGAGAAGTTGCGCTGTAGGGGGCGGCGCGGGCGTGGGGCTCGAGGATGGAGAATAGAGAGCCGAGGAGGAGGGTACCTGGGAAGATTGCGAGGAGGAGGGCTTCGAGGGAGGTGGGGAGGAGGGGCGGCTTTGTTGGCGAGGTCATCTGAGTGAAAGTGGAGGAGTGTTGGAGTTTTGTGGAGTTGGGAGTGCCATTTCGGCGGGTGGGTTGGGAGCTCGATGCCATAAGGTTGAACAGGTGGTGTTTAGTATTGGAACAATCCGACTGCCATCCTAACTACGATACTGCGAATGTTGGCGAAAAAGATTTGGGTGACAGGTCAAGGCAGAATTGGGATGACGTCGGATTGGAAAAGGCGCTAACGATGCGACTAAGCGACTACCTCACTCATTCTTCTTCCAGCCTCTTCTGTGCTTGCAGAGCTCCTCATCAGCAAGTCAGTCCACCAAGTTGGACTACAGAGTAAATCGAACTTATCAGATGCTTTCCTACATACTGACTTCGTTGTTTAAGATCGAATATCCCTACGGAAATCGGCCGGCAATTGAAGGGCTTGGTTGCCGAACAAAGCTTCCCCACACACAGCTTTTGACAGCTGAGCGGACGTGTTTTAACTTGCGGCTAACCTACAAATTACTCTGACTGCCGGGAGGGCCGAGTCCTTCGGAGATACTGCGCTGCTCTGGGATCGGGTTAGAAACGGCTTTAGGGAAATCTCTCAATTGCCGCCTTCCCCCCAGAACCACGAGTCCGCCCTTAGTAGTGGGCCAGATGACCGCAAAACGACTCAGAGCAAATGAAAATCCAAAACCCTTGTATTCTGTCCGGGTAGAGATGCCGATGATTTATCATTATCTTACACAGACATCAATATGTACCTCCATGCACTTTGCCAGGCGTTTCTACCTTTCCCAAGAGCGGGGACATCAAATGCTGAGACTCCGCTTTCTTCTCGGCAAATTATATAAAGTATATTTATGCTCCATCTCAGCTGCAGGCGATTTGATAGCGGTGGCCTGTACATCTCTTAGTTTGTATATTCCACCGTGATTGCTTTCCATCAGCTTCATGATGGTGCTGGAATCTCTTATCCCTTTTTTGTGTGAGCATTGGCTCATAACGCTGCTTCTTCTCCTTGTCCTTTACATGGCAAGAAATCACTTTCACCACGGACTCCAAGGGTACCCAGGCCCCTTTTTGGCATCGTTGACAGACTGGTGGCGTTTCTTTGATGTACTGGGCAGAAGGCCAGAGATTACGCACATCAAGCTCCACAATCAGTATGGAGACATAGTACGCCTAGGACCCAATTTCCTGTCATTTGCGGACCCGAAGGCACTGAAGACGATTTATGGTTTGAATAAAGGCTTTAGAAAGGTAGGTCGAAAACTTATTGCAAGGTGGCATGCTCATCCCCATATTAGTCAGGGTTTTACCCTGTGCAGCAAGCACTATCACAGGGTGCTAGACTGCCCTCTTTGTTCTCGACAACGGACGAGGAGTATCATGCAGCCTTGCGAAGATCCGTGAACAGTGCATTCTCGATGAGCGCACTCGTGCAGTACGAGCCACTCATTGACGGCACAACCGAGAAGTTCCTGGATCAAACCGAAGTATTCTTTTCTTCCAAGAATGCCATATGCGACTTCACAAGATGGCTTCAATTCTACGCTGCTGATGTGATTGGTGAAATTACATACAGCAAGCGCCTAGGGTTTATAGATAGGGGCGAAGACGTTGATGGGATAATTTCATACCTTGGTAAATTGTTTAGCTATGTTGCTCCGGTATCATTATCATTACCATATGTCCATCATGGCTGTAATCGCTCATTGTTTCTCGCCAGGTCGGCCAGATACCAATCATCGATTCCTTATTGCTCAAAAACCCCGTCCTTCGCTTTCTAGACAAAAGCAAGATATTGTCATTCACGTTCCCGGTGGTCAAATTCGCCAAAGCCTGCGTGGATGAGCGTCTGAAAGAGCTTGAGTACATAAAATCACGCGGTGGAGATACTAAATGTGCATTGATAAATCGTCGAGCCGACCTCCTTTCGATGTTTCTGAAAGCCAAAGAGGAACGTCCTGACTTTTTCCACGATGGCCGAGTCCTTACAATGGCGGTCAGTATGGCTTTTGCTGGATCCGACACCACTGCGATCTCCCTCTCGGCTGTCTTCTACTATCTCATAAAAAATCCTAGGTGCTACCAAAAATTGATGGACGAGATAGACACTGCTGTATGCAGCGGCGTTCTCGAGGATTGCCCCACAGGCCTGGTATCTTGGGCTGAGTCGCAAAAGCTCCCGTACCTCAACGCTTGTGTAAAGGAGGCTTTACGTCTTCATCCGGCTGTAGGCCTGCCGTTAGAGCGTATCGTACCTCCTCAAGGCGCTGAAATCTGTGGTGAGTTTATCGCTGGCGGCACGATTGTAGGAAGTAGTGCTTGGGTGATCCATCGACGGCCGGAGGTTTTCGGACCAGACGTCGATACTTATCGACCGGAGAGATGGCTAGAGACTACCAAGGAAACTAAGAAAGAGATGGAGGGTTTTATGTTCCAGTTTGGCATGGGCGCTAGGACGTGCATTGGGAAGAACATTAGTCTCTTGGAAATTTACAAGCTTGTCCCGAGCTTCCTGAGGAGGTTTGAGGTAGGCCATCTTCTGCAGCAATGATTATCCTCACGTCTGTTGGCGTAGAAATTTTGCTAACATTATAGATCGTTCAGGTCAGCCTAGCGAACCCAAACCAAGATTGGAAACTGCACAATGCATGGTTCGTCAAACAGTATGATTTCAATACGAAATTCAAGCCTAGGAGGACGAATCCAATGTCATGAACCACTCGCTGGGAAGGCATTCTGCGCTCTTTTAGTTCCCAAGTCTACCGCACTCGGAATCATGTACATAAATGTTATGAGACGGGATCCCGACGCCCCTGGTTGATCCATTTGATCTTCTGTGCAACCCATTCGAATTGGCAGATATTGCCTTTTGAATCCACCAGATCTTTGCATTGTAGATCACAGAAGCATATCCCTACCGCACAAAAGCCATGATTGGCACAGTAACACATTGAAACAAGAGCTTTCTGAGAACGATGCTTGCAATGACGGGTATACAAAGTATCAACACTGAAGCCACAAGAAAACAGAAAGCGTAATACGAACACCGCCCCCCGTCCTCAAAATCTTCCCGTCTTCAAATCCCGAGCACCCACCACAACCCTAAATGCTCCTTCCCTCACTCACCCTTCCTCGTCTCATTCGTATTTACTCCGCGCCGCCTTCGCCGGCTTACTACTCACGTCTCCACTCGCAATCGCCAGGCCGCGCAGGATATCTCTTGCGAAGACGTAGGCCATGTAGCTCGGCAGAACAAGCCAGGCGCCACTATAAGGGGTCAGTGTTTGTAATGGAAGAAAAGGGGGGGAATGATGACTTACTTTGGGATGATCCAGAGAAAAAGAAGGGAGTAGAAGTCGTTGTGGCCGATATTCTCGAAGTCGGAGAAGTATTCGTTCAACCCTGAGCAGGAATCGCTCTTCGTCAGTCTCCCAGTCATCCCAGGTTATTCTTGTATATCCAATTATCTCCACCTCTTCCAAACAGCCTCCCCCCCCCAAAACCAAAAGCTCACAACACACCCCTCGCGAGAGAGAAGAAAGAAAAAAAAACTCACAATACAACACCGTCTTACTAACCGTCATCACACTCAACCCAAACCCACACAAACACGCCACACCCCCCCACCCCCCACCCACCCCTCCCCACCGCGCGCCCCCAACCCCACCCCCCCCAGCAAACCACCCCACCACCCCCAAATACCCCAAATACCCCACCGTCTCCACCACATTCAGCCCCGCCTGCGCCGCCGTGAACCCATTCCTTGCGCGCCACGCCGGCCACCCGTAGATGTAATCCACAGTCCCGTACAGCGCGTAGGGCTTGAACAGAGGCAGGTGCAGCGCGCCGCCGGGCATGGAGTGCGGGCGCAGGAGCACGTAGGCGGTGTCCCAGATGACGAGGGGGAGGGAGAGGAGGAGCCAGAGGAGGGTGAGGGGGGTGGGGGTGTGGGTCCAGGGGGTGCGGGGGCGCGTGGGTTTGGGGGAGGGAGAGGGGGGGGGGAAGGTGCTGGGGTGGGAGCGGGTGGTGACCATTGTTGTTTTTGTTGGTGGTGGTGAGGGGGGGGATGGGATCGTTGGAGGTTGTGGGGAGCGGGGCGTGCGGGTGGGGATGCGTCGCGCTGCTACAAGGGGTGGCTATAGGGCTAGCCCTAACGGGCCAATGTCTTTTTTTGACGTGAAACTCCACAGAGCGAATGCTCAAAGAATGTGCTTGATGAGTCAAGTGGATTTTACTCCTGCGGCTGCGCGAGTGCGAGTGAACAAGCAAACGCTCTACAGAGCTTGGATTGAGAGGCTGGAAGATCGTTTGAGAGTGCTTTTCATGCTTGTGGATTATCTCTCGCCCATGGATCCAACGATACAAGCATACTTGACGAACCATCAGACCATTTCCTGAGCTGTCCCTTCATCAGTGGGGGACAAAAGGTCAACGTATGTACAATAAGCGGCATCCACATTCGAGCCTAATCAGGAAAATTAAAGTTGTCTATAAACTCTAATCCGTCGTTCTGTCAATTGGTTTATCTTCAAATCCAGTCAACTGTTCAAGCATCTCATTACTGACAATTGTGTTTGTTGCTCAGTATGTAGAAAAGCATACAGTAGGTTGACACTGACGTGTGCAAGTCTGCCGCTTATTGTACGTTGACTTTTGTCCCCCACTGACGCTTTTTCCCCTTTACCTCTCTAAGGACAGATGAAATACCGCGCGCAGGAGTGGGTCACCAGTAGAAAGATGTAAATCTCCAAAGGCAGCTTGCCATGGGTATCCTTGAGGTGTTCAGTATTGTAATAGTCGCAGTGAACATGTCAGCAAAGATGCATTTCCTCATAGAAAAATGGGGACGGCCTTCGATTCGTACGACCAATCCAAAGGCTACACGGGCCACACTCAGAGTCGAGACAAGTGCGAAGAATGGTGCAACGCGCGGCCAACAGATGGTGACGAAAGCACAGGGAAGGGTAAGTCATTTGCGAGCTATGACTGTAAACCCAAGAGCTCGCGAATTGATAAAGCACAGGAGGCGAATGAAAATACGGTCCCCAGATTGACTGGATTGATTTTAATTCTACTTCAACGATACGGGCTATCCTGGCTGCTACATACCTGCTGCTCTTTATTTATTTTATATTGTCGGAAACGCATATTCCTGAAGCGTGACTCCGAACCACGCGTTCGATGGCAAAGACATTCCTTTCCCTGTCCTCTCAAAGACAGAGGAAAGATTGTCCATCCTCCATAAGGGAGAAACCCGTTATAGCATTAGCGTTGGAAAAGGATTGTTGTTTTTGACAATGACATGTTAGCCTCAAATGTAGCTTTCTGTCAGAGCATTGAACCAGATACCTTAATACTTAGGTATCAACTTAGCAACTCCATTCGATCCAGACCAAACATCCAAGAAGCAGAACAGAACTACCCAAACCGATCCCCTCCCCAAGCTCCACCGGCTACTCGACCACATCAGCATATATTACAACCTACGTCTTGCCGCCCTTAGTTCTCAACCCACCCCCATTCCTCTCACCACCTCCTCTAACCCCTATCAAGCCTCCCCATCTCGCCTTAAAAAATGAGTGCGACCAGGCTGTCCTCAAGAACCCCCCCCCCACCCCCGGTGTCCCAACATCACTCTCCACGCAACGCTCACCAGAAGATTTAGAACAACCTTACGATCCGCTCGCACCGGAAGTGTCGACGGTAACAAATTGCAAAGTACATAGTTAGGCGGACCGAAAGAATCCTCTTGTCTCCATAACCCCTTGCATATATAAAAGACACGAAGAAACATCCTCCTTCTCCTCCTCCTCCCCATCTCGCCACAACCAAGACGAGAAGCCCCGCAGATTACCAATATATACATATACATATACAAGCCCACAGGAAAGAGAAACGACAAAAAAAACCACGGGGTCCAGCGGCGGTTTTTGTTTGAAAAGCTACGATTTGCGCATTGAAAACGCTTTTTCTGGATCGATTTCCTCGGTCGTGGTGGGGAAATACATAGATACATAGCTACAGTAGCAAGCGCCGAATTGCTGGGGTACGTTGTGGGAAGAAAGAGGGGGGGGGGGGGGGGGGGGCAAAAAAAATTATAGTTTTGGCTTTTCGGGACGTGTTGTGGATATTGCTCTCACCCGCCTCTGAGGTACATACCCGGTTCATTGGTAGAAGATCAGCGAGCCCCCCCTTTTTTCCTTTCTCCTTTCGTCATACTATTCTCCCTCCCCTGTCCTCTCCTCCCCTCCTCCCCTCCCACATCAATATCACCACAACCCACCCTCCTCCCCTTAGGAAAACATCGATGCAGAGCCAACAATTAAATCGAAAGGGTTCAAGTTGGAATGATTTGATTGCGTGCATGGTGGGAATCTGTAGCACAGGGGCGTCTTGCAAGGGGTAAGATCAGAGGCAGAAAGAGAAGAGAGAGAGAAGCGGAAACGAAAGAAAAAGCCAAGCCAAAAAAGCCACCAAGATAACCACCAGCATTGCCTCACCGTCGAGGATATAAAAAAAAATAAAAATTCTCGCTCACAACCCCAATATGTACAATCCCCGTGCCCGTGCCCTCCTCCTCCTCCTTCCCTTTCCCCCCACACCCCTTATCCCCCTCTCCATTCCCCACCCTCTTCCCTCGGCGTAAGCACTCGAACCAACGAGAAAGCTTGCCAACACCGCTAGCGATCTAGGATACTTTGGCCGGAAGAAGAGGAGATGGGAAAGAGGGGATTAGGAGGGATGACGGGCGGGGGATGGGGGGATGTGGGTACAAGGGGAGTAAAAAAAAAAAAAAAGGGATGGAAAAGGGACTCGGCACGAGAGGGGGCAAAACGGGAGAAAAAAATGAAAAAAAAGGCGAAGAAGGGCTAATAGCCGGATGTTGTGCGTTTGGGCTTGGAGGGAGTGGGGTTTTTCCTCTTGTACCGGAGGTCCTGCTGATTTGGAGAAAGGGTGAGAGGGATTCCTGAGAGGAGGCCGAGAGCGCGGGTGGGGACGTGGCGGTGGGGGCGAGGAAGCTGCTTGGGGCTGGAGTGGTGATGGGAGGCTGGTGGGATTTTCGATGGGGGAATGGCAGGAGGTGGGATGGGACGGAGGGGGGGGGTTGAGAGATGAAGATGCGGAAGGTGGGGGAGTGGGAATGGGGGTTAGAGGTTAGGGTGGTGGATGGGTGGAAAGGATGTCGAGGTTGATTCGTCAAGGTACACCAGTACGAAGGTCTGTATTGGTCTTTGCTTGTGCTTTAGCTGTTACGAGAGCGATGTGCTAGGTTGCTAGAGATTGGAAAGGGGATGGGACGAGAGCGGAAGGAGGGAGACGGTGACGGGTTTTTCAGAATGCCGCATCTGTACAAGTTATAAGTTGGTGTAAAAGAAGCTCTTGGTAAGCATTGCTCAAACCGGCAAGGTAGCCTTTGTTTTCGGGACGGTGCGTTGGCCAGCTAGCCGGACGGTAAGTAGGTATATGTGGAGTCACTCAGTTAAAGCTTCGCACTTTTCATTATCCAGTCCCATCTCGGAGGGAGGGGGGTATCTAGGGGCTTTAGAAACTGGGAGAGATACTGCAAAAAGCAAAGATTCGAGGATGCCGCACATATAAGAATACAAAACTGACAAAGCATGATCTCAAACAGTAACGTCCTCGCGAATAGTGCCACCGATCATCTCGTACGATGCGGTGGAACAGGTCTCAGCTGTGCATCAACCGCGCAGGCAAATCCGTGAGCAATGAAGCCCAACACTAGATGAAAGCCCCGGGTCTTCTGATTAGGTCGTCAGCTTACGAGTCCAATATCCCGCCAGAAAATTCTGCACGAGTTGACATTAAGAATCTCATCCTTCGAAATCCCCCATAGCATCTATACCTAGCAATGCCTTCACCTTCATATTTCGTGCAGAATCTAACGCAAAGTCAAAAATAGTGGTTTTTGTCTCTCAGCCTCGATGCGTCGTCAGATCGGATCTAAAACATGTATAGCTCAGATCACTCAGCCTCTGTAAGCCGTGAGACAGACGGGGACGGGGCTTGAAGAAACGGGAATTTTAGATTAAAGATATGAGGGGGTGAGTGGGTGATGATGTGATGAGAAGGGGCCTGACGAGAGAGGAGATGTGGTATGGGAAGAAGATTATCGAAGATTGAAACGTCGAACACGAGACTGATGAAGCAAGATCTCAAACAGTAACGCCTTCATCGATAGTACCACCTATCACCTCGTATAGTATGGTGGAACAGGTCTCGGCCTGCGTTGACCAGCGATGCAGGTAGATAAGGTAGGTAGGTAGGTTTGTGCCTCTCTCCCTCAGCCCTCGGATCTTTCCTTTCTAGTTGACGAAGTCGTAAAGCTAGTCTCCGAGATCAGTAAAGAGTAGCAAAAAACGTCGAACAAGCCCAATTCCCCAAGTAAGTTCCGATCCTCTCAGCCACCCCGTTCGCTCCCCATCCAATCAAGCTCGCCAACGAAAACAAAACTCCCCAAAGTACCAAAATTGTCTCTCAGCACAAAGCACCACACACCCACTGGAGCCAGCCTTTTTGACGTCTCCGTTCCAGCCTCATCCTCAGCCGCCAGTCTCTCAGCCTCAGCGCCAGTGGGCTTGTGAGACAAGAACGTGACGTGGCTTTGCGGGACGGGAGGAGATTAGGGTATGAAATGGTTGAGGGGAGATGGGGAGATGGGATGACGCGTCACGGGAAAGGAGGATTCGACAAGAGGTACGGAGGATGGGTGCAGACATGGTTGAGAACAGAAAGAAAGTGGCAGGGATGTCGAGGCTTTCTCCGGACGCCAGCTGTTGATTACCTTATCATGGAAGAGTCGAGGTATTGGAACCTCGGAAGCTTCCGTGTGATTCGTCTATCCAATCTGGATCGATGCTTCTATCATGGCCTATGAGTACAGTACCTACTCTAGTACCTTGAGTGGTAGTACTTCGTACACCCTGGTCAAACACTCCCTTCCCCAGGGTAGTCTTATCGAGAAACTTGATTCATTAATTATTCTAGGGTTATCGATAGCGGGGTACAATCTAATCTAAAGACTCCGTGTTTCAGAACCCCCCGAAACCAAACCTCATTATCGTTACGTGCAGTCCAGTGTCTCAGATCTGAGATGAAGAAGTCGTTGCCCCCCCTGTTCCTTTCTGGAAGTTCGGGGTTACCGGATCCGAGACCCCTGCATTGCATGTCTCACATCCGCACCAATCAGACGTTGGCCCCCGCCATCCTACGACCTTGGCACCTTGGCACCTCGGGTTTCATCATCCTTCCCCCGTCTCAGAAAAAGCCACCTTCTTCAACCTTCTGGTCTGGCAACAGGATCTCGACAATCGAATGCCGTATGGCGTCGCCTTCCAGCTCCCCCGTCGACGGGGATCCTTCCAGCTCCATGGTCCGTGACCCCTTGGGCACAACCACCTTCAAGCTGCTTTTGTCCCCTGCGTGCAGTGACGGCGCGCCTCCGTCCATTTCGTAGAATTGCGTTTCAGACCCGCCATACGCCATCTTCTTCTCCGACCTTTCCATTTCCGTCGTCCATGCGTGCTCCGCTTTTTCCTTGTCGATTATCGACCATGTGCGACCCTCCGCGGATGCCGGAACACGGTTGGCTTGCGCCTGGCGGTGGTTGCGCCGTCGCTGGAGCATCCACAACGTCAGGAGGACGCTGATGATGGCAGCCATGGGGATCATGATGCCAATCACGATTTTGGAGTTCATGTTGAGGCCAGACGATGATGATGAAGACGGAGGCGGGCTGGTGACGGGGCCAACTGCCGGGAGGATGGGTGCGGGTGATGCGGGCTGGTTTTGCCGGACACAGCCGGTTTTGTTCGTAAGGGCAGCCGGGCATGTTACTTCAACAAAGTCGACCCTATGCCAACCATATCAGTAATGAGTCCCCCAACAGAGATAGATGATGTGCTCACCCTGGGTTGTCGGGCCCTCCGAACCAATTAAAGCGCCATTGGCATCCCGCCTTGAGCGCGGGCGGGTAACTGTCGCAAGCAGACATTGAGGATATACCTCCGTATTTCTGGCCCCAGCCCGATGAAGGCATTCCATATTGTCTCGTGCAGGTGTCGGTGGCGCCACTACCGCCCCCGGGGATCTATTCACGGTCAGCACTAGAACGCGTCACATCAATCGAGCCAGAAGCTGTGTGTACCAAGAGAGAGAATTGATTGACGCCCGTATCCGGAAGTGTGTCCACTGCCTGGATCGTCATCTTTCGTCCTTGTGCCGGGCCAGAAGTGAATGTCAGTTCAAAGCAAGTACAGCACCAATCCGACTCGGTTTTCCCCGTGACTACCACCGCAGAGTACCCATAAGCGGTTGCGTTATCGACTTGCCAAGGTGCCTGGTCAGCACACCCGTAGGCCGTGCCATTGTCACAAGCCGACGTGGCGGAGAGATCATTCAGTGGAGCGTTGTCTTTGTTGCAGACCGCAACCGGTGAGGTGACATTGGCCTTGCCTTCCCATGCGCACGATGGTTTGCAACAGTTCCAGTTCCGTGTAGATTTCCCAGAGCCCGTAAGAGCGGCGGAGGTGAGTGAGAAGAAGATGGCCAGAGCATAGGGGGAAAAGACCATTGCGAGCGTAGGCTGTTCATGAATGAAGGTTTCGGGTATCTTTCGGTTTTAAAGTGCAACACGACGGCTTTGCCTGAGATAGGCGACTTTCTTTTTTTCAATGAGACATTTGCTGAGGAGAAGAAGAGATGGCACGGACAGTAGGGAGTAGTGGTAGAGTAGTATAGTAGTAGGATATCCGTCACAGCACAAGTTGGACCGTATAACTACAAGATACGGCTGGACCGTCTGGGGCTTTTAGTCAAGAGGAACGTGGGACGCATCATCCCTACCTTCCTACTTGGCGTGGCGTGCATCGGATGATAATGATTAATGGCGTACTGCAGAAGGGCGGGTGGGAGATTTGCGACAAGCGCAGGGCTCTCATTTGGTGTGCCAAGAGATGCTTGGACTTAAAAGCCTTGTACGGAGGTATCAACGTATCAAGTGAGCGATCCGATTGAACGGACCCCATTACGACCAAGTTTCATGTTCTTTCCAATGCTCCAATGCTTGCTTGTTTTGCATTCTTTGACGGATTACGGAATACTCTGCCGCAGCCACATCAATCGTACATCGTCAGTCTCGTCTGCGTAACCGTCAGGCTAGTGCCCCGTCATCGAGATCTGGCGAGTTACGTCCGTACGCAGATTGTCAATGCAGCAATTGTTTGACTCAATTCATACCTTCGTCTTTGATTGTCGAATGGTTTTCTTGCTTGTGACCGATGTCGTACTTTGTTCTTCGAGCACTTGTTGAATCAACGAAGCGTTGCTACCCTGCCTGTGTTGGTTCGCAATATGCAAGTGAGAAGAACCCAGCTGCAGGAAGCACGGTGGACCTATGCCAGGGAATGGACTTGGTATGCCTGACTCGTCCAGGAAGAGCGGTCACCAAAATAGATTGCATTGTTGGCCGCAAGTTGACTCGCTTTCTAACGTCATTGCTCCATATCTTCAAGTCGCAGATGCTGCGAAATCGAATCCAAGTTGGCAACTAAGACTTTCTATAAACCGAGGGCACTGACCATCCTTTCAGAGATATCGATATAAGATCTCTGATTATTGCGAGGCAATTACAAGATTGCCAGGTATTTGCAATGTAGCCTTGGATAGACTTTTACAGATATCGTGACCGCAGCGCTTGGCTGATAGTGCTCATTCTGCTGGCAACGCCCCCATGTGTCATCTCGTTTGCCAATGCCTCTTCTAGCGCACTCTGTGTCACGCTCGCATCGTCAAGGTCGCTGAAGCTGCTACCCATACTTGGCGTTCCCTCGCTACCCTCTCTCGCTATACGTCTCTGACGTGGGGAAAGCGTGGATAGTGGAGTCTGCGTTCGAGCGGGTCGACCTTGCTGAGACTGTGGTTGGGACTGAGCGAACGATGAGGGTTGGGATTGAGCTGATGACGAAGAGGAGTGTATGTTCTGATGTATTGGTCGCTCTGCTTTTGTAGTCGGATTTGTGGCAGGTTGATGCGATGGAGATATCTTGGGGGGAATCCGGAGCGTAGCGCCAGGATCTAATGCCGGCAAAGGTTCGACGACTTTAGGGTCAGAGAAGGGGAGAAAGGGAGGGGAATCTTCGTCCTCTTCGTCAGCGTCAGATAGAGGATGCAGTGGCGCTTTGGAGGCAGAGTAGCGTGGACGGCGCATGAAGGTACGGCTCTGAGATACGGGAGCCGGGTTGTCAGAGTCGGAGGAAGACGAGGTAGATGAGTCGTCAGCTGTGACATAGGGCATGGTTGGCTTGGCTAAAGAGGCCAGCTGCTGCTTTGGAGATGCCTCGATTGATCGACGAGATCCTTCACGGGTTCTGCTAGTATAGGTAAAGCTTGACTGTATCTCAGATTGTGAAACCGCGGACGGAGAAGGTTTGCGCACTTGAAAGACGGTACTGGTCGAAGAATTTCGAGACATTGGTTGTGCTCTTGTAGGAGGGGCCATCTCGATTGCGCTTCCCTCACCACGCGAGGCCGGGCGTTCTTTGGGTCGATTCGAGAGAGACGACGGTACCCGAGATCCGCCGCTCGGGGCCCTTAACATGGGCTGACCACCTGCAACGGTACTACTCGACGCTGAGCCTGGCGTCGGAGAACTGCCAACGGAGTGTTTACCGACTTTGCGAAGTTGAGCTCTGACCTGGGAAAGCTGCCTTTCGTAAAGCCATGCTGCTTGCTGTAGTAGAAAAGGTAGGGTGACGTCAAAGTGGGAAGCTAGTCCATGCCAGTCTACCTCTCGGCCCTTTTCTGCTCTATACAATATGTCCCATAGCGCTCGATCTTTGGAAGAGTCCCATGCGACTGGTGGGGGGTCGACGAAATCCCCTCTCGGGAAGGGAAGGCGAATAAAGACTGTGAAATGGCACTTGGGTTCTTGTGTAGGCGTCAGCTGTGTGTCCTGCGCTGATGAAGCCATAGTCGAGTGCTAAGGTAGCGGAGAAGCAGAAGCCATAGAGGATGGAAGAGGATGACCACAAACCACCCATAGCTCCATATTGGTGGAGCTAAAGCGCTTGCTCGGGCCGCTTCCGCGTCTAGATTACCCACAGGCCCCGCAAACAATCAAACCCTTCCCATTTACACTTCTCTTTAGCGCTCAAATGCTATTCTACTATGTATATAGGATTCAATTTTCCCCCGTTGAGTCATATCTCTGCAATCCGGGACTTTAATTTTCATTGTTGAAAGACACCTGGCGGCCATGCTCGAAAGGCCATTGTATGGGATAGCTATCTACGCCAAGAATATGTATGGCATCATGAACGAGAGAGTTGTTGTAGATAGTTCGGGGTCGTGGTTTTGGTATGGTTCATCCAAGCATATATGGTGTTCTGAACCAGTCTTGGAAACACAAGCAATTGAAGCATGCATTGAGTGATTGAAACTCCTCTGACCGATGTTGCCACCTACGTATGACCTCCATGATCCCCACATCTAGAACATCTAGATGAACCACATGAGACTCCATACCTAATGCTCGCTGCGCCCAAACTTCTGCCTCAAACCCACTAATCTGCGAAATCGACCTTGCCGATACTGTCCACTCGACCTTCTACAACTGTGCCAACCAGATGCAAAACCACCCCTGAAATTCCGCTCATCCCTAGAACTCTCAGCATCGTTCTCAAAACCCGAATCCCCCAGGAAAACCCCCACCCCCGCTCCTGCCCCGCCCCCTGCCCCCCGAGCTGGCCCCAAACGGACTCCCCCCACCCCCGGTGCCGAATGAGAACCCTCCACCGCCTCCGCCCCCGCTGCCCATCATGTTGAACAGCATCTCAGGGCTGATGTTCATGCTTCCTCCACCCATTGGAAACCCGCCCATGCCACCACCCTGACTGAACATCTCGCTCGGATCAACGAGATCCTCACCGCTGTCATACCTCGCCCTTTTCTCCGGGTCGCTTAGAGTTTCATAGGCTTCTCCGATTTCTTTGAACCGTTCTGCCGCATCCTCGCTGTCTGGGTTCTTGTCCGGATGATGCACAATCGCCAACTTCCGATATGCCTTCTTGATTTCGTTCTCCGTCGCGTCCTTCTCAACGCCGAGTATCTTGTAGAAGTCCTTGCGCTTGCTTTTTTTAAGCTCCAGCTCAGCGTTGCGGATTTCCTTTTGGATACCGGCTTCATTGGGGTGAGATTCGGCTATTGCGCGGTATTCACGGAGGGCGTCTTCCCAAGAGCCAGATTCGCCAAGAGCGCGGGCTCTAGTTTTGCGGGCTTTAAGGTAGGTGGGGTCAAGAGTGAGAGCACGGGTACAGTCGGCGAGCGCGGATTTGTAGTCTTTGATCTGACGGAACAGTTAGTTTGGGGGGTTTTACACTTTGATGAACGTCGAGGTAATACTTTTATGTAGGCCATCGCTCGGTTTTGTAAGATCTTTGAGTTGGTGCCCTTGTTCTGGGGATCCACCTCAAGAGCCTTTCCGTAGATTTCCACGGCATCCCGATATTTGAAAGCCTTGAATGCTGTGTTTCCTTGCTCTTTCAATCTATCGAGTTTCTGAACTATCCGCAGGTACTTTATTCCGTCTTTAAAGTCGGGATCGCAGCTCAGGGCTTCCCTAAAATGTTGCAACGCCTGTTCGTTATCGCCTTGCCCGTACAGTGCTCTACCTCTTAGCACCAAAGCCTCGGGATCTTGTTTGTTTTTGCGCAATAATGCCATCGCTACGCCTTGAGCGTCACCCAATGCATTCACGTTGCCCATTTTCAAATATGCTTCCCCACGCATGAGCTGCCACTTCCTTGGCCTGTCTGCACCTGCTCCCAGCCCACGCTCCGCTTGGTCTATTGCATGTATAGCCATTGACCCCGCAGTACCCTCTCGCAGCGAGTCTTCTGCTTGCTTCACATGTTTTCGCATTGACATTGCTGCCGCTTTTTCTTGAGCCGTAACCGCCTTGACGGACGCTATATGGTCGAAAACATCAAGTGCGTCTTGCGGTCGCCCGAGGGCGGTGTATATACGTGCTAGCCGGTGGAGGACTTTGGGGTTCAGCGGTTCCAATTCATCGGCCTGTTTGGTATCTGCGAGTGCGTCGTCATAGCGATTTGCGGACATCAGTGCCGCGGCTCGATTAGACAAATAAGTGACCGAGTTTGGCTCAACGCTAAGGGCTTGATGTCGCCGCGAAGTTAGCGGGGTTCGCATCCAACAATGATACAATAAGGTTATGCAGGCCTCATCACGATTGGAACCGACCTTTTGTATACTCCTTGATAGCCTTCTTATAATCTTGAGCTTTGAAGTATTTGTTCCCCAGCGCCTTGCAAGCCTCTGGATCAATCGCTGGTTTGTGGGGCGGAGATGATGTTGTGTTTATTCCATGTGGAGGTGGAACAGGACTGCCATCACCGTTTATATTGATATCCTGATTATCACCGTTTGTTTCTTGGGGAGGCACTTGTGGTGCTGGAGGCGGGCTTGACCGAACACTGACTGCTGGTTCTTCCGAATCAATGTCCATTGGTGTAGCAGGATCACTTGGAGGTGACATAGCCGAGAGTCTTCGCTCCCGCTCGTCGGGAGGTAAATTCAGAGGGTGTGTGTCAGCAGAATAGATCTGGTAAGAGGAATTGCGAGTTCTGGAACTTTTACTGCCTGAACGTGACTCTCGGAGGGATTTCGTTGGTGAATTTGAGCCGGTCCTCTTCTTGGGAGAAGAAGGCGGTAATGAGGTAGTAGACGTGTTGTTTTCCTTCGAGTTGAGGGTGGATTTCTTCTTGGGCGAGGATTTGAGGAAGCCTGGGAGAACCATAGAGAAGATGATGGCGGCGCCGGGTACAGTAGTACTTATCCAGCAAGAACTTGGTAAGTTAGGCTATCCCTGCATTGAAACAATACTTTTGTCGCACACACCTTATTTCCTCTTTGCTATTTTGATATATGATTTTCCCAAGGTAGTAGTTCTCCTGGCCAGCTTCCAAACGCCTTTTCAGCCTTGCAATGTCTGAAAAATTATTTCCCTAGCCTTAGTGGGGGATGTGTGACTGGGGGTGTGTTTCTCGAAGCTTCCAATCGTTATCGAGAAATGTCAACAGACAACAATGACATCCATTTCATGAGTGGATGGTCGCCACCTAGCCTTTATGGTGATGGTTCGATAGGTGTTTGGGATAATAAGGTACATACAACAATATCTCTGTTGTGTAGCATGGGGATATCCTTTCTTTTAGTAAACGAAGCAATATCTTTCTTTGAAAGGGTTTTCGGTCTGTTGGCCTACAGCCGGAGACCCACGTGAGCATAGCTATTCCATGTTAGGCCAATCACGGTTGCATGGCTTGTTGACAGCGTCTCAAACTCATTTGGCTCTTCATGTCCAATCACCGTTATCATTCATATAATTCTACGAGGTCACTAAATATACCTAAGATAGAACACGCTTATATGGCCCCCACAATCTCTTGAGGACTAGAATAATATGATAGGATCTGCGTCGACCGGAAGTAATATAAGCTCTTATGTGGTTGCTGACGAGATGGCTGGGAGGTTGGAGACATCCGCGTTTTGCAAGTCCATCTCATCTAAAGACATGAGAGGTGAATCAAGCAGATATGGTGAGTCGTCGCGCGGTTCAGACTTGATTCCTACGGCTTTTGAGACCTTCTTGGCCTTTGCGTGTGTAACCTCTCGTCTTCTCTTGGGTGTATCTTTAACCCTCTGATGTGTGTGGCACTATCGATTTGGTAAGCGCGAGCCACTAAGCATCGAAGTGAAGACGACATACCTTATAAGCATGCCTGAACCACGTCGTCCCCTTCTTCTTGCTACTGATCAAGGCAATCCAGTCCCCGCAGCTACTGCACAGCCCTTCCCAGACATCAGGATTCCCAGTCATGCGTCTTGTCTCTATGGGGCCTTCGAAAGCTGTACCTGTCGCGGCACTGATTCCGTGCGTAAAGCTTTTGTCGTACCAGAACGCCGAATTTTTCAATACTAGCCAACGACCGGGCTTGCATATACCACACCAGCCCTCTCGCTTATTACCGTGACCCCGAACGTACCTCGGGGTATACAGGTCACCTTCAAAACGCAACTCTTGTGCACGAGGGCTATCGTGGTCCTCGCATTGCATATCTTCATGGGGTGGTGAAAGCTGATCCTGCTCGAGAGGACCGAACAGGTCGGGTGGCTCGGAGGAGCCCGCAAAATGATGCTCGCAATGGCTTATGGCTGTATTGCTGCTCTGGAGGACATTGACTGTTTCTAGTGACTCAGAGGGGGAAGGGCTTCTGGTCTCATGGATAGATTTGTCAAAGGAAAATGGGAGAAACATGGAGCTATCATCAAGTTGAGGATTAAGCAACGGCGCAGTCTGGGACTGACAGAACATCTCAAATTCGACCTCGTGGAAAGGTTGCGTGCTGACCGACTCAGTTACGGGAGACGCAATTTGTGCAGCAAAATTAAGCGATTGATGTGCTTTGTGAATGTAGGAGGAGCTGCTTTGCGTTCTCGGCAAAGCGACTGACCCAGTGGAAAAGCTCCTGCCTCGCCCCGTTACTGGGTATGGTGAGGTCCTATAGCGATTACGTGGCGACGACTCTGCAATAGAGCGCCCCGCGCGTTTTGCAAAGCCATTGCATGGAATTCTAGGTGTAGTGTCACCGAAAGGCACAAAAGAATCAAAGTCGGTCGAAAGGTTAGCCGGAAATTCTGGGTTGAAGCAAGCTAGCTCTGATTCTGGCGAAAAGTCAGAAAAATCCGGGAGATCTGAAAGAAAGCCTCCGCTGCATTCGGAGAGTGATGACGAAGATTGCCTATCTGGAGATCGTGGCTCAAAAGCTAGAGGCTCGAAATGGTTCAACGCTGATGGGAAGGCAGAGGCAACGGAGTCAAAGTTTTTAGGGTCCATTGAGTTTTGGATGAAATCAGCACCAGTAGTCCCGAGATCCAGCCCGAGGTCCCCGAAGCCTGAGAAATCCATATTAGAATTAGCGAATTGGAGTGCTAAGAAGATGTAAGCCAATGATGATAATAGGACATCTTAGCCTTATTGGTTTACCCTCGTCCCATAGATCATTCGGGTTGACATTTTCGGGAGTCAGGCAAGTGGGAGTATAAGACACCTGTAGTTCCGTCGACCTAGGTGTACACTCTCGACCCAATGATATCATGCTTTGGTGCTGTATATAAGCAGTTTGTGTATTTGTAAGCGGCAAGCCGCTTGTCTGAAGGGTTGACTTTGTCGGCGCTCCAGCCATCCAAGAATCGTTGGACATTGTGGTAGCAGGTACTTTCTTAGGCTGTTGCTGGATCATGCTGGCGGGGAATCTGGAGCGGTTGAGATGATCCGGAACCCTATATTGTCGGTATGGGTTGAAAGGCATACGAATGCTGGTGGATAATTGCAGACTTATAGTGCATGTCAGTCAGACCAGCCGAGGCTAGCAGCAGAAGAAACCTAGCACTGACCATCGTGCTGTGTGGGCATCCATCGGGATATAAGGTCTAGGTCTGTATGCATGAGTGGTTAGTTTCGGTACAAGATGTTCGATGTAAGGGGAGCACGCGAGCATTCCACTTACAGACGAAACGCTGAGGAATGCGTTGGATGAATGAGGCTCCAGGCCGAAGCTAATACGAAATCGAATTGAAAAGAGTGAGGATTATTATTACTATGCGTCCGGCGCAATTAAAAGAGCCAGCTCTTGAGAACAGGTAGAAAAAGAATGTAGAGTAGCGAAACCACAACGCAGAAGACAAACGCATGAAGGAAGCGAGGTTATATCAGCAGTTATAGCCAAAGCCAAAGCTGGCACTAGCCCTTGCTTTGTCCTGATACGAGCACATGGTCGGCATGGTGGTATCGATGAGACCGGAGGGAAGGGTCTTGGTGTAACATTCCGAACAGATGGTGGAACCCTAAACGCCTGACCGCGACTTTACAGCCTGGCGGGAGGAGATCCATTGTCTTGAGATGCGTGACTGCCCTCCAGTACATTTGGGGCTACAAGATTTTCGCTGAGGCTGCATGAATGACTGATCTGGGGTCTAGAATCTCGCGCAGACGAAAGAGGGGAAGGAATTCATGCGTTGACTAGGAGATAGTAGTGTGTGGGTGCTAAGGAAGCCATCATCCCAAAGGTCCAGGTATTGATGGTCGTCGCAGAAATGGTTTGAAATTCGAAACTCGAAATGGTTCAGTTGCAAGATATTGCTCGCTTAGTAAGATTGAAGGAGTCTCGTCAGCGATTGAGTAGATAGATACCAGGGCTACTGCAAAGTGCAGCAACCCACTGCAGTAGTCAACAGATATTGGTTAATGTGATATATGAGTTACCGTCTGGTAACAACAACAAAACATGCTACGATTGTAAGATCAAGACACGCTGGCAGTCACAATACCCTAATCTCGTATCTTAGCGCCAGGGTCTTGGTCTCTTAATCGTCGCAGGGATGAGCGATCTCTTCGCTAAGTATTCCGTACAGCGGAGCGCTTTCCGTACTCCTACTACGAGGACGGAGGTACCTACCTAGACACGACCTAGAGCCGCGCATTGGTACCTGCAGTAGCATCATACATAGTCTCCGTCTCGAGACATCCCAAGCTGGCTGAAGCGGTCACCACGAACCAGCTTACACCACCAATCACCGGCAATCAGTCAAAGATGATCCTCATAGATTCCCTTTCGACTCAATTGCTGACAAGCCGACCTCAGATTTCACCGGATTACAGTATCCAACCTCTTGGCGCCGGCCGTCCTGGCCACCTCGCAAACTTTAGTCAGATGCTAGAATGCTCTGGTTCAGCTTCGCTTGATGTGAAACCGTATCTTCCAACTCTTGTAACTAAGCTTGAAAATCCTCGTGGAACTCTTCGGCGTAAGAGTGTGGAGCACCAACCAGTTTGATAAGTGTTGAAGCCTTGCCGTCATCACAAAAGTGTCGATCGACCCTTGTATTATGTGACTTCGCGGGCGTCTATCAGGTGGTCCTGTTGACTCTAATCGACCCACCAAGGACTTTCTCCTGCTCTCTGCTGCAGCTGCCGCAATATTCTTCAAGCCATAGCCGGATTTCTCGGAAGCGATCGTGATCATCCTCAACAGCCAGTGTGGCCTGCATGCCACCCTGTCCATTTCGGCTCGCCAAAGAATTGGTCCGATTTTCGCCTACCATGGTCTCCAACGCTTTGCATTTCGTGACTTCATCAAGAAGCCAATTTTCCCACTCAGCATGCATCATCTCGCCCTCTATCTTATTGACAACTCGCATTGCCACAAGAAGATCATGTCTATAAGATCCTAGGTGTTGTCGGGTTCTCCGCAAACGACGGGCGGCTGCTTTGGTGCCTGATGTGAAGAGCGAAGACGCAGCGGATTGGTACGGAGAGTCCATGTCGGTATTGTGCACAACAACCTGAAACGTTTCGTGACTTCCGGAAAGCGGTTAGCAAATCTGGCTGTTGTCCTGACCTGCCGAGACAATGACATACCATTTACTCCTCAGTTTGCTAAAGGCAGGATTATCCCCAATTAGAGCATTGTCAAGGTCTTGCATATATACGGCTTTGCTCATGGCGAAATTAGGCCCAACACCCAACCGCGTCATAAAGTTTCCCGCTTTCCGCTCGCTCCACCAAGTCGTTGTATCCTTCGAAGAAAGCATGATGTTAGTCAAAACACTGATGGTGAGGATACCAAATAGTATGGTATGCGCATTTAATGTTTTCCAAACACATTGGACCAAGCCAGTAAACCACCGCACCAAGGATGTCGCGATGCTTTCGAGCAATGAACCAAAAGATTCCAAGAATAGCCCCGTTATGGTACGGTGTTTCAGTGAGCGCTGAACTCGCGATACCAAAGGCGATTCGCTGCCAGCAAACTCGGAAGCCTGAATCTGTTGTCCAACATGACCAAGAATCTGGAAGGATTTCTTAGTACGAGTCTGAGCGCCAAGCTTCCTTACTTGGTCGCTGATAACATCTGCGAGATCTAGTGAATCTAGTACCAGATCACTTAGCGCCCGACTCTCGACGACGGCTTAGATAAGTTAGCATGTTCCAGAACTTGCAAAGGATTCTTAGGGATTGGAAGCACAAACCTTTTCCAAATCCTGGTGGTTTAAACCAGTCTACTTGATTGTAAATAGCCAATCTGCATCTCGATTTCGCGACGTGGGTAATGACTATCTTGCTGAGCAAGGTAAAATTTTGTCGGTACGGGAGATGCCATGGAGTCTTTCTATCTGTGACGACGTAACACAGATGATCATTGAGGACGTCAATCAGCTGATAGTCGACAACCGAAGCCTTGTAAACTCGGCCTACACCACCTGTAAGCTTTGGAAAGGGAATTACGGGGATGGTGTAAACGCACGGAATACATCTGGATATTCGATGTCATACTCGAATTCCCGGCGTAAATGACTTTGCTCCAGCTGAGCCCACGATCCCTGTTTTATACCTATGAGAGGTCAACGATGGAGCAACATAGGAGAGAAATATAGATGACCTACGCTGAGCACGCCGCTCATGGTAAAGTAGCTGCCAAACAGCGCTCCTGTCACCAAACATGACGTGAAATAGTGCCTTTGGGCTGACATCGAAAAGTCGATCCACAACTGCTTTATTCATGCCAGGAGGTACGTATACTACCGGTTGTCTTGGCAATTTGAATTTGGTAATATCTCTGCCTTCGTCAAGCTTGCCAGATGCACCATAAAGCCCCTGATCAATGTGCACGGTTGCCTTGAGATCCTTGTAATGTCGTTGTGAGGTATTTCGCTGCACCGCGGAGCTCTCTTCATGCGGTGCGCCCATGGAAACGTGTTCCCAGCTTTCCAAACTTGGGCTGCTCTTTGAGTTCTCCTGCTCAAGTTCGATGAGCCTTTTCATGATAGATTCCAGATTAGGTGTTTCGGGTGAGTCGTACAACCGAACTATGAGGTTCAAACGACGTTGGAGCAATTTCAGAGGTTCCAGAAATGTTTTCACGGTGATACGGATGAACCCATTCGTTCTGTCTGTATCTTTAAGATGCAGGAAGAGGAAGTCACAATCTTTCCCAGGAGCTGCCGTAACTTCGGATATAGATCCTAGACAAACCCCCGAAGTCAATACTAAGCCGAGATGGTTGCTGTAGAAATAGATGTTCTTCATAGTGGCATAGACCCGACCTGGGAATTCTTGCTGTTCATTAAGGTTCCACGTTGCTCTGAAAACAAAAACCAGAGGTTCTTGCCTACTTATATTGGGGAACAACAGTCGAAATTGTGCATCCTGGGTTTTGAGTTGCAATGGATAGTACTTGGGGTACTCCCTGATGGCTTGGTTGGCTTTCTGCAGGCCTGGTACTTCTCCTTCCAAGCTGGTAGATTTTGGATGCAAGTGAGAGTCTACAGATGGTGCTGAGGGAGACCCGGCTGTCGGAGTGGATGGGTTTGATAACTTGGAACGCTCGTCTTGTGAGGAATTAAGCTGCCCCCGTTCAATCCTGTTCAAGTAACCCCAACTTGAAGTGCCCCAAATATTCGCCATGACACCGTTAGGCATCCCACCTGTGGCGTCTATTCGGCCCATGCCGATACCTTTCTCGCCATTCACAATGACTGCTACTGCGCTCAGATTAGTCGGTGCTGGCGGGTTCACCAATGTATTAGGGGCTAAGCTGTTCGCCGGTAGATCACGCATTGTGTTCGCAGTAGAGATCCGATTTGCTGCCCCGTCTGAGGCTGGGGGCTGTGGCGGAACTCCAGGTCCTACCGGCATCACATTGTGACTTGCAGCGATAAGGCTGGCTATTCCGCCTCCAGAAAGCCCAGGACTTGGAGGTGCAGGGCCACCTGGAAATTTCCGATGCAGATCTAGCTTTTGCTTCATCCTTGTAGCGGGATCTCGACTACTTTCGACGTCTCTTTCCCCAGCTGTAGAGCGCCGATTAACACTAATATCGAAGCTGCTTCTGCTCGCCAGCGAAGAACTAGGCTCTCCTCCCAATGTAGGCAGAGTCAAGTTTCGTTCAAGCCCATTGTCATCACCAAATTGTTGCATTCCAGAATCTGCAGCACTTGCGGCAAATTCTGGCGCACTTGGTGCCGATATAGCAAATGCAGCATCTTGGGCACGTGGACCTTCGAGGCCAGGTGAGTCTGTACTTGTTGGATCTTGAAGTGCCTTCTGCTTTGCGGTTTCAAAAGCTCCGATCCAATCCTGGAGTTCGGGTTGTGTATCAGCCTGTACAACAATTGAGTGATTAGTTGTCTTTATGTCGAAGCAGAACCTTCGTTCTTCTGTAGTGGCAGGCCTGACACTACACAACAGAACCCCTATTCGCTCACTCTCCTCCACCCCTCCCGATCGTGACCCTTGGACAAGCCAGCTAAAAATACCGTTTTTGACGAAGAACCATCGGCGGATCCAGACAGTTCTTGAGGGCTTCCCGGTAACGGTTCTGAGATTGAGCCAACCCTGTTTTTCAGACCTAGTTGGTCTACTCTTGTCTGGGGCTTGCAGACTGGTCGTTGAAGGTCCCTTTGATCCGGATGTCGCATAGTCTTCAAGCTCCCGAGAAGGACGAACGGCCGCCTCTGCGCTTTCTTCGATTTCTTTTCTTGCGTGTAATAATTCTCGAGTGAAAGCTTTCTCCCCACTCTCCATTTCGCGACTCCACCCCTGCACGCGTTCAATATCACTACCAAGTTTTCCAATCAAGGCGCCTGTATTGTTCCGTGATGTTCGCATGTCCTGCCACTGCTCTGAGAAGAGCTTGACCAACATCTTATCTAGTTTCATTCGTAGTTGTGGTGCCATCACGCTGAAGTCCATGGAGGCTTTAAGATAGGTTTTGCGTGCTTCGTGGAGCTGGAACGCATCCTCACGAAGAGAGGAAGGTTCCTTCGCTTTGGTTTGGGCTGAATACCGAGATTGAAGGCTGTCGAGTTGTTTCTGCGATTGCTCAAGCTGTCGGCGGATGTCCTGTTCGCGGGAAGTATGAGAAAGGGCTCAAACTCTTCCAAGTATTAGAAGTATAGACTTACCTTGTAAGACCGAATTTCATCCTTCAAGAATTGCCTGATTGGATCCGCCACTATCGATTCCAGATTTTTCCAGCCTGATATCATCGCCAGCCAGTATTCCCTGGCGCCTTCGCCATATCTTTTGGCTGCCAGTAACGTGTAGTCATGATCAATGATAGCTTCTGAAACATTTGAGGGGGACACGGAATTGTTCAGCACCCCATTCACTAAGCCTTCTAAGGTCCCAATCTCATGAGACAGCTTGGTTATCGATCTGACATAGTTTTCAAGCCACTTCTCGATCAATTCCACTTGCTCAGAGAAGTGTGTAATTCCAGCTCGGAACGTAGGGGAGTCGAGTGCTGCCTCCTTAAGTCCAACCGGCCTTCTCGCAATATTAGCTTCAATACAATGATAAGAATGCTATACTATTGGTTCTTACACGAGTGTAAGTGGCCTTCCTAACTGTTCTAGGGTAGGCTGCTGTGACATCTTGGAAAGAATGTCTTAACACGGATACCCCATACGTGAGCTGACTTGTCGTTGAGCAAGATTAAGCTGCCTTTGAGGTGCGTTGCAGGTCCTCTTTATCCATTTCCGAAAGTAGTCGTAGCATCAGATCGCGGTCACATCTGTACGTACATACTATGAAGCGGCGAGGGTGTACTTAAAGCCTAACGGGATAGTAGTAAGGTTGTGAAATCTTTAAGGTACTCTATAAATAGTAGCAGTCAGTGACTGCATACCTGGACTCCCACTAGACAGGGTATTGCGATGAGCTTAAATTTCGTCCAATGTCACACATAAATCTAGGTCCATACCAATCACTACTCTGAATTTGCACAAAGTCGCTGGAATGGCCGGGCATCTTCTTGCGCTTCAATATACTCACGACAACGGTCGAAAGAGGCCCATTGCTCCCACAGCGGGAGTTGAGCGCCCTGAGAAGAGAAAAAAGCCGTTGCTAGAGGACGATACATCTAACGAAGATAGTGAATCTAGTGCATCAGGGGGAGTGGCTTTAGAACGAACCTTTTCTTCAATTAACACCAATGGCTTTACGGTCAACCAGGATTTCGCTAGACGTTTTGAACACAATAAGGAAAGGGAGGAGTTACAAAAGCGTACGTGTGGCCAACCCAAGAATTACTTCCCGTCCGAACTAACTCCTTAATAGTTGAAGAAAAGTACGGAAAGCGTCCTGCACATCTAAGAGGGCCAGCAAGTAAGAACGATAATGTGAGCGACCATGACGATGACACCGAGTCCTCTACAGATTCTGAAGAGGAGGATGATGAGGGTATCCTAGCTACCGGAGCTCTTGACGAACAATTTCATGCAACCTTGGAGGCAATTCGGGCAAAAGATCCACGGGTTTACGATGAAAAGGCCACATTTTACATAGAACCAGACCCCGAGGTAGATGGGCTAGAAGCTAAAAAGGGCAAGCAAAAGCCCATGTACTTGAGCGATTATCATCGAAAAAACCTACTGGAGGGCATAACCGGTGAGGATGGCGAATATGACAATCGCATGACTTATGTCCAGCAGCAAGATGACCTTAAGACGAATGTAGTGAAGGAGATGCATGCCGCTGTGGATGGGCTCGAAGCAGGCTATGGCGGTGACGATGATGGGTTCCTAGTTCAGAAGCCATCAATCCCAGAGGCAGGCAAACAAGGAGCAACGGTCAAGCCGGCCATTACCGAGCTCAACGTCGAAACAGCTCACAATGACCCGGATAATTTCCTCTTAAAATTCATGTCTGCAAGAGCTTGGGTGCCATCTGAGAACTCTAATCCTCAACCATTCGAGTCCGATGATGACGAGGATGACCGTCGAGCAGAACTCTTCGAAGAAGCTTACAACCTGCGGTTCGAAGATCCAAAAGGCTCGAACGAGAAGCTCTTGTCTCATGCGAGAGATGCTGCCGCAAAATACTCCATTCGCCGAGACACTACGAACCCACGCAAGAAGGCCAGAGATGCGGAACGTGCTAAGAAGGAGACAGAAAAGCAGGAACGTGAGGAGGGAAAGGCGCGTTTACGCAAGCTTAGGATTGCAGACGCAGAGGAAAAGGTTCGAAAGATCAGAGAAGCCGCAGGGCTTCGAGGCACAGCGTTTCAAGAAAGTGACTGGACAGCATTTTTGGAGGAGGGTTGGGACGACGACCGCTGGGAGCAAGAAATGAAAAATCGATTCGGCGAGGACTACTACGCAGACCGAGATTTAAGTGGCAGTGGTGATGAAGCAGCAAAGAGGAGGCGCAAAATAAAAAAGCCGAAGTGGACGACCGACATTGATATCAAAGATCTGGTTCCGGACTTTGATGCCGAGGATGAGATCCAGGAGCCTCCTTTTACCCTCACAGACGATGAATCGGGTCATGGCGACACTGACCAGCCTATGACAGGAGCTGCACCTGCGAAGCCACGAAAAACATCTAAGGTTATCCGAAAGCAAGAGAGAGATGGGCAGAAAGGTGAAGCTCGCAAAGAACGTCGGAAGATCGAGCAGCTCGTCGATGAAGAGTTGCATGCCAACGAAACCATTTCTGGATTGGGTACTAAACATACCGGTCAATTTCGATACAGAGCGACATCACCATTGGCATATGGATTGACCGCTCATGACATTCTTATGGCTTCTGATGGCCAACTCAACCAGTATGCTGGCTTGAAGAAGATGGCTGCGTTTAGAGACACCGAAAAGAAGAGGAGAGATAAGAAAAGGCTAGGGAAAAAAACACGGTTACGGCAATGGAGAAAAGAGACCTTTGGCAACGAGCACGGACCACAGAAAACGTTAGCTGAATTACTTGCTGGCAAGACTCTGGCGGGTGGAGAGTCAACGGCGAGTGGAATCTCGCAAGCAGTCCTCAAGGGTGGCACGAAGGGTAGGACACGGTCAAGGAAGAGTAGAAACAAAGGGTAGGCGCCTTATCTTAGCCTCAGCTAGAGAAATTATGCAAAACCAAACTGCCGTATTTCTGTACAGAATCATATGTATATTTACCACAGGTCTTAGACTACATACAGTGATAAAGGTACCTTAGACACCTTGTGGTAAGTCTGTAGGTAATAAATCTCGGAAAGGTACGGCTGGCAGGGTTTCCTAGCGCTTGCTCCCTAGCCTCCTTTCGCATTGTTTTTTTTCTCACCACCAACGAACCTTACTTCACCATCGACGACTCAACGTCAAAACCTCTCCACTCAATCCCGTGTTGTTTTATTTTCATTTGCACGGTTACTTAATCAACCGCCAAGATGGTCGAAGGAGAATTGGTACAGTCGAAGAAGTCCTTCATGGGCATGCCGGTACGTTCCCAGTGTCCTGAACACAAAAAACCCGAAAATATCGCGCCATGAAGATCAATCGTGTTGGCGGTCTATGAGCTCTATCGCACTTGTTACAGCTTCAATGCATGGATCTGTGTTTGCTTCTCACCAAGCTATTGATCGCCATCTGCCAGATGCTTTTGCCATGAACGGTTCAGTTGGCTAACACCTTGTGACAACAGGGCTTCGTCGTGGATTTTCTGAGTACGTACTGCCTTTTCAAACGCTCGTAGAGTATCGCACGGCGGTGCTAGAGAGGATGTTTACTCAACGACATGCGTATTTCGTGTTGGATACAAGGGCTCAAGGTCACTGATTGATTTGTACAGTGGGTGGTGTTTCTGCCGCCGTCTCGAAAACAGCTGCTGCGCCAATTGAACGTGTCAAGCTCCTCATTCAAAATCAGGTAAGCCTCCGTGATTTGCAATGTGAAGCTGTAAAGCACGTATATCGCTCAGTCATGATTCCATACACTTTTCTTTATCAACACCTGTAAAGCATTGCAAGATAAGTCGGAGATCCGATCACAATGGTCCTGTTTGATTTTTTGAACCCATGTATTTTTTGGCGTCGATGCCACGCATTATCCATTTGCTCCGAAAATTCTTTCCACTAATGATTCTATCTACTCCTAGGATGAAATGCTCAAGACTGGCCGCCTGGACCGCAAATATGACGGCATCGCCGAGTGCTTTTCCCGTACTACCAAGAATGAAGGCATTGCATCTCTATGGAGAGGTAACACCGCCAACGTTATCCGGTATTTTCCCACCCAGGCTCTTAACTTCGCGTTCCGCGACACCTACAAGTCAATGTTCGCCTACAAGAAGGACCGTGACGGATATGGAAAGTGGATGATGGGAAACCTGGCATCTGGTGGTGTAAGTAGTTCTTTGTCTGGGCTACGGAACTTTAGCTAATGATGGCAGGCTGCTGGTGCCACTTCTCTTCTCTTCGTGTACTCCTTGGACTATGCCCGTACCCGTCTTGCCAACGATGCTAAGAACGCCAAGAGCGGTGGAGATCGTCAGTTCAACGGTTTGATTGATGTCTACAAGAAGACTCTCGCCAGTGACGGTATCTCTGGTCTCTACCGTGGTTTCGGTCCCTCTGTCCTAGGTATAGTTGTTTACCGTGGTCTGTACTTCGGAATGTACGATTCGATCAAGCCTGTCCTTCTCGTCGGTCCTCTTGAGGGTAACTTCTTGGCCTCCTTCTTGCTCGGCTGGACTGTCACAACCGGTGCTGGTATCGCTTCCTACCCGCTCGACACTATCCGTCGACGTATGATGATGACTTCTGGAGAAGTGAGTTGCCAATACAGCTTAAAATTAATTTTAGGATCTCACTAATCGTTGCACTTAAACAGGCCGTCAAGTACAAGTCATCTATGGACGCTGGTCGCCAGATCATTGCCAAAGAGGGTGTCAAGTCACTTTTCAAGGGTGCTGGGGCTAACATCCTCCGTGGTGTTGCTGGTGCTGGTGTGCTGTCCATCTACGACCAGGCCCAGCTCCTCCTATTCGGAAAACAGTTCAAGGGTGGATCCGGATAAATGCACTACAGCCTTGCGTATTGGTGCTTTACAGAATGAAAATGCTGTTGTTCCAAGGATCGTTGTACTCGTGGGTTGCGGGAAGGACGTGGTATTGTGGTATGGGGACGGGTGGATGCATATGGCGGTGCAGCAGGTGGTCTGATGCTGCTGTACTTTACAAACCTGGCAAATTTCATACATGTACTTCTTCATCTTGCTCCACACTCCGCTTGGTTCTAATTCCGTTACTGTCTACGCCTTACATGGGAAGATAGATTGTATTGGCGGACGGGGGCAGTTTCGATGGTTTAGTTCACGAGCCTTTAGAATGGAATACATACACTTAAGTCGCAGCTTTCTATTCATTGCGTAAAATTTTCCATGCACTGACCCTCTGCGAATTGTTGCGTAATGCTCAAACAACTAAGGTAACCCCTTGCTACAAATGTAACAAGCAGCCCTCGGTCTGAACTTTGTGCCAACATCTTAGTTATTCAGTTCTTGAAAATTGTATGGATTAAGGATCTTCTAGATATTCAGCAGCGGAATAACAATACTCAGAAGCCTCATACCCTCCGCAGTGTATTATACTTTGCGCTCTGGGGACGTTCTTCCTCTAACTTGGTTAAAGCTAGGTACTGGATATTGTGGTCGTTTGCGATTGTTCACTGTTCGATAGCAGGGCTGACGGCCTCTACAGCATCACCTTCCACTATGTCAGGCATACCAATCCATACTCAGAGCCCCATAAGCGCTACAAAAGCTTCCACAACATCTACTCCCTCGAACAGCTATGAGTATCCTCCGGCGCAGCCTGGAGCCGCCGTACCTACGCCAACTCAGACAAGAAGCTCAACATCTCAATACGCCCCACCACCACCCCAACCTGGGGCTGCCCCTGTCCCAGCCCCTGCCACAATAACCCCAAAGGCAAGCATTTCCCCTCCGCCCAAAGCTGGCGAGAAGCCAAAACCGCCCGGATACTACACTCCTGTTCACGCCAGGCCTACACACGTAACTAGTCAAGCTCAACCGTACCCACAGCAAATGTCGATACCTCCACCGGAACCGTCATACCCCGGACAACCGCCGGCGTCTATAACCTCAACGAACCCAATTCCGTCATTGCCACGGCCTTCGAACCTCTATTCACCAGCTGAGACACTACCGCAGCCTTCATCTACACATACAGTTCCTAGCGCGAACGAGGGAACAGGGCGACGGAGCCTAGAACATCCTCCGGGGTACATACAAAACTCACATGCAATGGAAATGACATCGGAACAGCGGCGAGCAATGCAGCAAGGGAGTCAACCGAGGAGTATAGGGTTTGGTGAGAGTAGCAATGATAACGCTGGCTACGGGCAGGAGGAGAGCGTATGGGATGTAGCCAAAAGATTTGCAAAGGAGGTGGGGGATCAAGTCACGAAGATCAATGAGAGGTACGGAGGAGGGAAACCGTAATCAGTGAGAATTACGGCGATGATATGACTGGGGCACCAGAAAGGATCATCTCATTACCGAGATAGTAGTGAAATTAGTCATTTATCGAAGTTTACGATCAAAAACGAAAAGAAAACCCGCATAATGTTTGAGTCTTCAGCCTGATAAGATGACTGTGTTTATTGACTCAATCCCGGTCGCGGTGAAAGAGCGCCATTATCCTTTGCAGCCTGGCCAACCTTGTCCTTTTGCCCTCGCTGGATGTGCTCAAGTCACACATGTCTGAGAAGGATTAGCTTGCCTTGCCGTACAAATATAGGTGTCTGGAGATAAGTCAGTGGTCTTGGGGGCGGGGCTTGGATCTCTCGACGAAGGGTAGTCTAAGAACGTCTCTATACAGCCAGTATACCAGCCTAAACGCCTTGAGGGAAATGGGGACTCGAGTTGCTTTCGCCTTTTATTCACAGAGGCCGATCAATGTTCTCGCCAGCGAACCGGGTGTGCACATATTCGAAGAGCAGGATACATCATCGCCGGTAGTGCGCTGTCAGTCACATGGGCGCAAGGATATCATGCCTTCAATAGAAGTCGACCATGGCTGAAATGACTCAAAGGTTGCCATATCATGTGAAATCCCCCTCTCCTGATTCTGGAACCGCCATAACCAAAGTCCACCGTTCATGCGTTCTCTCATCAGTCTCCGAGCTCAGACCGTTGCCCATGGAAGATATCTGGAAGCTAAGAATCGGTGCACGGAAACCACGGCTGTACAAATTCAGAGAAGGTGGGCGGATGTAATTGGACTTTTCACATGTCAGATGATTTACCAAGAATACAAGTATTCACGTTGCGCAGCAGCTTAGTGTTTTCACATCTTTATTGAAGCCCAGTGCAGCAAGCTTCCAAGCTTCATTCCATGTGAGATATGGATGAAACATAGCCGCCAGTTCTCTGGCCTTGATCTTGTAACGAACGGCAAGAGATGCTTCCATTACAAGCTCGCCTCCTTCTTCTGCTAGCACACACGCACCCACGATGCGATCATCGGTTTTATCCCGTATCAGCGTTACGAAGCCCCCAGTGCTCTGCTGTACAATAGCACGAGGAAGGAGATGAAGGGGAAGGGATGACGCCTCAGCATCGATTCCACTAGCCCTAGCCTCTGAAAGACTAAGGCCAACGCCTGCGACGGCGGGAGAGGTAAAGATGACCCATGGAACAACTGTGTAGTCTATTGGCATTGGTTCTCGGCCACAGAGTGTTCCCAAAGCATTGAGGGCAGCGAGCTTTCCTTCCGCAGCAGCGGTGTAGACGTATTGGGGGGAATCAGCAACGCAATCGCCAGCAGCATAGACTCCAGGAATCGACGTTTCCAAAGATTTTGAAACTATAAATCCACCATGCGAGGTGTTGGCCAGCTTAATCGCAAGATCGGAGATATCTTCCGTGTTGGCTTGGCGACCGGCTGCAAGGAAAAGTTTGGATGCCGTGAATGTGCGCTTGCTCTTTGATTCAACGACGACTTCGTCCCCATCAGATACCACCGAGGTAACATCAATGTTCACCTGAACATCAATTCCTTCGGCCGCTAAGTGCTCCATGAGGCCGATGCTTATGTCATGATCAAGATTGGAAAGTATCTGTCCGGATCGCTGTAGTACTGTGACTTTCGACCCTAATCGGGAAAACATCTGTGCTGCTTCCAACGCAATATAACCACCTCCAATTATGATGAGCGATTCCGGTCTTTTGGGCTCGAAATATGCGGTTTCATTGGTCAAGTAATCGATCCTGGCAAGGTCGTCAACCAGGTGGCTCGGAAGGCTGGTACGGACTCCAGAGGCAATGATCACACGATCCGCAGGCAGAATTTGAAACGGCGTCTGATCTTCATGTTCACAACGGACCTCCACGATGATTTGACCGGCATTCCGAACAAGTTTACCAAATCCTTCAATGTACTTAACATTGTCCAGGTTTGCAATAACATTGGCATACTTTTCCTGTCGAAGATCCTCAACAAGCACTCTATTCTGTGCAGTGAGTGCACCAAAGTCAGTCACCCTGTCGGTGGCATTGGAAATGCCGTGAAAAGGAGGAGAGTTGTTGTGGGGGCCAGTAACATGTGCCGCATGGATGAGGAACTTGGAAGGAACTACAGACATGTTAAGATATCTCCTTTGTTTAAAAAACTCATTCCATGACATGTACCACAGCCGACGTTCACACAACAACCTCCCATCGGTAAGCCTTTGTTTATCATGGTAATGCTCGTGGCTTCAGGTGCAGCTGCAGTGGCCGCAGCAAAAGCAGCTGAGCCGCCACCTATTTATGATTTCAGCGTGCGTCTTATCACGACCCAAGCGGAAATGGACCAACCGATGATGATCAGTCGATGATTGGCATTCCTGTAGCTCGAGTTCGACGATGGGCATTGCTCTTCCGATGCCATTGTCTAAAGCATAGATTGACACGGAGTCTGCAAATTTGGTCTGGGAAATTAAAGGATTCGTATGACGCAGTTAAATACGACTAACTTGTAGAGCACCAGTGCTGTTGAGCTTCCTGCCTTGAGCTTCTTGGGCAAGTAGTTGTTTCTTGATACACCTAGTGGCCTTATTTTCCTTCTTCGGGAGTTGCCTAGGAGCCTTAGACTAAATCTGCTGGATTCGATTGCCGTCTTGGGAAGAAACGCAGAACTTTGCCGACCTAATTTGGTAGCCGAGGCGAAAGCGCAACCTTAACAGTAAACAATCTGCTGTCGTCATCCCGCGCTAGAACCCAAGACTGCAGGTGCCCATAAGGCTGATTAATCATGGGGAATCGTTCTGCAGCTCCTTCCCACTATCGTCGCATGGGAAAAGAGCGAGAGGATATCATGCTTGCCGAGCCTTCTCAAGTGGAAGACTCGTATACCAAGGCGGGGCTGTCGGTCCCAGGCCGTTTCTTGCTCCTCGCCTGATACTACGGCGCTTCTCCCCAGTTATGTCGTCGACAAGGGATCAGTTGCAGTCTTCAGCACAGTCGCAAAGATATGCCGCAGCGGAGAGCATGTTGCAGCAGTCCCGAATGCCCAGAAACGATAACACGGGCCTCCATGGATTTATGTTGCCCGAAACGCAACAACAATTGAACCAGATATCGGCCGTCCCATCGTCGCCACAAAACAGCCTCGCGCAGCAATATCAGAGCAATGCAGGAGATCAAGTGCATGGATACGAAGGTTCACTGCTGGGAATAGTCGACTCTCCGCAAGAAATCAAGGAACCTTTTGGCCAAGCAGAACTAGGCTCATCGTCTGGGCTTTCTGGAGGTCACGGTTCAATCCCTCCTGCAAAAGAGCACAGAGGCAGTATTGGCACTGTAGGACTATCAAACATCAGCAAGGGGAAAGAATGCCTGGAAGAATCAGACCCTATAAGCCCTACCAGTTCGCGGGGTTTCATTACGCGAGGCTCGACTGGAGTTGCAGCGCAAGGGACTACCAATGACAGTGGCATAGCAGATTGTGAAGATAAGGACGACGTGGGAAAGCCCCCATCCTGGAGCGACTTAAAGACCAAGGCGGGAAAGGAACGGAAGAGGCTCCCGTTAGCTTGTATAGCTTGTAGACGGAAGAAAATACGATGTTCAGGCGAAAAACCGGCTTGCAAACATTGCTTGCGTTCTCGAATTCCGTGTGTTTATAAGGTCACCGCAAGAAAGGCAGCACCGAGGACTGACTACATGGCTATGCTTGACAAGCGTCTGAAGAGAATGGAAGAGAGAGTCATCAAAATAATACCTAAAGAGGAGATGGCAAGTGCTGCAGCGATAGGAAGGGCAAACGTCAGGCCTCCAGCTTCTGGGCAGAATCTCAAGGCTCAAAGTGGAAAGAAGAGGGCCGCGGGAGAAGCCTTTGGGCCTGACGTTGATGAATGGGCGCAGTCAAAGACTAGCAGCCGGCCTCCTAGAGTTCTGGACTCAGATGAGAATAGATTGCTTATGGAAGGCGCCGAAAATTTACCATCTCCAGAGATCCAAGTACATTTGTCTGAGGTCTTCTTTGACTGCTTGTCTGGTCAAGCTTACCATCTTTTACACAAACCAAGCTTCATGAGAAAATTACGGTATCTACAATATCTTCATGTCTGGAATTATCGAAAGCACTAACGTTTCTCTAGCGCCGGGACTGTGCATCCAGTACTCATTCTTGCAGTCTGCGCTGTCGCAGCTCGTTTTTCTACACATCCGCAGGTTAATACAGAGCCAGCGTTTCTTCGAGGAGAGAGCTGGGCAGCTCCCGCACGAGAAATTGCGCTAAAACGATACGATGAGCCAAACATGACCATTTTGACTGTTCTATTGATCCTCGGTTTACATGAGTTCGGCACCTGTCAGGGTGGGCGGAGTTGGATGCTTGGCGGTATGGCCATGCGAATGGCGTACGCGTTGCAGCTTCATCGGGAGCTCGACCATGATTCAACCATGCGGGACAATAAGAAGGCTACAGAGCTTAGCTTCACAGATCGAGAGATCAGAAGGAGGACGATGTGGGCTTGCTTCCTCATGGACCGTTTCAGTTCGTCCGGCACCGAGCGCCCAACGTTCCTGAATCAAGACAATATCAAGATTCAATTGCCCGTCAAAGAATCGCATTTTCATATGGAAATACCAGGTTCTACAGAAACTTTGGACGGCGAAGTGCTTGATCCAGTCCCACCTGATACCGGTGAGGTTTCGAATGTGAAAGACAATATGGGAGTAGCTGCCTACTTGATCCGAATAATTGCCATTTGGGGATGCGTGATCAAGTATCTCAACCTGGGTGGTAAAGAGAAGGACACTTACCCCATGTCAGATCCCAACTCTCAATTTGCACAGCTGAAAAAGAAGGTTGATGGTTTTGAATCATCACTGCCCTCTTCATTGCAGAATAACTTGGAGAATCTAAACAATCATGCCGCTGAGAAGACCGCAAACCAATTCTTGTTTGTGCATATCGCCTCCAATCATGTTAGATTGTTCCTGCATCGCTTTGCCATCCCTTCGGGGCCTGGAGGAAGGCCGCCCAATGATGTGCCGAGGTCATTTGTTGCTGAGGCTGGTGCTACGGCTATTGAAGCGGCCAATCGAATATCGATGCTCCTTGAAAGCGCGGCGGAACACCAAGTCGTTGCGCCTTTTGCTGGCTACTGTGTTTTCTCATCGAGCACCGTCCATATCTGGGGTATTTTCTCTAAAAATGCAGGCGTAGAAACGTCCTCAAAAAGGAATCTCGCCCGTAATGTCAAATACTTGAGCAAGATGAAGAAATACTGGGGCATGTTCCACTTCATGGCCGAGAACCTTAAAGATATCTATCGCGCGCACGCCGACGCCTCGCTCAAAGGCCCCGGTACAGCGGAAGCAGGCACCGCAGACACTAGTATCTTCCAGTATGGTGATTGGTTCCAAAAATACCCTCATGGCGTCTCATCAACCGATTACGAAGATCCAGCCACAACAATAAAGCAAGAGTCAGGGAACGACGCAGCCTTGAGCCAAAAATCTGACCTCCAAAGTGTTGAAGAATTCTTCCACCAGCTTTCGCCCCCTACAAGAACCGGCCCCCATGTCAAAATAACAAAGAGGCCTTCCAGTTCGCACTCAGGTACCCAGCCACCATCACAGCCTCTACACCACCAATCCCACAACCCCTGCCCGATCGACCCTCACCAGCCGCTTCTTCCTCAACCGCTTTCATCATCCCACTCACTATCTCCCGCCTCGTTTCACACCCCTCCACTCTATAATCCACAAACTTTTGCACCAACTTATCCCCTCCTATCGTCTATACAGCCCAACAAACTTGACCCCAGCATCGTCTACAGCGACCAACCCCAAACCTCAATTTGGCTGGACTATCCCCACCCGACTCTCCAGAACCACTACACTGGTGATCTACAGACGAGCGCATGGTATATGCCGTTTAACCTCAATCCACCGGATATCCGGAACCAGGAGGACTATGGTGGCGTTGGGAACTTTGGAGCTGATCCTAGTAGTGGTTTAGGGAGTCAGTGATAGAATCTTCGTCGTGTTCGATGTGATTCTCGAGGGTTTTCTCAACTTGGTGTGGTGTCAACTGGAAAGGATATACCGGCGTTTCCACTTCGATTTTTAGGACTAACAAGGAAAGGGCTTTTGGCTTTTAGATATCCCTGGGCGCAATGGAAGGAGAGGGTGATGAGACGGGATCAATTAGCGCGGGGAGGTTGTGATTCTCTGTGTGCTTCACACACCTCTATAGTTTCTACGTATCACAATCTGGAAGAGAAATATTTAAAAAGCCCCCAATTCTAAGTTCTCGCTCCTATGCTAACTCCAAAATCACAATTGCACAAATCTTCCATGGAGCTGACGTCAAGCGAAGACGCCAGATTCGATTAGTAGCACTGACTCTTGAGTCTTGTAACAGTAAAGTGATGGACCACGACGGAGGAAGCATAGAGTGAAAATCGAAGTTTGAATCGAAAGAATGGGAAGCAGAAGGACACGATATTGGATGAATAGGATGGGGGAATGGCATGAGAAAATTTCCATTTTCTAGTCGAAGATATGCTGGGCAGATGGATCTAAGCGGAATGGACGTAGAGGGAGGTTGTTGAGGTCGATGTGGAAGGTTCTCTTAACGGGAGAAGCCCTTCTTTGGGGTTTTTACGAAGACAGATATTCGAGTTATTCGATACCACGAACTCTATATTCCGTTTGAAAAATAGGGACGGCTGGAGAGGTTGTCAGTGGAAGAACGCGGAGGGGAGTCGTTGAGGTTGAAGTGGAAGGGGTCTCAATTTGGGAAAGAGCCTCTGAAAGCTTCTAATTGGAAAACCCATTGGACTTTCTTAGGAAGAAGAGTAGCCAAAACTGTGTGCGTTGAATTTTAAACCAATGAAAGACGACAGTTCAAGTCGAAGTGGACCACCCTCCCAATTGGAAATTTCGTTGAAGATTTTTCTGAATCACAACGCTTTGAAAGGATGAGAATGGTCATGCCACGGTATCATCGATTAAAGGGAAAGGGGTCTTCTAAACCAAACCAACTCCACGCGGGCCCCAGCTGCATAAATCGCCCTCTCTACTCCACCCACTTCAAACTCCAACACCCCCTCCCCCTCCAAAACGGCACGATCCTCACCCCGTCCTCCCCCCTCACCTCCTCCCTCACAACCTCCTCCCCCTTCCAGACCTCAATTTTCTCCCCCCTCTCATCCCGAACCCCATAAAACTCCCTTCCAAACCCGCCCAAAAACCCCTCTAACTTCTCTCTCGTAACCTCCCTTTCAGAAAGCACTCCTCGCTCACAAGCGAGTTCCAGCGCGGAGAGCACGAGCTGCGTCGCATACGGTTGTGTAAACACCCCTGCTGCAATCTTGCCGTTTGGCGGAAATTTAGACGAGATGGGGTGCGGGGCGCTGTCGGTGCCGAGGAAGAATTTCGGGTTGCCGGAGACGGCGGCGCGGAGGATGGCGTCGCGGTCTGACGGAAGTTTGGCGACGGGTTTGCAGAAGTTGATGGGGTCGCCGGCCCAGTCGTCGATGGTTAGGGAGAGGTGGTGCGGGGTGATGGTTGCGGCGATGGTGGGGCCGCACGATGAGACGGCGGAGATGGCGGCGGAGGTGGTGATATGTTCTAGGATTATACGGAGGGACTTTGGGGGGTTCAGCTTATGTGGGTGCGTGGAAGTGGCTGGGATGAAAGATTAAGGGCTTACTGGGAAGCGAGTGTGGAGGTCTAGGAGGGTGGGGAGGAAGCTCTCTTCGGCGTTTAGGACTGTTACGTTATCTCCCGACGGTGATTCGCCGTGGAGGTTGAGTATCAAGTTTTCTTTCTCCATTTCGGCAAAGACGGGGTAGTAGGTTTCGTAGTTGACGACGCCAGATGCGGAGTTGGTTGTGACCTGTGTAGAAATCTAAGCTTTGGGAAACGTTGATAGTAGTTTGAGGGGAAAGAGAAGAGAAAAGAGACTATTTACGAAAAGAGGAAACAGCGGATGACTTACACCTGCGGGATATGACTTGACCCCAGTAACGCCCGCTTTTCTTGCTTCTCTAATCGTGTCCGGTGTGATACTTGGGTGTAGATACAAAGACATGAGAAATCTGACATTCGGTTGGATTTTTTGAAGATAGCTGCGATAGGAGAGAGCATGTTCGACGGTCGTGATTGGAGGCACCAGATTTGGCATGACCTGACTTATCAGTTATCGAGGGTTGGCTTGTACCCTCGAGAGATAATACACGCACATATACTATGTTTACTCCACCCTGCCGTATGGTTTTGGTAACTGCTTCGCAGACTTCATTATCTCGAAGATGAACGTGGAAGTCTGCTGAAGCTGGGAGCTGGATGTTCTCGAACTTCTTAAGAGGCATTGTAATAAACAGTAGCAAAAAGTCAGAGCAGAAGCTAGGAAATAAATTTGTTCGTAAATGACATCAAAGCATGGTAGCAGAACTATACTCGGAAAATGGATCTCTACTGAAAGCAAGTTGACAGTGGATTGAGTAGCCAGCGATGATAGAGACAGTTGGATGGAATACAAACAATGGAAGACGTCCGAACGTTCAATCCTGGGCGAAATACTAGACAATTAACCGACGGAACCGAAGGGTTAGTGTCGCAGTAGTATGGAGATACCGGCTGGATGCTCTGTGCTACTCCATAACAACATCTCTGGTGACAAGTCAGGCTGAAAGAAGAGCCATTCATGAGTGCTGGACGTAAAACAATGGGTCGCCAACAACAGCCTCTCCAAGACGGGGAAGAGCTCGATGTTTGCACGAAAACTGAGTCTGGGGATGATCATAAGAATTGGTGGCAAAAATCACAGCAATACCTGATAAGAAATGGTAGGAGTTTTGGAAAGATTGTCTTAATGCTGGCTGCGGTGTTGATTGGGGTTCATTTTATGCTTAATCCTTGGGATGGCATGCGATATAGAAAGGTTTGTATGGCTGGTGCAGTTGCATTGAGTACTATGAATCATCCAAGCGCCCGACCGATTCCCTGCTTCGAACATGTCTTTTTATTATTTCGCATCTACCCAAGCTACTTTCTCTATATGTTTGAACGCAGACTATTGATCCAGATATGGTCAGAAACCACTCGCACTACAAGCATAAAGCAAATTTCACATTTCACAAGCCTTCTGATTTCAGTTTCATCCAGCTGATAAACGATAACATCGACTATGAAGGAAAGAAGCATGTTAAGGTTCAAGGAGAAGTCAACGTCATGTCATCCACGGAAGTAGCCGAATCAGATATCCATTCTCAACTCGAGTTTCTTGTTTCGGATGCCTCTCTGATAGGACCGCAGCTGTCGATTGCAACAGAATATTCTTTAACGATCAATCCTCCTCGTTTCTCGAGCGCCGAAGGCAATCAATTTCCGGGGGCCACCTCGGATCAGCCTTTCATGTTCATCTTCGCAACCATATGGGTTTCCCCCGGCATCACCTTAGATACTTTTCGCGTTTCCACTGAATCCCTACCCATCGCATTCCATGCCAACCTGAATTACACTGTGAGCAGCCGTACCCACATTTCGTCCAAATCTGGCCACATCACCGGCCCCTTAGGTGCCCTCTACGAGTATAAGAAACCTTTGTGCGCCAGATCCCGCGAAACAATCATCGACACCGGCTCCGGATCCATCCAAGGAACCTATTCCCTCTATGATCTACTTTCCATCTCCAGCAGCTCCGGTTCCATCAACGTCAACATCGAGCCGAAGGACGCCTCTTCCTCCTCATCCAAACCCGCCCGACTCCGCATCATAACGAGCTCCGGCTCCATCCAAGCCTACGTCCCCTTCCTCTCCGCCAGTCTCCCTAACCGCACATACGAGACAGACATCAGCTCCACCAGCGGCTCCATTGACGCCACCCTCTTCCACGGCAAGCGCACCTCTCTGCACACATCTTCCGGCCGCATCTCCGCTTCCCTCTCCCCCTACGGCCCCAACACCTCCCGCTCCGATCTTGACGTCCACACCATCGCCGGCAGCATAGACGTCGCCATCGAGCCCTCTCTTTCGGACCCCTCGGCTCCCCTGCGTCTCTTCTACGCCTCCTACCGCGCAGGTTCCGCGAGCTTGCGGCTTAGGTATCCTGCGCAGTGGGAGGGGGTTATTGAGGGGAGGACGGGGACGGGGAGTATGCGTATCAACTGGAGTGGGTTGCAGATTGTGAGGGACGATAAGAGTTTCGTGGGGCGGTCGATTAAGGGCGTGAAGGGGGAGGGGGAGGGGTTGTCGAGATTCCAGGTTGGGTCGGGGAGTGTGGATTTGAGTGGGTGAGGGTGGTATGGGGAGCAAGGTTTGGAATATGGGCATCATTTCGATATGGGGCTGGAGGGAATCGTACCTGTTTAATACTTCGACGACTTAACGAGGGGAACCTCTACGAAATAACGGATCTATGCTTTGGACAGGAATTGCTCCGGCGCTCGCGTTATAACGACTTGACGATATCACGATAGGATGATAATCAGGAAGATCAAAGTCTTATGGCCACGGGTTTCTAAAGAACGGATTAACTTGTTACTGAGTATTTCATTCTACGGGAGGACTTTTTGGTAAACAGTGCTACTGAAAGAATAGTGGTTCAGAGAGTCAAAGCCACGGATGAACTTGTGGTCCATATTGCTAAGCACAAAGGCGTACTTTTCACAATGATATTAAATCCAAATTATCAGTCATTTTGCATATGATTCTAAGACGATAAATGTGAGCGCGAGCGTAAGGTAGGTGGTTTGGAGCTAGCGTGCTCGTTGCCCCTGACTCCTCAAACCGTGACTCTGACGTAGCCATATTTACTGTGTACACCAAGCCATTGCGACGCGGCCAAGCCCAACGAACTTCTGGGCTGCATTGCCAGCACATATCTGACTCGAGTAGTTTTGGAGTAGGTATCACCTGGTGTGTTCCCATTGCTGCAGAAGCCAGCTATTTCCATCTGTTAGTCGGTATGGCCTCCCAGGATTAAGTGGGTAAAAGATCCTATTCGCTTTGCGTTTTAGCCACAGCCCTTGTCCTGCAGCGCCATGTAACCATCACAGCGAGCCAGAAGCCTATTCGCGCTGAACATTTCCCTGGATGAGTGATTTGTCCCATACTTGCACCTATCGCATCTGCAGCCATTGCGTCCTGCGGAGTATTGGCGCTTGCGTGATAAAGTGTGGTGGACGTGACTACCACTACCACTCAAGCAGGGAAGATGCTTCTCTCGAAAGAAGCAGCCGCTTCCCTTCCATGAACTTTTCAATATGTCTCTTTTCAACTTTTCAAGAGGGGAAATGAACGGTGCCCATCCTTGACGAGTGAGATCAGCCTGCTTTATCGCCCTGCAGTCCCGTTGACAGGCGGGAGGCGGCATCAACCCTGGTCGGGAAGCTCGGGCCACCAGAATTTCTTCAGGAACGAAAAACTGTAAACAAAGCAACTCCGTAAGTTCACCATAGCTGCCAACGACCCATAATCTTCGAGCTCTCGATCACCGCCTGACTTCTTAACCTTGAGAATCCAAGAGTAGTTTTCTTGCAATGAAAAGTGCATAACGGCTGTCCGAAAAGGCAAGACCGTTGGCACAACAGAAAACTAGGCGGTAACATGAAGCACCGTTCCCGAAGAGCTTGCTTGCGACACCGACGTCTGGGACAGCCACTGCAAACGCAGGTAATTTGATGCTTGTCAGTGCTAAGAAAGGTGCTCTGGGACTACATCCTCTGCTTGGGGCAATAGTCGCTTGACCATGAATCCACCACCGCCTCCGCCTCCGCCTCCGCCTCCGCATGGCAATGGCACTGGCACTGGAAATCGAGGATCGGGTCTACCTCCTGGTAACTACGATATCTTCATAATACCCCCGCACTCCTCGGGTTCCGGTTTCCTTTACCTTCCTTCACTGCAGCCGCACCGGAATAGCTTCTTAGCTGGGGTAGGGTGTACGATGTTGGCGATGGCCATTTGGACTGTGGTATTTCCAGTACTCAGGGAATGGTTTGCAACGATAGTGGCGAGCGGTGGTGTTGCTGTGGTTATTTTGTTGATTGGGGTTGGTGTTGCGGGCTGGGCGTGGGGTAAAACACAGACGGAGACTACGAGACCGCCAGAGGGGGCCGCAGGGGGGGCTTCCAGTGCGCACGCTGAAAATCCCCATAACGCCAATGGATATGCTGGTAGTACACCAGCCAGTGGTCCAACTCCTCAGTATACGCCTGGGCCTGAGCCACGGCCACCTCCTCAATTCACGCCTGGACCTGAACCACGGCCACCACCCAAGCCTACATGGCAAAGAGCAAACACAGGACCTGACAATGCCAATGGAACTGCGAACACAGGTACTGCAAAGGGTGGATGGGAAAAAGCTAGAGAAGAAACCCGGAAGAAAGAGGAAGTGCGAAAAAGGGTAGAGGAGCTACGTAAAAAGCGAGAAGAGGACGAAAAGGAGAGAGTACGGCAGAGAGAGAAAGACGCTCGTGAGAGGGAGCTTAGAGAGCTTAAGGAAGCTCGCGAGAAGAGAGAGAGGGAAGCGCGCGAGAAAAGAGAAAAGGAAGTCAAGGAAAAAGCACGAGCATCACCTACACCACCACCCCCTCCCTCACCCCATCCCAGCCCGAAGAAAACCGAGTCTTCAAGACCGGCATCTCCTTCGAAAAGACACCAGCCTCCCACGGCTCAAACGGCGACGGAAGATGATGCTTACTCGTTTAGGCCTTATGACAAACCTAAGCGACCTGTACATAAAACCACATCCACATCAGCATCATCAATCTACTCAGAATCCTCCTACGCGCCCTCTCAATCAACCAGCCGAACGACACCTCCGCCCACGCACCGTGGCCCATATCACAGCAAAGATCCCGACAAGATCGTTCTCAAAGCCGTCTATTCTTTCAACAACACATTCACAAAACTACCAATTGCCCAACTAGTCTCCGGTGTCGGTTCTGTAACTGACGGGCTCATCCTACGCATTACCACCGAAGGTCTCTTCATAGATGACGACGTTCGAGGGGTTCCTCAACGCGAATGGGACGTCAAAGCATGGACGCTAAAATTGGTAGAGGTATGGTGTCCCCACCTGCATTCCTTGGGAGCAAGTTCTGGCTCCACCCCCGCGCCCCATCGCACTGGCATGTTTGGCGCCAAAAACACGGCGGCGACGAAAGCGCCCACGGGCGAAGAGTCGGACCGCTTTGTTGACGGCCTCACGCGTGCCTGCAAGCCCGTCTTTCTTCCTGGCGCGTTTTCTTCGAAATACAGCTCTTCTAACTCCAGTGCGTCCTCACAGAGCGGTGAACACAAGGGATTACATGTCCTGCGAGCGAGCATTAGGGATCAGGATGGGAAGAGGTATGTTTTTGTGCTGCAGGAGGAGGAGGGCTGGAAGGTGGCGGTGGGGTTGCAGCGGTTGAGGAGGGGGACGCAGGTTAGGGCGTTGGGGGTTAGTGGGATGGCGGTGGGTGAGACCAAGGGAATTTTGGAGAGTATGGGGTGGATTTGAGGATAAAGAAGCCATTCTCGGAAGTCGTTGACGCAAGGGCCGACTGGAATGTCAACAAAAACGCACACAACTTCAACGTTCCCACATACCGACCGCCATCACAGCACACGTGTACAAAATTCTCCACATATCAGTGAACCAGGACAGCATCAGCATCAGCATTAGCATATAAGCGATGGAGTTTTACATTCTGTTTGCGATTTTTTTTAGATACTTCAGAGGAGATGGAAGATGCGGTTGGATAGTTGAGAATGGGGTTGAATAGTTGAGATGAATAGAAGGTTCGAATTTTTTTCGGTGATGGGGATGCTCTTCTTCCCGTTCCCCCCTACCTCCCACTTCCAATCTCTCATCCACTCTCCCATCCCTCCCCAATCCCTCCCCATTCCCTCATCCTCTTCCTCCTCCTCCTGTCTCATTCCACCATCATCCCTCCATCCCTCCATCCCCTCTCTCATCCCCCCATCCCATACCCGTAAAACCCCCCCACATCAATCCCCACACACCCACGAATCTCCACCCAGTAGTACAACCAATCTACAAACCGAAAAAAAAACCCCTTCCTCTGTCACTTCTCAGGGGTTGGGGTTGGGGTTGGGGTTTTGAGGAGGTTGGATGGAGGGGTGGGTGCGAGGTATGGATGCGGGCGGGGGGGGGGGAGGGGGAGGAATTGGGTGGGGGGGGGAAGGGGGGTGTAGGCGATGAAGTTTTTTGGGTGGGAGGGGAGAGTGGAAGATGGGAGGGGGGGATGGGAGATGGGAGATGGGAGATGGGAGATGGGAGATGGGAGATGGGTGGGGGAGGAACGAGTTGAAGGGGGGGGCAACGAATTGGGGAGGTGGTTTGGATGGGTTTTGCTGCCGAGAGGGTTGGGTTGGGTGGGTTGTTTGAAGCGAGAAGATGAGATGAGGATGCTATTGATGGGTCTCGAAACGGCGTGCGTTTGGGGGTGTGAGAAGAAGTAAAGGAGATGCTGTTTTAGTATCAGCGCTGTGGTGTGGTAACCTAAGGTACTTTAAGTTCGTTTGGCTGCTGTATATGCGTATCAGCGTACGCGTTGAGATTTCTTTGTTGTTATCTGTTTTGTGACGTTTCTGTATTTATTACAACCTTACCACTTCGTTGCCACCAGCAATTTCGATGTTGAGCATCTTATGCTTTTTCCCTCGACAACCCCAAACAATTCGCCATACCAAAGAAAATGTCTATGCTGCTGTACACGCCACCGAACATCTCCTGGCACGGGCCCCTTGCAAACACAGGCACGTCCGTTAAGCTGTGCACGCCCTGGTCGAGGTCAGTGGGTAACGACCCGTTCATCACGAAACCGCTGATAGCATCCTTGTAATTGACATAAAAGTCGTTTTTAGGGAAGCCTGTGATGTTGATTGCAGGCAGACGCGGCCCATCCTTGTGAACCTCGTAATTCTCGCGACGATCGGGGTCGGCGCCGACGGCGGAGAACAGAGTGTACCGGGGATCCCAGTTGGCAGGGAAGAAGGTGCCGTTGGTGTAGTTGAGGGAGGTATTGTTGTGACTTGTGGAGTTGGTCATTGGTCCAGATTCGGATTTGGGGTTGGTGTACTGGCTTAGGCCACTCTCGGCGTAGGTGCCAATCGCTGAGCGCTTTTTGCGGTCTCCGTTTTGTGCGGCTAGGTACTTCGTGTCGACGCTACCCATGACATCAAAGCCATGACCATGGTCAGCGGTGACAAGGACTAGAGTGTCCTTGAGGTTTCCCAATGAAGTGAGCTTCGCGATGGTAGCTTTGATCGTGTCATCCAATTCGAGGAGCTCGCCGAGGGCGCGGTCGTAGTCGAGTGTATGCATCTGCTTGTCAATGGAGGCGGCTTCGGACATGAGGAACCAGCCCTTGTCAGCACTGCGGGTTTGAAGAATGTCGATGGCTTTCAAGGTCATCTCCTTGAGACCTGGCTGGTCGGTTGCAGAGTTCTTCTGGCCATCGGGAGAATCTTTATGGCCAATGAGATTCTGAGTATAGACATTGCGGTCCAGCCACTTGGCCATGTTAGAGACAGAGAAGATACCAAGGGTTTTGGACTTGTTGTCCGTCTTCTGGAGCGACGTGTTATTTTGAACAACGTTATAACCTTTTGCGGCGAAGGCAGCATAATAGTCTTTGCCCGAATAAGAGGTAGGACCGGGATAGAACTGTTCAGCTCCTCCGCCGAACAGAACATCAGGTCCGGTCCAGTTAGTCCAAGTATAATTGGTAATACCGTTGAGATACATGTCAACCACCTGACCATATTGACCACGATCTCTAGTGTGCGCCGTGAGGGCCGCCGGCGTAGCATCTGCGATAAAGGCAGTCGAAACAATACCGACACCTCCGCCTGTAAGTCTCCTAAACATCTCTGCAATAGTCTCAACCTTCGGGTCATCGAATGGGTTCTTAGAGCTATCGGCGTAAACACCCAGTGCATTGACTGAGCTCTTATGACCGGTGTAGAGAGCGGTGGCGCTGTTGGCGCTGTCGGTAATGAAAGAGTCCAAAGAATGCGTCATTTGATGTCCAAGTACCGGGAATTGATCCATTTGCATTTTGGTCTGGTAGCGGCCATTAACCATCTTGTGCGCTATGAGGCGTGCCGCCGTAATCATATTCGTTGTCATTCCATCACCAATGAAAAGGACAATGTTCTTGGTCTTCCGGACTGATTCGAGGTCACGAACAAGCCATGAAGCAGAGGTCTTAGTTCCGTTGTTGTAGGTGAGGGTCGCCGTGTATTCGCCAGCTTCGTAGAGTGCAACCTTGCGGTATGCCTTTGCTGTGACATTGACAAGGGAAGGCTTGTATGCATCCTTAGCAAAGAGGTCTAGATGGTATTGTCAGCCTTTCCAGCACTATATTAACTACCATTCCTAAGGGGATCCGTACCCTCAAACCAGGTAAAGTTCCAACGCTCCAACTTCGGTTCTGCTTGCTTGAAGTATGTAGAAGCATTCTGCGCTGTCCCATTACCCTTCGCTATCGTGAATGTAAAGTTTGGGTCTGGTTTGCCTCCATTGGCTTGGCTTCCATTAACAGGAGCGTGGACCTCAAGACGGATGTCAAAGTATTGGCCAGCAAGGAAGTCGGTTCTGCACAAGCTGTCAGCAACGGCCCCTCGAACGATGGTCGGGGGGAAATACTGATCCGGAGGAAAGACGCATCCAAACGTAGGGCATGCTCCCAATCTCTGAAATGTCTGCGCAGTCGTAAATGCCAAAAGCGACGAGGCTGCCGCAGCTATGGAGAGGGTCTTGGAGAGCATGATGTCTGTTGCTGGCGACCTGCGCAGAAAGAAGCCAATGGTGGAGATTCCCAGCAATTTGTAGCTCCCACGGCTCCCAGCATGGCTTCCATGTCCCCACAGTAGTGGTAGTCGGCATCGTCACCATCGCCCTGCGTGAATCTTGCATTTCGTTGCATTTTGATCATCGCGATCCCACGTGCGAGAATGGCATTTGATTGTTGGAAAGCTCAGACTGCCAAGACTATTGCCAAGCGCCGTTTGGGGCGGGCGAGAAGCCGCGCGATCCACGAAGAGAACGCCTTTCCAAGTCTGTATGACCTTGGGAAGTTGTGATTGGTTAAGACTTTCCATGATATGCAGCACGTTGCAAGCTAGATCATTGACGGCAGGTCGTTCGAATATGGTGGATTGGTGACAAGAACGCAACGGCAATTGTTCGGTCAGATCCATTTGCAATCGATAGGATTTCCTGGAAGCTGAGTTCGCAGTCAGCTCATGAGCTGTTTGGCGGTTATCGTACGCTGGAGAGTGGAAAGGTCGACATGTATGTGGTCGGCTACATACTGGAATTTCGGAAACCCTTCATCACCACACACTGTTCGTGCCATCCAGTGATCGGCCTCTGATTTGTTTCTGTACACCACTCATCACTTATACTTATGTGACGATTAATACATGTATCGAACCAAAAGCATACTGATCTGCATCAAGTAAAAACGGTGCGACTTGAACCAGCGGAGATTCACAAGAGCGCTGATGAACCTGGTTTGTTTCAATCTCAGCGACGAGTTATTCCAAACCGCTCAGGGTACTGTATGAGAATTGAAATGTTTACACGTGAAAACTAGTGGAGATGACCGTGACCAGGCTTAAGCCATAATTCTGAGTATATTTCCATAGATCGAATTAGATCTAGCTTAAGTGAGATGAGGAATCATTATGTCAACCTCCGAGGCGCCCATCTTCCACAGTCTTCAATTAAAAATTCTAAACGCTGATGGTTTGATTGACACCAGAAAAAAGAGGGCATCGGAACAGGTAAGCAGTTCAAGGTGGTAACAGCGACCCTTCTGGAAAGGACGGTGGAAAAGCGCAACGGTCTTGAGGCAGGATGATATTACTTATTCCAAGTAGGAGCCTGTAGAGCTGAAACAGCTAAACGAATAAGATCTATGAGGCCTTTCCCTCGGGTTGATGGGTTGCGAGCTCTTGTCAGTCCGTCCATTTTCTCGTTCTACAGATACAAGTTCATATCGGCAGAAGAGATTCAATTTAGTTGAATAGAACTCGTTACGTGTTGCAGACTGCTTTGCGATCAGACCCGACTTTCACATATTCGATGTGAGCGCTCGGAATCGTCAAGCCGTCTGCTTACTTTCAGCAATACCGAAATTTGTAAAAGGTTGATAACGACTTTATTATCGACAGTGCATGCAGAAAGGTACCGAATACAAATCGAACTTCTAATTTGAGAACCACCATGTGTCCCTCGAGACCGCTTTATACATACGCATAACTTCTTTCTATGGCCTACTGTAACCTGGGTCCTCCTACCTCTTGTACTACGCTTGTTCTATCTTAACTCAAAGATAATGCTCTTCATCATGTTGCGGATTCAGTTGATCGGAGTTATCTATTTCTAGGGGTGTACCATGCAGGTGCTGGTATCTCAAGGCGCCGAACCATTCTCAGCATGACGGTTGTCATTTTCAGAATCCTCTGTGCCTTCTTCCCTTTGGGCATCTTCCTGTCTTTCCCCATGTGTCTTGTGATTTTTGAATACGGCAAGGATTCCAAGATCATAGCAAGCTTTCATTGATCCGGCAATAACGAATGCCACCCAGAACAGATGGGCACCAGATAAAGTGCCGGTGATGACGGGTCCCAAGCTCTGACTGGAAGTTTTGACAACGTTGATGATGCCCATGGTTGCGGTTCTCTCGGCCGGAAGCACCACAGCAGCAAGGAATGCCGAGCGAGGCGCCGAATCCATAGACTGCGTGCACGATCGCAGGATTAAAAATGTCATGGCACCATACACAGAGCTCGGTATTGGTATCAGAGCAAGCATGACTGCTGATGGTAGATGTGTGAACACCATCGTCTGTTTTCTTGTCAGACACAAGAATAGACTAGACCCCGTACAGAGATAACCTACCTGCACAAGTCCAATTCGCTTCGAGATAGATGACGCAACTAGATTGGATGCTGCAGATATAATACTAGTGACAAAGAACAACGTGCCTAATTTGCCCTCGCGCAAACCGAATTTGCGATTGAAGAAATACGTAACCCATGACCTTATCACCCCAGGAAATCAGCCTGAACCCGATTGTGATCTACTGGCGAGGTACTTACGAGGGGATCAATCCTGATGCCAGTGCATCAAGGGCAAAGAGCAGGCATAGGTTCGTTAAAATGATCCGCGACTCCTTGCTGATGGACGGTAATATCGACTTCCTCGCTGCATCAGGCTTTTGAGCATCATTTCCGTTCCCGAGTAAAGGTGACGTTTCTGAAGGGTTTGCAGAGTGTGACCCATCTTGACTCGTCGCCTGCTTGTCTTCTTTCACCACCTCGCATTTTACACTCATGAAGAACGTCAGGCAGAGTTTGACTAGCCCTAAAACAGCGTATGCGAAAAAGACAACACGGTACGACCGTACTTCATCCCACCCTTCTCTTGACTTGAGATGTTGAGTCACCCAGCCGCAAGTTATCATACCAAGCGCTCCACCACCGGTTCCGATGAGGTTATACCAGGCAAAGACATCGCTTCGGGAGGCGTAAGGTATGAGCTGTGCAAGTGTGGACTCCTCGATTGCACGGAACGGACCTATTTCATTTCCACTTGATCGATAGCTTGTCAGATCAAGTTCGCCAAGACTTCTCATAATAAGTGGGTTTTGCTCACGCTGGACTTATCACTCCGATGATTGCCCCCGCAAGCAGTCCCCAGAAATTACCAACCGTTGCAAAGACTACGCCACTAAATGTGACCATAAGGGCACCTAGTGCCAGTACCCGTCGTCTGCCCAGCCAGTCTGCAGTGAGCGTCAAAACGAAGCTTATGAAAATGTCTCCCACCAAGGTTAATGTCATAAAAAGACCGATTTTGGTATCGGATATGCCAAGTGCAGACAGATAGAGAGCGAGTATGAGGGTCGACGAGCCATAAGCAAAGAGGCGTATGAAGCGTTGAAGGATAAGCAGTTTCGCATCTTTGGAGGAATCGTACAGTGCTACAAGCCCAATTTCTTTTGCAGCGCGGCTGGGCAGGCCAGCAATACCGTCCGTTGTCATATTGCTATTCTTTACCAACGTTAGAGGGAAGATTATGAACAAACCATCAGTAGAAGGAAGATGGAACAACTATAATTAACAGTTTGTACTTTAGCTGTGCCGCAGTTGCGACAGGGGCATGTAGCAGAAAACGTCATATCTGCTTACATAATGCAGACACACCTCAACTTGTTCGTCTATCACCCTTTAAGCTTGCTGCACTACGTTGTCGTGCTACAGGGAGCCTGGTTGAGCAATCTCTATTCCAAGGTGGACGGATGACTTTACTTAGGTAGAGTGTCATAAGGCTGCGTTGTGACCGCTGTGTACGCTGTGAAGTAACTTTCCTATATTGACCTTTACTCACTCATGGACTCCATCGTCTAAGCTTTAGCATAGAGACATATCTATGTAGTAGCGTACAGTATTTGCTATGCTTTGTTGTTTGTCTGTATAGCGAGTACCTAGCCGCCTCCAGAGGATATCCCTCGTTAAATTGGAGATCTCCCGGACGAAATCCTTATCCTATGTCTAAGACTATTGCGCAAGGCCGACTTGAAGTCAGCACGCTTGCTAAGACAAATAAGATGCATACAGTGAGCTGTGACGAAGCGTGGTATCTAATTGACCCTGTCCTACAAGCTCCTGGCCAGCCTAATTTGCAGTAAATAAGCGGTAGTGTCTGAACCAGTCCTGAAGACCCCAGTTATTCAGGTTCCGGGCTCAAGTGTGATCCTTGTTTTCGGCCTTGGACGTTGAAATATGCTATACATACCTGAATAGGATTGTTCCAAAGAGTGTTCACATTTTGGCCGATTCGTAAACCAACATTGGAGAGGTTATGGATTTTCCCCATGAGATGCTTTGCGAGAGACTCGCGGATTTGGTACATCGTTGTGTGAATACAGCCGGAGATCGGACAGGTTTTTGGGATCCAACGCCTTCCTTTCCATCCGTCGAGGTACTTCTTGATTGTATCGTTGGAAAATCTGTGTACTTTCTTCAAATGCGCACGGTAAGTTTGCCGGCCTCGGAACAAGACTGTGGCATGTACATTCCTCAACGATGCACTTTGTCGGCTCGAAGCTGTTGTGATACAAGCAATGTTTGACAAAGTCGTTTTTCGTATAGTAGAGAAGCCGCGCTCGTATGCGCATTTTATCGGTGTGACTGCTCAATGAGAAGATATAAAGCATCGATTTGGGCCAAATTACATGTTATTTAGCATATACACAGCGCCTAGATAGTGCCATAGCCATAGGCTGCATGCACTTAATGAAAAAAAAAAATGAAAAAAGGTATAGTAGAGAAGGGTCGGACTGCAATGTTCCGTCGCTTCATCGCAAGTTCGAGGTGCTCAAGCTTGATGAATACGCTTGATATGCTTGTTGAGCCTGCGATTAGTAGAAAAAGAGGAAGTGCAGCCTTCTTCTGAGCACTTAAAGGGCTTGTCATGTGTCTTCGTCTCCTCTCTTTCTGGCGCAAAATCACAACGAAGAACATGACTTTGCTCTAGATAGTATTTGCTATGAATGATGTAGTCGCACCCTAAACGTGCGTTAGGACAAGCAAATGTGAACAGAGTTAACATCATCTGCGCTCGTGATGCGGTAGAGCTGATCAGTACTTTCAAGTTCTTGATAATATTGATCTTAGCCAATCGATTGACAAAAGCTGCAGGCGATTTCTTCAATGACACATAATCGGATTTGAATGTCAATGCGTCTGTAATGACATCTTCAATGCCAGCAGTCAAGGTCTTGTCGCTGATGTCATCGACAACTTGGCTCAGAGATTTCTCTTCTTCAAGAAGAGCTGAGTCAATGAGGAAGTTCTCTTCATAGTCTTCAGAAGTGTCAGCGTTCTCTGAGATAATGATGTGAGCTTTGAGCGTCACATGATGTTGTTGCACCTGTTTCCCTTGATTCCCTCGGTTCATGTTGCTTGATGTTCACGAGACCAAGGCTTCTAAATGAGCATCAATAGTGACTCAAAGTAACAACGTATGTAAAGAATAGATATCTCTGAACTCGTTCTGTAGCTCTGCTCTGAGTGCTTCTTGTCTTCATGCCTTCAGATTCAGCTTGCGAAATTCAGCCTGAACACGATATCGAACCTTGAAATCGTTCTTATTCAGTTCTTTTTCTCTGCACAGCTCAGTGATAGTAGTATTCGACAATCTTGACTTTTTATATGAGGTGACAGTGAATGCGAATTCTAAATTGAAAGAATCTTCAACAGTAGACCAGGTTTCTTCTGCTTGAAGATCAGAGTATTTAGCAGTGATGTCTTTATTATAAGTGATACGACTGTGCTCTAGTGTTGCAGCTACAGTCGAGATTGCTTGTTCTTTGATCTTATTTGACAGTTGCCAAGATACAAAGCCGCCTTCTGCTCATTCTTGCTCACGCTGATTCCTACCAGTTTTTCGTCATCAAACGACAAGTTCAACCCTTCCGTCTTCTCGTCTGCCTTTTTGCGGAGCATGATGGCGAAAGAGAGTCTTGAACGAGTCCCGAAGCTAGACACACACGCAGCCGATTGAGTCTCGGTCAAAAGCCGTTGCTCGACCAGAGCTCACTGGTATGAACTCGAGGTGTTTTCCGAATTGGTCCCAGCATTCAACGATGCTTGAACTTTCCATCAGGAAAAAGTGAGGTCTGTAACCGAGATTTCAGGGGCTAGACTGAGTGTTGAAGTGAGGTTTCTCATCTCTTGTTGAGGCGCGGAATGTCAGAGATGTACCGCGAGCGCGGTACCAAGTACGAAGAAAACAGAAGGTGTGATGAGTTGCAGAAGATGTGGTGAGTTGCAGAAGATGTCGAGGTAACGAGAACGAAGAAGTGTTATGCAGAATGTAAATGAACAAGTGAGATTAGACTCGCGTAATGGAACTGGGCAAGTGAGGTTAGGCTCGGCGGGATGCCACTGGATCACACCGAGGTGGGACCCGACAGATGTCAAGCCGTCGGTGAGGTCGAACCCAGAGGACGTCAGCAATGTGGGGGAATCCACAATGATCGGGTTCGGAGATGGAGATTCTGGAGCGGTGGCGGTGTGTGTGGATTGGACGGTGCGGTCGGGCCGTGTTGGGTGTCGGCATCACCAGTGAAGGCTTCGCAATTCATCGAGGGTTTGGACTCCCACGTGGTCGAGGGTTTGGGATGCAACAAGTGAAGGCTTCGCAATTAGTTTGTTGTTGGAAGCTGGATGCTGGGTCTCGGCTGGTTTAGACTTGATTGTTCCTGTCCGACGGCCGTATCTACCATCTTAACTATTGTCTTTTTCGTCTGTTCATGCGATGAAGTTTTCGCCTCTCTGGAAGAACCACGGTCTAGAAACTGCCTCTTCTCGCTTACCCATCGTCCGAACCATGCTTCGATATCCCGCTCCCTTATCTCCACCGTCAGATTGCTGTTCCAAATCATATCAGCCCCCTCAATACCACCAACAAGCCGATCCCAGTCCTGAATCATCTTTCCGATGCTCTCCCGCCTCGCCCGTTCCAATGCTTCGTACTCTCCAACCCAGCTCTTCGACACTACCGGCTTCGCCTTACGATTGAGATATCTTAAGGCACCAATATAACTTCTCCATGTCAACACCTCAGATACCAGCCCGTCCGTACCCTGTGTACTGACCACGGAACCCGAATGGAAGTGAGAGCGGGACACCCTGTTGCTTCTGAAGCAAGATCTTTATTGCCGCAAGCGAAGTGGAACCAGACAGTCGGGAAAGGGTGTATGAGATAGGCTCAGGCCATTCTGGAGCTGTGCGGGGGCGCTCAAGGAGATTTTTGATGCTGTGGGGTTAGGCAGTGGGGAGGTAGAGAGAGGCGTGGTGGGATGATTGACCAGAAGTGACGAAGATTCTGACACTGTAGGTCGGAGACATTGACAATGTATACAGAAAAGGACCTATGAGAAAACCTACGAAGAAGACGCCGATAGACTGCATTTGTTCTATCTTAAAATACTTATCTCACTGTTACCTGTTATTTCTCAACTTACACAAGACATTGGCTGCAGCTCGGGAAGCGCTCAATCATCGAGGCCAACTGCAGACATACGTCTCCATGCATCTACTCGTACAGCACTACCCTCTTTCGATCATGCAGTTGTGCCATTCCCACCATCAGCTTATGTATGATCCCACTATGCGAAATCCGGGTATATTAGCAGTATTCCCGTCGTTTTGAAGAACATCTATCCTTCCTCCTTCTCATTTGATTCTTACAGCGCACTTGGAATTTATATTGCTAGAAGACAAAACACTCCAGGCTTCCAGCTAGTAGATGGACAAAGCTACATGTTAGATCGCAGCTACAGTGCTGCCTGTCGTTAAATTATCAATTCTATCATTGGAAGGAGTCATTACAGTTCAACGTTCACCCCTCAATTCCAATCCCAAAGCATGATGCCCGCGTCGCAGATGTGGGCACAGGCACAGCCATTTGGCTACTTAACCTCGCTCGCGAACTACCGTCTGCACAATTAGACGGTCTTGATATCAACCTCGCACAAGCTCCGCCAAAGCAGGGGCTACCAAGGAACGTGAAATTGAGAACCTGGAACGCCTTGGATGACGTCCC
>JAABUU010000150.1_pt1 | contig 170018 bp, 184 predicted proteins | sample 5559301 | NCBI WGS metagenome assembly JAABUU01 (sample SAMN10711884, study PRJNA513360) | rock metagenome | isolation source: Antarctica rocks | place: Antarctica: Victoria Land, Richard Nunatak white
GGCAGTGGCTTAGCGTCAACTACCTCTATGCTCATCTCGAGGAGATGTGGCTTCTTTGCTCCCGTAATTGCAACTAGAAGAGTCGTCTCTTATCCACTACAATAGCCCTTCGTCCGCTATCCCCAGCCGCCTCTTCCTTTCCCTCCTCTCGCATTAACGCTCCTATCCTTATGTCACATCAACGTTTCCGTTTCTCCCTGGACATCACCCACCCTCCTGCCCTTCCATTCCACCACCACCCCACCTACCTATCCATCCATCCAACAATCCCTCTCAAACCTCAACGACATCTTCCCTTCCCCCCCCTTCCCCCCCCACCCCCCCCAAAGAACCGTCCAAAGCTGCATCTCATGTTCAACCCCATCATAAGCGTAGCTATCACTTTCAATTCAGAATACCTATCGTCAAAACCACCCGGAGAAGATGCCATTTTCCATGAGTACAAATGTGAAGATATACGACAAGGGGAAATGTGAGTGACATCAGTTTAAGGCCTTGTCGTTGATATTGAATAAAGACAACACGGTCTGATGGCCGGTAGCTCCTACCGAGCGATCTTGTAGTACGCCCAAGTACAACATTCGACAAGGCCAACAAGCACGAATTCTTCACTCCTCACCAAGAAGAAACAAGAGTACTGGCAATGATGATTTACCATAAAACCGACCCCTACTACGACTTGTCTTTGGACGATGAGAATACGACTTTCAGTACTATTGCTGTTTCTGATCCTGCCTTTGCCCCTTTATACTATCCCGCCTTTGCTTGGTTCCAGCCGTCAGCTCAAGCAGCCGCACTGCGTGCCGTCGTTGATGGCAATAAGACAATGGAGAGACAATACCGAACCTCACGAAGTTTCGAACTATTCACAAATCCACAGCACGTCAAAGGACATAAGTATCCACCTAGGCTCCACTTACATTCACGAGGAGATCCGAGGAGACTTTGTTTTCCGCCCAGGCTTTAGGAAAATCCTAGAGGAACCGCTCCACCTATATGCAGTTCGAACAGGCAGAACGATGATAAGATAGGTGACTTAGACCCGCACAGACCACAGGGTACATACTATGTCGACATAAACCAACGATGGCAACTGCACTATAGCTCCCGCACCTACTGAAGTTCGTACTACAAACCTTTGAACACGAAGTCTTGCTGGCCGAAATTCGCCTTGACGCAAACACCGCGTGCGATTGTCACCACCGGAAGCAATCTTCCTTTGATACCAGTAAACGCTATGCCTATTTCACCATATCTGAGCTTTTTAGATGTCTTTCGAGCGTGCAGCTTCGACCCACCTAGATGCTCTCCATTCTTTGTAAAGTAAGCAGTATTTGCGCTGAAGTCAACACCACACCCCACGACATCCCCTGCCCCGTATTGTGGGCCGTAAGCGATCCCTCGGCCTTCAGCATATTTCGATCCCTCACGGCTATGGTATCCGTGTGAGTTATGATCCATCCCCGGCATCATCATTCGACGAGCTGCTGTTCGACAGAAGCCGATCCCAACGACGCTACAAGACCATCATATCAGCATCGGGAACAGGACCGAGTTTGTGACGGAACCAACCATTCATAGTCGTGTTCGAACTCGAGGATTTCAACTTCGAAATAGTAAGTATACGCGCCTGCAGGCATAGGATGATTCCCGCGTGCTTGTAGCCTGATCTCCGAGACGGTCCTTGGGTCTGTTATTGGAAAGCGTTAGCACAACGACATAAGCTTAACCCAAAAGACAACATAACTTGCGCCGACCAAAAGACCATTTTGATGCATCCTTATCAGCAGGCTCCCCTTTGCTACGACCCACCTATCAGGCCTTATGCCATACTCTTGGTGCTGGTTGGCAACAATCGGAGTCGCAACGGACAGAACGTCACAAATGCTATTGTAACCATTGGCGTACGCAACGTGATAAGGTGCCCATCCGTGGGAGTCCTTAACATGAACATTCACCCCATAGTCTAGTAGTGCTTGTACAAGTTCTTCGTTGCCAAGCTCTATCACTGTAGTAAGTGTCTCACGGTTCTTCAGGTCCTGGTCATCCAATCTTGCTCCCTTCCTCAGTAACAGCTGGACAGCTGCTTTGTGACCTTTTTTTGTCGCAGCAACAATAGCGTTAGTGTACTTCCAGTCGACACTTCCAAGGTTAACGTCCGCCCCGGATGCCAATAACAGACTAATGATCTCGTTATGGCCTTTCCCAGCTGCTGCAATCAGAACAGTGCCATATTTCCAGGCATCGCACCGTTCATTAACATTGGCCCCAAAATTTAGCAGAAGCTGCACTTTGTCTTTGTAACCCTTGTGAGCCGCTGCACTTAGGGCACTGGGGTATTCTTTTGGATCCCTTAAGCCGACATCGAAGTTGACATGCGCTTCAGCTTCACATAACAATCGTAAATTAGTCAAGGAGCCGTGCTCAGCCGCTCCAATCAACGCACTGCCATGCCACATATCACGACAGTCGATATTCGCTCCGTAGTCAATCAAAAGGCGTACGAGATCTTCATTGCCCGTTGTACATGCCGCTGCAAGTGCAGTAGGGATTGGGACCTCCCCTGGTCCATGCTGAGGGTTCACATCCGCTCCTTTCTCCAACATTGCCCGCACAATACCTTCATAGCCTTTCCCAGATGCCAAAGAAAGCGGAGTCTCTGAAATTGTGTTCTTGGTGCATATGTCTATCCCACCCTCCAGCAACATCTGTGCAACCTCCTCATAGCCTCCCCATAAAGCTACATGGAGTGGCGTTTCTGAACGGCCATTATAGGTATCAGGATTCGCTCCCCTCTTCAATAATAGCTCGACTATTTTCTTGTGCCCATTTTCTGATGCTAGATGGAGCGACGTTTCCCTCATGATGTTTTTAGCATCGACATCTGCTCCTTTCTGGATCAACATCTGGACGATTTCTGTGTGACCCTTTTGTGATGAGCTTATGAGTGGAGTGTTTTTACTCTGATTTCTAGTCTCGATAATTGCGCCATAGTCAAGGAGCATCCGCACAAGTATCTTGCGATCGTATGTGCTTGCAATATGGAGTGCTGTATTTTTATCGTCGCCTTTGCTCTCGACACTTACTTTGTTCAGAAGAAGTAATCGTACCATGTCGTATTGCTCGTACCTAGTGGAGACTACGAGAGCGGTATGGCCAGTGTAGTTCGTTTTATCAAAGATATCGGGATCGAAATCGGCTTCAGTCTCCAGAATCTCGGAGAAGCCCCATACGCTTGCAGCGAAGATCGGGTTAATGGGGTTGCTATGCATGGAGTATACTCTCGGATTGAACGTTTCCCAACCTCTTTCATCGTAGCGTCCTTGGAACTCCTCAGCCCACCCTACCAAAAATGAAGATGGGTTTCGAAGATCACCTAGAAATATGCGAAACAAGTCATGGAGTCGCCCTTGGAGCCTTCTTTTGCCACTGGACGCTGAATGAAGCGCCCAACCGAAGTACGCATATTTGAACCTACTAAACGTATGCCGATCCGTCCTGGGAGATTCGGTCAAATATGATAAGCAACTGAATGCGGCTGTCTCGTGATTGAGAGAAGCTTCATACCCTTCTTTAGATTCCAGATATTCTCGGACCGAGAGATGGGCGAATCGGAAGACATTCACACTATCATCGTGAAGGATAAAATTAAAACAAACCCCAAGCAGTGTCTCCTTAGAGAGTTCGATGTCGTCATCGCTGCAGTAGGAGACTGCGACTAGGAACTCATCGGTCGTTAGAGGTACCTGACAACAGAGTAGCCATCTGAAAGCCCCCTCTGCGATTGCTTTTTCTTCGGCTTCGTAAGAAGTGAACTTGCTGACATATATCTCTTCGTAGAGCTCGTTGAGCCTTTTGGGAAGTCTGCCGAGTCTTTTCTCAATCAGACCTGGTATCTTTATAGTGCAGAGGTACTGCAGCTGAAGTTCAACCCAACGAAACCTAGAAGAAGCTCTGCATCAGTGAATGGTCCTGGCCAGTGATAGATCGATTGAGATCTATCATTTCATTACCAATAGAGGAGAGCCACTCGTCCAGATATAACTTGACTGGTGCTTCAGAAGAACAAGAATGTCATGAATAACGATTCCAACGGACCTGCAGCCGATGAGAAACTGGCAAGACGCAATTAGGGAAGATAATTTCAAAGTGACTGCAACATAAGGGAAAAGGGTCCGAACTGACATTCCTTGAGCCCCATCACATAACTCTTGTATCACGCGCTGCTTAAGAGTCGTGGATATTTTGCCCAAAGTAGACTTCTTGGTTCTCATCAAATGTTCTACCTCGCTGTGAACAAATTTGACAATATCCTCATGATTTTCATGTGCTTGGATCTTGAGGTTTGGGTAACCGGTCAGTTGACAGACGATATCGTGATCATTGCGACTAGATACAAATATCTTTACTAAATTCACGGAACGTTGAAGAATTTCTGTTAACGCTTCAAGTAAATCAGATCTTGTTTCTTCAACACATTCGTCAAGTGCATCGAGCACAATGGTGGTGAGCGGACGGTCTTTGGTAAGAGTGATTATGATGTCTGTACATTCTTCTAAAGTCAATGAGCCCGATGCCTGTCTTTGCTTGTATCTTTCTCGTACAGGATCAAGGATTGGTTCTCCAGGCTCGAGACAAGACATCTGCTTGACTATATTGAGTAGTATACTCTCTGGGTCTGAACGTTTCGGCTCGGCGGAACTCCGCGCGCAATAGAAATAGACCGGGTTAGGATTATGGCCCTTCTGATAGTCGTCCAGTAGCTGCTGAATCAACATTGATCTGTTCTTTGTTGAGCTGTAAATTAAGATAAATCAATGGTCATTTTGACTCACGTAAGTTTAGTTTTACCTGATCCAGGAATACCATGGAGCCACAGGATGGATGAAGAACTTGAGACCCGCCATTCTAGCAGTTGCTCGTCCCTAAGGAACCAAGCTCCTGTACCTTGTAGGATATTTTTATGGGCCTGATTGTGATACTTCCGGTAAGGTAAAGTGGACAGCCATTCGAGGATCTCAAGACGCTCTGTAGTATGGAGATGGTCCTGCAAGGTCTTGAGGTAGTCATCCATGCGATTGACCGGCTTTTGTAGATCATCAAGTACTTCCTTGAGCTGTTGACGACTAGCTCCTCCAGATGTTGACAGAACTTCTAAGCTCGCTTCAATGCTCTGATGTTGTTCGGCAGCTACTAAAGAAGAGTATTCATGAACGTGTACCTGCTGTTGGCTCATTTTCGCAAGTAGCTCTTGAAATTTATCATGAGAAACTCCCACGCTTTCAACTACACGCTCTGAGTAACACATTAGCCTTGTCGAATGGCAGATAGTCGTCAGATACGGGATAGTCGGTCATATAACATATCCCGTCAATGCTACACTTACTTGTACTACTTTTTGAGTAAAAGCGTTTCGCTTTGGCGAGGAATGACAGCATCGATACGTACAGGCGAATCAGACACTCTTCTAGATTTTTCGTCGTTTCTCGTTTCACACGTAGATATAGTCTTTCAAGTATCTCATAACGCACAAGGAGATTTGAAACCCTCTCCAGGCCTTCTAGCACAATCGCATAGCTTTGTGTCTCATGTACAGATAACTAAGAAAGTCTCAATAATATGGAACCGAGCAGCGACAAGCAAGACACACCTGGAGTAAGAACCGTACTGCTGCCCACGGCAATGCTGCATGACCTGGGTCATACTGCATAATTGTATCACCAATCTGGATGAACTTCTGAACCCATGTTGCAATTTTAGCAAAGACATCACGCAATACGATTGTTTCCTTGTCACGCCCCCTAGGTATCCGCCACTGCTTCTTTCTGCATTCCGCTTTCTTCTCTTCGACGACGACTAGAAGATCGTCTAGTTTCGTCAAGGATGTTGAATCAAGGCACGCTCTGTCTTTATCTTTCAATCTTAGAGCTGCGGTTTCCCAAAGATTACTGTGAGTTTTCTAGAATTTAGCTTGATCCAACAGCCATATCAGACTAATATGTGGAATGTGGGAAGAAGCAGAAATACGCTTTAAGATAGATGCGTGAAAGGGCATCGATAACACCACAAGGCTCCCAAAGCAGGGATTGAGGTATTCTCGTACCTTTCTTGGCTCGAGCGACTAGGTATGGGAGATGGCGCTCGAGGCACCGTCGATGACGGGGAAGACATAACAGAAAGGAGCTTTGAAGCATCTGAAGGTAAATGGGAGAGCTGGTAGATATCATTTCAGCGAGAAAAGACATGGTGTCAATCCTGAGCCGCCCCACTTGTGTGATACATGATGCATACATCCAATAATAAGCCTCCCCGACCCGCCATGTTCGTGCACCTGAGTTAATTCCTCCACGAGTTCCAGGTTTTGTCTCCTAAACCTCTGAAATATATGCCCTATCATTCTGAGCCAATCTAATAGTAGCTGAGAGCGACTATCAGGTCTGAATGCTACACTGTGCTGGATGTTTCTCGGGCAGCCAAGTATCAACAAATTATTCGCATGCTTCAGGCCCCGGGGATGGTGAAACAGCAGAAGAGCGATTTCGCAACAAAGCGTCGCTTCGAATTTGTATCCTGCATGCATGCTGATACAACGATCTGTTAGGGTATTACTCGCCCGCCCTTAAGAGTCTTGGAGCACCTATAGGCCAGCTATCTGGATTCAACCTTCCTTTTTAGCCTCCACGACTCGTCGATGGGTTTCTCGTTGTCCGGTGAGATGGCTTTTTACCCGGGAATCGACCTTCGAAGTCGTAGAGTTAGCTGTCTACTATCACTATATAACCGTGTACGACTTTACCAATCTATAAGTTGCTGGAGCTCGCAGAGTCGCGAATCTCTCGACAAGGGCCTTTTGATTGACCTTCTGCTGCGTATTCTAGCCTGCACTACCGGATTCTCACGTACGGCGAGAGATCTAGAGGACCCTGTTCTCTATGCTCCAAAGCTTGTGACTTGGAGCATTCGCCCTCTACAACCTTTACCCGACATTTCCCACCCGGTTGACTCTCGATATCTGTTTTTTGGTATAAGGACCCATTGATATTGATGAAGAAAACTTAATATGGACGTGGCGAGAGAAAGGCTGGATCTTCCCCGAGCAGAGGAAGGGATTTTGATGATATTAAGAATAATATGGACAGATTGAGTACTCGTAAATGCTCGCATGGATTCCTGGTGCTGGGGAGGCCCGACTGGACACCACCTTACGGCGCAAATCACCCAGGCATCTCGACAGGTAGCGACTTCAGCACCCCCGGTGTAGCTGAGAACAAAATACTTATTCTACCGATCACATCGTTCCCCAGATGACACCAAGTTCTGGATTGAATTTTCGTCCCTACCCTTTTATTGTACTTCCTGCTGAGCGCCTTCTTTACAACTTCGTGCGCTCCATCGTCTCCGGTGCGGACGAAGGTCCTACAGCTCTCTTCCTGTTTCCCGATCCAGATGGCTTCAATAGCGGTAGCGAAGGGAAGGACCATGCCACTACAAAAGCGCCAGTGTAATTACATCACCATTGGCGCCGTGGGTTTACACTGTTTCTCGCGCCGCATTTCGCACAACGATTCCGCTTTCTCGAATAAGAAACCCATGATCGACTCTCAGTACGTCAGCAGTCCATTAGACAACATATGATCTGCACCACTGACACTTTATCAGAACATTCCGTGGAAGCTCAGCCGCTCAAGGAAGACGTTCTGAACGCGTTGGTTAGGACCTGGCAATCGCCAAGGAACTTTAGCGGGCCCGGAAAATTTCCGATTAGCATTTGGCAGGAACATACGATGAGAGAGAAGGGGGCAAGTTGTGTTAGAGATGTTGATAGGGCGTTGAACAGCGACCCTAAGAATAGATAGTATGCCAAGAACTTCGGGGGAAATCTGCAGGCATTTATAGAATTGTGGAAAGAGACATAACGTATGCCTGGGACGATCAGATGGTTCTTGTATCTACCTTAATCTCATGCGTGGATTTGCAATTCAATGTCGCTAGTCCACCTCGGTTGCGTGATAGCTTGGTAAGACTTGCTCTTAGAGTACCATCTTAAATCTTAAGCCGAACATCAACCAAGAAGTGATAACATTACTATAAGTATTTTCACACTTGAAGTCTTAGGTTCCTTTTACTCGAGCTTTCTAATATGAGCAAGCCGCGATAAGCGCAGTGGGAAACAGCTTTATGTATGAACAACAGTTTATCTAAAGTAGTCTTCTCGTTCTGTGGAAAGAGTGTTATCTTTGACTCGGGCCCAACTCCAGAGAATGTGGCATAACGAAAAGTTAAGCAGGACCGATCTTGACCAGATGTGCCCCTCATTTTTTATTTGGTAAGCATCCTGGCTCTCTTGCCATTTAACGGTTAGGCATAATCATGCCCTATCAGAAACAAAAATTGGCAGTGTTGTATGGCCAAATGGTGAGAGGGATGGTTCGGAACGTGGCCTAGAGAGACGCAGCTTCATGCCTTGCCGAGCCGTTAATCAGCTATCGAGAATTAGCCAGTAGTTCTTATACATGCTGTGAGCTATACAGCTCTACCTAATAGTACTCGTTAATATGGAAAACTTTACTGAAATACAAGTAAAACCAACCAAATATGTCCGCTCTCATCAAGATCTCCATAACACAAACCACAATAATATCCCATTACCTATCCTCCACACTCTTGCAGTAATGTCGAAAGGCCCACACTCCTTCCAAGCCTCGTCTACCCAGCCCTAAACCTCGCACCTCTCCCACTTATTGTCCCCACTGCCTCACTCCTCTCGCCAGGTCTTTCCTATGACCTCTACTCTTTTCGTCCTGTCTTCACAATGCCCCTAACCTTCACACCCCCGTCTCTTCCCTCAACCCATACCTCCCACAACCCATCCTCCCCCTTCCTTCTTCCACAAACCATCATTTCCTCCTCTGCATACACCGGCGCTATGTTCCTATACTCAAGCCCCTTAATAATCTCTTCTCCGTTTTTCTGCTTCAGCTCGCTCCTCAAACAATCTAGCATCAGCACCACGCTCATAGGTCCATGGACTAGGAGATTGCGATGGCCTTCGATGGAGCGGCAGTACTCTTTGTCAAGGTGGATACGGTGAGCGTTGAATGTTAAGGCAGAGAATCGGAAGAGAAGAGAGGCTGACGGAACGAGGGTATGAGTGTAGTCCGGCGGATGATTTGGTTTGAGGATTTTCGTACGGTTTGACGTGGATTGAGGGCTGCTGGGGAGGAGGTGGTCACGCATGAAGACTAGACTGCGGGTCTCGTCGATGATCGAGGTGTAGGGGTTGGAGCTGTAAGAGATTTGACGGCTAATCTGCACAAAGATCTTTTCTTCCCCGGGCCTGCCTTTGACAGTAACATCGCTGATGTGTTCGTCGCATGTGATACGCTGTTCGGAGATGTGTAAAGGGTTGTTGAACGCCATGGACCCACCGGCCCACATACGGCGGGTGAAAGGGCCACCGGGGGAGTGGAGGGGATCGGTGCCGTCCGGTAGAAGGGAGGATATTGGGGTTGGGGGGGGGAAGTAGACGAGGTGGTGGGAGGGTGGAATAGTTGGCTTTTGGAGGTAGGAAGAGGTGGTGGATTTGGAGGAAATGGGGGTTTGCGGTATAAAATCGGAGAGACTGAGAGAGAGGAGGTGGAAGGGGGTGGGGTAGGCGTAATCGTGGAGAGTAGGGAGGTGGCGGGAGGTCATTTGGGAGGCCAAGTGGGAGACATCAATCAAGGAGCGGTCTTGAATACTCTCGGTACTGGATTGACTTGATATCTCCCGCATCCTCGAACCATCACCATTTGCGAAGCTTTCACTGACCCGGCGGGACATGTGCCGGCTTCCACCCAAGCCAGACTTAAGCAGCCATAGCCGGGAGGAGCCTCTAGGCAGTTGGGGCCTCGCTGCCATGGCTCAAGAAAAAGTGCTCCTCATCCCATGAATTGCTAGAGGACCAAAATGCGGATGCAGCTTTCCCCGGATTTCGGCCCGCGGAGCACTAATGTAGCCGCCAAAGGCGCGGCTTGCGTATAATATGCTCTGTTTGCTTTAACGAACTCCAAAAGACCAACGTTGCAAATTAGACAAACGTTAGAAAGCAAACATGGCGGATCAGCTACTGATGCAGGCCCAGCAACTGTTCGAGGGACAGATAGTATGTCTATATGTCTACATACTCAATCCTCACCCAAGCGACTCATTTTGTTCACAGGATTTTGAAGGCCAGAAGCTCGCAGAGCTCTTTACCACCATCATCTTAGTTTCTTTTGCCGTAGGCATCTCCAGCACTCCTTATGTTCGCCTTAATAACGAGCGTTCGCAGATCTTGGCTTTGGTACTTGGATTCGCGCAACAAAACATTTACATTACGCTTTGGGTTGGTCTGGGGGGTACGCTGTTGGCATTTTTCGTGGTCATTCCGCCATTTCCTATCTACAACGAGAACCCGGAAAGTTGGTTGCCAGCCGGGAGTGGAATAGCAGGGTCGGGAATCGAGGTTGATGGGAAGAAGATAAATTAGAATTAAGGGGAATTTAGCTTGACGTCTACTAAAAGCTGACCTGGGCTATACGTAAGGGCATTGCATTGCTGACCATTCGATATCATTACGAATAAGGTCCTGGAGATATAACATTAGTAAGTCCTTACCTCACTTCGTGAACTGTCTGCTGTTCATGCGTCTCGTGGGGCCCAACATGAGACCGACTCGGCAGTCATTGAATAATTGCCTCCTAAAGCTTTCCGTAATGTGTCAAGGCCAGCTCCCCAGTTTTTCGTAAATCCACCGCGCTCCGTGTCATTAGTCCATATAATGTTGCCGTACATGAACCGTATCTGCGGTCGAACCACAAGCATCTTGTAAACCCAGCTCTCAAGCGATCATCGACCGTATTTCTGGAACTCCCAGTCTCGATTATCGAGCGGACAGACTTGGCGTGTTTTCAGCCAGCGGGAGATACAGTGGAAATGGAAGGCATGCTATATAATGGGCCGCCGTCAGCTTCAAGAACCCTCGTTGATAAAACGGGAGCTCACATTGCAAATACCCCAGGCAACTGTACACTCTTCACTTGTGGCCGATGCCTGATTTGCTTGACACTCGATACCTGTATGGATTAGTCAATGCTCCTACGCACTGTAGCACGAGACCTACAAAGGTCCATAATGTGGTTTCTGCAGATCGCACAATTGTCCACAACAATATCCCAGGCCCATAGTGCTACGGCGTTCCACTACGGCAGATCAGCAATGCTTTCAGTAATAGGTGGATAGCTGGCAATAGTAGACCTTCTTCACCTCGAACCTCTTTTTGCCGTCCAAGCTAGACTCCACGGCTCCCCCAGATTTGGTGGATTTGGCGAGCGGCTTAGCTTTCGAGGGTGCTGAAGACTCAGCATCCGGCATGTCGACTTCGGCCATGGCAAGCGACTTTGGAAAAAGTTGTGATTTAAATTACAGGGCCAGGTCGAGCTTTGCCCGCTTGTATTAATAATCGAAAGTTGACAGCTTGTGGAGTGTCTGCACTTAGGAAACCAGCTGGAACTGTCCGGAAAGCAACAGTCTGAAGCGGTGACTGTATCGAGTAACTCTTTAAGCAAGCACAACTCGAGAGTTATATCACGTGGCCTGAATGTTATTAACTGGGTACCGTTGTAAGGTAGGCAGTATCCAATCTATGAATCACTCTTAGATGTGAAGCAAAGCATAACTTCACATGACAATCCCTCACAAATGGAATGTCTCAGGCAGCCGAGATAGGTCTAGCGTGTGTGATCAACTAAGCCTCTTGTGCCCCACGCATTGACGATGCGCAACCACTTCACAACAACACAACAATTTTTCCTTTGGATCACCATGAGCTGCATAAAAGGACAACTCATCCTCGACTCAAATGTTTCTCCACATATACCGAGATTGACCGCAAGACAAACACCTCCATACTTCCTAGAGCCTCGCAAGTGAGCCCGCCTTGAACAAAGCAAACATCCTCTCACACTCAATCTCGAGTACATCTGCTTCCTTCCAGTATTTCGCCATCAACGTACCACATTAGCGTCATTCCCCTGTGAACAGGCTTGTTTCTTTGCGATCTGGTCGACGGTCTGCTCTGGCGAACAGCCACACCTATCTTACCTTCAAACCTCCTCCTCATTGATACGGCTGTTTATTTTTCAAGCCACTATCAATAATCATGCCTCTAGTGGGGGTTGAGCCGGAGAAGTCCCGCCGGCAGAATCTACACTCTCGTCGTCAGAAGGTGGCTGCCAAAGCCTCATCATCAGACAAACAAGAGCCTGCAACCCTCCCAATACCACCCAATCCCACGACTACACCTACAAAACCCAAATCTATACTACGTCGAGGCTCTTCAAATGTTGCCCAACAGAATCAAGTCGTAGCGGATTCGAATAGCACACCTGCTACCCCTCCGCGCCCCACATCCATGTACGACACAATTAGCGAATCTCAGGAAGGAGAGGTCTCTGCCACAGAGCCTAAAGGCCAGAGGAGGAGAAAGTCAGAAAAACCCCAAGGGCATAAACACAGCGGGTCTACATCTGCAATGCCAAGTCTCGGTACACCACAACCGAAAGAACGACAACAGTCAATGACCCCTGGACGAACCAATGCTACGCCATTGCAAGCGTACGCTGGCCCTACATTCCATGCCTCACCAGCAGCATCCGCATTGCCTCTGCCGAAGTTTTTCTCAAAGTCTGTTCCAGCAGCCGAGAAAGGCACCAGCTTATCGACTATGATGGAGAAGGAAGTAAAAGAGGTATATCCAGAACCACCGTCTGATGAAAATGAGGAATCTCCAACTTTCGGGAAGGCGCAGTGTATTGGTGAGACCCGAGTAAGGGAAGAGTCTCCTCTGGATATATTCTTCAAGGCCGACAGGAGGGAGAAGGCAAGGCAACACAATGAAAGTACAATTAAAACTCCAATTGGCGCTTTCCAACCTCCTTCAACGTGTACTCCACCTTTTGGCTCCGTGCTGTCGTTAAATAAGGATGTACGACATCATTCGCGCCATGCAACAGGCAGCTCCATGGGAGAAGTGTTTCCTTTGGATATCGATGACAGAGCTCTAAATAGTACAGAAACGCATGACCCTTCCAACGAGCTATCCAGCTTCTCTACTAGTTCGGTTCGGCCCAATTCTGCGCCGCCAGATGCCGCAGGCCAAGCTGACGCTGAGGAAGAACAGCGCAAGGCTAAGACCTTGCTACTGAAGAAATTACTCATGTCACCCCAGCTTCAGCGCCCGACAGAGGCTTCCTCCCAATCTGAACTCAAACCGAATCATAGGGACTCTTCCATGCGGGAACAGTCTCTATGCGTTCAGCGTTCTCCAGGTCAAGATATAAAGGGGTCAATGGCGTCAGCTACAAATACGCCTGGCGCACGTCCGGTTGTGGCTGTTCAGGATCTCAAACACGCAGCCAGCTTGCCTCGACTCCAGGGTTCCTTGAACACGAAAGAGAAGAACACCGGCTCGCCTCGCTCACGCCCCCAATCTTCCAATCTCCGGAAGGAAATCCCTCTTCCTGCCTCGCCTATTCGGACCGATCTGCCGGAGCTCCCCGCTACTCCAACTCCGTCGCGAGTATCTAATCAATATGTTTCCCCAAAGCCACAAGCTTACAAGAAAAATAACGCCAATGGAAATCCTTCAGCTTTCATTCCTGATTTTACATCAAATAAAATATTTCAGGGTATGGACAATACCCCTACCCAAGGTTCTAATTCAACGAAATCAATGGAGGACGACTTACGAAGGATCTTGAAGCTTAATGTTCTAGGCGGAACTGGTGCTAATGGAATCCAATTTTGAATGGTTGGGAATTTGATGTCTTCATGGAGGAATTGCCAATCGGAGTCGGCATTTTACTTCTTGGGAAATGCTAGGCGTTCTACTCGTTATGGACGGCGTTCTGTCATAAGCAAGTTCTCGAGGGACTTTCGGATGACCATTGTCCATTTGGATTCATCGATGCACGGTACATTTTAACTTTTTACGCTTTTCCCACTTCTTGAAATATGGTGTTAGTACCACCATGGAATTGTTACATTAGATCTGGTTTTTCTGTTTGGCACTAAATGCCGCATATTTGCACTTTTCCTTCGTTCGCGAAGAATATTAAAGTGGGACAGCCTCCGGAATCGGTTGCATTAGGGCTAGGGATGATCTCGGACTGTCCATACATTCTACGTCTCGCCTGTTGGTCATTGGGAATTGGGACACCTGGCCTAAGGGCCCTTTGAAACACGCGAGACCACCGCACTTGTGCAAGTTTTCATTGTTTGTTCCTTTTCCTGGATGGCAGTTGGTGAGGTGGAGACCTGAGGTTGCAATGCTCTGGGGATATGGCATACTTACTGCACGTCTGCATCATTTCCTTTGTTGCTAAGGTGATTATTAGGAGGGAAGGGAAGACAGTGTGATATTGGGGATGGGGACAGTATTCTCGAAGATAGTAATAGATAAGCTTGAATGTCTAGAACGAGTATGAACGCCGTCCTTAAGACATAACGAAGCTAACAGTCTACTTGGAATCATCACGTACCTTAGATCATGATGCCTTATAATTTGACTACAAAGAAGTTGTGCTTTATTCTGGATATCAAAAAGCGATGACAGAAGGGCAGCTTCAGGAATGAATCTGTAGAGACTCAGTCCGCACAGCGCTAAGAGCAGTCTACCCTCAAATTGGGAAAGTGGCTCTGGCTTCAGATTAAATCCGGCCGTGATTCGACTTTTCAAATTCTCACTGTTTTGCTAATTGAGTTGCCAGAATATAAATATGTGTTACACCTATCTCTGGGGAATTGCTATGAAATGTTGGAGCTACAGTAGTCAGCCAGGTCGACACTCGTCTTTAGCAACAATGACCAGCTGCGAAGAACTGGGAGAAAGGCGACGTTAATACTCGGTACAAATCTAACTTTGTTGAATTTCGAGAAACTCTTGGACTAGTCATCCAAGGGAGATAAGAAAGGGCATATCATGATAGTTTGAAACTGCAGTCTTGATGTACCTGTACCACGATACCCAGGGCCCTGAAGCCAAGCATGCGGGAGGCGCTACATTCCACAATCGAGTGCTTATCTTTCCCCATGAGGTATGATACCTCATGGGAGTTTGATTGTGCTTGGAATTTTGACAGTGCAGCAAGCGTTACCTTACGGTTACGGAGTATCTATGTATCAAGCTGTGAAGCGGTTCCAGTGACGTTCCAACGACTACGTTAAATTTAGGGAGGACTTCGGCTGCACAGAGGGGATGACTGCGTATATGTAACTTTCTGTTCCCGTCAGCCCCTTCCATTGACTACTCCTCATGCATACAAACTCCTCGTCGTGTCACTACAAAAGAATGGCTACTTTTCACTTTTCTTTGAGCAAGCGAAATGAAGACGTTTTATGTGCCATCGTATCTGCCATCAACGACAGAGTAGATGTGTCCGATATCCCGCATTGGAAGAAATTTCTGATGCTCTATTGAAAATGGTGAGTATCGCCTTTCAAATCCTCAAGCAGTAACAGCTGAACCTTAAAATGGTCCAGACATCGGCCACGACGTCCTCTCCATATCAAACCCTGGCTCCGGCGTCTTTCCTGGGAATGAAGCCTATTCTATTGGTCTAGCGAGGTTGCTGAAAGAATGGCTCGCCGCTCTTGTGCGAACGCTTCCCTCGATATTTTCCTTCTACTTAGTCACTCCGCTCCCCTACACGCAAGCAGCCATACGAGAAGCCTCGCAAGCTCTTACCCACCTCAACGCTATCGGCACTGGCCTCCTCTCTAGCCACTAAGGCTATTACCTCGGCAACCTAGCATTCACGCCCTTCTTCTCCTTCCTCAACTCCCGTAGCAGCCAAAAAAACGAAATCGTCTTCATCCATCCCTCATATCCAGTCTTGCACCTCAACAACGGCTCCTTGATCCCCGCCGACCCAACTGTTTACCCTTCCGGTTTGGTGGAGTTCTACTTTGAGACCGCGCGCACGGTCATGGATCTCACTCTCTCGCTGACGTTGCACAATTTCACGGGGATACGGTATCTGCTCCCGCATGAAGGGGGCGCTTTTCCGAGCATTGAGGATCGGATGCTGAGGTCGCCACCGGCGCTTGTGGGGCCGGCCATGCAGATAATCAACACGCGGTACGTAGAATACTTTTGCCAACTGTATTAGCCCTTTTTAGTGGATAAAAGGGCTTCTAGTGCTGATATCAGTGTCCAAAGATTCTGGTACGACAGCGCTGGTCCAGTCTTCTACAACCAGGTGAAGGGACTTCTGGGCTACGGGGTTCCAACCAGCCAATTGGTCTTTGGAAGTGTAAGTCTTCTGGATATAGTAGCACTTGTGCCTTCCCCACAGCTAAAACCTGCAACAACGGGATCATCCCTACGCACCAAAAACCACCTATACAGGATCGGTCAACGCAATCGTCAATGCTGGATTCCTGACCGCAAAGGAGAAGCAGGACTTTGTTCCAGCACAACGCAGAGACTCTGTTCGATGCGAGGATCTGCTGTGGACATCTGAGTATCTGCAATTGTTGATTATATATCTGCTCTGACTTTTCATTCTGCACCGATCAAGGGCCCTGAAGAACCTTTGCTTGCATGATGCGCGTTACAAAAAAAGCAGGTTTGCTCGAACATTCACACTAAACGAATGCAAAATAAGACCAGAATAATCCCACGCTGGGGCACTAGTAATGACTTTTTACCTCAATAACATGCCAAAAACGACTCTTAAGCCATTTCAATCCGAGGTCAAGTCAGACCGCAAGCCTATAGCTACATTCTAGCCTGATGCCCAATCATCATACTGCATACGTCCCGCCACGACCACCAGCAGTTCCAACCACAGCCTGATTGAACCATCAGCCCCCAAACCCTCTCCGAGGAGAGCACTCTCTTGTTCTTTCTTTTTTAAAGATAAGTAGTCTGCAGTAGAAAAATGTCGCCATCGCAAGCACTCCCTGTAAGGCCCTGTCCTGTCCTGTATTTCCACCGTAGGCTTCAGAAAGCAGGATTGCTGCTCTTTTGGGCAGGGGGGGAGTGACAATTTTCGAAGCCAGATGGTGCTGGTACCGATCGCGAGGGTTGTTGTTGAATAGTGGTTTGATTGCTTGGAAGGCATCGGACTGGTTTGGCATTGAGAGGTTGGGATCTTTGTTCTGCTGTTTGTTGCGGGAGCTTAGAAGTTACGATGAAGCGGTTTTGGGTGCTCGATATGGAGATACTCTTTGTTGGCTTTGCTGATTCCTTCTGCGACGCTTTTAGGATAATTTACAGCTTTTGCGAGTTGATTTGGAGAATGGCAAGATGAAGGGGGGATTTTGGTGCTGATAGTGATGGTTATAGATTAATAGATTATATTAAGATGAGTAAGAGTATAACGAGTAGAGAGATGACCCCTTAGATGTCCCCTCATGCATCAAGTCAGTAAACGGCTCAAACGTGTGTTTTGAAGCCTACTCACTATCTCACGTATGTTCTTCTCGTTAGACATGATGAACCTCATAAAAATAATTTTATGATTCCGTTAGTCGCCACCTTGGCGACTAATGTAACAAGAGACGAATCATCTTCCTGAGGCATGGAATGATGAATTACTATTTGGTCCGGGAATTTGTTTAGTGAGGTTAACCTGATTGAGATATATGCTAAAGCTGAGGCATAGTCCGCACCGCCCGCGTAGTCGAAAAAGTACTTCTGGAGTGGATTGATCGCAATCTTCTCCCTGAATCATGCTGAATGCTTCAAGTCGATGCAGGACCAGGATAATCCCAGCTTTCGCCAACCACGGAGAATTATAGACATCTTCAAACTGCGTCAGAGTCTTGCGTAGATGAGTGCTGCGTTTGTCATTGAAAATATGCTTGTCTTACCGTCTTATCGTAGCCGGATAAATCCGCTACGAATATGACTACCGTAGCTTCGTAGAATAGTCGAGGTAATTTCTGGCGGGCCAGAATAATATGGTCGGGCTTTCTAATTCGTAAGGTGTGCTGCTTAAAAACGACGGTGGTCTCTTCAAGTCCACATTGCTTGCCCTTGGACTTTACAATATCCTTGTCACTGGGCAAATAATCTGGTCTGGCGATCCGATCTATTGAATAAATATAACTAAATAACCTCAGTGATTAGTTGTTTACCGTACTCAAGCTCTACTGAAAGTGGTAAAAGATGATTGACTTACTAGTCACTCGCTCGCCAATAGATCATCCCCTTACACCGATTATAGAGTTGCTTCACAGCTTCATTCTCCCACAAGGCAGCGATAGCAATAGCAACGTCTACCGGAAAGGAGTCGGATTCAGATGTTGTGAGCTGCATCAGAAGAGTCTGAATGTAGTTCTGATTTTTAGGGTCTTTCATTTCTTGCAGTATGGTACGCATCGCATCGTAAACGATAGATATTATAAGAGCTTCGTATGATAATCGCAGATCGTTACCAATATTTCGAGTATTCCAAAGCTCGAATTTTTCGGGTCCCATCGATTGCTCACCGTCAAGCGGTTCAATTAGTAACAGCTTTTGGATTTGTGGTTCTAAAAGCCTATCCCTCTTGAGTTGATTCTCAACAGACGATGATCCATCAGGGTTACTCTCTCGGCGAAGTCCTCGTCTTATCCACGACCTTATCTGCCCCTGATAAACTTCCGACCCCAAAATTTCGTGATCGAAATCAACTCTCCTGCTGAGTAGCGATGAGCGCTCGGTTGAAGCAGTCAATGAACTCTCAAAGGATGATGAATCCCTTAGGCAGAACAGCGAGGATGAATCATCCTTAACTCGATCAAAGACACTTCGACTCGTCCTGGTTCCAAGAACGGCTCTCTGTTCTGAGATCGGACGACTGTATGTGTAAGCACGTTTCTATCCTTCAATACTGCTTTAACTTTACTCTCAAGAGTCAACGTATTATTATTATCCCATTCAAGACGAGATAAGTGACCGTCTATAAAGAGTATCAGGATTTTGCAGCTCTTCAGCGAAGTGTCAAGATCAATAATTAGTTGATGGTGTTGAGGCCTTGTCTCAAGACTCATGGATATCCATTCGGAAATCTGATTTAGCGCAGCATTAAGCTGTGCAACGAGAAGGCTCACTGTCGAATCGATTCCACTCCACTGTTGCTGCAACCGACGCAAAGAGTTGATGCTTTTTGTAGCAACATCAATGATGCCCACAATCGCGGCAGCAGCTCCCAAGATTGATTAAGGTTCCATATAGCAAACCTTGTCATTGTAATGGTGAATCAGCGAGACATCTTTGTAAAAGCGAGGCTCCAAGCTCCCCTGGTGAGGCTGAGCAACATCATCCCATAGTTTAATCTACACTCCCACACTGGAAGGCGATAATCTTCGGTACACTTGGGTCTTTCTGCGCTTGTTTGACTATCTCTAAGTAGAGGAAAGACGTGCCGTTCCTAATGTCTAGTCTGACCTTTATGTACTCTGCCATCGCGCTGTGATATACTTGTTAAATTTTTGTATGATATTCTCCGTCAGGTACCTAAAGATTACCTGCATGGTACTCTACTAGCCGATAAATCACGTGCTTGAGCTTATCCTATCCCCATTGGGGTCACGCGCTAGCTAATCGCGTCTCCCACGGCTTTCAACGGAACCCTTGCCCTTTACCAACAAGCCCACAATGTCATCCAAAGCGGAATCATCGTCAGCTGCCGCTGGTAACAGTATCAAGGCAAACACGAATGGCACCGCTGCATCCTACGATTTGCCGTGGTATATCCAATTATCAACTTCCGTTACCTACAATTCTAACAAGCACCCAGGGTAGAGAAGTACAGACCGGTATATCTAGACGATATAGTCGGCAACTCCGAGACAATTGAGCGCCTCAAAATTATCGCCAAAGATGGAAACATGCCGCATGTTATTATCTCTGGGATGCCAGGAATCGGCAAAACGACATCGATATTGTGTCTTGCAAGGCAGCTCCTAGGCGACGCATACAAGGAGGCTGTCCTCGAGCTCAACGCTAGCGACGAGCGAGGTACTCCAAAGCCCCTTACCCCCACCGCTATCCCCCGTACTAACGATTCTCTCACACAGGCATCGACGTCGTCCGCAACCGCATCAAAGGCTTCGCCCAGAAAAAAGTCACCCTCCCCCCCGGCCGCCAAAAACTCGTCATCCTCGACGAAGCCGACAGCATGACCTCGGGCGCCCAGCAAGCCCTCCGCCGCACCATGGAAATCTACTCCACCACCACCCGCTTCGCCTTCGCCTGCAACATGTCCAACAAAATCATCGAACCCCTGCAGTCCCGCTGCGCCATCCTGCGCTACGCCCGCCTCTCGGACGCCGAGATCGTGAGGCGCCTGCTGCAGGTTGCCGAGGCGGAAAAGGTCGAGTATACAGACGATGGCTTCGCGGCGCTCGTGTTCAGCGCCGAGGGCGACATGCGTCAGGCGATCAACAACCTGCAAAGCACGGCCGCGGGCTTCGGGCTCGTGAGCGGCGAAAACGTCTTCCGCGTCGTCGACAGTCCGCACCCGGTCAAAGTGCAAGCGGTCATCAAAGCGTGCCACGGCTCGCGCGTCGAAGAGGCCGTCGCGGGCGTGAGCGAGCTGTGGGATTTGGGGTATAGCTGTCATGACATTATCAGCACGATGTTCCGGGTTACGAAGAGCGTGGAGGGGCTGAGTGAGGGGATGAGGTTGGAGTTTATTCGGGAGATTGGGTTTTGCCATATGCGGGTGCTGGAGGGGGTGCAGACGCTGGTGCAGTTGTGGGGGTGTGTGGCGAAGTTGTGTCGGTTGGGGATGAGGGAGGGTTTGTTTGAGGGGAGTTGATTGGAGGAGGGTGGGCAGGACGAAGGAGGGTGGGGAGGGTGAATGAGGGAAGAGCTGGTGGTAACAATCTGACTCTCTACGAGGAGAGCTCAGGGGAAGTGATTGGCATTGGGATAGGAAATGTCTGGGCTGGCGGGGTATGCTTGTATCAGGCGGCGCAAAGGGCGTACGAGGCGCTCACATCCGAGACGGCGGCGTTGGTGATGCGCTCAGAACATGTGGCGGAGGGCTCTTGATCTTGAGCATACGCAAGCATCTGCTCGAGCACAACACGCAGGCTTCGAGGATTCTCCACGAGATTGATCGGTGTATTAGCGGTACGAGACATCAAGAATCGACGAGAAATGTCTTGTCCCTCAAATTTTCATCAACCCGTGTCTCGACACCGTCATCGGCCACAACTCCCTCGCAAAACCCACCGCCCCACCGACTAAAATCACATAATACGCCACCGTCCACCCTACGCCCAACCTCCCCCCCGCAACCTCCACCCCCCCACCGGCCCCATCCTCCTTCCCCCTCCCCACGGGCGGTCCCACCACCTCCCCCACCTCCACACGGCCCCAAACCCTAGGCAACCCGCACCAATTACAAAGCGCATGCACCAGCACCACGGCCCACAGACTGCCCATTCGCAAAAACAAAAAACTCGCATACCAGCCAAACAGGGTCGTATAGACGAACTGCAGCGCAGAGCGCAGGAAGCAGGGGAGCAGGGGCGTGTAGGGGTGCGTGAGGGTGTATTCGTAGAAGTGGTGGATGTGGGCGATTGCGAAGTAGAGGGGGGGGAGGAGGATGAGGGGGGTGGGGGTGAGGGGGGTTAGGGTGTGTAGGGGGAGGAGGAGGGAGCGGAAGAGGAGTTCTTCTGTTAGAGGGCCCTGCGGAGTGGTTAATTGGGGGAGGGGTGGGCCTTGTGAGAGGGACGTACAGCGATGTAATTCCGCCAGCCGATCCAGCTACTCAGCGTCTCATGCAAGCTGCGTCCCCGGATCCACTCCCGCCACCCTGATTCACAAACCCCCTTTTCGAACAGAGGGCCCGCAAAGAGGATAGCCGTAAGAAACAAGCTCTTCACGATTGCCAAAGGGCGGACGGGCCACCAGCCCAGGAGGCGGAGGATCTCGGAGGGAGAGGCGTGGGCGTGGGTGGAGAGGATGTAGATTGTGGCGATGGAGCAGAGCGTGACGGAGGCGGTGACGAAGCGGATGCGAGCGCGGATGACGGAGGGGGCGTCGCGGGAGAGGGTCGGCGAGGGGCGGGTGGTGGGGGAGAGGTAGAAGGGGAGGACGTAGAGGAGGGTGTAGGTTATCTGGGGCCGGTGGTGAGTGGCGGGATAGGACAGTCGAAGGAAAGCTTTTTAAGATATGATCACACGTTGTAGAGGTTCAAAAGGGGCAACAGCTACAAGCATGATGTGCAGATAATGTTCCGAGGGATGATGGAAACAAACAAAGAAGAGGCTACGTACTGAAATAAGTGCAGCAGCAGTGGTGGAAAGCACAGGCTGTGGTTCTTTTCCTGCTTCGTCTTCTATCAGCATATCAATCCTTGACGAAGCACTGACGGCGTTTACGACAGACTTACCGTCCATGATGTAGTTAGAGAGACGCTGATACAAGCCGGTAGGAGCCATGGCGGTTGTTTCTGTCAGGGTGCAGATGTCACCATCTTTTTCACCCTGCGTTAGTTACTTGTCGTGAAGATGTTTCAGAGACACTTAGTTGTACGGAGTCAAATACTCCGTAGGCTTCACGATGTTTCGTCTGATGACGACTGATTGGGCCTGGGAGTGCCAAGCATGCCGGGAGGAGCCGTTGAACTCGCTTCCAATCAACGGAAAGTCTAACCCGAACAAGGTTAATAAATAGTCGACGGAATCCAGGGGAAATTCAACATTTTGGAAATTAATTAATTATAGAAACAAACGCGGTTCGCGTCGCAGAATTGTACTTTTGATCTCCAATCGATAAAGATTGTGGAAAATGATTGAGAAAAGTATCGTAACTTGTACGAGTAGTCCCCCACCATCAAAATCATGCCTATTTCTCGACTTCGTCCTCTTGCTCTGCTCTTCCAAATAGAAAAAAACAAAACTTCTACTTGATCAAAGCAATAATTCTTCGAAAACCGTAAGCAAAAGCCATCTCAAGACAGGTGCCATTGGTCGACCTTTGCATATTGGTACCTGGCTAATCGCGGGAGGCTGAGGGCTGAAATCAATCCCGCCATCCACCCCCTAAAGGAAAACATCCCACTTCCCTATCGATTAATTCTCCTGGATTTCCTTTCTTACCTTTCCCTCTACATACTACAGCACTCCTTCATTGCATTTTGATGATTAACCTTCTATACACTCATTAATAGATGTTTACGATTTCCGTTCACCAGTCACTCCTTCGGTCACCCATTAATTAATACCTTTTCACGTCGTGTCATTTCCAGCGCCCTCCCAGTCGTCCTCCCAGTCGCCCGCCAGGCATTTTCTCAATATCTACCAAAAAGGAAAAAAAAAGCACAGAACCACATACTTGTCCAAGCACAAAATATAATACCACCCTTCTTCAACGTTATGCCATTTACGACCGCCGATAATGTCTCACCTCCCAAATCCATTGAGGTCCTCTCCTCCAAGACAACCATTACACGAAAGATCCGATTCCCATACCAATTCAGTCGCATCACCTACCCTACGCATGATCGGAGAACCTGGAGCACCGATATATCCAAGCAATCCGTACCCCACCCACCCGTCTCACATCCTTTCGCCTAAGAGACAAGGGTTCGTGTTTGAGGATGATAGTGTTTCACAAGAGGGTAGTCCCGTAGACGATCTTGAGCAGGAACACCTGGAATCACGGTTTCCTACAACCAAGGGCAAAGAAATAGCTAGCCCTGCCAACATCAATAATGGAGCATCCTTTCAACCATCGACAGCCGACTCATTTGGGCGGACGTTGCCATTTACACGAGACTTGGAACGGACGGCTGCAGCTGAAACCAACGTCGATACCCGGCTACTCGCTATGGATCACTGCATTGACGAAGACGAGCGACTATCAGATGAGATCGTGCAGCTACCCAGCGTGTCTAGCCGGACCGAGGCGCTAGGATCACCTTCGTTTATGCAAAACTTTAATGACAACTCCACTCGACAGCCTGTGGCAGCCAAATCTTCCGACAATTCTCTGTCGTCCGCTGATTCTACCGGAACGGTCCTGAGACCCAAGGGCCGAGTTCGTGGCTCATACACGGCCTTCCCAAGCCCAGTCTCAGGTTTTTCCAATAGCTCGAGAGACTCCCTTCCTGCGCCTTTAAGAGTGAACCCTAGGGGACGTGAAGAGAGGGTTCCCCCGGCATCCGCAGGCTCGTGGACCGCTTCTGATGATGTCTTCCCGGAGGGGGCGCTTACAGAAAGGCGTCATGCCTCTTCCGGTCCTATGTATGCAAATGTGCAAGCGTCGAGCAACAGCGACGTAAGCCTTCAGTATCCTGTCATTCGTCCACCAACAGCATCAGGATCATGGGCAGAGTCTTCGAGAAACGTTCCTAGCCGACCACCGCGTACATTCGAACATCACCCAGACCGTTGGAACCCTCATCTCTCCACCGTTGAGTCGGAGGGAACTCCAGATCTTTCGAATCCGCCTTCGTTACCAGCTCTGAGTCCCCGTAGGAGTAGGAATACCACAGGCTCCACCATTCGCGTCGTCAACGAGCGTGACGACAACGTTCCTGAAATGCTATCGCCAATACCTGGATCTCGGGACTCGGGCTTTCGTAGCTTCTTCTCACGAGACTCGTATCCGAGTCTACGCCGGAATGCATTACAGACAAGGCCTGGAAGGAGAGGAAGTTTTCTCCGAGACAGCATTCCAGCATGGGCGAAGTAAGTCAAATTTGGCGCAGTGAGGTCATACACGATGCTAAAATTAGTTCTAGAACCTACTACGCACGAAGCCGGGAGTCCATCAGCGAACTTCGCCCGCAAACCGGTCCTTCGACGTCCGAAGTCTCCATTGGCGTTTCACGCCCTCGAACTCGACCTCGCGAAGGAGATGAGCGACGAGGGGACCGAGAGTCAATGGCGATAGAGCCTGCGGAGCCCACCGAGCCTTTGCAGCCTTCAGGTGCCACACTGGTGGAAGTTCAAGGCCAGCCAAGGCGAAAGGTCTCGCAAATCTGGTCACCTCATTTGTGGCATGACAGGAGAGCCATGGGCCGGAGAAGCATGTTCCAGCCGCCAAGTCTAGACGAGCAAGCCGAAGGACACACTATGAGTAGACGGACTGCACAGATTATTTTGTTCGCTGTCGGCTTTGTATTCCCTATAGGTAAGTCAGGCCTCCATCGTTTCCCTTTCGGGAATTCTAACATGATCCAGCCTGGTTTATCGCTTCCTTCCTACCTCTACCGCCTCGTCCGATACACAATGAAAAAGACCCTGCCCTGCGTGTTAGCCGTGTGACGATGTTTCGAGACCTCGAAAACGCCCTTGATCCCGTCGATGAAAAGCGTTACGAGAACGCAAGATGGTGGCGAAGCCTCAATCAGTTGATGTCGATTGTTGGCCTACTCATCATCGCTGCCATTGTAAGTTGACGCCTCGTGTGCTTGGAAAATCCCACCTAATGATGCCACAGATCGTTCTCGCCGTCGTCGCCACGAGCGTAAAAAATTGACTTCACCCACGATTGATATCTTATGACGACATACTTTTACGATTCCCTATGTCGATTACACCTTTTACGTTCCTAATGTCTCCTTCTTGCACTCCGCGTTTTAGCGCTGACGTTTATGATGAGCGAGCTTTTTTCAAATTTTCCTTTCCAAAATCGAAAGAGGATGAAAGTATAGTAAGAAAGAAAGAAACGGAGAGATGGCGAACATATGTAAGGAAAACCATATTGCACAAACATTGCTCTATTTTCTTCCCAGTTCAATCTTCGCATTTAGCGAGTCTTTAGCCGGCGTAATATCTTTCTGCATGTCTCAGGGACGAGCTTATTCTGCAAATGTTCTATACAAATGTTCATGGACGTATTATTCTGACCTAATGTACTTTAATGTACCCTTTACGGGAATGAATCAGCCTTTTCGATTCTTCAAAATCACAGGCATACTTCTGCACAAAAATGCTTGTGAGCTTGGCTTGAGGATGATAAGATGACACGGTTTATAGTCTTTCGAGTCTCATCCGATCAATGGCGCGCGATGCCTACTTCAACAATCCAACCAAGCCCGCTCTCCGCTCATCCAACCCACCCCACACAACCACAACTCCCCCACTCGAATTTAAAAACTCCCCAGCTCCAACCAATCCATCAGCCCCAACCCCTCCTCCAAACCGCACTACACAGATCCTCGCACCCACATCAACCCCCCCCCCCCGTTCTATCAATTCACGTCACGCACGAGAAGGGAGGCTCGCAACACCCCACTCACACATGCCCCTTACTCTAACATTAGGGTTCTTAGGACGGACGGGGCCGGTGCTGCTTCTACCGTAGTAAAACGACAAGCAGCCAATTTCTTCGCAGCGGGTGACTCCGGAGTACACCCCACCGTCTCGTTGGAATAATTATTCGCTTTGACTCCGCTCGCAGTTGGTTTATTGCAACTTCCTTGTCCACCCTTCCCTTCCCTTCCCTTCCCTTCCCTTCCCTTCCCCTCCCTCCGCTCTTTTCCTTCCCTAAAAAAGACGCTCCAGCTCCGAACCATAACAGAAACTTCAGGGCTTTTGGATATAGGAGGGGGGTGGGGAGTCGATTGGGTTGTTGGATGGGGGGTGAGGGATGAGGGGGAAGGGGACACGGAATAGGGGGCTTGAAGGGAGATGGGATGGGGTAGGTATGAGAGAAGGGAGGTGTGAAAGTTAGAGAGGGGGTAAAGTTAGTGGGGGGGAAAGGGGAGGTTTAAGACAATTGGACATCAGGCGTAGGGGCCTAGCAGGGGGTGTGATGGGAGAAGGACCAGCGGGGGGGTTTAGCTCTCTCGAGAGGAAATCGATAAGGTTGATGGGGATCCGGGAGGTGGAGGGGACGGGGAGGGGAAAGGGGTGATTTGGAGAAGGGGTGCCGGGTGGGCATGTGGAGAGCTGGCGGGCATTGAAGGGGTTACGGAGAGTAAAAGAAGAGCGATTTAGGCGGAGATTTGTTTGGTGGGGACGCTGGGTGGTTGGCATTGCTGTGGAAAAAGAATACCGGGTGGAGAGGGTAGCCAGCGAGGGGTTTTTTCTGCGAGGGGGGTTGGAGTATCTACTGCTGAAGATTTCCGGCGGTTGAGGAGACGGGGGGGGTGGTCTGCTGCAGGGAGACTGGGCTGGAAGAGGAGGGAGGTTTGGATGTCGATGTGGTGGGGAGGTTTTATGTGGGCGTAAATGTGGAGGATGGGAAGGGGTGTTGAACGGTTGATTGGATTGATATTTCAGTATAGGAAATCCATGGGGATTCTTATGGGTCTTTTCAACTGTTACTGGAAATTGGGGGAGGTTTTTGTACACGGATATGCAAAGGAACATTTGGAGCTTGAGTTGGTTGCGAAAATGGCAAATAGTAAGGATACGAGACTTGACTAATGTCTGTTACGCATACGAGATCTTGTACAGGTGAACAAGCTGGAAGTGGGCGAGGATACTCCGGCTGTGAAATTAGGACTTTTGCTCCATTTAGGGAGTTTGGCGTATGGTATTGTCTGAGAACAGAAACAAATCAAAGGTGGCTCTGTCAATCCAATCCAATCCAATCACGACCCCTGAGAACGCACCTGTGGCGCCTCAGATTATTCAGCTCCTCCTCTTTTTTTCTCAGGGTAAAAATCCGATTTCTCGTTCTGAGTACTGAAATGGCTAGCATTTAGATAGTTGCGATTTTTCTCGATGGGTGTTTCTCTGTTGGCTTTCCCTGGGCTCTTCTGGGTTTGGTCTTTTGAGGTGGAAGCTGAGACGGGGTCGGTATGGTCGATATCTTAGATTTCCATGAAAAGCGATCTTTGACATGCTATAAGGGCCCATGTGCCTTCTTCCTCCCATTGTGATTTTGCTTCATTGTTGGAATCTTTTTAAAGGTCGTCCAGCAGCCTCGGCAATTTTCTGGAGTTACCCAAACATCAGTCTCGAGTTGTACATATCTGTCGGTACTATCGGTTCTCTAGCGGCTAACATATCCGATATCTCTCGAATGATCCTTGACTGTGTGACCTGAGATACCAAGATCTGATCCGAGGGTCTCCTATCTGTATGAGCCATGACAGAATGCTCGGATATCTACAGCGTATCTCGACGTGTGGCAGACCCCGCGAGATTGATAGATAAGCTGATCGAGTCTACAAGAGCAGCCGGGAGCAATGCCGATCACGAGGATTGCTTAATATCTGCATCCGATGTTACCGGTTCTTTGGCTTTTGAATCTGTCGCTGCATTCACAACATCTCGGCTTCGCCACTGAGTAAATTCCCGCGAGAGAATATCTCCGTAGCCAGACTCTTCATGTTTGAAAACTTCTATCATTGGTGATCTCTCTCTGCGTGTAATGCGCCAGACACCTTCGCCCGTTATGGTGTTCTTGAGCCCTGGGAATGATTAGCTGGCATCTTCTACATTCATAGGACTTCCTACAATCTAAGAAGCTGGCGGTAAAATTAATGCAGAGATTACCGTCCCAGGTGCCCTTGCCCCGTCTCTTGACTAGACCCGGAATGTTCTTGGTCTCTAATTCTTCGACCCTTTGTAAGATGCCGCTTTTGCTGCGGAAGCCCACGATGACTTTAGGAACTCCTAGTAGAAACGACTGGACCCAAAATTTTAGTAGCTTCCGCTCGTACTTGAGCATGTCTCTCTCGTTCTCGATCTCTGCGGAGGTCTTCAACTCTACCCAATTGATGGGGCCGTCTTTGTTGTTTGGCTTGCAGTCCCATACTGGGTGACGTTTAGCATGTTCTACCTCGCTCCTATTTCCTGCTTACCAGCATCCACTTCGCCTCCAATGACCATTTTTGCCTTGCCGATACCAGTCTTTACAACTGAACAATACTGAGCATAATTGTTCACAACCATCTCCTCACGCCCCTCGATGAAATCTCGAGAAGTAGGGTCCCACTGGTCAGGCATTAAGGACAGGGTTTCAAACTTATAACCTACAAATCGATTTAGCAAGAGGTGGTTTATATATAATAGCCACACATACCCCAATAGCTCATAAGGTCCTGTGAGGGAGCTCCAGGCTGCGAAGGCTGGCTGTGCTGTGACTTTCTCGACTCCAACTTGTGGTCGTGGTTCTCCTCAATGAAACTTTAAAAGTTGGTACGGTGTCGCGTATCTGGTCATCTGCAAAACTTACATTGTACCCTTGAGTAGCCACAAGTCAGCGATAAATTCTTCAAGCCTTGGCCGCCAAGGAAGTGCCCACTTGGAACCTCGTCGCTTTCATCTCGAATCTAGGACGTGTCAGGATTCAGACCACGCATATTCAGCAAGGACCAGACCTACCCATTCATGGTGTCAAAAGGGGTAGCCATGATCTTCTCTGTCAGCCAATCTCTTCTCTAATGCGCTCTCAGGGACCCATCTACCTTCGTCATCATTCCTCTCCACTATAAGCATTAGCTCCTAGTGATTAAGAAAAGGGAAAATAGCCTACGGTAATAATATCGGCTTCACATCTGGTACCAGTGCGTTCTTCAAAAGCCATGATCGTCTTTAGAAGACTGTCCAGATGGTCGTCCACCGTATCGTCAAGCTGTTGAAATTTATCGAAGCCTTTAGATAAGTCTGCTCCAATGTCTGGAGGATAGTAATAGCGCAAAGAGCGCTCATCCAGATAAAACTCATGATTCTCGTCATACGAAAAGTAGGCAATTTCCTGAAAAACGTCATTTAGACATTCAATTCGATAGGATTACTGAGACGTACTTTTGGTCTTCTGATTGCAGCACTGGAGCCACTGAACCTATTTATAGGCTGAATATCAAATTTACTCATTGTTGATTGATATCTACAAATTGATACCTGATACTGTTGTCTCTGGAAAGCACTTTTTAACGCAAAGATGCGAGGTATGAAGTTTCTCATATAAGTGCTAATTGGGCTTGCATGCAAGGAGATGCTTGGGAGGCGCGTCGCGTGGACAAAGCAAATCAGCCCACGATATCCGGCGTCATATGTCATATGATGTTTGTTTGCTACTCTACCGTAACAACCACAAATATCAATATTGCAAACATCAGTATCCCAAACATTGATAATCCAAACATCACATACCATGGCTGCAAAATCCACTTCATCACGAGCACCGGACACCACCAATTCCCAAGTTAGCCGCAAGCTATTTCACAAACACCTTAGTAGGCGGCCCACCAGCACATCGACCTCGACGTCTGCAACGACACTGCAAGAGTCGCCGCAAGACAATACCTTGGATATTGTTGTTAGAGATCACAATGGAAATTACTCGGTTGATGTTCTTCCTTCACCGCCAATAGAGGAAGATCAGGCAGCGCATGAGGACCCGGCGGATGAGAAAGATAGTAGGTTGATTGGAGGTCCCATACAGGAACAAACTGCTAAGATGGTATGTAGAACTTGAGGAAAGACTGCTAGAGATGTATAGGAACAGGAGCATAGAGCCTGGGGATCCGCCTGGTTAGTACGAGCCAACAGCTTCTCATGGATTATCCCCAACTAAACAAGACCAGAACTATTATCTGTGGTCCAAGCAAGTCTACGACGAAAGGTAGCCTCTTTGGACGAAGACAATTGGATGTTCGAAGCGGAGGAAGAAACACCAGGCTAAAACCTGTGTATATCGTCGTTCTATCAGCCCGTATGTCACTCACCAGGAGCTTCAGCGCTACGAAAATGAACGATTCAGAGTTGAGCTAGGAGTGAAAAATGTGAAGAAACATTCAAACGTGTATTTGATCGCTGGTAACCCTAAGGCTTTATCAAGCCACTCGCCTGAGCGCAATCCAGTACCATCGAAGAAGTCTTGTGGGAGACCTTGGAAGAAACTTATATCTATCACTTTTTCTGATGCAGGATCTACCGGGATAAGACGATCTCGTGGCGACCGAAGGAAATGGGGACCTGCTCCAAAGAATCATCAATCATTGAGCGCTAAGAAATTTACATCCATATCGAAAGCTAGTCAGGGCCAACCGCAACCATATACACGACTTTGGCCCTATACATAATTGCCATAATCTCAATCAAGTCCTTCCGCCGGCGGCGCCGAAGCCTCCGCCTTCTTCACTTTCGGTGTCCCTGGCCTCGGGCTCGCCCCAAACCCCATCATACTCCCCATCATATCAAACAGCGGATTCCCCTGCCTCGGTATCTTAATGCCAAAATACATCTCCCCAACCTGCGCCAATGCATCGTCCCAAATCCCCACCTCTTGGATGTACGGCGCATAATGCTTGGCGAGCTGCTTGAACAGATCCGAAGTCCCCCGCGGTATCGCGAGGAGCAGAAGACCTAGGAAATTTAGGAGCGGGAGGGACGGGTAGACGCGCATGTCGGAGCTGGTGCTACTGACTTCTTGGACGCTAAGGGATTTGTTCTCGGTGCTGAGGCGGGAGGTGAAGATAAGAAACGCTTTGTTGGCAGAGCGGAGGTTGCCGGTCAGGAGGTACGGGAAGACAGCGCGAGCGGCATAGAGAGCCGCGGTGTGCGAGTCATCTTGTGTGTACCACTCATACTCGAGTTTAGCAAGCTGTTCAGGCGAGTCTTTGGTGCCCAAAGCCAGGTGCTTTTCCGCATCATAAGGCTCATGATCTACAACGAACAAGTAGTCAGCCACCGTGTCCAGAAGAATCTAGCAGCATCTTATACATACCCTCAGCAAACAACGTCCCCGCCACATGATGCAGCTCCGGATCCCCATTCTGATACTCCCCAAACTTAATACTCCACTCCACCATCGCCTCCACAAACCTCTTCTTCGTCGGTTCCCCAGGCGGAAACGCCCTCAACAACGCCAACAGCTTTCCTACATTCACCCTCACATTAGCCCCCCTTCATTTCCCATCCCCATAACCACCACCCTCCCCCCAAAAACCCTCCCCCAAAAACAACAAACAAACAAACCAAAAAAAAAACCCCCAAACAAACCTTTCTCCCCCCCCCCCACCCCCTTCCCCCCCCTCACATACACCTCCACCAAATACCCCCCCAAATCCCCCCCGCTGGCCCCTTGCCCCGCCTTCAGCAGCGCCGCCGCGCCCCCGTACAGCACCTCGATGGCCGCGTCCCAGTTTTCCTGCTTGACGTAGCGCGACGCCACGACGCGGAGTTGTTGGTGCGCTTCGTAGTATTGGCCTTCGGCGATTCTGTGGGGTGGGGTGGGCGGGGGTTAGAGTTCGGTTGGGTTGGGTTGGGTTGGGGGGAGGGGAGGGGATGGGATGGGAAGGGGGAGGGGGGGGGAAGGACTTTTCTTTTTGGCGGGCGATGGTTTTTTCGATTTTGGTGGACATGGTTTTTGGGGGTGTTGGGTTTGTTGTGATAGTGTAGGAGTGGTGGTGGTGGTGGTGGTGGTGGTAGTGTGGGAGTGGGAGTGGGAGTGGGTGGAAGGTTGATGACGGATGAAGTTCCGTCTTTTGGGGTTGGAACTTTTGGCTCTTACTCTGTTAATTTTTCTAAGACGTAGTGGGAAAATGTATGGGGAGTGTTCAAAAGTTAATTAATCAATCACAAAGTGAAAACCCAAAAAAACTTGGAACAATTGCGATCCCAGGGACTCGAACCCTGCTCTCGAGCATGGGAAGCTCGAATTCTAACCCCTGAACTAGGAACGCAGACATAATATTTTACCACTATTGCAATAATTTAATTCTACGCTCACTGCCATCAATTGAGACAGCGCACATCGATCGTTTTCTTGGCCTTTCCTAGTTACTCCATAGCATTCTGGACCTGATGCCGTTCAACGTAATGAAAAGCAACATGCAATGGATATAGCAAAGGTACGTCAAGCATTCGCTATATTATCAAGTTTTAATTCGCCCGGCCTAAGCGCGTTTCCTTTTCCACCATGCTGTAAAGCGATGCCATAGACAAGTGTAAACGCCACAAGGTAAAATGCAAGCACTGTCTACTTGAACTTCAAGCCATTACAAGTCCCCATGAGAAGTGCCAGCCCCAGCCAACGCCCCTGCGCAGATAGCTCAAACGCCGTGCTAGCTAGGCCCGGAGTTGATACAATGATAAAAAAATGAATGCTGAGCCCCATGCGATATCAAGGAGTGCTTTTCCGGAGAATGCACGCTCTCTATCTTCGGTTGTCGTTTGTCGTTTTCGCAGATTTCTCACCGAGGAGCTTCCGTTTAATGGCGTCTGCTGCCCCGAGCGGAAGGGGCTGGGTGCTGTATTCGGAGTTCGAGGATAGGGACATGTCGCTACTGGGTGATTTCAGCCTACACCCTCGCCAATTCCCAAGTCCACCGATGCCAACGAACCCTCGGGAAGGATACTGCGATGCTCGAACCCTGGCGCGCGCATGGTCCTCTTCCTCCCTCTCCCTCAAAGCCAACTCTTCCGATCCCTGACGCATGTTCCCCGCTCCGCCAGCACCGCTGCTAAACAGAGCGGTGATGGAGCGGGAGAGTTGTGATTGGCGCGGTGCGGTGTGAGGATAGGGACCACGATCTGCTCCGTTGTCTCCTACGACGTGGTGGTAGTTTCCGGCACCGCCGATGCCACCGTGGAAGTAGTTCCGTTTTGTACGGCCCCGCACCAGGGAAGAGGTCGATGAGGTTGAAGCATGCATCGTGTCGGGGTTGGGTTGTTCGTTCCTTTGTGGCGAGGAGGGCATATTGGACAAGGCGCACGGAGGTGGCAGCCTTCTTGTACTACGCTCAGTGGGAAGCGGTAAACGATGACAGGCAACAACAATGTCAAAGCATGCACCAGTCCGAGTATTGGAGCGGGAGAAGTAGAAGTCAACGCAAAACGGACGAGGACAATGCATCGACTAAGTACTCTGGTCTGAAACTGGGCAGCACATATTGGAGAGCAAGAGCGAACGCAGGACGACCGCCTACACATATTACTCAATAGTGCAATCATGTATCGGGGAAAGCGCGATGCAGGAGTAGTTTAAGGAGCACGTTGTACTACACATTTCGGTTTGTTCTGTTTATTCTCCGGGGGTTACAAGGGCGACGGATGATTCTTCAGGTTCGCCGAGAGTATGCGTGACATAATAAGTCGATGTCCAGGATTGACTACTACCGAGCCACTTTTGCAGTTGGGGGGTTCGGGGGGTTCGGCCAGAAACATGACATCTGGGTGATTTTGATGGATGAACATGCTACTGGTTGGTGTACTGGAGGGATGTAACATAAGAAGGAGGCCTCAGTAGATGGATATCAAAGGAGAGAATCTGCTGGAATCAGCAGAAAATAACAAGTGTGACGAGTGAGTGGAGCGGGACACATAGGGTACTTTAACATGGGCTGCATGTAGCGCGCGGGCCGTGAGTCTGAATGCGACAAGCGGGATATACCATATACCCCGCAAAATGCCAATTTCTCCCATCTGCACATGTAAGGTACTTGGCCTTGACGTACTTTACAGTACATGGGCTCTGTAAGGTAAGGTACGTAAGGGTAAGATAGCTACGGGTAGGCAAGGTAGATACCGTGGTACCTTACAGGAGTAGTACCTGTTCTCATGTGCCGAGCATGTGATTCTCCGGTATTAAGGTCATGGTTGTATTCCGTACGTTCGAAAAAAGACACACGCGATTGACTCGGGCCTTTGATGGCCCTGTATACCTTAGCTGAGATGAAATAACCCCCAGGCTTCTGCAGCCTGCTTCCCTTGCAGATATGGCTTTTGAAACGTTCAGCGCATAGGACGTATTTTCCCGTGAAATTAGAGTGTTCTTTTTCCCCAGAAGAGGCAACTGCCGTTTACCGCGCTTGAGCGTGGTCGAGATCTTGGACTGATCACGTCGTCATTGTTGATGTCCCCGTGACAGAGGAAGACAGTGCGCTTTGCCCATTCCCGGCTGTGCATAGATGATAGTACAACTAAATCTCTTTCGCTCCTGCTATGAAGGTTATTGTACTTCTGTTTGAGCCAGTCTTGGAAATCGTTCCTCTTCTACTAGCTCTCCTATATGGCGCATCGATTTTCGGTAAATGTCGCGAAAGAAAGCTCGGGCCTGAAGAGATGTCAAAGCACCAAGCCGGCGGCTACCAGTACGATCCAGACTTATCATCCGGGGTGCCCGAAAACGGATGATATCTTCCGCAGATGCTGGTAAAAGTTGATTAACTGCGTAGGTGGCAACCGGCAACCGGCAACCGGCAACCGTCTCAGGAAGTTAAGCAAGGTACACATACGGTACCTATACGTCAGTCCAACGCGCTCCACTCGACTCTCGTCTAAGGAGTAGTGAAGGTGTTACAGGCCAGCATATTGCTCCTTCCTCGCATCTATCTCTTCCCAAGCGATCTTACGTCTTTCTTTTTCCTTTGCACCTCTGACAAAGGCCAACAACCTCAAAGCACCAGACGGCGTGACACCTTCACATCTTCTCGCCATGCCCACACTCTCAGGCCGTGCTATCTCCAACACTCGCAATTCTTCGTTGCTGAGACCATGGATCTTGCTATAATCCAAGTCCGTCGGCAATTTCAGCTGCTCGTCCCGCTCAAAGACGCTAACCATCGCCTTCTGCCGTTCAACATAAGGAGCATAGACACCTTCGATTCCAACGCGTGACCTGACTTGTGGCGAGAAAGACGTAATAGCTGGTATATGTGGGATCAGCGAATCCACCGAAACCCCAGCAAGGCGCAAGAGATCATAAGCAGAACGCGGAGCCGTGTCTTGATGGACCTGGAATCCTTTCGCAGCCCATGCATGTGGGCTCATCTTACATTTCTCGAGTAGCAGCTGCAGATTTTGCATTTCTGTGGCGTGGTCAGAGAAATGGTTCCAGCGCTTGTCGCCTACCACCCCCGCCTTTCTGCCCTTCGCAGTAAGACGAAGGTCCGCATTGTCCGCACGAGCACTCATGCGATACTCACTCCGTGATGTGAACATACGATATGGCTCGCTGACACCCTTGGTAATAAGGTCATCAATCATGATACCGATGTATCCATCGCCTCTGCCAATGACCAATTGCTCTTTCCCTTGAGCAGCGAGACCGGCGTTGATGCCTGCCACAATGCCCTGTGCAGCCGCTTCTTCATATCCAGTAGTACCGTTGATCTGACCGGCTAAATACAGGCCTGATATGGGTTTTGTCTCCAAGTTCGAGCGCAGGTTGCGCGGATCCACGTAGTCATACTCCACACCATAGCCGGGTTGAAGCATCTTTACGTTTTCAAGTCCGACGATGGTATGAAGCATCTGTTCTTGGACTGCTGCGGGTACGGTCATAGAAATGCCATTGGGGTAGATGACATCCGTATCGAATCCCTCTGGCTCAAGCCAGATTTTGTGTTGGGTCCTGTCCTGGAAGCGGATTATTTTAGATTCGAGGGAAGGACAGTATCGGGGACCTTTGACGGTTTCGCGGATATGAATACTCTGATCCAAGTTGGCTCGAATGATCTCGTGAGCAGCAGGATTAGTCTCCGTGCCGTAACAAGAGAGCTGATCTTGGACGGTAACGATGTCGTTAAGGTATGAGAAAGGTACTGGAGGCTCCTCACCTGGTTGAACCTCTAATTGTGAAAAGTCAATCGTCTTTCGGTCAAGGCGGGGAGGAGTGCCTGTTTTCAATCTTCCCAGATCAAACCCAGCGTCCCGCAGCGACTTGCTGAGTCCAAACGTCGCTGCCTCTCCCATCCTTCCACTTGGGAAAATATCCAGACCGATGTGTATCTCTCCACCGAGAAATGTCCCAGTAGTAATGATCACCTTTTCAGATTGTAGAACATCCCCAGATTCTAGCCTGACACCTGCAATGCTCCTCTGCTTCCCTTCAATGCCTTCAACGCCTTCAATGACGATGATATCCGCTACCTTGCCCTCCAAGACTGCGAGGCCTTTCGTAGACAGTATTTCAGCCTTCATTTCCCTCTTGTATATTTCCCTATCTATCTGTGCTCTTGGACCCCAGACTGCTGGGCCTTTCTTCCTATTCAGTACACGAAAATGGACCCCAGCTTTGTCCACAATACGTCCACAGACTCCATCCAAAGCGTCAATCTCGCGGATCATTGTGCCTTTACCGATACCGCCGAAAGAAGGATTGCACGAACAAACCCCAAGGTTTGAGAATGAAGGAGTGACAAGTGCAGTTCGTGCACCCGATCTAGCTGCTGCAGCAGAAGCTTCTGTTCCAGCGTGGCCACCTCCTATCACTATCACATCATAAATACTATCGTTACCACATTAGCGTGTTCGTCATTCCAAGATGGGGGATAAAGCTCAAGTTTCTTAGGCGTACTTTGGTCCTTCGGTGACTGTAGCAAATGCCCGCTGCCAGGTTAGCCTTGCCGATCGTACACGAGGACTATGGCCCCAGCGCAGAAACGTCGAAGACCGTAATGGTAGAGTCATGGCAAATAAGAACCAGGAAATTTGATTTAGAAGCTCCCACTGGTGGAAGCCAGAATTATTACATGGTCGCTTAGGGTTGCCGCGCTTGCCTCACAACTGCCTTAACTCCGGTGGTTAAAGTGAAGTTGAAAAGATTGTTTGACTAGGGTCATATACTGTACGAGTAGACTCATGTTAGAGCTGCCACTTGTAGGAAAAGAAGATTTTCAATTCATTCGCTAAACTCGGCTTATCAGAAGCTACAAACACAGCACCTAAACTCCAGTACAACCACTGCCATACAGCCTAACGCCGGCCGGCCTCCTTCCTCAATCTAGCTGCTGCAGAGGAAGAGCCCATTTCGGGCCAGCTTGATACGGCATCCTCTACTTCTTCCAAGAACGTAGTGCTATTGTGCATGTTAGTAGCCCCTAAAACGACCCTGACCCCTGGAGAACTAGCGTTCACTTGAGCGACCATTTTGGCTTCTTCATAAGTTGCACCTCCAACAATGAATATAATGATATCCTGCGGTTTATCCCTTGTAGTCCCACCACCTTCAACGAAAGGATACTGTTGCTCTTTCAGCCTAGCTTTGATGAGATTCTGTAGTGTGGCTTCTAGCCGAGGAGAATGCTGGGTGTATACATTCTCAACGTCTCTTAGGCCCTTGAAACGATCGCGGGCCCCAGAAAATATGGATGATGACTCAAAAAGATCAGAAAAGCCCCCGGCAGTGGGTGATGGTTGGAGCGAGTGGTGGTATGCAAGTAGTTTCAACACCAACTCAACGCGTCGTGGTGATACATTCCCGGCAGCAGTAAGAAGATCAAGGAGCATGGATAGAGCATTTGATGGATGTTTCTCGTATCTCAGTGCATATAAAGCCACAAGACGAAGCTTACCCTCCGAGGAGACTTTAGTTGATTGAATGAGCCGCTGCAGATTCTGTGACAGATTAGTCAACGGATTCCGATGAAAACCAAGACAACAGTAAAATACCTTCAGATCGCTGCCATGATTATCGTTGCACGCCAAACTCTGCTCAAGCTCACTGACACTTAAGAGATCGTCCGTACCAACTCGTCTGCTGAGCTCGCCGACAAGCGTTACATGCTTGCTCACATTGCCAGAGAGCTTCCGAAACTCAGGATAATCCTCGATGAACTGCTTCATGTCTGCGATTGATTCAATGCTAGCGCTACTCTGCGATTTTGATGAGTATTGCTGTACGTATTCTTTGATATTGCTACCAAGATCACCGAAATTGAGGTACATGTTCTTCTTGAAGAAAGGGTCTTGGTCTTGGGAGAGGACAATTTCCTTCAGCTCAGGCCTTATGTCAGGGACGTCACTTAAGTCTACTCTACCGTTATAAATGCCAAGAAGTTCATGAACCATGGCTTGATAAGTCCATTGTGTCAAAAGAGGGGTGATAGGATCATCGCGTCGATCTAATAGAAGAAGTATTGGTGGAGTATCCGTTTTTCGAAAATCGAACAATTGCTCCTCTTGTGTCATTTGGTATCGAACCTCTGTGGCGAGCTTCTTCACTATTAGGCTGTTCTTCTCATATCTAATTAGGGGTTTCTTCTTCAACGATAGCAGCAGAGCTATGACCCCTTCGGTGCATCGTTGTAGGGAGTCTGGATTCCACGAGTCTGGAGTATTGCTCCATAAACGTTGCTTAGGAAATCCGAGATCGAGAGACAGTAGGTCCGGGTTAATAACAATGTAATCCGCAAAGTATTCCTGAATACCACGAACCACTTCGTTGTTGTCGGCCTCTGCAAGTCTTTCTAGAGATGACTTGCGGATGACGTTGCTGAAATCTAACTGGGAATCAGTCTCTGGTCGCCATAATTTCTAGTCATAGCTCTCACAGATATAGTATTCGCCATACTTTGGGTTCCTGAATTCGTCTATGAGATGTTGTATTGAATCTGCAGACGGCCGTACAAAACATAGGCATCGTAGGTGTCGCATCTTCTCACGGGAAGTATTGTCAATACGGCTGGTCTCGTAATTAGCTAAGATTTCCTAGCGTTCAAGATTGCTTACTCTATAAGGTAAACTTCATGGTTAAGCAGGGCCGACTGTGTAGTAGCTGTCGAGACAATGGATACCTGGAACATGTTAGCCAAACAACTTCCTACCAAAACTGCGCTAGACTCGCACTGTCTCACTGTCTAGCAAGAGAACCTTCATCTTGGCAGATGAGGATCCTGGAATAGAGTCTCCAGCTGAGACCATCTTCGAGACGTAGCCTGAGACCGCTGAAACCACGTCCATCGTGACTGCTGAGTTTCTGACGATCCTAGAACTCGGAGCTGCAGCATCGTACTGAGATATCTAGTCAAACCATAATCCTTGCATCAAATCGATGTCGACTATAAGGTAGCGTAAGGTACAGTCTAATGGCCGCTCGGGAAACTGTTCTGTGGATGAGGTTACGAAGTCGTGGGGTCTTCCGCCAAGGCCACACAACGCGGCCCCGCGGTCAGAAATGACGGCCCCCCCTTCTCCTTTTCCTTTGTTGACACTCTTCACCGCGACCATGAAGTAATTGCTTCGATCAAAGATCTTATAACCAGTACCGGCGAGGGCAGGATGTTGCCCTACATCGACATTCGTGAGCTTCTTGAATAATGCTCTCTTCGTTCAGAGACCATGCTAATGGTCCGCCAGCTTTCCAGTATGCCGCTTCACTGACCGGCTCGTCAGTCGACGAATGTTAGATTTGCGCATTGAAGTCTCTGCGGAATCTCTGGCTCACCTTTCTTAGTGAAGCTCATTACTTCGTTCCTCATCTCTTACCCTCTTGCTGGCGTCCTCAAACGCATACCTGATTCCAAGCCGTATCAGAAGAATCTGTTCATAATAACGTGCGTTAATAGCACCTGCTGGTCATCCCGTTCAATGTGCTAAAGTTTTGAAAAGGGTCTCTCTTTTCTACCTGGTTGGATTGTTCGATCTCTGGGCGGGAATCCGTACATTGTTGATTAGCTCTGTCGGTGCCTATGTTATTGCTGCTTATGTGAAAGGGCCGTTTATGCCATGGATAGGCTTTGTGTTCATCATGGGGCATATGTCCATCAACCAGCTGCGAAGGCAATTTGTAAATGCTCCGGAAAAAGTCGACATTACTGGTACGTTCAATACGATCGAGGGCTTGGCACAGCGCTGAAATCAGATTATAGGGGCACAGATGGTCCTTGTCATGAAGGTAAAGCTTCCAATTTGGGCAGAAACACACTGAAGAAGCTAAAAGCCATAAGCTCACAGCCTTCTGTTGGAATGTACAAGACGGGCGATTGCCGCCAAATGAGCTCGTTGACTTCCAGAGAGAGCGGGCTCTTGTTGAGCTGCCCGGTCTTCTAGATTTTGCTGGCTATGTTGTAGGTGTCGACCTGAAAATAAGCATAAAGTGTTCTAAAAGCCTTTAGCTATTCTTTCCCTCCTTATTCGCTGGCCCCGCTTTTGATTATATTGATTACCGACGGTGGATCGAGACGAGCATGTTTGAGGTACCAGCAGGAACAGACCCGGCTCACAAGCCCCAGACTCGCAAGAAACGAAAGATACCCCGGAGCGGTACGCCAGCCACCATTAAGGCGATAATTGGACTCGTTTGGATCTTCTTGTTTCTTAAATTTTCAGGTTGGTACAATACCCAACTTGTGCTAGGCGATCAATACATGCTGTACGGCTTGTTAAGGCGACTATGGCTCTTACAAATGCTGGGCTTTTCCACGAGGATGAAGTACTACGGTGTCTGGTATTTGACTGAAGGGGCTTGCATTCTGTCAGGCATGGGCTACAAAGGAATAGATCCAAAGACCGGCCGAGTACAGTGGGACCGGTTGCAGAACGTCAATCCTTGGGGCATCGAAACAGCGCAGAACTCACGCGCTTACCTTGAGAACTGGAACATGAATACCAACAATTGGTTACGGAACTACATGTACCTGAGGGTAACGCCGAAGGGAAAGAAACCCGGCTTCCGCGCCAGCTTGGCCACGTTCGTGACCAGTGCTTTTTGGCATGGGTTCTACCCGGGATATTACTTGAGCTTTGTTCTAGCAGCCTTCTTGCAAACGATTGCGAAAAGTATGTTCTCCTCTGCAACCTTTTAGTGAAATAGTGCGGTATTCTGAGATCGATAGATGTCCGGCGTCACATTCGCCCCTTCTTCCTAACCCCGGACGGCCAGCGCCCCACATCCTACAAGCCATACTATGACGCCCTGTCCTACCTTACAACTCAGGCAGCCTTCAGCTTCACCACCGCACCCTTTGTCCTGCTTACCTTGCCTGATTCCATCCTTGTCTGGTCTAGGGTCTATTTTTACGTCGTTTTCGGCGCTGCTGCATCCATGGCATTCTTTGCTTCCCCTGCCAAAGTATGGCTTATTAAGAAACTGAAAGCGAGAAACCAGTCTGCGTTACAACCGAAAGAGAATATTGAGCATCCACTTATGGGCTTACCAAGTGATCCTGGCAGGGATATCGACGAGGCAGTCAAAGAAATCAAGGAAGAGGTTGAGGCAAGGAGGAGGCGTGGAACGAGCGCAAGTATGCCTACGGGTCAAAACATGAAAGCTGCTGTAGAGGAAAAGCTTGGGAAGAAGCTATAGATTTTCTGGAATTGTATGTATGGATTTCCATGCCAGTATGATACCCCCCTGCTACAGTTGTGGCTATACTGCACGACTAGCCGTTTCGGTTGTGTTTCTTTTAACATTTCTTCGTTTGTGTGAGTAGGATGCCGACGGCCAAGGTCGACATGTTTGTCAATCAATCTAATCCATACTTCCCATGCTTCTAGCAGGCTGTTTTGCGTTCCACACAACATAGATAGAATTTGGCACGTATCAAAATCACGCTCAAGATTCCCGTTATTCTTTCCCGTGTTGTTGCAGTGATGTATAGTGTTGTTGGATCAAAACAGCCGGCTCCCTCCGTTTAGCAGGGGAAAGAACGTGCGTAGCGAATATGTCTACTCGAAATCTACTCGCAAGAGGCCAGAAGCCAACCTTTATAATGTCGTTAACCAGAGGAAATGCCCCAGCCAGACCTACTGACTTCAGAATGAATTTTAGTCAATGACGCTTTAAAGACTGTCAAAGGTCATATCGCGCAGCCCACTTCTTCGCACGCGCCATCGTGGCTTTCTTCGTCAAATCGAAATCATCACCACCTATCCTTCCCTTTCCCCCATGCGGAACATAACGAGGCGATCTGGAGTATCTCGCGAGCTCTTTGCTCCAGTCCCAATGCTTCCACATCCTTTCTTCGCTCCAATTATAATCATCTTCTAGCTTCCACCCTTTTCTCCCCTTTCCTTTCTTCTTTGATGCTGCTACTTCTTCACCGCTAGAACCCTCTTCTTCACTACCAGCTGCTTCTTCTCGAATCTCGTCGACAACCTCCTCAATGCCAAAAACGCCGGTGATTGTCACACCATGCTTGTCCGCAAGCCGCACAACGACTTTACTCCACCCATGCTCGTTGGATGGGCAGATCTCGTCATTACAAGCGTTCGAGTGAAGAAATTGGGAAAGAATGAAGCCGAGATTACGTATCGTCGAGTTGCCATCTCTAAAGAGACCATGCTTAATGAGCAGGGAGATGGTGGTTAGGAGTGCTGTGCCCATGGTCATCAAGCACTGGGCGTTACCCTCGGAGTCATCCGACGACACTGGGCGCGACTGTTAGTACATTTTAAGATATTAAAGGTGCAAGAGACAAATGGCTTACGGCATATGTCCAAGTTGTTCTTCAAGAAGAATGCCATAGCTTCGATATGGGACCACATTGGTAAGGCAACCTCGGCGGGATCCCCTGCTTTGGCGCTTTTCTTGAACTCCTTGTCAAATGACAGCAACTGTTCCCTTGGTCAGTTGATGGATTCCTCGCCTCGACACCCCACAGACCAGCAAACTCACCATGTTGTCCATGACCTCCTTGGTCCCGTATGCGCTGAAATCGTTATAAATATACATATCGAAATTATCTTGATCGCGCTTCTCCTGCTCTTCCACCCACTTCATCAACAGCTCAAACCCAGCCTTCGTCATGATCCACTTGTGCTCCGGGTACTTGTCCGCGGGTTTCATGCACATGCACTTTTCACCACCGCCGCAGGTGAACGTTAGTTCTCGACATTCCTCGTCGTCTAAATCGAGGTCAAGCTCGCGAGCTTTGTCCTCCGAGTCGCGACATACGCAGACCCAGGTAGAGCCGTCCGCGTCTTCCGGTACATTATCGGACTTGGAGGTAGTGGAGGATGTGGCGGGCTCGGAGCTAGCTTCTTTAGAGGGGTCCTTTGCCCTGGGGTTTTCGGGGGCGGGTTGTTTCGATTCGGTTGTCGCCTTCTTTGCAGCCTAAGATTCTTCAGTCTAAAAGCTCGATTGACGTAGTAAAACACCTACAGTAGCCTTTCCCCCCTTCTCCGCGCCAGCAGACCCGTCGTTTTCCTTCTCCTGAGATTTTCCAAGGGAAGTCCTCTTCGTGACAGGTGCGACGGCTTCTGCGTTGGCATCGGCTTCCGCTAGTGTTTTCTTTGCTCGAGGCATAATCGGCAAGTAGACTTGGTAGAAATGGAAAGGTTGGGAATGTCAGGCAGACGGCAAAGGGGTTGAGGAAATTAGAATTGTGAAGCTCCCCTGTCATGATCCCTAGCGCGATCAGGTCGCAGCTTCGCGAAGTCACGTGTATTAGCGTGTGCAGAAAGCTTTCGAATCCTTGGCATCGCGCCCCCCACCTATTTTGTATAGGCCATTCGACATTTCAATTCATTCAAATTCACTCAACATCTATTATCGCATCAAAAGATAGGTGAAAATGAAGCTATTCAGACACTACTATTCAAAATCTATAGTACCAGCTTCAAGGTCTCTTTCCAAGACTCTAATATCAGCTTCAAAGATATAACCTTCGGCGGCGCTATGCTTGAAATGCTGTCTCGGAAACCTATCACACCTGCTTCTTTCGACAGCGTAATGGAGAAATTCACCAAAAGTGCCTTCAAAATGGGGTCATATCTCCTCGAAATGTCGTCTGACCCAGGCCTTCAAAACACTAAAACTGAGCTCGATGGGGTTGAAATCCGGCGAATATGGAGGCAGATATCGTACCTCACACCCGTGTGAGATAATGAGTTCCTCGATACGAGCGTTACAGTGTATGCTGGCGTTATCCATGATGATTACACTCTTCGGGGCCGGAAAGAGACTGCATAGAGGTAGCAGTTCATCTGCTAGCCATCGAAAGAAAGTCTCGCCGTTGAATCAGCCTTCACGAATATCTGTACAGAGTAGATAGTCATCTATCGTGTAAGCCGAAAGAACACTTCAACAATGCTCTCTCTTTCTAGAGGCTTGATAGCGAGCTGACTCACCAACTGATGCATAGGCTTGATGACGTCATCTCGTAGTCTCGTTGAACAGAGTCTCATCAACGAAGACAAGCTGCTCGACAGTCAGACGAAGCAGATCTGCAATTCAGTTTAATCGTAGTTCATCATTCTGTCTGATGCTCACACGCTGTTCCTTTTTATTACTTCAGCTTCTCTTCTTCAGAATTCTGAATATCGTGAATCTATGAACATGTATATCTCACTCCTTTCATAGAAATCACATCATCTCTTTCTGCATGGCTCATGACTGTTGCTTCAGATATGTAATTAGAGAGTCTTCAGCGGCTGGAAAGATCTTTCGAAGAGCGTTCTTCGGACGAAACTGAGGTCTAAAGGAAGAGTCATACATGAAGAGATTCGCCTGAAATCTATAGACGGTATCGAAGTGACAGTGAACCTCTTGAGCGATAGCTTTGAGACATCAGTGAAGTAGCAGAAGTCGTAATATTTTGGAGCGAAGAGCAGGAGCTAAAGGGCCGGTCATAGCTGCTGAGCTGCTGAAAACACGTCAGTATAAGCGAAGAAGTCTGAACAATTCATTTTCACCTGTTTTGATGCGATAATGGGTGTTGAAGGGCTGAAATGTCGAAAGGTCTGATTGAAATGTCGAAAGATCTATACAAATTTGGGGGGGGGGCGCGACAATTGCGATGCCAAGGATTCGAAAGCTTTCTGCACACGCTAATATCGAAAGGGAGCCAAAACCGACAACCGACAACCGATTACCCAAGGGAAGCAGTCAAGCAATCCCACAAGGCTTTCCACGCGCTCGACATCCAGAAGATGACAGAAAGTCGGAGTATAACAACCAATATTCGCAAAAGATCTCCAAATGGACGAGTAGATTCAATTTTTCCTTGGGATAGTATAATCTTCGCCTTGGGTTCAACTGCAAGCCTGTGCAATTAGAAGAGTTGAATAAAGAAACATATAGAAGTAATCAATCTTGACATTCCAGACCTCACCATTAAGTCGAATAATTAATCTGGCTTGTCTGCCTGGCTGGTTTCTGCAACCTCTAGCGATTCACATCTCTTCATATACATGATGGCGTTGAGAATCACTCACGATATCCTGGGAGACAATGAAGCAAAAATCACTTGCGGTATTCCTTACTGCAATCGATCAGAAGCAATTCCAACTGTCTATTGCGTGGCTCCCTCTGCATATCTTCAGCTTCACCACAGCTATTGCGTATCCTCTTATGTCTCCATCCGCACCAATTCCCATTCTTCACAGCAGCATTTCCAAGCCTCCCTGTTGGGAAAGATCTACACCATCGTTGCCCAATCTGTCGATCATTATGCGCAGTAGTTGAAGCAATATATTTTCTTCACTACGGCTTTTCAGTTGCTTCTGTACACTGATCAGTTCTCATTCCCTTTCTTTTCCGACAGTTATCCCAGATACCCCAATTAATATGCGCAATGCTTCCGAAAGCGGATTTTTGAGGTATAGAAATCGAATGATTCACGCACTTTCTCAGCTTCACTACGTTTTGACCCGTGGCCTTCCTCTGCTTATCCGCCCATGTTCGATGTCCTTCACCACATTTGGCTCTGGCTTCCAATCAGCGTACCTTTTACTACCAGGAGCTCGCGATAGTCCCTGTCGTCCACCCTCGTACCATACTGCACTCTGATTGAATGTTCATTGTAATGATGAAGCAAGTTCTCCTATGATTTTGAGCGCGTAGATCTAGATTCATCAGGGTTTTTTTCTGGCAAAGCCTTCAAGCTATTGTCTATATATATTGCATCCACGCTCTGTTTTCTTCCTACTATTACAACATGATATCTACGTCTCTTTACATGACCGACCAACCGACCACCTAGTAGAGTAAAAGATCTTAAGTGCTGAATAGCTCTTACTATATGATCAATTCTCATCCTTAAGCAAGACCCAAGAGACACTTGAACTGCCACGATTATAAGAATGGCGAACAGATATTTCAAATGTTGTAAACATTCCTATAAGTCGGTAAATGATCGAGCCAAGAACGATGCTACCCGTGCGCACATTGGATGCCAGGAGTGTCCTCATGCTGGCTGCACTACGGGATGTGAAGACTTTATGCGTACTTCCTGATCCTCACCCATATCATATCTATATTATTACTGACGACTATATCCAGCGACACCGGTTAATGCAAGTAAGGACTTCGAGCTCATCCGTTTAAAAGGAAGCTAATACTTCAGAAGACGACCCCTTAGTCGACAACTATGAATTAGTTATAACTGCTACTGTTCGGGAAAGTGCCGGGCTTAGGCAAGATTTCGTCAAAGGTCAAATGTACGACAGCCAAGTCATGACAGAGTATAATCGTAAGTATCTGGCTTTGGGTTTATCTACTCGACAGGAAGCTAATATGTCAAAAGAGACCTTAATCATAAACGGTAATCAATCATTAGCTCCAGCTCCTTCTTATCTATCATCAGGCAGTACTCATGCTTCAACAGTATCGGTCTCTCAACAAATTGGCAGCACAAGCTACGGCCAAGGCCGTGCATTGCCTAGACCAGTATCATACTCTGCTGCGGTGTCGGGCCTAACGGCTCTCTCTTCCCAAGTCAGACGTGAAGAACCCGAGGACGAGGACGAGGACGACGAGTCACGATATCGGCCAGTGATTCCGCGGCAGCGCAAGAAGAGACACGAGTAGCCTCGGTCTCATGAGTATGATAGACATAGTGAGGATAGTACAAGCGGAAGATAGGGAGATTCCTGAGTCTAACAGATGGCCTCACCTTGATTAAGAGCTATCAAAAATCGGGGCAATACAATGCTGAGGTTGTGGTGTTAGGGGACAGGAGTGACAAGTGCGCAATGACAAAAGTTTTTGATTCTCGGATTTATGAGGGAGCGTGCTCTGATTCCTTGTTTTCGCGAGGTTGGTCAAAGGGATGGCCAACGGGATGGGTTAGATTTCAACAATCTTTCCAGTTTTCGGTGGATATCAGCAGTTGGGGGTTTTTTTTGGCGGGCTGGTTTAAAAGTTTATGGGATGTAAGTTACTTTGGTAGAATTTGTGGGGCTTTGGTCAATCAATTTTCGGTTCAAAGATTTTCGAATTGACTATCGCGTGCCATTGCTTCCAGTTTGTAGACTGCTGTCGTAGCTTGTAGTAATCAAGGACTTCGGTTGTCGTCATGAACCATTTCCATTTGAGAAGCCGCGTTGAAGCAAGTAATCGGTACCCACCTGAATTCTCCTTGTAATGACAAAGCCGTGGAAGGTAGCTCGAGTAGCTATCGCTTGTTGGAAATCCTCATCCTACTTTCACCAATGTCCAACAACAGACCAGCTCCAGAGATCTAACGCCTTGTCTTATGGTAAGCTGAAATAGTCCTCGGAAGCCGATCTTACCAAGGCTCTTCGACAGAATCCCGATGCATCTTCTGAAGAAGAGCGCGAGACCATCTTGTTGAAAATCTTGTCACCAATGACTGAATCTTTCTGGGAGACCATGAAGCAGCAATCACTGGATATTCATCCCCAGTTCGATTCCAGTTACTGTATGGTACAAGCAAAGCTTAGAACACGATTGCTGCCCAGAAAGTTCGTGTATAACCTCGATGAAAAGACTAGAAAATTGCCAGATTCCGTGTCAGCAAAAAACCAATGAAGCAGAAGTCACTGGAAATGCAATTTAATTCGATATCGAAGGCTGCGTACTTCATGCATCTTTCCGGCTTTGCTACTATTGATTTTTACACTTTGTATCCTCGTTCGCCATGTTTTTTTTCGTTCTTGTCGAAATTCTCCAATCAAAAAGTTGGTTTTACTGCTATCCACGACGTTATTACCTGCAATCCACAATGCTTCATCCTCAACTTCACTACTATTTCCCCATCTTTCGCATTTCTTCATTCGCCTGCATTGCTCGTCCTGCGCGCAGCTTTCACAATCTTCCGAATCGGTCCAATTTGTGCAGCATAGCTTCCGGATTTGTCCTGATTGTACCCCATTAGCAACGTTCTAATTTCGAATTCACAGTCCTTCAAGCCTACTACTAATTTCACTCCCATTCCCCAACGCTCTTGACGCCCCTACCCGTTCCAATTGCTCTCCTTCCGTACAGTGATTTTGATCATTCCTATCAGCGTACGTTGTCTTCCCAAGGATGTGGGGTTCTTCCCTGCTGCCATGCTTTGCATCAATGTAGAATCTTCACGTAGATGCATTGCTCTCAGTTTCAATATTTCCCTGCAATTGAATCCGTTAAGCTCTCTTCTCAGCTGGGCCTCTTAGCTCATGGCTATAAAACCCTCGCTCGTCCTCTATTTTTCTTTTGGTATTAGTATAACAGATTGCAATCCCCTTTCCACAACATAGCATAAACCGAGGCCCAAACACTGTATTAGTCTTCAGCAGCAAGTCATTAAGGTCTACGTATCAACAAGACCGCAACAGTCATACAACAAAATGTCCGACGAGGTTCCATGGTGGGCTTGCGACTACTGCGGTCGTGCAAACGATGATCGCCGTGTCTCCTACACCGACAGTTTCCCAGGGGGCAGAAAGTGCAAGAATTGTAACGAAGTTGCGGGCAATGGCTGTAAGGAAATAAATGAGCAGGCTTATAGTAAGTCGTTGCACTAATGATAGCCATGAACGACTGCTGAATAGTGTCTGCAGAAATACATGGTCTTCATCTTCCTGCTAGTTTCTGGGGTGATGCAACCAACGGAACTATTACAGCCAACGGAACTTCAGCACCACAAAACTCTCCCCAAGGGAATTGAGTGTCATACACCATCACATCATCTACCACCACAAGGACGCTTTCCCCAAGGACACCTGAACCGACCAACAGAATCCGGCGTGGTGGAGCAGGATAACCATGACAACTGTGAACGGCTGGGGTGCTAAGAGTCTTCAAAAAAGTTTTTCTTCTGATTTGGTCCTTCATTTTTTCCTATGTAAGCATGCGAGCGAGTTTGGTCATTTTCGGTGTTAGAGGAACCCGGACAAGAGCTCATGGTCATGGAGTAAGCTTTTTACAATCTCCCTAGACTTTAGTGGTGTCAGGACTGGAAAAGCGAGTACAAGGGGTCGAAAAGTTTTTAGATTTTTGATATATTTGGGGGTAGGGAGGGAGACATTGAAAGGGGGCGTGGTTGTGAGATGTGGAAAAGTTTTTGGAATTTGGAGTAGCTCACTCATTTTAGGCTGCTAGCATTCATGGATCCTCGGCTGAGGGACCCTTTAACAAAACTCCTTGTGCCACTATTTGACTACTTAGTGATGTCCTGTTGTCGCCCGTGGTATTTGTTTCGGGGGTGTGGTGGTAATTTATATGCCAAGACTCTGATGAGCTCGAAGTATCCGTAATGCTATCTCCCATTCAGGGGTCACGTGTGATATCAGACCCCCTATCTCCCCTATCCTTCCTTAAATAACTGCTGTAGGGCTGAGGTTATTTGGAGCCCCTTTTCCTCCGACTGTACCCGATCAGGGACCTGCCCAGGCGACTAAATAGGGCATATCTTCAATTATTTTCTGTCGATACCCACCCTCAACACGTAGAAGTGGAAGAGGCATATAATCCTTGAACGATAGGGTTAGCCATTTTAGTACTCTAGTAACCTTTCCAGTACCTTAGTTTTCTCCAGCTACTGCCGGTCTTTCCATCTTCTTATCTTCGTTTGTAGATCCGAGTTGTACAGAGTTCCTTGCTTGCTCGACTCCTCAGGCGCTCAGCTAGTCTTATTCCTTCAACTTGGCGGATTCGTTTGTAAATTTGTTTGGTCGTGCCTGGGAACCTAGCCAGAGCTGGATGTTTTACAGCTCCAGAAGCGGAGGAAAGAAGCCCAGACGTCCACTGTACCAAAGCAGGATTTCAATTCATAGTGGATGTGGCGTTTGAGTTGATGGTGAGTAGATATGTACAGAGATGCGAATGAAGACGAGATTAAGAATGACATGGACCTATAGATGGATGGATGTTGAAGGGCTGAGGTGTTTCTTGAATTTGTCGAGTAGCGTATCTGTAAAACAGAGCCGGTTATTCGCGGGTGTCAAGGCTATGTGGCCAACGATTGTATTCGTGGAATGCAGCACCATCCAAGAATCTGGCTTGCTTCCTTATAACTCCTACGTCCTCATCCTACTGCGTTTCCTAAGTATTTATACTATCCTTCTCGGGAGTTCCCCCATACTCATCCGGGTTCAGGGGTTTTATGCTGACGTCTCTCACCGCTGGTTGATTGACTTTAGCTACCCTTTCCCAGCGCTTGTTCTCAGCTTTTTGCGCCCTCTTGTGCGGCTTTCCGTTAACATGTCTGTGCCACTCCTTCTCCGACATCAGCGTCTTCGCACATGTTTTACAGTATTTCGCAAACATCTTTTCCTTTTTACTAGGCTGCAACATATCCTCCGCTACTTCAGAAAGCGAGGTTGGCTCAGGTAAGGGTTCATTTCGCAGAAATGCTGCAACGAGGTCGCTAGCCTGGCCTTCCACATCGATGGCCCGTCGGGAGAGGTCTGAACCATCAAGGAGAAAAAGCGTGTGCGAGAGGTTGCTGTACTGGAGGGCGTAAATTAATTTTGTGCGGATCCAGCGGACTTGCCGTCTGGCATATTGGCGACTATGGGCTTTTGTTCGGGTGACACCTTCTTCTTTAAGGGCTTTTAGGTTCTCAGGGCTTTTGTCGGTTTGCAAGGCTTGGAAATAGGGAACAAATTCTTTATAGCCGATTGCGACCCAGATACCTTGGCCAACGGCTGGGCGCTGTCCTACGGATTTCAGGTCGCGATAGAGGTTATTCATCGACCCCACTTCTGAAAGTAATCCGTCAGTTAACATTTTGTCCACGCGCTTGTCGAGTCTTGATTTCAGCTCTACTGAAGATGAATGTGTCCATAGAATCAGAGAATCGTAGCGCAATGGAGAGATTGAAAACCGCTCAGTGCTTTTGTGCTCCTCGTTACCCAAAACACCTTCATTAGCATCTTGATCAAATGTTACATTGGATCTCCGTGTTCGCTGCTCTTCATAAATGTCGGACGCTCTTCTACCGGTCATGTACCATATTTCTAGGCTACGTTGGATTTTCCTACGATCGTGCGGGTGCCACCGCGCAGCCATAAGCGGATCAACCTTTTTAAGTTCTTCGAAAATCTCATATGTGCTGGCTGCCAAGATTGGCCATGTCTGAATTTGAGATCCTGTAGGTCTGTCTCCACTGTCTTCGTTCTCATCTTCGATTATAGAATGTTTGAAAAGAAGGGACTGCGTGTAGTAGTGTGTGCCGCCTACCAGGATGGGTAATTTTCCTCTTGATCTGATTTCCTCAATGATTTTGATAGCTTGATCCTTGAATTTGCCCACAGTCCATGGTTCGTCATCACATTTTACACATCCGAGTAGATGATGTGGTATGGATCTTCTTTCCTCAAATGAGATTTTATTTGTGGTGACGGGTAGTCCTTCATACATCTGGAGCGCGTCGCCATTGATGATCTCGCCATCATAACGCTCAGCTAGAGCCACAGCGAGCTATAAATAATCAATCTAAGGAGGGTACACATCAGAAGGTAGAAGGCGGACCTGAGATTTCCCCGTGCCTGTAGCACCAACAATTGCAATCAAAGAATGTCGCAGGCTCTGTGCTAACGCTGACATTGGCAGCCGACGAAACGCTTGATGTGGCATGCGTAAGACACAGAGCAACCTCAAGCTTTCTTCGCCCCTAGGTCTTCAGCGTATGGATGGAGTGATAAAGTATCTAGGTAGCACGGCCTTGACGGTAACCTGCAATTCAGATGCAAGAGATGCTAAATCGATACCTTATATAAAGATCTAATCAACCATGTTGGTTCTAGCTTTATGCAGGGTTCTTCGGCTCTACAAGGGTTTAGATGCTACAATCCGTACCCTCTAGGCACTTCCCAAAAACTACATCATTGATCATCCACGAGATCAATTAACTCCCGCAACAGGTCTAATACCACCTTGAATACAGCCCAAATGTCAGAGAGCAATGGCGTTACCAAAGCAAAAGCGCCTTCCATCGACGTCAAATCTCTTTCCTACGCCTTTCCCGACGGCTCCTCGGGTCTCAGGAATGTGATCCTCAACCTCCCACCTGGCAGCCGCACTCTACTTATTGGCGGTACAAATTCCCCATCATCTCTTGTTACCATATATACTAATACCTCACAAAGCTAATGGCGCCGGTAAGACCACCCTTCTCCGCCTCCTCTCCGGCAAACGCCTCGCCCCCAACGGCACCGTCAGCATCGCCGGCGTCGATCCCTTCAAGGACGGTCTTGAAGGAGTTACCTATCTTGGCCTCGAATGGGTGTTAAACCCTATAGTCCGTACGGACATCGATGTCCCCACCTTGCTCGCATCCGTAGGCGGTAATTACTACCATGCGCGCCGGGACGAGCTGGTTGAGATTCTGGACATCGATCTATCATGGCGCATGCACACTGTCAGTGATGGCGAAAGGAGACGTGTACAGCTGGCGATGGGTTTATTGAGACCGTGGCGGGTGCTGTTGCTCGATGAGATCACGGTCGATTTGGACTTGCTGACGAGGAGTAACTTCCTGGCGTTTCTAAAGCGCGAGACGAAAAGTAGAGCTTGCACGATAGTGTACGCTACACATATTCTGGACAACCTAGCGCAGTGGCCGACACATTTGGTGCATATGCACATGGGACTGGTAAAGGGGTGGGGAAGCATGGAGAAATTTGATATAAACGCAGTGCAAAAAAGTGGAAACAGTCAATTAGGAGAATTGGTGCTCGAATGGCTGAAGGATGATTTGAAGGACAGAGGGCCGAGGCAAGGAATGAGTGGTGAGGGGAAAACATATGAGAGTTTGGAAGGGAAGGGAGGATATGGGAACGAGAAAAGAGCATAAAGAAGGCTATATTCACTGCACATATTCAACATAGAAGGCCCGAGATTATAGAAAGGACACTTGAACGAAGCATTCGTGTTTACGGTACGGCAGGCCCCCAGATCACTGAAAAGCCGGTACATCGTATGTTTCTGTAGTTTCGGAAGTGATGTAGGATTCATTCTTGGACAATGGTGGTAACAGAGTATAGTCGCAGGGAGCTATCCTCGCTAGCTACCGCCAGATACATATCCTCGCTCTGCTGCTGTATTTGAGTTTTGACGGTTGATTCCATGCTGGTCACCATCGGCCGCCACGCCAGCTGCGTGATAGACTTAGAGGGTCGTAGGCTAAACAAGTCAACAATTTTCTACCCTAAACTTAGCCCAGAGCTGTAACTCACCTATCTCCAAGCACATAGGCTTGCTGAACTTCCATATTGGGGCTGCTGAAAGTATATACTGTAAGCTGACCCTGTTCGGTTCCAATTGCAACAGTGAGGGTGTTGCGGATTATTCGAGGAAGGACATCAATTGCTGTTACTGGTGATATTTCTGTTAATGTTCTGGCGCATTCTGTTCCCTTTGCCTGCATCTTCCATATTTTAACAACCTTATCCCTGCCAGCGGTTGCAAAGACTCTTCCGGCTTCTAGTGGCGCCCAGCCAGCGCTCAGGATCATCCTGGAATGGCCTTTGGGATTGGAATCCTTGAGACTGTACCTCTCTGATTCATCCACATCTTTCTCGAACACCGCCCACTGCCTATCCCGACCAACGCTAAGTAGCAATCGGTCGTCTTTGGAAAAGCGTAGGCATGTGACAGTGAGGGAATGTGCCGTAAGTGTAGGTTTGAGTTCTCGCCACTTCTTTGTCTCATACAAACGAATCACTGCGTGATCTATCGAACTTGCCCTACAAGCCGTTGCAACAATGGTACCGTCATGACTAGATGTGACGGCAGAAATCTCATAGCCATGGCCATAGAGCTTCTCTCGCTCAGGCCATAGGGTATTTCTTGCGAGATGATCTTCTAATGGTGGTTGATCTAAATCGAAAGTTTTAGCCAATGTTATAGATGCAACGTCTGGAACTTCCCCCTCCTCTAAATCGCCATTAGGGTTTAAATTTCCATCCACGAGATTTTCGACTGCCTTGTTTGATAACCCAAGTACTGGAACATTGGCCGCATCAGGTAGCTCGTGATGAGCTGGCATCTCCATGCCGCAAAGCTTGTGTAGCAGATTTGCAACAGCTCTGGGCTCATCGAAAACACGAAGCAGTTTTTCATCAGCTCCGGATATGAATCGAGATCGGCCCATTGAATCTATGCAATTCATGTCATATCCGTGGATCTGGGGCCGGGCAAACTCATGCCATGAACGTCCGGTGTGCCGCTTCCACTCTGCATGTAGTCTCGTGGTCTGATCCGATCCAGTGGAGAGTAGATATGTGCCGTCCTTTGCCCAGGCAACATCCATCACGGATTTTACGTGACCACCCACGCCAATACCCTGTACCCAACGAGTTTGATATTCATCGTAGTTCCACAGTCTCCAGCTCCCAGTCCTTCCGAGGCTGATCACACTGTCACCGTTTGGAGACCAAAGGCCGACCCAAAATCCACCGGTACTACCGGTTGCTGTCGTTGATCCCTTTTGCGCGCTAATCTCCCCTAGCCGTGTTGTACAAACCCATATACCTGAACCTACATCAGGCTCCCAGATGGCTAGGGAATTATCCGCTGAAGCTGAGAGCAGTCTGAGGCCTTTACCAATCCCGCTCCAATACACTGTATAGATCCAATCTTCATGCCCGAGTACAAGGGCTTCAAAAGTGACCGAATATGAAGCCTTTGAAGTAACAAGCTTATGTGACTTGTTGGACAGCAATTTCTCGAAGCTTCCCGTCATGCCATTCTTTCCGTCGCCGAGGGTGGTACGACTCTGTTCTTCCTTATGAATCCGCCAAAGCCTTATGTATTTATCCTGACTTGCGGATGCAAACAACAAATCACTGCTTGGCTCGTTGCTCTCCTGGGTAATCGCCAAGGAACGAACCCAAGCTTCATGCCCCATCAATGTAGCTTGATGATTGAAACGGCCTTCTTCCTCTGCTGTAAAAATCTGGACGAAATTCTTTGTACCTGCAACAGCAAGAACCACATCTCCAGTCAATGGGAGCTCACTCAGTATCAATGCCAATGGAAAGAACCGGGGAGTAGGCTTAATTGTCTGTATCAATTCTGTCCGCACAATTCCTCCATCCAGTGAAAATTTCCATATCTTGACCGTTGCATCAGCTGATCCTGAAGCGAAAACATCTTTCCCAGAAACGACTCCTAGACAGTTGATAGTGCTGTCATGGCCTTCTAGAACCAGAACCTCTTCGAAGCCCACTGTGGAAGTAGGCTGAGCCTGCCACACTCTGATAGTTTTGTCGACAGATCCGCTCAAGATAACCTGTGCCTTGCCTTGCCGTTGTGGGAAAAATTTGATCGCATTGACTTTGTCGGTGTGACCCCGTAACAAGGCATGTATGCCTCGTTGTCCATCATTCTGTTTCAACTGTGAGCGGTTTCGATACCTGAATATGGAACATTAACTACCAACGGATTCCAAAGTCCGATGTTTCTCTCTGATCCATAAGCAAGAAGGCCAGCGGTAGTGTCCCAGTCTGCTGCTGCTGGGTGTCTGTTACCACCTGCAGCGATATACTTGAGCGTAAAAGTGGTCATCAAGGGACGTTTATAACTTCACGAGTCTTCAGTCATGTTCTCAACAGTATTTAAACTTTTAAAGCCTGATCGAGTTTCATTGGTATCAAAAAACAACCGAGTATGCTTGGAAAGCACCTGAACGTCACCTGCATTAAGGTTTAGCGCTTGTGCATATTAGAATACTGTTAAACATCAGGCCACCAGATCCCATCTAAATGCCGTGATCGTCTTGACACTCAACTCAATGTCAGATGCCCAGAGCGATATTGCGATTGTCGTTGAGTTTAGGTACGTTCTTATTTCTTCTATGGGTCTTGAATCAATCGCTAATCTCTATCAGCGGCGGCCTCGAGCTGCTGTTCTCCAACCAACGCAAACACCAACTACACCTACCATCGACCGATGAATATGACCAACCCGTGAATCTAGCCTTCCTTGTGCGTTATCTCTGCCAAAACCTTATGAAGGACCCAAGGAAAGAGCTTTTTGTAATGGACGGCACTGTGTAAGTCTTACCTTGGAGACGAGCCAGTCCAGTCTGACAAGTCTGCAGACGATCCGGAATCCTAGTTCTGATTAACGATGCCGATTGGGAGTTGGAAGGCGAGGAGAAATATGCACTGAAGAAGGGCGATAACATCCTGTTCGTCTCTACACTCCATGGAGGCTGAAAGGCTGTATCCTTCGAGGACCTGTCAGCGCCGTGCTGGTTTTGTCCGGCTGCCTATACCGTTTAATGTCTCGATGTATAACCCTGTTAATTGAGCCTGTACTCGGTTTCTACCTATATACGCTGCGAACGACAATACCCAGCTATTAGTCTCTCAGTGCTCTTTCAACAAGCAGGTGAGCTCCATCACCAGGTTCAGGTGGGGTCAATACGCCACTTTGGGGTGAACCTGTGGTTATCCTGGGAGTGTTTGCTCCTGTTCTGGGAGTGTCCAACCCCATTGGCGTAACTGCGCCACTGGGAGGTAGACTTGGAGGGACAGGGATCTTAAGGTCTTCGGGAGAACCTGGAATGGTATGTTTGGGCAAATCTGGTATTATGATTCGTCTAGCTTCGTTATTGTAGCTGGCGGGGATGATCTCAATAATCTCATTCCTAGGGAAGGAAAGGCTAGGTATGTCTGCGGCATTGCAAGCCATAAGGTATCCATAAAGAACTCGAAGTACACTTTCGTGGGCAATTATGAGCAGGTCGTTCTGTTCCCTTTCAAGTTCTAGGATGATTGGTTCAAGTCGAACAGCAAGATCATGATACGACTAGTTTCGCTTAGCCGTGATCCACCATGTGAAGGCAGTGTCGGTTACTCACCTCCGCTCTGGGGTATCGATGATGGTAGGGATCTGCTTCGTGCTTGGCAACCTCATCCGGGAACAATTGTCTAATTTTTCTCTCCGACATCTTTTCACATATCCCAGGATTAAGTTGACTCATCTGAGACCTTTGGCGTACTCTATATCCTAGTTCATAGAGATACTGGGATGTCTCTATTGTCTTCCGCCGCGTTGATGTCCAGATTGTCAGAAGCTTCAACGGTACATCAGGCGCCCCTCGATCAATAAAGGCCTGCCTCTCGGATTCTCTGTGACGAATCAGAGCGTCTCCCATCTTCTGTGAGTACTCGATGCCTATCTCGGAAAGAGACGCATCAGCTTTATATGAGTCCTCTCTAGAAGGACCAGCCTGTTCTGACATTAGTATCTTCTTTGACAAGAATCTGAAATGTCCAATCCTACCCGCACAAAGTACGTATGCCTTGCCTTGATATGTAAATTAAGAAGATAAAAGACAATCCTGTAGGACAGATATCCAAAGGAGCAGTTGTTGACGGTTAAGCGCTCCCCAGCATTGATCATCTATTAAGTAGTATTAGCTTCGCCGCCTTCTAGAAATTCTGTGTATCGGACTCCCTCGCCCTACCTTGATGTAATTTAGCTCAGTTTCTTCCATTGTCTCGAAGTGTGGTATCTTTGCAGACATCCTTGCCAGGTAATGCTTCACTGCATCGTCCGATGACCAACCGATGTACTTGAATCGTGTCAGCCTTGCACTCTCGGTCTCTTCGGGCCGGCTGCACCTACATCAGGAGACGAGATCTTGACATTTCGCACATTCTCTTCGATAATTCGCTCGTCGTCGCAAGCCGACTCGATAAAAAGCGTCTTCGTAGCCATGCTTCATTAGCCAAACCCTAACAACTATTCAATTCCCTTACCAACACATCGTGCTTAGCAAATTCCTTTGCAAGAGATCTCCGGCCTGCCGCAAGCGGGTTGACAGCGTCATAGATAGCAATTTGTCCGTTCTCGTGATTTAGGAAGTGATAAATGTCATCCCGGCATTTCTTCAGAATCTTCTGGCGAAGAAGTACCGAGCTGGCAGAAGCTAGAAGGTCGTCAATTCAAGCCCAAGTGTGACGGCTCAGTATCGTAGCTTCGTTAGAGACTTACCATTGACAAAAAAGTAGTCATCTGGAACGTCTTGGCCGGGCCCGACATTTTCCCTTCTGTAATCCCCAAGATGGAAAACACGGGTTTTCACTCCAAGCCTTGGTTACTGCATGAGCTGATGGACCCCAAAAAGCTAATGACTTTGAGAACGTGGGTTTGAACGTACCATCTAAGGTATCTTGCTAATGCAACAGATATGTGGCTGCGAAAAAGCTTGTATCAATAGGGCTCGTCTGCAGCGCAGCGAAAGCGACAAACGTACGTCTTGCCTCTTGCCGGCAGGCCGACGGTGATTATGGCTATCCTGCCCGAATGAAAAAGGCGGCCCGATTCAGTACTGTAGAGCTGGGCTGGCGCTAATTCTTCTCTATCCGGCAAGTCATGAATGGCATCCACAAAAGTGCTGGACTTTCGACGGAAACGAGGGGAATTCGCAGCAACATCGGCGGTCCTAATGGGATACATCTGTCAGTACTCGAAAGCACTCGAACAACTAGTTGACTAAGGGGCGGTCATGAGTACTTCGCAGGAAAGAGCCACTTACAATAAGGTGTCCATGGCTACCCGAGGCCACTGTTGCCTTACTGTCAACAAGTTACGACTAATCGCAACACTTCCGATATAGAGTGGGTATTTCCGTGTTCGTGCATGTTTCTAAGGTGATTGTCTCTGCATGTACGGAATATTAAGAACTAATTGTTGTTTGCTTTGTCGTGATATATCGGCTCGCGGCTTATCGATATCGATAAGCTCCGGCGAAGCGCAACTCCCTGAAGTGCAGGTATTCTAGTTAGCTGGTGGCCCTACCCGTACGTCAACCGACATTTCCCTAAAATTTAGTTCACAGACTCGGCGTGTCCTGCTGTCTGCTCCAAAGCCCTCAATAAACCTTCGTCCACATCCGCCCTTCTGCCTTTCCCTTCATCTCCTAGCATCCATTGCGTACTATCCCTATTTCAGGAGACGGGGTTCGTCTTCGCGCCTTTTTCTCGAAACATGGCGGATGTGGAAGCCTCGATCTCCCCAGCTTTCGTAGAAGAGAATGCCTTCATTTCAGCAATCCGAAGAACATATGTATCACTATCAGAGAGACGAGATGCCTTAGGACTTTCCAACCCGGGGACGGTGGAGAACATCGCCCGGGAAGTTCAGAAGGATGTTTTCCTAAATAACTATATGTTCACTGGGCTACGGGCAGACCTCACAAAGCCTTTCAGTGTCTCTCCTCTTTTCCATGTCTCACATGCCTTTTCCATGGGATCTCAAGGCCTTCCCCCTTACACGTTTGCGGCACTTTATGGAACACCCAAGGTACGCGAGGTTCTCAAGATGGGAGACAAGGTTTTGCTAACCAAGCACGTAGGTCTTTCTACAAGGAAATGTTGAGAATGACGGTCAGCTCTCTGCAAGAGCAAATTACAAATGGAATAATTTCCTTGTTACAAAAACAAATGCACAAATAGCGCCCAGCCCAGGCCAGGCCATGCTGCAAGTGGATAACGATGTAACTGGCAAAGACTTTACCGCTTCTCTCAAATCGATCAATCCATCAATCATTGAGGGTGGCTTGAGTGGCATATTTATCGCCAGCTACCTTCAATCTTTGACACCAAGCCTTGCACTCGGTATTGAGGCAGTATGGTCACGAGCGGCCCTGAATGCTAGTCCTGAAGCCGCCGTGTCCTATTGTGCAAAATACAAAGGATCGGATTGGATTGCGAGTGCGCAGTTGCAGGCCCAAGGCGCAGTCAGCACATCCTACTGGCGAAGGTTGACAGAGAAGGTGGAAGCCGGGGTGGATCTGAATCTACAGTTTGCGCCTGGTGTTGGTGGTAAGAGTTTAATGGGGAGCGGAATGCGCAAGGAAGGTACAACGACTCTGGGCGCCAAGTACGATTTCAGGATGTCAACATTCAGGGCACAAGTTGACAGCTCGGGCCGTCTGAGCTGTTTATTGGAAAAGAGAGTCCTACCACCAGTTCAGTTGACGTTTGCAGGAGAACTGGACCATTTCAAGGCAAGTCAAATTCTCAGTAACTTCTATTCTTTGGTTCGCAGCTTAGCTTAGGTTTTGGGTACACGAACACGTACTGATTACCTTATTCGTCCAGCAACAAGCCAAGATTGGATTGGCCGTTTCTATTGAGGCAGCCGGCGAGGAAGTAATAGAGCAGCAAGAGAAGGGCTTGAGTCCTCCGGCCGTACCGTTTTGATCGTCATTGGACCAGCTCCGAGCCGTATTTACATGAGTGGCTGTTCCCCTTTTATCTTGTGAGAGGCTCCCACTTCCACCACCACCCTTCTCCGTGTCCTTTACTAGAATTCGGTCTGAGCGATACTTGGCCTCCAGAAATCAGGAAGCCGCATGAGCGATGTTCCTCTAATCACATGGGGTGTACGGCATGGATAAGATACCGTGTTCTTGCACTTCTTTACACATATTATCTGGCGAGCGAGGTTCGGTCCAGGTCGGCCTACAACCGTTTGTATTTACAGAGTCATGTACAAAAGCGTCTAATCGGAGCTCTCTACGTCTAATCCGTGATCCTGCTACCATAGCGTACTTTTTGCCGTTTTTCTAAAGCTGAATATGCAACCTGTTTCGATGGGGTTCTTCTTTCAGATTTGGGTCAAGGCTAGTTTATCGTTCCGAAGTCCAACGTCAAGAAACCCATCCTCGTTTACAAGAGGGACCTTCGCAACCTTCGTTTGGTGCTAGCCGGATGTCAATAGAGCACTAAGCTCCGGATACAAACATGAGCATGCGGCTTAGGGCTGAGCAGTTATCTTTCGTTGATCAACGCCTTCCCACACACCCTAAAGATTTTCTTTTCAGACACTCCTGTCCAGATTTTGAGCGAACGACTGGGTAATCCGTTTGTGGCTGCATGAACCGTAGGTAGTCGGGGCGAAGATGGCCGGGCAACTCATTCTTATCTAGCAGTGGTGAGTCGATCGGGCTGAACGGAGCGGTGAGATCCCATCGCTGCCGCTAGGAACTATATCGATCCCTGGAAAGCAAGCTCGATGTGAACCATTGACTATCCAACACCGCCCAAGATACGCATCTAGGAAGTTGATGGGTTCGGGAACAAACATTATCTTGCCAGCTAATGCACGACAAGTTACGTCCTACTACCCGCTGTCGTACAACAGCCACGATGGCTTCTCAGGCACGGCCATGTATATCAGATTGGAGTATCACAGGTGCTTTGACCTTGAATTCTGTGATGAAGCCCGCAAAACCGAAGTAGTATCATTGCTCTTGTAACACTAGAATTCAGTCTACAGATGGCACAGCGTCTAGAGAGTAGTTCGGGAGGGATAGAACTGCCCGGCACCCTGCAGACTCGATATTCCTTGCCCTGAACAATATGTCCGATGCACGGGCCAGATGAAATTTGGCAGTTGAATAACCGGACACTGTATCTTAGGCAGTTCAGGCACCGGGGGCTGACTTGAAATTGTGTAGCGCTGCAGCGTCAGCACTTGGGATTTGGGAATCGTCGTCTGAGGTTGCTGATTGGTCTCCGTATTCTAGTGGAGCCGGCAGGTCGGTCATGCGTGAACCGCACGGATATCTGTCTGCTTTTACTTGACCGCACTCCAAATCCCTTCAGCATCAGCTGAGACTAAAGTACAGTAGATGAGCCTCACGGACGGTAAATCATCACCTTTGCCGCCGTGAGAGGGGTAAGTCAGAGGTTGGGTCAGGGCAGCCAACCACAAGCCGGATGGCAAATCCAAGAAGGAAACTGTGAGGAAACTGATGCTCCAGCATCCACCAGTCAGACCCGTAATGGTTGATGATGATGATGATACCGTTTTTCCCTGAATATCCTCGTATCTGACGACGCACATGTCCCATGCATTACATATCACATGCATCCTCAGCACAATATGGATCAGGGCCCCCATGCAGCTTGTAGCTCGTTCCTCCTATGAGCGACCTCAACCACTCCATCCACCACCCAACAGGACGTTGACATTCGCTATAGACATGCAACAACGGGCTGGAAAAGCCAATGGATGTTGACATGTTTGGGTCGCTCAGTTCACATGTATCCAATATCAATGCAATCAGATAGAGAGTACAGTACCTACCCTCGAGCATCCAGGCCGCTTTTCGTCATCGTGCCTTGAACTTCCACAGATCTTATCCCACGTCATCCCATGTGCGGTTCGTCACCTACCTACCTTACCTTGAACCACTCTCACGTACTCTCCCCAGCATGCTCACAGGCCGGACCATGAGTTTCCACACTGGCGGGACTGACGAAGAGGCTCATCCTCGTTATGAGCAAGATCAGAGTTCCAGGTCCGACAGGAACTCGGACGAGAAAGCTTTACCGCCGCTCCATCTGAAGTCAAAATAGATTCGGAGGCATGCACGACATCAACTGGCACGAGCTCAAGATTGCTTCGTTCGGTAAGTGAGAGGACAGATCATTGGCTGCTTGCCGTGGTCGGGTACATTGAATACATATTCCAACCCTACACTAGTACATCCGTACCTCTGCAAGTTGTGTATCACGGGGAGAGAAGCATGCAAGGCCCCCCCAGGCCAAAGGGAAATTCCAGAGTAGAGGGAACAACAATTAGATCTTATTCTTATTCTTATAATTCTCATTATTATTCTTAATCCCAGCAGAGAGTTCGTGTGTACTTCGGCGCATGGATCTCTTTATCACATCTAACCATCTAACCACGTAAGGTACTTCATCTACTACAGGACTGCTACTGTATAACAATTAACAACCTCTTGGGGTACCATCAGATACAGTATGCGGCTTGTTATCAGGTTCAATAGCTTCGATGTAGCCATGTGGTTGCCTTTCTTTGGCGGGACTTTGAGGTAATTATCTATTGAGCACCCAACAATGCTCTCAATACTTTCTACAGTAATAGAACATTTTCATGCTTGCGAGGAGCTTCATCACTTCTTTGATTTCAGACCTTGCCCATAGGTTCCGTTGTTCTCGTACTGTTCAGTATTAATTGTTATTATTATTGAGTAGAGGTTCCTGCAGCGGCATGTCTAACCAGTCTAGCTCGTCTGTCTGGGCCGCGATGATGATCTACTTTGTTCCCATGACCACCCATACGCCTCCCAAGCCCCAAGCCCCCCAAGCCTCCTTCCAAGCTTCCCAAGGGAACCTAAAGTCCCTTAGCGCTCCCCATCCCCAAGCGAGCAATTCAGCTGCAGTACCACGAGTACCGAATACAGAAGTACCTTATGGGCTTATTCCCCTCAAAAGCTTTCCAGATGATGCCCCAAGGTACAGTACTCGTACCACTCCTGTTCTGAAATGGAATCCACCACAAAAATGCACATGAGATAATTCCCTTCCCTAATTGAAACGCCCTCAAATTAATTCCCCCTTCCCTCTACTTTACCAGAACCATACCAGAACCATACCTTACTATCTATCCATCCATCCATCCATCCATCTTCCCCATCACTTCCCTCCTTTGCACTTTCTTCCATCTTTATTCCCACAGTTTTCAAACAAACTACTGCCAGTCCTTCCGAGTACCTTGGCCATCGAAACCTCCCCCCCCCCCCCCCAACAAGCTCTATCATCATCATCATTGAGGTTGAAAGCCGCATGATTGTGGCTTGGCGCTGGTGCCCGCATTCCCCCTCTCGTTTTCCTAGCACAGGGCGCTATTGCCTGTAGACATTGTGCACAAGTGTCGTTGGTGAACCACTCTCGCGGGCTTCACTTTCGACTTCCACCGCACTCAGCCTCTGCCACCTAAATTCACTCTTCTCAATACAACCGGTGTGTTGTTCTGACGTGCACCTATTTCCCCCAATTGATTATTCTCCGGCCCTGCAGGCACCTCGAAACGTACAAGTCCTTGAGACGGCGCTCCTCCTCCTGTGTCAGACGACCTTTCGGCGACAGCAACATACCACCTTCATAACCATCTTTGACAGCCTCCGGTGTATCCTTACCTGTGCGCCGCGAAGCCCCGGTCGTTTGTCGTATCTGGATCATAGCACTTCGTTCGACATCTAGGGCTACCGTCGTCAGTTCGAGCTACCTATTCCCAATAGAACGGGGCTGCGCTACAAGGGCGACTAAGCGATCACTCAGCGACAGTGACCATCAATTAATTCACCACGACGGCGTGACTTCTACGCGTCATCATCACATTCACCTCACGTGTAGGATCACCAGCTCCTTCAATCCTTCCTGGTCTCAACACCTTGAGCGACCTAGACTTCGCCCAAGACGGACTTCACCGCAGACCTTACCTTGTCTCGTCACCAACTCCTAAACTCGAGTCCTCCGTACTCTCGATAGCATAAAGCTGGGTTGTTTTGGCTCAACAAAGATGTCTTCCCAAAATCGCCCCGCTGGGTTCTCAAGCTTGCGCATGGGAGGTAAGTCCCACCAACACGGCTTGCTTGCCAGCGCCGGAGGCTAATTGTTGGAGAAGAGGTCATCCGTGAGAAAGTCCAAGATGGCCTCACTGGCGAAACCAAGGAAATGCAGTACACGCAATGCAAGATTGTAGGAAATGGCTCTTTTGGGGTGGTCTTTCAGACCAAGCTTGCCCCAAATGGGGAGGATGCCGCGATCAAGAGAGTCTTGCAAGACAAGCGTTTCAAGGTTGGTCTTGTGGGTTAGAGAGTGTACCATCATGCTGACAACTGCAGAATCGAGAATTGCAAATCATGCGTATTGTCAGACACCCCAACATTGTGGAGCTCAAAGCCTTCTACTACTCCAATGGAGAGCGTGTAAGTTTCGCATGGAAGATTCTGATAAAAAAATAGACACTGACAAGCCATTCCAGAAAGATGAAGTCTACCTCAATTTGGTCCTCGAATTTGTCCCTGAGACTGTTTACCGCGCCTCACGCTTTTTCAACAAGATGAAGACCACAATGCCCATTCTGGAGATCAAGATCTACACTTACCAGCTTTTCCGCTCGCTCGCGTACATTCACTCCCAGGGAATCTGCCATCGGGATATCAAGCCGCAGAACCTTTTGCTTGATCCGAATACGGGGGTTTTGAAACTCTGTGACTTTGGGAGCGCCAAGATCTTGGTTGAGAACGAGCCCAATGTCTCATACATTTGCTCGAGGTACTACCGTGCACCGGAGTTGATTTTCGGCGCCACGAATTACACTACCAAGATTGGTGAGTCCATCACCATTTGCGATGCTCGACATGTTTGCTGATTCATTGACTATAGACGTCTGGTCTACTGGATGCGTCATGGCGGAATTGATGTTGGGTCAGCCTCTGTTTCCGGGAGAGTCAGGCATCGACCAATTGGTAGAGATCATCAAGGTACTTGGGACACCGACTCGGGAGCAAATTCGTACCATGAATCCAAACTACATGGAACACAAATTTCCCCAGATCAAACCGCACCCGTTCGGCAAGGTGAGTTTCTCTTTTCGCTGAGTTCAGTCGATGTTGTTGATCTCGTTTAGGTTTTCCGCAAAGCGTCAGCTGAGGCCATTGATTTGATCGCAGCCCTACTGGAGTACACCCCTACCCAGCGTCTTTCTGCCGTTGATGCAATGTGCCATCCGTTCTTCGATGAGCTTCGTGACCCAATGTGTCGTTTCCCAGATTCTCGCCACCCTAACGGTGCTTCAAAAGAAATGCCACGACTCTTCGACTTCTCTAGGCATGGTATGTATTCCAACCTAGAATTCAAACCAACCGTGCTAAACGAAGCGTAGAACTTTCGATTTGCCCAGAGAAAAATGTTCGCTTGGTACCACTTCACGCGCGTAAAGAACTTCTATCAAAGGGCCTGGATCTTGAGAGCTTCGTGCCGATGACCAAGGATGAGATGATGGCGCGTCTCGATTAAACTTAGAGCTACGAGACATGCATAACGAAGTGAACGTCAGCAGCTCTGTCTAGCCCTTATGTGTAGCGTGGCGTTTACCATCACCATTCGTTCCCGCCCAGTCTTTTCCTTGCCGATACAGTGATATGCGGATACATGGTCTGTGGCATTGTTGATGGTATGGAATAAAAGCATCATGCGGCCCTCTTCGGAGAGGGGCCTCAGTTTTTCTCTCTCAAATGAAAGGCTATGGGCAAAAGCATGGATAAAGAAGTTGTGTACGCATGGGCAGAATTTTCATGGAGGGTCAAGAAGCTGCGAGCTGGTAGGAAAGAGCCGAACCAGAAAGAAGTCTAAGGCTACGGAGTTTGTAAGGGCGAACCACTGGGATGGCAGACCTCAGATGAAGTAGCTACGCCAAGTACTTTCATGATTGCTTAGCAGCTTCAATTCTTTCGATCGAGCAATCAACCTAAATTTCCCCTTTACCTCTTCTTTCGCGTATCGCTTCAAGCCTGCTGTTTAGGCGTGTTGGCGTGCAAAACAAAGACGGCTTATGCTTGCGGCTTTCGTCAGTAGTGATGTATATCCAAGATGTGCACCGTTGATGCCTTTCACTGAGTCCATCAATATATCTATATGAGGTACACGAGCGCCAGCACTACTACTAACGTCACGATCAACAGGCAATGATAGTAACGGCAATAAAGAAATTAAGGAGGTCTATGATACATCTGGCTAGTGAGAAATGGTCCAAAGCTTAGTGCAGTAAGTAAGTGAGAGGTGATATGGCTACAACCGGGACTACAGAAGGAGCTGAAAAGCTTTTCACTCTCCGACCAATGAATATGGAAGAGGAATCCAGGCCATGATGATCACCTTGACTTGTCCCAAAATACCCTCTGCTTTCCACGCCCTGGGGTTAACTTATCTGACGTGGTAAAGTTTGATATCTCCCTTTTTCGAATAATTTCAAACCACAATCGAAGCTCACGTAAGATGCAGGCGGGTGTAATGCCTCCAAAGAAGCTACTTTCCTAGCCCTAGCATTGTAGGAGCCAATCCGGCTACGTTATCTGACGACAACCAAGATGGTATCAAAATCGCCAGTAGACCCGGTCGACCACCCACCCCAAAAGCACGTCGACGTTGCATATCGTTGTGTTCGACAGAACGTTGCTGAAAGAAGGAGCATTATGGTTAAATCTGTAGTCACCGAGAAAGTGGCTACGAAGGGGTTAGCAAAGCGATTGGAGGCTAGCAGATTTATGATCCAAAGAGCTAGAATGGGAATATCACCAAGTGACCGAGCATGTACATGGGGGTTCTGAATAGCTTCAATCGACCGGTGCACGAGGGTTCAAGGAGGGAGTTGTTACAATATTTATGTAGCATTTGGTGTTCGCTTGCTAAAACAATTGCCTTTCCATGGCTCTTTGTATGAATGGAAAAACTATACTAGAAATTTGCTCGTACAAAGCTGCATAAGATCATTATGATGGGCATATATATACTGTTGTGTTAATGTCAACACCTAACCAAAGTGTGGAAACTCCGAAAATTCGAGCGGTCCTGCATGCTACGGAGACCGCTTATGGTGTTTCACCAACCTCATCAGGTCAGCAAGACAGGGGGTACGGAGGTCCGTGAAACCGATTCCGTTAGAAACTACACCTCGACAACAGTACCTAATTGCCTGCAACAGAAACTAAGATCGTTGTTCAATTTATTCAGTCTTTGATTATGGCCGATTACGACAGGAGGAATGGTTCATATCGGGGGGGTTTCAATAATCGCAAACGGCGGTATCAAAGAGGTGAGCCTTGACTTTGCGCCCAGCTTTACTATTTAGCTGATACGTATCGCCAGACGATGATGACTACGACCGTCGACCACAGAGGAGAAGAGTCGAGGAGCCGTTACACGTCACAGTACGAAAGCAGTTACTTGGGATCGCCGAATCTGTAAAGCTTGCGCCTTCATCTTTGCAAGTACACCCCAAGCTGACCGATCACCAGCCATTGAGAAAACTTGAGGATGAGATCAGTAGTATCGCAAAAACAGTTGCAGAGAGCTATGAAGATGAAGAGCTACGGAGTAACTTTCTGGATCTTGCCCTGCAGCTGTGGGTTATTCTTCGTTGCGGCCAGTGCCGCTCTTTTACTAATATTGCCCAAGAGTCGTTGAGCAGCCAATGAAGATCCCTTTCATCGCTGCAATAATCATCGTCGCCAATCCGCAAAAACCAGAGATAGCCCATGAGATCTTGATAAGAGCCGTCTCAGCCGCCCAAGAACACCTTGCTGCTGGAGCGTGGCGCGAAGTCAAGCTCGTTCTCCGATTATTGGCTTGCTTGCAGGGGATACTTGTAGGGGATGGAGTATATCCGGTTCTGGAAGAACTCTTTTCAAGAGCTGTGGACTTACAGACAGCATCCTCTGACGACGTAAGTTCACCGCAACTGCGAAGGTTCCATACAAAGCTAATACAATTTCTCGCAGAGTCTTGGCTTGGAGCTAGTCAAGATCATCCTTTTAACAATTCCATATGTCATGGCTTCCTCTGCAACGGGTTTCGAGAACCATACGCTAGCGCTACTGGACAAAACGGATATCATTGCCTCTACACCTCATGCCCTAGAAGCGCTAGTCGACCCCTATCCGGGCAACGGGGAGGACAATGCTCATGAGGCCCAGAGCATCATTGGTCTACTACAGAAACAGCTGCAAGGCGAGGTTGGAAAGTCTTGGGAGCTGGCATGCATTCCGCGGGCTTGGAAAGTTTCAATGATAGAAGATGGGACGGACCTGTTGGCTTCATCAACAAAGCATGCACTACCTCAAATCAACGTTCCTTCCACAGTGCCTGCCGGAGCTCGCCCGCGGCTCCCTGAGATATACTTCTCCGTCTACGCAGATCAGGACATCGAGACGGTACCATCGACTTCCGATTTAGCGTCTTCGATTTTCCGGGACTCGCTAGTCGACACAATCAACATTCTCGATTACAACCGGAACGCCACGGCCAAGTTTTTGATTGATCTAGACTGCTATTTCGGTCCTAAATCTTTCGTGAAGCGAGGGACACCTTTTGACAAACTACGAGATGTTGAGGGAGGTCAGTCTACATGGAAGCCTGAAGATGTCGCTGTCGACGCAGTATTCTCACAACTACTCCAATTACCAACTCCGGAACACAAACTGGTATATTACCATTCCGTTTTGACTGAGGCTTGCAAAATCGCACCGGCCGCAATCGCTCCTAGTCTGGGACGAGCAATAAGGTACTTGTACAAGAACGTAGATGCAATGGATTTGGAGCTAGAGTATAGGTTCATGGACTGGTTCTCGCATCATCTTAGCAACTTTGGGTTCACCTGGAAGTGGACCGAGTGGGTGGATGACGTAGAGCTTCCTATGGTGCATCCCAAGAAAGCCTTTATGGTCGGAGCATTGGAGAAAGAAATTCGTCTCAGCTTTGCCCAGCGAATTAAAGGGACTCTCCCAGAGCCCTATCAACCTCTGATATCTGAGGCCAAGGAGAAGGACACGCCGGACTTCAAGTACGTTTCTGACCAGGTCCCCTACAGCTCCTCCGCCCGCGAAATCCTTCGTCTCCTCCGGTCCAAAGCCCCCGACGCCGACATTGCTCCCCACATTACCAACATTGAATCCACTGCCTCTTCCCTCTCCGTTCCTGACCCCCTCGTTCCATCCACTGACGCTTACGTCACCGCCATCTGCTTCCTCGGCTCCAAGTCCCTCTCCCACGTCCTCAGTTGCATCGAGCGTTGCAAAGAACGCTTACTGGCCATTGGACCTCGGAGTGAGGCTGCAAGGAGACAGATTTTGAGTAGCGTAATGGATTATTGGAGCGAGAAGCCAGGTGTGGGGGTGAACGTGGTGGACAAATTGTTGAATTACACGATATTGACGCCCATGACGGTTATCGAATGGGCGTTGGTCGAAAATATCGGGAAGGGAAAGATACTGACTCACGCTCATGTATATGAGATGGTGGCGAGTACGATGCATAAAGTTACGAATCGCGTCCGCCAAATTGTCATGGCACGGAACCAACCCGGCCTGCCAGCAGACCAAGTCGCTATCCTTGACGAAACCTTGACGAAAGAGCGGGCAGAAATGCAAAGGCTCTTCGCCGTCGTTGAAGACGCACTCGTAGGTGTAGCGGATGGTATCGCGGATGCAATGATGGAGAGTAGAAATCAGGACGAGGAGGGCGAGAGGATGTTGAGGGGATGGGGGGGACGGTGGTTGAGAGTGTTCAGGAGGAAGATGGCAGTGGAAGAGGCGTGGGTTATGGAGATGATGGTAGCCGCGGCTCACGGCGAAGCTCTGGATGCGGTGAAGCAGGAGGGAATGAACGGGGTGAATGGGAACGGAGTGGAGAAGGTGGAGGACGAGGACGAGGACGAGGAGGTATTGTAATGGAAAGAGTTGGATTTGATTCTATGGGATTCTCTTCCGGCGCTCGATGTACGAAAAGATAGGGATCATTGGTTCGATGCGCGTCTGAGGGGAGTATCTTTTCCACCACAGGAGCTATCTACCGCTTTTATCTCAAGGGTCGCGGGACTCGTTCTACTGTATCTATATCCAAGTCACGAAGCAATTACCTAGGTAGCTCCAGTGTAATCATCTCCCCCCTATGCACACCGCAAAAGCACAAAGCACCAATTCCTTCATCGGGGAAAAGATCCATAAATCGCACGCCGGAAATGGTTACATTTTCCTCGCCCCGCGTTCTTCCTTTTGGCTGGCTCAATCAATCAAATCACGCATTCATTGTATTTGTATCTATCTAATCACTGGCCCACGCACGCACCCACCTACCTACCTACCTAACCAACTAATCCAACCCAACCCATCCATCCATCAAACAAACAAACAAACAAAACCGCAATCCACCTCACCCACCTCACCTCACCCACCCCATCCCACCCCCCCAAACCCAGGAAGGAAAAAAAAGGAAACAAAAAAGCCACCGGGAGAGAGAGATGAATAAACCACAGCCCGCATCACAAGAACACGTCTGTACGATATGAAAAAAGGCAGACGAACGGGGAGGTGTGTTTTGGTATTAAAGGTGTTTTTGATAGCAAAGGTGTTTTTGATAGCAAGATCCCCCAAAAGCGGAATACGGAAGGAAACAGATACGGAAACAGATACGGAAACAGATACGGAAACAGATACGGAAACAGATAACAGAGAGGCAGAGGCAAGAGGCAGAGGCAGACTGATATGGAATAAGATATGATATGATATAATATGATACGAACGTTGTTGGGACAGGTATCAATCTATCATCTATCATCTGTCATCCATCATCTCGGCAGCAAGAGTTTAACGAACAACACCATCTATAGGGTTTTCTCGAGGGATGGTCTGGAAGCGAACGAAGTAGCTATGGATTGCTGTGGAAGCCTTTAGGGGGATAACGATGGAGAAGGGTGCCTTGGATTCATTCAAGGCTATGTATGTTATGGGCAGGCAGGTTGTTAGCACGGAGAGAAGCCAAGCTGTCGGATGTTGCAGCCGGATCGGAGTGGGCGCGCTCAAAGAGGTCGCCAGGATGACACGCCGAGGACCTTGCCATTGGCTAGCGCATGGGGGCTTCTGCAAGGCATGTTCCTCGCTAGAGATGTACTGGTGATCCTCTACTGAAAGCACAGATTGCCCTAGCTATGATGGAATGTGGTTGGCACCGGGGGGAATATGTGCAGTATAGAAGCCTACCGCTGAGGGATATAAACAGTAACGATCATGCCTGACAGGGCTTTTTAAGACGTCGCAGCGCCAGAAGAGAAGGAATGGCTCTTTCCCAGTCATCCCCAAGTCTCCACAACCACCCCCATCGAGTATTGTGGTCGCGCATCTCGTCTTTGCTCTTGAGCTACCTCATCCTTATTAAACAACCCCTTTGCCATGGAAGAAATCGCGGCACACATCACATAACCTTTTTTTGCTTCAACGTCGTCGACTCATCCCCGTAACTCCGGTCGTCCTCACCCTCCACCTCCTTCTGCATTGTCTCCACTTCCTTGCATTGTCGGTCCCACTCCGCTTTACTCATTTTCGACTGTCGGTTGAAGAGCTCATCATTTGGCTGGCGGTATGAGCCCCCGAGACGATCCCACAGTGTTGTGAATTGCCCATAGTTGTAGTTGAAATACAGGTGGTGCATGGTGTGGCAGGCCGCGCCATTGATGATTCCTGAGTTGGCCACGTATTCTCCATCATCTGGGAGAACATGAAAGTCAGCAGTTGGTGTGATGAAAGCAGAAATGGAGAGCTTACGGATAAACACGGTCCATATATTGATAAAGATGAACAGCGCAATATAGGCGAACTTCTGCAGCGGGAAAACAAAAGGAAACACATGGTACGGCACACTCTGAACAAACCCGTCCAGCGGATGAAAAGCATGGCTCGCATACGGCGTAGGCATAATCCACTTGTGGTGCGGCTTATGCAGAACCTTGTACACCCTCGGATGGTGTAGACCTCGGTGGATCCAATATATGAAGAAGTCGGTAAAGGCGACAAAGAACGGGATCTGTATGTAATTGTAGAGGGAAAAGGGGGCGTCCGAGGGGGCGTCGTAGAGTTTTGCGTAGCCACGTACTTCGCCGACGAAGAATGGGGCCGTGAAGATGGCCATTAGAGGCATGGCGATCAGACTTTGCCGGATTTCGAGACGAACTTGGTTTTTGAGGTATTTAGGGTGGGTGAAGGTGGCGTGGTCGAAAACGAAGACGTAGGAGAGGGATGCGCAGACAAAGTATACTACGAAGCCAAAAAGCCTATGGAAACCGTCAGTGAGAGTTTGGAAGCTACATGACCCGAGAAAGACAGACCATGTAATAAGATACAGCGTCAGGGTTTGCCTCCATACGTTATCCCTTGGCCAAGCGCTCATGTAAGCATACCGTGACGGAGCAAGCTGGAAGAACTGGCTGGACGATGCATGAATAGCTGTGGGAACCTCGCGCATGCTGGTGAAGGTTGCTGAGGCATTCTTTGGGGGCGTTTGCCCATAGAATACTGAAGACTTCGGCAAGAAGCTGGCGTACAGGCAGTCGAAGAAGAAAGTATCGAAAACCTCCAGAACGATATCCATATAAGTTGTAGGGGTTGCCGCAGACGCGGTAAAAATGGCTGGTAGTCAGTCAGACAGTGACAAGGAAGAGCGAGTGCCTGGAGCTCTGAGCGATTGTTCAGGCTGAATGAAGAGGAACAAGTAGAGGAAGAAGACGATTTAGGTATTGAAAAGACTGAATAGTAGTTAGTTGAGAGCGACGCGCCAATATCCGAAGGCAGTAGTCCCCTAACCCTATGTATCACCCTAGTACAGTACCCTATGAAACTGTCAGCCTCGACTCGCCACGTGATCCGTCAGGCCATCGCTCGTCGGCTATTCTTTTTGCCGTGCACTAGGACGTTACCGTACCTTACCTACGGAATACTTTACCTCACTTTAAAATACTGTACTAACGGTATTAAAGGGATCTTATTGTTTCTACACGTTGATGGTTGACAGGACAGATTCCCAAGAGTGAGGCCAATCCCCAAAGCTCTGCCCTTTTCATCGTTTCATGAAACCCATATTCACCGGCTTAGCTTTGGCGTGGGGTCGCCACAACATCGGCGATTGATAGATACAGTGGAAACCGGTCGTTGTGTTTGGCTCTGCGCTGAACGTTGCCGTTGGCACACTGGGCCGAGCGGGTACCAAACTTCGTCAGGGAGGTTGTATGTTCAGATACACAACAGCTACATACAGACTTGGACATACTCATCTAAACATCACCTCATCGAAGCTCCCGTATGTGCTCTTTTGTGCCATGAACCCATTTACACCCCACCTTTTCCTGCTCTCCGAGTACCGAAAGCCAAGTGCTAGAACCGATCCGCCACCGTACAATCATCCCGTCGTGTCTCGTAGTCGTCTCATCAATCTTTATGCACATGCGCGATTTCGTCCTCCATCAAGTATTCTACATCTTGTTCGTCGTTCTCCACACTGCTACTGCTGCTCATTTCGTCCTTCTCTCGGCCTCTATCAAAGGTCCCAGCCGAGTTGCGACTCAAACTCGAACTGCTCGAGCTTCGACTTCGGCTCTCTTTCTTCACCCCCACGTCCTCCTTTGAGATAGCAGAAATCCGTCGGTCCTTGCCGCGGCCTTTGATGCCTTTGTTGCTGTTTTTATACAGTGTCGCGAAATATTCCCAAAGCTCTTTGTCCATCGCCGACACCGTGTCGCCTTCACGCATCAACGCGAATCTCAGCGTCAGATTCCGAAGTGTCTCGGAATGGAACTTGTTTTGATGAGACTGGGGAAAAGTTAACGGCTGGGCGGAGAAGCTATGCTGACGGTATGCACCTTGAGGTTTCCCAACTGCGTAAAATGCTTGCCGCAGCCTTCAAGCTTGCATGAAAAAGGCTTAATCTGCTCATGTACGATCTTATGAGCACGGACGTTGCCACGTTGAGCGAATCGTTTGCCACACATTTCACACGAGTATGGGCGTTCTCCAGTGTGTCGACGCTCGTGAGTCTGGGGTCCGTTAAGCCATGCCTCCACACGAACTGGAGCCAATCGTCTCACCTTGAGATTTCCGAGCTGAGAGAAACGTTGACCGCAGGATGGTTCTTTGCATAGCTGTGGAGGTAATCAATCAGCACCGGAATAAAGGTTTCAAATGGAGCCAGGTACCACGGACAAATGGTTTGTGACCCGTGTGTGCCCGAACATGTATCTCGAGGTGCGTTTTTTGAAAAAACATTTTCGCACAGGCTGGCACCGTACACTGGTATTTCTTTCTCGATGCTTGGCCGCTCCTGTCATGCTCAAGCCCAGTCGAGTTTCTCTTTGCAAGTCCATCAGAATTACCAGACCTTCGCCAGCTGGAACGATGAGCAAGGGAGATCCGTGCTCTCTGCGGTCTGTTTGCCGACTTTGTCTGGATCGCCCGCATCAGAGTGTCAACATCGGTGCCGAATTTCATACCTTGGCCAGCCACTGGTGATGGCGATTCGTGTGCTGAAACATCGCGGAAGGCAGGGGCATTCTTTGCTGAAAGACCATCTTCGGCCTTGACAGTAGGGCTGCAATCTATATCAAAGACTGCGTTCGGTGCTTCCTTGACCTCCGGTATATCTTGTGCAAGGGTGAAAGATGGCGGCACAAAGAACGGCTGTTGGGCTGCGTTGGCGTAGAACTGATTGGGTCGTAAGGCAGTTACTGCCCCCGGATTAATTGCGAGGTTCGCGTCTATGTAGTTCATGGGATAATCTGAAGCTGAGGTCGAGAGGAGCGTCAAACTCAGGTCGAAGTCTTGAATCAAGTCCTGTCGAGGGTCAAAGGTTGAAGGTCGAAAACAGCGTTCCCCGGGCGACATCAACACGGAGGCCTCCATGTTGATTCGTACTGTTCTAGGATTCTGGTCCTACTGTGGGTTACTAAATCTTTCGAAATTGGCCAACGACGATGTGTCATGTGTACCTAGGAGGATCAACGATGTACGGTCCTCATATCACGGCATCTGAATCATGGGTGATGCTAGAGAAGATCGAAGAGCATTGCCAAAGATTGGAGGTAAGCTTTGAAGCACTATGTCTCGGAATCGGTCGTGGTAGCAGCGGAGGAAGGTCAATAGAAGGATCTTGGAAGAGGTAGAAAGAGAGCACGCGAGATTGCACAAGCAGCAAAAAGGCCTAGGAACAAACCTCCGAAAGCCAGTATAAAAGGAGCATTAGCAGACAAAGAGATAACCCGATAACCCGGTCCGTCGAGACGATTTGAGTTTTTTTCTGAACGGGGGAGACGGAAAGGACGCGTCAAGGGAAGGGCACTGGTTCGAGAGCAAAGCGATGGTGGATTGAGGTCCAATTGGAGGTGAGAGAGATGTCCTTCGGTCATGGCTTTGGGTGTTTCCCCCAAGGACAGCAGGGACGTGCGTATGTGCATGCGTGGGTAAGGTATGTGGGTGATGGTGATGTGGGGTGTGTGGGAGACTGGTGACAATGTGGGAGTGTGGGAGTTTCGTTCCAGGATTAGTAGCGTGGTTCATAAGCCAGGATGGCAAAGTAGATACTTTACGATTAGGATAACCCAAAGTAAAGTACCCAAGGTAGTAAGGTAGTACTCGTAAGGTAGGTAGTACATAACTCCCTTACAGGCTGGTTGGATGCTTTTGATACAGTATTTGGTGGTTGGTTGGTCGGTGGTTTCGTGACTCTGTACTCGTACTAGTAGTAAGTAGTTTTTTTGTTACGGTGAAAGTACTTCCGTACTGGTACAACTATTGGCGAGCGGTCTCGGCATGGCCTTTTTGAGTTCCCTTTTTCTCCTCACGCAGAAGTGGGGGTGGTTGTGGATGAACCTCCCACCTTTTCCCAACCTATGGGACGGCAGCCTTTCGTGATCCTCTCGCCCAGCTCCCCCCCCCTCCCCAACAAGGAAGTATGAGGTAATGCGCTTTGGTCAGCGTGGCTTGATCTTATCATATGCAAGATATACTCCGTACATACTGTACTTCCGTACTACTACTGTACCTCCATGCTTTAGGTAAAGCAGTCACAACCATCCCCCCCCGCATTCCTGTAGTCAGCCGGTTGACTAACAGATGCAAATGCAAATGCTTGGGAGACTCCGAGTACCGCACCGACAATTACGTGGATACTACAGTCCTTGGATCTGTGTGGCCGATGGACTGCCGATAAGCATGGCGTGGATTGGGAAGGTACTGTAGGTGAGGCGGTCTATCAGGTCGGAGAATAGGATGGCAGCATTGGGCAATCAATCGCCCACGGAGATACCGGAACCTCTTTTCGTCCTTATTCGTCAGTTCCACCATGATGGCATTTGATCGCAAACAGACGACATGGTAAAAGTAAGGTACAAATCAAAGGACCGCATACACAATCGTGACTCCAGATCCCCCGTGGAAAACAAGTGCAGCGGTACATCTCCTCGAAGCAGGTACCTGCGTCGACGGGACGTTTGTCTTGTAAAAACCATGACTTTCTCACATTTGGTGACTGTATTACATGAATCGCGTGACTGTACCTGTACCTGCAGCATAACAGACGCCGAAGCCTTCTTCTAGAGCACCATTTGCTACAAGGCGGACTGACGGACTGACGGACTGACGGACTGACGGACTGACTGTCTATTCGATACCCTTCAGCCTAGCATACGCCGCAGATTTATCACTAGCTGAACGATATATATCTCTCGAAACTGCCTCGTACTATCACCGAGCTGGCATACCCCGGCCCCGACTATGATCAAAATCCATTGGCCTCGAAACGAGAAAACGAGAAATGATGGTGGGTAGCATTTCCAAGTCTATACGTACGGTGGCCATTGCCGTCCCTCGCTATTGACCATTCCACGGGCCGTATCTAAATGGGTGTGGCATGTTAGCATCCCCACCACCAGATGAAACGAGGCGACGTTGTCGACCTACCTCCAGATCCTGGCCCGCATGTCTCCACTTCCCGTTGCGAATAGTTCACCCTGAGGGCTTGGTGCCACGGAGATAACTAAATGCGAGTGCAGTTGTCAGTTTCTGGACGCAAGTGCAGGCAAAAATCCAGTCGACGTGCTTCCAGCTGTCGCCACGAAGCGTCGGAGACATACCGGAATTCTTGTGGCCTTGAAGCATTAATTGGGTATCGCCAGTACGTGGGTCCCAGAATTGCACGCCCCTATCCTTGGATCCACTAAGAACCCATTGGTTGTCGGGTGTAAGGGCAACACTAAGCACAAAGTCCTTGTCGATTCGATTAGCACGAGCAACATGGGATTATTGAGTTCTTTACGATTCCACTCACTTTATGGCCCTCGAACGTCTTGATACATTTCCCTCCCCTTGTTGGAGGAGCAATCATGCCTCGGCTGTCGGTCAGTTGCCACATTTTGATCGTCTTATCAAGACTTCCACTGACGAGCGATCGACCATCGGGTGCGAATGCTACAGAATAGACGCTGTCTTTGTGGCCTTCGGGGCCGTCGAGTCTCTCGATAAGTAGACCACTACGGGCATCCCATACTCGCACGCTCTTGTCTAGAGATCCCGCTGCGACATAATCACCTCCCGGGGAGATCGCCACCGTCGTCACACCGTCCTCAATGCTAAGGTTCAATACTTCTCGCCCGCTGTCAATGTCCCAGACACGAACGGTACGGTCGCCACTGCCAGAAGCAATGTGTTTGCCGTCGCGAGCAAAGTCAAGGGAGTATATGTCTTGCTCGTGTCCAGAGAACGTGGTTCTGATGGTACGCGATTGAATATCCCAAACCTGGTTGGGGGTCAGTAATCCGTCTTGATAGTGAAAGGTATGTTAGATGCGTAGGCCTAGGTGAGTACGGACCCTGATCTGTTTATCCTCTGCGCCTGTTGCAAGGTATTTCCCATCTGGACTAAAGCAAACGCTTCGAATGTATAAATCTCCGTCTTTCTCCACAGACTCATCTTGCAGCTTCGTAACCTGGCTGCCGGTGGAGACTTCGAAGATTTGTGCCGAGCGGTTGCAGCCAGTTGCAACATACCTTCCGTCGTGGCTAAATCGGACGCAACAAACAACGCTTTCATGAGCCAAATTATGAACGAGATCAACATCAAGGACACGGCGCACACGGGGGTTGAAGACAGCAAACCAATCCACTCCTTCACGTTTTTGGTCTGGACGGAGTGAATCAGGATCGAGGTCTGCAAGCATGTTTCCAACATTAGGAACCTGCGGCTGAGGAGGTGAGGCTGGTCTTCCCATCTGCGGTGAAGGTCTAGGGTCAGGGTAGGATATTGGCTGGCTTTGATGTGGTGTTGTTGGTCCTTGCGGTGCACGGTTGTTACGGCCTTTGCCAGGACCAGGAGATGCAGTTGACTGTGGAGGTTGTGGATTGTAGCCTGAAATCCCCAAATTAGCTTCTTGAGCTGATCACGTAAAATGGAGGCGATTCGAATTTTCCAAGACGACACCTACCGCCATTCACACTGGGTGGCTGTTGGTAATTCGAGAATTGTGGTTGGTGAACCCCTGGTGGCGGCTGGGGCATTTGATGGGGCGGAGGACCCTGTTGTTGCTGGTCTTGGGATGGTGGTACTAGGCCTGGGTTCCCTTGGCCCGGTGGGTTTGCCATAATGCCGCCAAACAAATTGCTAGGACCGTGACCGATAGCGGGAGGATGGGGTTGTGCGACACCCCCATGCGGAGGCAGACCACTGATGCCCACATGAGATGGGGGCCCTCCACGAGCCTCCAGCTCATGGCGTAGACGAGCAATGTCTTCCTCGTACCTGGATAGTAGAGCATTAGTGACCAATGTCCATATGTAATTTCTTCATGGAGAAGGCCTACCTCTGCTTGATAGCAATCTGCGTCTGCTCCAAACTGTAGACTTTCTGCCGGACCACTTCCATTTCCTGGACTTGAGCCGCCACTAGAGAATCAATGTCCATTAGCGACTTTCCAGATTCTTTCTCCATCCTCGCCATTCTTTCTATACGTAGCCTCAGGAGCTATCTTGCGGCACCAATGAGAATAACAAGAGCCATTTAGTCAACTGCAAATTGTCATGGAAACAAAGACACGGAAAAGCGCATGCTGGTAGCTGAGCACAAACGGAATCCAGCAAACCTACTCTGCTGCTCGTAATCTCCGGTACGGTTCTGCTGGTTATCAAACTCCGCGCGCACCTGATCCAGTAGCTCCGTCAAACGGCCGTTCGGCGCGGACACCATCCCGCGATGCGCGTTGAACATATTGACAGAGAGTCTTCCCCTGAGCCTGGAAGGCTATCACGATCTTCGCACGTGGACTAGCTAGGACCTCGAGACGTCCCTGGACCGTGGTACGTATGTTGTGTAGAAGGAGAAGTAGCTACCAGTTGGCAAATCTTTTCGCGTAGAGGAGACTTGTTGACGCACAGACGGTTTGTGACTTGACGTGGCGAGAAGTTCGCGAGAGCGGCAGGGTGGATGGGAGTCGCAATCCGATGTTGGCGTAGAGCAATCTGAGAAATGGTTCGTAAGAGCACCAGGCTGCGCTTGTCCCGAGGCTATAGCTCGCGGAGAAAGGATGAGCAACGCAGGTAAATGGTAGGCGGCGGAATGAAGTGGTCGCAATCGAATCCAAGCGGTAGAGAAGATAGGCTGGTAGCTGACTTGATGTCTCATAAGATAATGGCAAATGTTTGAGAAGAAGGGGAGGGATTTATTACAAGTACGTTACTTTTTATGCGAAAAGCGACAGAGAGACCGGAGTGACCGAAAGGAAGGCTATGATGTTAGCGTTGCAGGGTCAACAGCGGGAAGCACAGACCACCCAGAGTGGGGTATTCTAAGGCGAGACGGGCATCCTTGTACGGAATACCGCAAGTTGTTTATCGTCTGTTTTGAGTAAGTACTTTATGTAGTACTCCGTACGGAATACTCCTTACCTTAAGGCTTGAGCACGTCAAAGCTTCCATTTGCCACCAACGCCGTTCCCAGTTCATCTACCTCCGTACGGAATACAAGACTTTCTTTCATATTTGGTCAGAACAAGCTCATCTGGGATTCTGATCAAGGAACCTCTAGCTACAGTAGCTTAGTCTGACACGAGGTTTTATGGGAAACGGTCTTGCTGGATTGGAACAAGGTCACATGGATTTGCGGGTTTCGAAGAACGTTGCTTGGGACAAGCCCTTGAGAATGATCCCGTCTAACATGGTCAATTCCGTTGATATAGGAGATTTGGATTTGGAGAGTTGTTGCTAGAGGATTGAAGAGTTGAAGCCTTAGCTGTGGTCTTCAAACATCCTGGGTATATACAATTTTGTCTTCTCATATACCAAAAAGGTGACCCAAGTACTCGGCATCACCCTCAGTAAATTTGGCCCCAGTCCTTTGTAGAACCCTCTCCACCCTTCCCGGTTCCATACCTGGACGACGACATCTCTTGCGCTTTTGTATGTGGTCTTCGCATCGTACATCTGGAGCCTAGTCCGGACGACCTGATAAGGATATGTCAAGCCCCCAGCAAAGATCTTAGATATCCCACTAAGAAGTAGGAAGTCGAATGTGCCAAGATCCCTTTGCTCACCGTGTTTGCTGTTGGCTTGATATATTTTGAGCTTCTCATAAGCCATAAATTGCAACGCGCCATGGGAGACCCCGAAAAGAGACGGTGTTAGACCGCGATAAAAGCTTTGGAGTCCCTCTTTTTGGTAGATTTGCCGGGTACCATCCAACATCGAACTATAAGCACCGGGGTGACTCGACGAGGTTGAAAGCATACGTGTCTTGATTACCCATATGGGATTTGTACAAACAGAAGTCAGAGCGCCTGATGGTCCCATAAGAGAGAATACCAGAAGGTATGGAATTGGGATAGCTATATCGCACCTGCGACGCCTGACGCGATAAAGAAATCATAGTATGAAAGCTGACCCGTGGATCCATGATAGGCTTCAAGCCCTTTTTTGAGCTTGTCATACCATAAGAAATACAAGGCCCAGCTGACAGAATTGCCAACAACGTTGGGCGAGAGCCCCCGGTAGAAAGCGGTCAGATTACCTTCATGGCGGGCTATCTTTCTAATTATGCGAATGGAGCTGCCAAATTGTGACGCAGATTGATCGACTATGAGAGACCATAAATCTTAGTATCTCAACAGATATCTGACAGCACAAAAGAGCTATTGTCTTGGGCCACAAGCATACCTTGCAAGCGGGTTTTAATTACATCGAGAGGATGGGCAACGAGTGTAGATACAACTCCCGCAATTAAGCCAGCTACCGACTCAATGAGTGATTGCGAGAGTGCGTGGTTGTTAGTCATGGTACGAGAAGCAGTCAGTGGCAGAGGAAAATGTGGATGAGTTTATGATACAGTAATATTACTAGGGGTATTCTCATTACGGAGAGGAATCGGCATGCCACCCGGCTTTCTTAGGATCAATTTCAAATGCAGAACTGCATTCGGTCCTCCATGATACCATCTTTTGCTCCGTGAGAGTAGTCCATACTCTCGACCGTTGATCTTAGCCCTATTGTGCCATGGCTCCCCCACGTTTGGGCAGTGTATTACTTCGATCCCGATATGTTACGCCAAGGGCGAGAAAAGCCTGCCAGGGTGTTAGAAGTGTTGTCCTGTTACACAGTCGGTGAAAGCCATACCGTATGAATGCGGGTTTTGGTTCGCTTCTGGTATAACCTATGTCAAGGATTAGAGAATGATGCAACTGATGGCGTCCAACAGTACCAAGATATATGATCAAGGGAAGGTAGCCACTGTCGACTTTTAGCTTAAGGCCCTCTCTTCGAGCGAATCCCAAAGCTCTTACTAATGTATTGCTATCCGAGAAACATCAACTATCCTCGTGATCCTCTCCTGACGTTGTATCAGTCTCTTTCGCCGGACTCGTGGAAGATTCCGTTGGCGCTTTACCTTTGTTTCTTCCGAAAGCTGGAACATCATGATTGATCCTCAATCCGATAAGTTTGTGTGAAAGTAATCCGGGACGCAGAACAGTGTACAGATAAAGGGGGTTTGGGTTGACAGTGAACAAACGTAGGAGGTACAAAAAGAGTTTGCTCGTCTGTATGATATTATAGATAACATTAGAATGGAAGAGGACGGAAAATAAACGGCCCGCCCGCCCGCAAGCTCGAACGATGCTTGTGAACTTTCTTAAGCGCCTCAGTAGTTCCTCTCATCTCGCACGATATTGTCCAGTATGTCTGGTGCTAGACATTGGTAAGCTTGTGGTCCAATGGAGGCAACATTTTCTGACATCTGTTAGGGAGCAAGATAAGGAAGCTACAGTATACATCGGAAACCTCGATGAGCGAGTAAGCGACAGTCTCGTGTGGGAATTGATGTTACAGGCTGGCCGTATAGTTAACGTACATCTGCCCAAAGATCGAGTGACACAGACCCATCAAGGGTATGGCTTTGTGGAGTTTATCAGTGAAGAGGATGCAGAATACGCAGCGAGGATTATGAACCAGGTCAGGCTGTATGGAAAACCAATACGGGTGAATAAGGCTTCTGCAGATAAGCAGAAGACAGTTGAAGTTGGTGCTGAGCTATTCATCGGTAATCTGGACCCCATGGTATCTGAGCAGACACTGTATGATACCTTTGGTCGATTTGGCAGTTTGATATCTGCTCCAAAGGTTTGACTTTTACTCGTCCGCGCCGAGAAGACTCGGACTGATAAGTTTCTTAGGTGGCTCGTGATGATGCCAATCTATCCAAAGGCTACGGATTTGTGTCTTTCTCAAACTTTGAAGCTTCAGATGAAGCAATAGCCAACATGAACGGGCAGTACCTTATGAACAAGGAGATATCGGTGCAATATGCGTACAAGAAGGATGGTAAAGGGGAACGCCACGGTGATCAAGCTGAGAGGATGCTGGCGGCTCAAGCGAGGAAACACAATGTCCAGCCGGCAACCCAACCATTGCCGGCGGGTCTCTTTTCGGGAGGAGCTCCTAGTGCTCCAGCAGCTATGCTGGATGTTGACATGGGTCGGCCAGGCACTATTCCTCAAGTGGGCGTCGGAGGGTACATGAACGGACGAGGTGGTGTACCAGGTGGTACTTACCAGAGCGCACCCCCACCCCAGCAACAGCGACCTGCGCCTCCTTCGCAGCCACTTCCAGCACCTCCTTCAGGCTTACCAGCACGCCCTCCACCATCCCAAGCCGGATACGGAGGGCCGCAAGGCTTCCTACCTCCGGGCTTCAATGCCCCACCACAGCAAGGATTCCCTTCACAAGGCGCGCCACCACCTCCAGGGCTCGGTCCACCGCCAGGTCAAGGCCCACCTCCTGGGATGCCACCTGGATTCCAGCAGCAAGGCTACGCACGAGCAAGATGATACCTTAGGACGATCATTGTGAACGAAGAAAATAGCCCAGCAGAAGATCAAGCCAGTCCACTTCGGATTACCTATAAGTAAACGAGGTGAAGGTTAGTGACAGCTGGCCCACACTCGGGCACTCTTAGTGACCAGCATGGCAGTAAGCGGCACTCCCATGAGCCAAGCACAACAGGGGCCTTGCGATTTAGCCTTTCACACGCTTAAGTCGCAAGATTATGTGGATCACTCAGGCCATGATCATTTTGAATAGTCTAGGGTGCTCAAGAATGAAGTGGGACCCATAGTTCCCTAAGAAAGTCTGTCCTAAGCCATATTGACGAAAAACTGATCTGCGCCGAAACCTGTAGCTTTGCACAATGACTGACTCCATACACCATGATCGCCCCCATCATGCTCCTACCAGCATCTCATATAGTGTGGCATGTGCAACTTGCTAGGAAAAGGACACAAACTTCGGATCTCTCGGCCTTCCATCCGGTCCGATGTTATTTTTCGCAAACCGCTGCTCCGTATATAGCCTCCTTGCCTCGTCGAATCCAACCCTTCTACTTTTCATGATCTTCTGCACCTCTCGCTTCCCTGCCTGATCTAGTCCAGCGCGCGAATCTCCGGCCGCAACATTTGTTGAGAGATCGAAGTCGGACGAAGTGAAGCCAGATTCAATATCGTTCGAGAATGATGAAGGTAGATGCTGGTAGATGTAGTCAGATATTGGTACAAGATGAGCCCATCGACCGCGAGTGAGGTAGAGTGCTAGACATGTCAGCTGGACACGGTGGCCAGGGTCTGCAGAGGCTTGCCTGTGACGAGTATCAAGGAAGAGAACGTGAGAGAGTATAGAACACCGTAGCCCATGATTGAACTTTTGAGTTACATGAAGTGTCAGGTTGGACAGAAAGCGCAGTGAGGACGTCAGCCAGGGCTGAGGTTGACAAGCGAGTTTCGCCCTGAACGGGGACCCGGGCCGAGGCTCGCGCACACAAATGGGCGACGCTTCTGAAGAAACAAAATATCATTGAACATCAACTTCAATCATGGCGCACCAATCATCAAACGTATCTCAAGACCTGATCTGGGAGATATGCCGTAAGTAAGACAAGGGATGCTGCGAGTAGGTTCTGTACTGACTGTCGGTGACAGGGCCAAACAGTGCTTTCTTGGTAAAGCGCAAGACCGCAGGTGGTGTGCAATTCTCCAGAGATCCCCTCAATCTTATGAACAAGCACTCTAGGAAGGTATGCTCGTTAATACCATGTACTGCTACAGACGACCACTAATTAGATCGCAGTATGCTGGATTCATCAACGACAAGGTACACCATACATACCAGCCTTCAACAGTCTCAAGAGAGGATCGCTAAACAGATTGTAACCACAGGCCATCGGCATCCATCCAGCCGAGAAGGGTGGCGTCACTATGGTCACCAAGAAGACCAAACATCACAATCGACCATCTAGCAACAAGAACGAAGTGACATGGGTTAGCAACAAATCAGGACCGAAGTGAGCTCTTGATCAACTTCCTAAGCACGAAGGGAGAGTTGCTCGCTAAGTTGGTATACAGGATCTACAAGGGCGTTGTCAATTACACAGCCAAACAGGGTTATAGAGCAGACCTCCGCCAGGAGGCTGTGGCTCGTGCAAGCGCTGTCAGACAATCGCAGCGGCCACAGAAAGAAACCCCGGAGAGGAAGCCGCGTGGTGCCAAAGCGAAGAAGGCAGCAGAAGCGGAGTCATAATAGTAGTCGGGGTTTCCTGGGCGATACTGGAGAGCATAGAGCTATTCCAGTGTAGGTTGTCAAGTTTCAAGTGCTTTTTGAAAGGTCTTTCGGCCGCCGAAGGTAGCCCGCTCCAAAGAGTAGTGATCTCTCACAGGTCAGACGAAATTATCAGCTTTTGCCTGCAATATTTAAAGTGACAATGATCCAGTCGACCTACTTTTGTTGAGTGCTTGATTCCGGTAAAGTACCTACCTTACTGTATAGGCATATGGACTTCGGTAGCGCTCCTCAGTCGTTCGCGCGGAACGCTCCTGGAGTGACTGCCCTACCCCACCAGACTCCAAGTGGGGCTCGGAGTTGTTGGCCCTGCATTTCCCACCATAAGTAGATCCGACCAGCTACAACAATTCACGTAGTTTATTCACTCACCGCCATACAGTTTGCCTACCTATAAACCTGCCTCTCAAGCTGTACGGATCCATTGTAGCTTGAGGTGAAACCCAAGCATCACTGATACCAGAACTCTAGTATTATCGAATCAACCACTCGCAATGGTGAAAGCATGTATGTTGAACTCCAGCTACTTAGAGGATTCCCTCGACCATGTCTAAGTCCCATTCAGGTGTCCTAGGAGCTTCTGGTGGCATTGGGCAGGTGAGTGGCACTGATGCAAGCTCAGGACGGATGAATCGGCGCTGATGTCAATATCAATAGCCCTTGTCCCTTCTCATGAAAGCCTGCCCTCTCGTCGATGAGCTTTCCCTTTACGATGTCGTCAATACTCCCGGAGTAACAGCCGATCTTTCCCACATCTCATCGGTGGCAGTATGTCTCCAATGAGCATCTCGAACTTCGCATTGGTAGAGCTAAGAGGCTACAGAAAATCACTGGCTATCTACCTGCCGACGATGGATTGAAGAAAACATTGACGGGAGCTGATATTGTGGTTATCCCCGCCGGAATTCCTCGTATGTACGCCCAATGCCATATTTGGGAATTCCCAAGCTGAAACAGCGTCAGGAAAGCCTGGCATGACCCGCGATGATCTCTTTAAGATTAACGCTGGGATTGTTCGCGACCTCGTCAAAGGCTGTGCTGAGTACTGTCCCAAGGCATTCATTTTGGTTATTTCCAACCCCGTCAACTCTACCGTTCCGATTGCTGCGGAGATCATGAAGAAAGCCGGCGTGTTCGATCCCAAGCGCCTCTTTGGTGTCACCACCCTGGATGTGGTCCGCGCCGAGACCTTCCTCCAGGAGATTACTGGCGAGAAGGACCCTGCAAAGACAGTCATTCCCGTTATTGGTGGTCACTCTGGGGAGACGATCGTGCCTCTCTTTAGTTTGGCAAAGCCTAGTGTCAAGATTCCAGCAGACAAGCTCGCTCCCTTGATCAAACGTTCGTTGCTTGTCTGTATTGGTAGGATGAGAAAGATGCTAATATACCACAGGTGTCCAATTCGGTGGTGACGAGGTTGTAGAAGCCAAGGGTGGCGCAGGTTCTGCCACGCTCTCTATGGCATACGCGGGCTTCCGGTACATAAACCAGTGAACAATAACCACGCAGACGTAATCACAATACTGATTTGATACCAGATTCACAGAGAAGCTCATCAAGGCCAGCAAAGGCGAGAAAGGCATTGTCGAGCCATCTTTTGTGTACCTTCCTGGTGTCGCTGGTGGGGATGCCATTGCTAAAGAAACCGGCCTTGACTTCTTCTCTGTGCCTATCGAGCTCGGCGTACGTCCTCTAATGCTCAATTCCTACTGGCTCACCCATGCTGACAGTCTCATAGCCCTCCGGCGTAGAGAAAGCCCACAATATCCTCGGCGAGATAGATGAAAGTGAGAAGAAACTTCTGGAAGCTTGCAAGACAGGCTTGAAGGGCAACATTGAGAAGGGGGTCGAGTTTGTGGTCAACCCACCACCAAAGTGAATCCCCCGACTGGAGCAAGACTGTTTCGTCTATCATCTTCCGCTCCCAAAGAAATCCAACTCTTTACATTTCAGCAAGATCATCCACTGACAAATGGCGTTTGCTAGGTAGATTATGACGGAGTGCTAAAAGCAAAGTGACGAGGGATACTTGGAACGAAAGTTATGAGGGTTTGCTTTGGAATCCATGGGGAAGGGCATCTGAATCGCCCCAGTCAATTGAAGTTTATATCAATTGCATATCGCTCTTCGTGCTGCTGCGCGATATAGACTTAAGAATCCCCTAGCCCTACCGTGACCTTTAACACCTCCAATGCCGCTAAACTGCCAAAAAGCTTTTCACTTCCTATAGCAGCAAGATCTATGGCTTAACGATAATCGTCTTAATATGAAACGTGGCAGTGGGTAACTCGGATGTCTCCGCCTGAACGGTGGCGCTGATTCCCATGCTGGACAACGCTCCTCGTATGATACCACAAGGGAACCAGAGGAACTGATAATTTGGTTAGCTCGCCTACAGACGACCGCAATATGAATGGAATCCCTCACGGGCTCGGCGCGTAGTACTGCTTCAGATGACGAGGCCGCGCTCATGCGCGCAAAAGGCCTGAAACTGCTGTCCGTGAGGACGTAGGTGCCCTAAACCCCACGTAAACATCCTGGGAAGTTGGCCCTCTGAGGAAACAACAAGCCCTCATACCCGGTGGTTTGTCTTCAAATTGTCAATCTGCTTCCTAAACACCAGCGTCCACATATCCTTGCATAGAAACTTGATCACGTCCAGCGTATCCGTGAACCGTGGCCGATCTCTCGAGAACCTATTGCGCCATCAGTATAATTTTCCCCCTTCCCCAAATCCCCGTTCATCCTCTCCAGCGTCCCCACTCAACCTTCCCACCAAAAGAAATTTATTAAAAAAAAAACCCCTCACCTCTCAACCAACCCTTGGCCCACCCTATACCCTAATTCGTCCAACCGCCTCGACGCCGCCTCCCTCTGCGCTTCCCCAGCTTCCTCATTGCCGGCAGGCTTTCCGACGCCATCTATCCCCGGGTGCTGTATGGAAAGCTCATGCGCAAGCCGGTAGCTCATGGGGACCATTTCAATGAGCAGAAGATCGAGGCAGGAGGAATTGAGGAAGGTGGCGAGGGGGTCGGAGGCGTTGTATGGGGGGAGGGGGGATTCGAAGGACATTTGGGGTGGTGGAACCAAGGTCGTTTGGCGGGGGACGTTTATCTATAATGGCGGAAAGGAGAGCTTTTTGGTCGGCATGGCGGTGTTCAAAACACCTTGTGATTTCACGTGCTCGCTGAGCGTTGGGAATGGACTTTTGTGGTAAGTGGTGGTTGGATGATAGGGATGGAGTGCTTAGAGCTCGCCGAATTGCAATCGCGACAGATACCCATCTCCAATAATGCTCGACTATCATATATTTATTTGAATCTTAGCATTACAAGTGTGGGTCGATTAATTTGTAATGTCCAGCTTCTACAGGAAGATCGGATATACAGATTGCCAGCATGATCGATATTGGTTAAGCTTGTATTGCTCTCCTGAGAATACAAAAGCCCTGGGGTATGTCCACTGAAGAAGAAAGTACCATCTATCGTACTTGTAGCTCATCCGCAGCCAGCTCTTTGTCCCTGATATCAGCCCTGCTCCCTATGCAAATGCTACAGTGAAAACCGTCCGAGAGCGCCGTATACGCCGCTAACCGTCCTTGAGCTCAGTTGCGCCGATGGTCAGTATAACGTTAGAATGATATCGTGATGTAATATGGTCATGACGGGTATGTGTAGTAGTTCGGTCGGCCGATCGTATTTGTCTGAGTGAATTTAGGGTTTCCGGTGCTCGCTCCGTTTGGTCTCGGGCGGATGTTTTCAGAGCTTGGAAAACTGGAAAGCGTAGCTGAGGATGTATTGGTTGATTGCCTTTTAGGCGCCCTCGGCGGTTCGTCGTCTTCGTCGCTGCTGAACGTAAGGTCTATGACCTGACCTCTTGCCCTTTTATCGCCTGTTGAAGGTGGTGCCGCTGATGATGTTGATTGTTCTCTGGATGAGGTTGGCGGAGTCCTTATAGATAAGCTGGTTGCTTCGCTCTTGACCGCCGCAACCCGCGGCATGTCCTTGATCTCGACTAGGTCCTCATCATCGCTACTTGCACGGTTGCCATTAGGCTTTAAGGATGAATTGCCATCGGATGTCTGAGACCACTCCCCAGTCGGCTCGATCACAACTTGGTCTACCGATTTGGGTGTCTGGTTAAGTATGTCATTCACGTAGTGATCGACTGTGAGCGCTTCGAAGTTTACTGCTTTGTAGCAGACTGGGCACGTCCAAGTCGGGGCCTGCTCTTGAAGTTGAAGGAAAGACGACGCATCGAAGCACTGGTTGTGACCACACACAGTGGAGCGACAAGGAACGTCTATTCGTAGGGTTGATACCGGACACTTCAACGACATTATGGAAGACGTTGCCTCAATATCGCTATCTTGAACTTTACTGACCATCTCGCGAACTACTTGTTCGTTTGATATACCCTTTCCGGATTTGAGCTTAGCAACCAGCTCTTCGACAGGGTGCTGTCGGACAAGGTTTACGATAAGGTAGAATCTTTTGTGCGTGAGCGCATAGGTGACGGTCATGGTGTTTTCATATCCAGCACGTTTCCGCAGTAAATCTGTGATATCGGCTGGTCTTGTGGACCCTGGCTTGTTTTTCAGTCCTCGGAGGTTGGCCTTCACTTCGTCCATATTGACCTTGATTTCCACTTGATACGGAAATGCAATTTCCGCCTTCGAGAATGGAGAAAGAGGGTCCGAAGCGCAATAGATCATAGCTCTTGTACTTGAGTCGCTTGCAAGCCTATCTGCCAGATCCCCCCTGAGAACGATCTTACAATCCACTTGGTCCCTTGTGGACTCTCGCACTGATGCTTTATTAACCACACATGTCAAAATTTGCAATCATAATTAACAAAGTACGAAAGAACACACCTTTAGTTTCCATAACAGAGGTCAAAGGCTCAAGGATTGTGTAAAACGGACTCTCCCTAAAGTTTGGACGAGCTGCAGTCTAGTCAGTAAACCCCGGCACTGTGACAACATGTTGGCGCAACTATGTGTACCTGATCCGTAAGAGTGTGCTGGCATGGCTACTGTTGCTGGCGCCGCGGGCCTTGTTGATCCGTTTGCTAACGTGTATGATTGGTGGTTAGACGAAGTGGGTGCATTCCCTTGAATAGCACGCACTGTTGCAGGTGAGGGTGTAGAAGATGCATCCGGATTATTGACTAGTGTTTTCAGGTGGTTGAAAGCTTCCAGATCACCAAATCGTGCGTATTGCTCGATTTCTGCAAGGCGCGCATAGAAAGTCAGCCAGTGACATCGCCTATAAACTAGTACAGTAGGAAGACATGACAGAAAGTAAGAGGTTGGAGCATATACAACATTGACAATAAGTTGAGCCGTAAATTAGACTTACGCCGAATAATGCGCTCCTGCATGGCAACCTTCACTCCGGAGACAGGAAGCCCTTCTCTCTTCAGGATTTGCTTCAATTGTGCGTTGATTAAGATTTTGACCTTTGCAACAGCAGAGTGAACGTCGCCTTGCGAGATAGCGGCCATCTTTCAGACCCCAGGAGTGAGTATCGGAGTGTTACGGGCAAAGGCTTTCAAACTTCAGACGCCGCCTAGAAGGGGTGATACATTCGAGAAGTGACATGTAGTACGAGCTATGAGGGATTCCTAGAGGAATCAGTTGAAATGATCATGGTTAGATATGGCGGAAAGCATTCAACATTTGTCGAAAGATGTTGTGACGAACCTGTGTAAGCATGGCCTTTGTGAGATTGAAGTGAGAGGTACATGGGATAAGAAAGAATGCCGGCGAATCACCACACCTAGTCATTTACTTTCCGGTACCCATCAAATAAACCTCGGATTACTTGCATGCTGGGAACCTTCGTGTCGTTCGTCATAGAGCAGGTAGGTAGATATTTATTTTGGATCGCTTATAGATATCATCTAGCCTGCAAGTGTCCCGCAACCTGACAAGCGTGGGTCATACAGATGGTGACCTTGACAAACGAACGACATACAACTTAGGACACTATTCTCGCAGCATAACACCTCTCAACTAGCTAGTTCAATTGATCCATTTTTAAGCACAATTATTGCGCGGTGTTGCGAATCTCGGAATGGCGAAGGGGCTACGATCAAGTACGAAGAAGGCAAACAGGACACAGCTACGATCCCGGGTTTTCGGCCCTGTAGAAGAGGCGAGAAAGGAAAGGCTGTCAGCAAAACTGTTGGAGTTGGCCTCGAAACCGCGAACCGCAGCGGAGGAGGACGTAAATATGGCAGACGAGCACAAAGGTTAGGGAAGCTCGAATGTTGTTCGGATAGCACTGTCAGCACGACTGACTATCGACGCCGTCTCTAGGGAAGGAAGGGCAGAAGGAAGCAGTAAGAGATACGGATGTGGCAGGGCTTGTGGGCCCGGCAGAGGAAGGTTTGTTCTACAATCTCTGATCGGTATTGTCCATTGCCGAGAACCCCTAAATAACAGTTGTTTCTACAGACATGGACGTCGACAAGCCAAGCCAAGACACCCCGCACCGGAGATCAAGTAATGCTCGCCGATTAGACAAGCAAGGGAGAGGGAATGCCAGGGCTGCTATGGTGTTTCCGGTCTACAAGAAAGGAAGAAGGGTGGGACCACGCCGAAAGCAAAGGAGATAGTCATGAAAGCGTCCTCTCCGATTTCCGAGCCGTATCTCCACCGACGATACCAATAATATCATCTTTGAAACAACCCTTAGCGATGTAGCTTTTCATGCTTCATCGATTCTGGCCTTAACAACATCTTCTGTGTCGCAGTTGTGTTATGTTCGAAGACCAAGAATAAGCGCTTTCTTTATCTGTATGATTGTATCTGTTGTTTTTATAAACATGTTCGTTTTCATCACGAATAACGGTTTCTTCTTTAATTTTACTTTCCATTTCTTTCGTTCACAGCTTTATCATGAACACTGTCATGAGGTTACAGCAATCTGGTAGATACCATGGATTAATAGGTGGTTAAAGGGTTGAATTGGTCTAGGTGTAGTGTGGGGATTCTAAATGGACTAAATATAGCCCTACAGTAAGGCTAGCCCTGGCTTCTGGGGAGTACTATGACAATGTCTATAACATTATCTTTGTAGCGCGTTCGTGCTTCATTGCACAGATCAACTCGCATCGGAGCACGCGCCGGTGTTCGTATCAGGTACGGCAGTCTGAATCGTTGTTCGACGTATCTAAATGTTCGCTAGAGTTACGGTAATTACGAGTAGCTGTTTTTGAGAATACTGTAGCCCGAGGCGCAAAGCTCGCAATACCTTTAATTCTCCTATTCTCCGTTGCTGATATTCTGCAATATGCTCCTAAGTAAACACGCTCCTTGTTGACTACGTCACTTTGTTCTGCGTCTGCTGATCCTAATTACTCTTCAATCATCTCAATCATCATAATGCCTCTACAAATTTCCGTGCCGCTATTGACTATCGCCAATTTGTTAATACCTATAGCTATACTCACCTTTGCATCGGGCTTCTTTCCTTACAAGCCATTTCTTCCAGGGACGGCTACATTTGGAGATGTCGGAGTCGACCAAGTGCCAGAAGCACCGTTCAACAAGGTGGTATTCATGGTCGTTGATGCCCTAAGAAGGTTCCGGACCTCATTGCTCGGTTTACGCTTTTTGAAAGAGGCTAAGTCGAGCAGTGATTTCGTCTATTCGCCTAGCTCGGGATTCAGATTCACCCAAAGGTAGGTACTGGAAGCATTGAAATATAGGCCAGTTGCTGATCGCAGACCATAGCCTTATCAGATCAGGTGCAGCAATGCCCTTCACCGCCCATGCCACATCCCCAACAATCACGATGCCCCGAATCAAAGCAATTACCACTGGATCTATTCCTTCCTTCCTCGACGTCATACTGAACTTCGCCGAGTCGGATACGACTTCGAACCTAGCTCATCAAGACACCTGGCTAGCGCAATTAAAGGCCAAATCCGGCAGGAAGCTGGTTATGTATGGAGATGATACTTGGCTGAAGCTATTTCCTAATATATTTTCTCGTGTAGATGGGACATCAAGCTTTTTCGTTTCGGTCAGTGGGACTACGGTTCGCGTCCTCTGTAGTGTAGATCTAGCAACTGAAATACAGATTGCCAGGACTTTACTGAAGTGGACAACAACGTGACAAGGCACGTTCCTACGGAGCTGAACCAAAGCGATTGGGATGGCTTTTTTATGCATTATCTCGGTCTTGACCATATCGGGCACAAGTTAGGCCCAAGGAGGTACTGGGGCTGCGCTGTATAATTAGTACAGCCCTCACTAAGTTTATCACAGTCCACACATGATCCCAAAGCAGATGGAGATGGATGGCATTGTCAAGCTGATCTATGAAGCCATGGAGACCAAGGAGCACCTCCTTTCGACCTTGCTGGTCCTGTGCGGAGACCATGGCATGAACGATGCTGGTAATCACGGGGGTTCTGCAGACGGCGAGACGTCCCCGGCCCTAGTTTTCATATCTCCTAAGCTTCAAACCATCTCAAAAGGGTCGGAATGCCCAGTGGACCGATCAGTAGAGGACTTTCATTACTACGGTACGGTCGAACAGTCGGACATTGCACCAACTCTGGCCGGGCTTTTAGGGTTCCCAGTACCCCTTAATAACTTAGGCGTATTTATTCCTGATTTTCTGGCTTTCTGGCGCGAAGGTTGGTCCAGTGATGGCCAAATGTGCAATTTCGGGTGTCTAGGCTGACATTGGAAGAAGAAGAGAGAATCGGTCTCATGCGGCAAAATGCTCATCAGATTCTGAGGGTAATCAAAGAAACCTTTACCGGCCAGTCCTTTGACCGACGGGCGGTAGTTTCGGATTGTTCACATGAGGAGTCCGATGGGGAGATTCTAAGCTGCATGTGGTCACAGGTGACCCACGCACTTGATTCTAGGACCCAAACCAACACTGTTGAAGTACTACGGGCCTTGACCGCTGTAAGTCTGGCACGAAGCAATGTCCAGCTCATGCTGATGACGACAAGTTTTTGAAACGTGCCCAAGAGATCATGAGTGGCACTGCCAGTAACTACAACCTCTCGAGACTATATGCTGGCATAGGGATTACTTGGCTTGCGACGATGGCAGCACTGTTCGTTTCCGGGAAAGTGATACAGGACGCAAGATCTACCGGATTATGGATGGCTCCGATCGCCATCTCTTACGGCGTTATGATGTTCGCAAGCAGCTACGTTGAGGAAGAGCAACAGTTTTGGTATTGGGCCACCTCGTCCTGGCTTGGCTGGCTGCTTGTGAAGGCGTTAGTGCATGATCTCGTTCTTCAAGTCGATTTCCAAACTGATGGTCGAGCTCTTAGAGGTACAAAGCAGCGTATAATACCATCTATCTCAGCGATAACAGTTCTTGCCATTGTGCGGATGGTTCGAGGGTGGAACCAAACTGGCCAGAAGCATGCTGGTGAACCTGACATCGCCAGAACGATACTCCCCCTGCACAATCGAGTACTATGGTTCCTGGTTCTTGGGACTTACTTCAATATTACGCAGCGGCTGGCGCGGAAGGTTCTCCCCGGAATAAGTCGACATATTACGGCTGCCTCCTCCATCGCATTGTGCGTCGCAACTCTAGGAATGAAGATAGTCTTCACAAAAGCAGAGGCTCCTGAGCTATTGGTCGGCCTTCAAACAGACTTCCTAAGGCCAATGGAGGAAATATCGCTAGTGGTTCAGGCCAGGGTGGTCTTCATAGGGATTGGCACTCTTGTGTCGTTGACGATGCTTGCGAAGGTTTTTGAAGCATCGGCAGAAGAGAATGGTGAAGGTATTGCCCACACTGTAGGACGACCGCAAGATACTAAAACTTTCGCCTAGGCATTGTATGGCCACTCCATGATCTCTTCACTCTCTTTCTTATAACTCAATCTCGAGTCACCAACATACCCCTGTTCCTCCTCTTCGACATGCAGCTTGGCGCGTTGAAACTACTTGATCTCACTGCCAACGAAACAACGTTAACCACGACGCTTTTCCAATATGTGTCATTCTTCGCGTTCGGGGGATCAAATGCTATCTCCTCTATCGATCTCTCCAATGCCTATAATGGAATCAGCGGATATAACGTGGTGGCAGTTGGTGTGCTAACTTTCTGTGGCAATTGGGCTGGTCCATTGTACTGGACATCTGCACATCCTCTGCTTCTGGGAAAAGGGCGTCGCGTAGGTCAGAAGGGCATATTAGTCCAGCACTTAGCGCTATTGACCACATTCGCAGCTATCAGTGTCTTGTTTACCATGCTTGCGTGCACAGCGTTAAGAACGCATCTGTTCATATGGACTGTGTTTGCGCCGAAGTATCTTTATACCCTTGCGTGGAGCATTGGGCAGCATCTTTGTGTTAATGTACTCTATGGAAGTCTGTTGTTCTGGTTGGGATCTGGGTAGTAAACATGTCGCAATACTGTCTAGAGATTCACATGAGACCCTGGAAAAGGTCATCAATCGCGTTGGTCGCCTTCTGCTTTTTTCTTCTGGCGGGCGTTGATTGTACCCGTAGCTCTATCCCAGACTTCTCGCTTGACTTGATTGTAGATGACTCAACTGGCAAACTTCGGTGCTCGCTGCCTCTCCGTTCAGAATTTGCTCGATTGCCTTTCTCGGAGGCTCCATCGTTTATCAGACTTTCGTCCACGACTGAAGCAGGGTTAGATTTTATTTCATCCAAGTCAACAGGTACAGAATATATCCGTTTTACGGCCACCCCTTGGTCCTCGATACGGGGTTCAAGATTCGAATCGGAAAAATTGGCAGGTAACAAAGCCAATGGTCCCTTTTGCTCGTAGCAACTAATCGAACCAACGAGCGTTTGAATCTTTGCAAGCTGTGCGACCAGTACTATGCCAAGCGAAGAAAACTGATGGTCCTGTATTACATGGGAGAACGATCTGTGTGCCCCATCAGCATGCGACCCATCAAGAATTAGAAGCCAGAAGCGCGATCCGCTCACACGTAGCAGCGCCGGCATAGAAATTCTTCCATGTAGAGGACCCTGGCGGCGGATCGTACTGAATCGGATGTTTCCAGGTCCCTGATTAGCTGCTGTGTGCACCGCTTCAACATGGAGAGCCATTTCCACCACTGGGCCTGCCGATGCTGATTCTTGTTGCGATGGTGAAGTAGACAAATCACATCCTGGGCCTCGCGCAATCGAGCTGCAATACTATCATCCATGCCAGCCCTAATATATAGCTTCGACGACTCCAGCGTGACAAGGTGAGGTTATATCCCGACCGAGTAGTTGTTATGCAAAGAAAATAAATTACTGAATAGGTATTGAGATTTGAATCTCGCCTACCTTAAGCTATTTATTCTCTACCTATCATTATCGTAGTCCGCAGAAATCTACAATGCTTTGCTTATCCCGAAGCACTTGGTTGTATTATGTCGATTGTAGCTAATGCATTATAAATAAATTTGAAGTTCTCGAACACGTACAGCAACATGAGCATGTTCAGCGAAAGCTACTAAGATAACGCCAGTTGAAAACATGCTAGAGCCACAAGTACATCGACATTAGTACAAGTGGAGCGAACATGTCGGCAATGTGAAATGCTCTAGGACCGCGAAAGGGGAAACATGCATCCATACAAGTAACGACACCAAAGAAACCTCAAGGATTCCCAAGCTTTTCTCATATACAACCGACATTTTCCGAAACTTTTCACAGAGACGGACCATCTCTATACCGCCGTGGCCAATAAGAAACTGAAGCTCTATGTCCCAATGCTTTTGACAATATTCGAATAATGATCGAGATTGACGGTCCAAACGTAAACGGAGACAGTGAGTTCGATACATTGGATAATTTGGCGGTCCCGAACGTGCAGAAAAGGCATGGACTAGTAGACCTTGAACCCAGAATGTGATTGTCCTCGGAATCTGTTGCTGTAATGGTTTTTATCGACTCTGTGATCTTGATCGTCAAGATAATATGCGTCTTCAATCTCAGCCAAACGGGTGCCACGATCATACTGGGAGCGCCGGCGACGCTGCTCATCTCGGAAGTTCTGACCCGCTCGAGGAGCAAACAAGCCTACACGACCACTTCATTAGTTCCTCGTCCTATAATTCGTCCTCTATTGATATCGCTTACCAACATGCTCAGCATTCTCCACACTTCGGCGCATTTTTGAGGGATTGTCAGGTCCAGGAAATTTATCCTCAGACCCGGATATTGGACCACTACCGGTGTTGAAGATCTGTGAGCATTAGCAAAATCCAAGGATATATTGGTCGCGTTGTTCCTACCTTTGGGCGGAAAGATGGATGCTCCAGCATTACAGAACTGTTCCTGAATTTTTGGACAAGACAGTCTCTCCCCTGTATCGCTGTAGAAATCGTCAGCAACTCGCAGAAACTGCGGAAATTATACCTACTAGCATAAGATACCTCTGCAACCTTGTCACTATTATAGCGGTTCCTAGATACGGTTAGTCATTTGCAAGATCGAGCATTCATATTCGCTATTCTGACCAGCGATGTCCTGCTCGGGCATTGACAAACTAATCGCAAATCAGCCTTGAACCAAATGGATGGGTTTCTATGGAGTATACAAACATCAATAATGAAGTATGGCTAGACTAAGTCAGCGCCCGTCCGAGGCAAAACATAATGCACGTGTTAACTTACATCTTCGAAATTGATGAATGCGTAGCCAACACTGTGGATGTGAGAAAGTGGAGGCCACAAGTAATTGTTACCCGTAAAACAAACTTACTTGCAATTGTTTGCAAAATCTATCAGATTTGCGGATCTGGATTAGCTTCCTAGTCTTGTATAATGACTGAGGCCTGCGCTCTGCATGACGTGCGGGCAGATAAGAGTTACGTACCGATACGCAAGTACATAAAATCATACTTGCCAAGGCTCGTCTCGTCAACAATCTCCTTCAGCATGGCCTTGGGGACTGTTAGCGGAGAATGAAATATAAGCGGTGGGGGCATACTTGATCAATTTTGTTGGGGATATTTCGGAGCATGATCTATTGCTTGTCTTAGTGTGCCCTCAAAAGCAAGGGCCGACTTGTCTTACGGTCGTGCGAACGTCTGTTCCTTGGCGGATACGATCCACGTCAACCACGTTGTGGTGCCCTGAGGCATAATCATGGTTTTGGCAGCCAACAAGCTTTGTGAGCCCCCTTTGCTGTTGGAGATAATATGGTGCTCGAGGTTGTGGCGTGTGAGGAACTATACGCTCTTGTCCAATAGCTCCAGGACTGTACCCATATGGATTATACATGCCAGGGCTATATGAGCCGGGACTGTACGCCCCCGGGCTATAAGCTGTCCAACTAGGAGATTGTAGAGTACAATCAGGAAAAGGACTATAGACAGGGCTCCATTGCGGGCTGCTGCCGGAGCTCCGGGCTACGTTTCCATTGAAACGGCAGTTGTCTAGGGCTGACGGCAACTGTTGACCAGCGATGTCTCTACGGTAGCTGAGGGACCGACTGGCTGGGTTTGAAAGAAAATATGGCGAGACGAATGCGGTGTTCGGGACCCCGGAGTCGTAGTTGTCCTGACGGCCGCTTACACTCATATTCCCGAAGGCGCTTTCCAGGCCAGAGTTTTCTTGGCCGATAACCAACGGACCTTGGCCCTTCGTGAGCCGCTGTGAAATGCTCTCCCTACGAGGGTGATACCGCATGATGGTCAACACAAAGCCCTACAATGATCAGCTAGCTGTCTTCTTGGAGGTATTAAGAGAATATGTACAGCAAGCTTGAAACCATTTAGATATGCCAACGCATTATCAGCGGCAATGGTGTTATAGAACTCAGCTCGATAGGTGACGAATGGGGATGTCCCCTGATCAGTACTGTAAGCCTTGATATCGCCATAATTGGCGAGTAAATCTTTGACAAGAGATCCAATGTCTCCGACTCGGAAGAACTCAGGCCCAAAATGGTCTGCCTTGACGACAATTTGGCCATCATGAATAGATCCAGGGAGGCATGTCAAGTCCTCAGGCTGATCTTGCGTATTGACCAGTGTATTAACAATGTGCTGGACGTTCCAGTCTTGTCGAACACTCTGGATCTTGTCGTATGCTTTGCCGGCGTCACGAATATCGGCAAAGCTGGCATAGATGGTGCCGGTGGGAAGCAATTCCGACAGGACCACACGCCTCAGAGATGAGTAATCCTGTGGCAACGATCTGTTAGCCATAAACTGCAAGCTCAGGTAACGACCGCTTACATTGAAGAATGTGTCGAACTCCTCGACAGAGGTGCTTGGCGCTACTTGGCTAATCATTAAACACCTAGACGTCTTGCTTTCGGATGAGAACTGGCCGAAGTTTACATTCGCAATCCCGGTACTTGATGATTTCGATGATGAACCAGATGAGTGACTGATGGGAGACACCAGAGCACTGTTCGCAACCGAATACATGAGCTTCCTGAGCTCAGGCTGGCTAGAAGCGATTTTCGGTTCCAACGGAGCTGCGGAAGAGCCCACATTGGATAAGTTGGCGTCAACCATGAAAGTTGGAGAGTGCACCGCCGATGTACTATTTCCAGCTCTGTCTGAAGCATTTTCTCGGAGTCCGATAGGCGTGAACGTGGAAGCAATTGGCGACAGCCTGGGCGTATCGTGGAAGCTCTTGGTGACGAACTTCGTAGTTGAAGCAGTGGTGAATGGATCTGGGTTGCCAAACACAGTAGAGGTTTGCACTTTGGCTGTTGGGCTAGATCTAACAGGAACAGGACGAAGGGTGAATACTGGAGGTACAAACTTTCTGCTAGTATCACACGAATCGGAATTCTGCTCTATCTGAACGTCGTCGGGAGAGAAAGCGGAGAGCTTGGTTGCAGGCGTGCCATGGTGAGATTCCACTCCTTCAGATGAATTGGGACTATCAGAGAAGCCTTGGTGCTGGTTGTCCATAGCTGCAGGTACTTTGCGGGATCCAATAGTGGGAAAGGAATTTAGGTTAACCAGAAGATTAGGATGGGAATTTGGGAGATACCTAGTGGAAATGATAATTGACAACGAGGCACGTGAACGTACTTGAGATAAGTTCTTGTCGAGACCACAAAGTGGACAAAGTCAAGCAGATCACGACACACGATATATTGGAGACACTGAGGATAATTGGAGAAGGGGAGGTGTTGTAAGAAAGGATATGGAGGTAAAGTATTTAGTCTTACCAAAACGAAGCTAGAGCTCTACTCCTAAGGTACCAGACTCTTCCATTTTGAGAAAGTGTGCTGCCAGATTGGTGATGGACAACGTCATTAAGGTACCTTAAGCCCTACCAGAGCGGACATCGGAAACAGACAAAGTAGGGCAGACAGCACGAAACCGATTTTAGATTTTAGATGGTGTCCAGTGGAGGAGGCCTGATCATGAGACTCTGAGTACGGGAGTATGGAGGGAAGCATGCAGAACATAGACAGAGCTCTGTAGGAAATTTGCCAAGGAGACTGGCTACGGTACATACGACGAAAAGTCAAGTGTCTACTTGTTGTTGCCATACTGCTCGTGAGCTGGCAGGATAGATGTCTTACAATTGGCTCTTAACTCCAGTGGGTGTTCAAGTGCACTTTATGGGAGTGATAAGAATTTGTAGCAAGCGCTTTGTATGCACTACCAAAGATTGAATAGCTGGATGCTGGATGTATACCGCAGGTTGAAACGATTGGGGAGTTGAGGAGTTCAAGGTTGTACACAACCTACCTAGCCACAAGTAGTATACGGAGGTAGATGGAGCCTACCTTACCTTAGTCAGTAGCAGCGCTCACTATTATAATTACAGTAGCGTGGTGCATCGCTGGGCGGCTACGAGTATGGACTTAGCGACTAAACTGATATTGAAGGGGGAACGATGGAGGTTTGGAGATTTCCAAAGCGAGAAACAAGTATCCGCAAGCGGGTACAGTGATTACCTTAACAGCCACGTGACAGCCAAACAGTCGCGCGGCCCTGGCGGGTACAGTAGCGAGAGTGTTTCCCTGTTCAAGGTACTCTCGTACCTCCCGTCAATCGGTTACGTTAATTGTGGTCTCTATGCTTTTATGTGCCTCGAGAGTCGAAACATTAAAAGCGTAGAACCTTCGCGGTATGCCTGCGCTCTCGGATACTCGGACCGAGCTTGCCTATGCTGTGCAACAGGTATAGATTGGATTTCCCAACATTCGCATCGCTGCTGACTCTTGCCTTTCCCTAGACTGTGCTGTCGCCATCTGACAACGAATACTTCAATCAGCTCATCCCTGCAATCCAAGATGCCAACAACGGCGGTGAAGGGCATCAGCTTCTACAGCATTATACACAATATTACAATGATCGTGAAGCAGAAATCGAAGGTATATGCAATACCAACCACCAAGGCTTTGTCACCTCGGTCAACCAGCTTCTCCATGTGCGAGAGGGCACCGTCAAATTGACTGCCGAGATCCTCGAGCTCAACCAGTCCATACAATCCAGCACTGAGAAGCTGGCAGAACAGAAGAAGGCCCTGGTTGAGTCGCGCGAAGTACGGCAAAACATCGACGAAGCCACTCAGGCTTTGCAGGATTGCTTAGAGGTTCTTCGCTTATCTAATCAAGTCCATGATCTTTTGGGGGAGAAGAGCCACTACTCTGCTTTACGAGCTCTCGATGAGTTGCAGAATGTGCATCTGAAAGAAGTTACGCAATACAAAATAGCAGAGATGATTCAAAAGTCCGTACCCGCAACTAAGAAGCTTATGACTGAGGCCGTCATGACAGATTTGAATACATGGCTCTTTCGAATCAGGGAGACTTCGCAGTTTTTGGGCGAAGTGGCGTTCTACAACACAGAGCAGAGACGGACCAGGCAGAAAGAGCGGGCGGAGAGATTAACTTCTTTAATCACCTTCAAGTTAAATTCTGCAATTGAATTAGTGTCTGATGAGAACGAGGAGTTTGACATTCTAAACAATGAAGACGTGCAGGTGGACTTCACTCCGTTGTTTGAATGTCTCCATATCCATGAAGCTCTTGGCCAGGCTGACAGATTTCGAGCTGAGTATGCCGCCACTAGAAGGCAGCAAAAAGAACTATTAATGCCACATACCATAACTCTAATCGACCCAGAAGGAGCAAGTCTCAGTGAGCTACTAGAAGGGATTGCTGGTTTTGCTATCGTCGAAAAGGCAACAATAAGGAAAGCTCCAGGACTCCGGTCTAGAGCAGACGTAGGTATTGTACTGTACAGTCGACGAGAGAGCGAAACTGATTTTTGTAAGGTCGACGAGCTTTGGGACTCCATGTGCCAAACGGCCATCACGCTGATCTCGAAGGCACTGCATGAGGTCGCCAATGCCGAAGTGCTACTGAAGATCAAAACTGTGATCGCGCTATTCATTCAAACCATGGATGTGAGTACTCATCCCGCCCCTGCGACCGGTCGCCAATCCTAATTAACGGATAATAGTCATGGAATTACCCCATTGGCGCACTTGACGCGTTCCTCCTGACCTTGTTCGAAAAATATGCCGAGCTATTAAAGAGAAGGTTCAGTGACGATTTCCAAGAGGCAAGTCACTTGCTTCGAGGTGTCCCCACTCTTCTGACCGTTTTTTCTAGATTGTATCAACCGATGACTACATGCCAATGCCTATCAATAAACTGGATGAGTACGATAAAGTAGTAAACGTTAGTTGGTATACACCCGACAAGGCTCGCGAGGAACTAAGGTACCATCATTCGAACAATGTCTGAATCAAAGTCATGGCTGACCCAGAATAGGTTCCCATGTGTACTCCCATTCTCTCAGATGTACCCACTTTGCTGCATTGACATACGGAATTTCTTAAATCAATTCTACTTCTTCTCCGACGATCATTTCCAACATCCGAGAGTAATAGACGAGACACTAAAGACTGTAGGTATTTTGTACAGATAATTCGCAGAGATGGAAGACTGTGCTAACATGGGCCCTAGTCATTGGATGAACTACTGTCCGAGAAAGTCTGTCGCTTTCTAGTCGAACGCTTGAGTTCACAGTACCTTGGCCAGATTGTGCAAATTCTTATTAACTTAGAACATTTCGAAATTGCGTGCCAAGAGCTCGAATTATTACTCGTAGCAGCCAGATCTGCCGCCTCCGCAGGTGGAAGCATAACCCTTAATGCCACAGAGGAATTTCGCAGCAACAAGAAGACCGCTGAAAAGCGTATATTTGAGCTCGTTAACTCTAAGATTGATGACCTGATAGAGACAGCTGAGTATGACTGGTAAGTTCGGTATAACACACAGTCGATCGTCACATCTTGTATGCAGCTATGTAATCTACTTTGCAATACTAATTGCATTCGAACAGGATGGCACTGGCTCCCGAAAGAGAACCTAGCAACTATATGCAGACGCTAACTCGGTACCTGTCAAATATTATGAACTCGGTGCTCTTGGGTTTACCAACGGAGATAAAGGAGCTTATATATTTCGATGCACTAAGTCATGCCGCCACAATGATACTTGTGAGCTATTTCATATCGTCTTGACAGCCGAAATTTCTAACGACTGATTTGCAGTCACTGCCTCTATCTACAGAAGTAAAACGTATAAATCCCAATGGAGTTATGGCTCTTGCCAAGGATGTGCAATACCTTACTGAATTCGTGGATACGTTGGGAAATCCAATACTACGAGAGAATCTGGATGAACTACAGCAGACAGTAATGCTGATGCAAGCCGAAAATTCGGATGAATTTTATGATGTGTCGACGAGGAACAAAAAGTACGGCAGGGTGGATGCTCTTAATGGACCGGCAATGCTTGAGAAGTACGTTTTTCCGTCTTTCCGGGTTTTCGGTCGATGGAAATATGTTGCTAATCTTGACTGACCATGGCACAGGCTGACCCATAATGTACAAAGTCCGACGAAAGCAGACAAATTTACCGCATTATCTTCAAGATTTGGCATGAAGTCTTAAGCGGAGATATGAAGGAGTCTCTCTTATGCAGCATCATGCTCCAAGCACTTGGCGACGTCCCCAAAACAGTAGCATTCGATCGCACAGCCTGGAAGCGAGCAAGACTCAAAAGCTTACCGCTTGAAGGAGCCTCCTGTCAGTGTGGGGCGAAGAGACTAGTCAGGCCCAGCCAGAATAGTGTTTGATACTACAGATCCAGATGTTGCTCATGGTACGTATGCCTTTGTACACTAGAGTGTTGTCGTAGGCTTGGACCGAATACTCTTCTCAACGGGACCAAGCGACAACCGAGCCTCCAAAGCATTGATCATTTCACTGCCAGCGAATAGCGCAATGCAATCAGCCGCTGAGAGAGAAGATTGACCAATTCAGGGAGCTCTGGCCCTTGAAAATACGCTTTTAACATCTACGGCGGCTAACGTGACAAAATAGTATGCGATCCGCTCAAGACTGTCCAACTAGATTTTCTCAGTCCTCGCAGAGGCTCAAGTTATTGAGGTAACAGAAGATATTGACAGAAGAGATGTGTGAGATCCCGTGACCAAGACCTCGGGCACGGGCACTCAACCGACTTCATAATCCCGATCGCCCTCAGCATCTGCATCCCCCTCTCCGCCGTCATGTCTTTGGTAGTGATGACTGGGATCTTGGCCACCTGACGGATCGGGTCCTCTTTGGTTGACTTGGTACATCTGCAATATCACCGTAAGACTATACCCGCAAGAAAATTATCGCAAGGAAGTGGCCAGAAAACAAGGCGACATGCGAAATGTAACAAACCTGTTGAGGTGGCATTTGCGGATAGCCATACATCCCCTCGAACATCTGCGGCGGCGGCTGCACGTACCCAGTCGTCTGATCTGGTGGCACCTGAGGAGCGTAAATCCCTCCCGGCTGTGGTCGATATTCCTGTTCCTGTGGTATTGGGTTGTTTCCAAGGGACGAGTAATCGGGCGGTCCCATATGGTGTTGTTGTTGTTGCTGGGGATGGCCAGGCTGTGGCTGCTGCTGTACGTTGGTTTGCGGAGGCAAAAGTTGGCCACTAGGTTGGGCTGACGTTGCCGGGCCTCCAACTGTGCTGGTTCCGCCTTGCGCTGGATTTCGTTTGGCGTGGCTCGCAGCCTCTTCTCGAGGGACAATGTCAATTAGAAAATCAAACATATCCGACTTAGCCAGTGCTGAAGCTATATCTGATCGTTGCAGTGTCCGTCGTTTGTTCTCCTCGGCATGAATCCACGCACGCATCGTGAGTTCCGTAATGAAGATGTCGCAGCCTTTGGCAAACAGTATGGGCGCCTCGGCAGATATCATCTTCACTTCCGGATCGGCTTTCATAACCTTTTTTATTCTCGCAAGAGGTAGTTGGTGAATCTTGTAATCGTGAGTCTCGGTCTCGAGCGCGCTGATCGTCTGTTGCCAGTAGGTCGATAGAATATCGCGGTAGGCGCCATGTAGACCTTGATTGACCTGCTTCTCATCAGTTCTCAATATCACGGACGGGTATGATGTCCGAGGCTGTCTTGCGTACATTGGCCCACGCCCCTTGATATAAATCCGCTATTGGCGCATACCCTTGCGCTGATAGCTACGGGCGTCAGCAATGCCATTGACTGCTGTACATAGCTTCAAGAGATCGATAAATGAGCTGTGTACATACTGCTGCACTTGCGCCTGTCTCAAGAAGGATCGATCAGCCAGTTTCATAATAGCAAACCATTTGCGTTTCCAAGCAACGTTTTGGAGGACCTTGGTGGCAGTCTTTGCTCTCAGACATTGAAGCAAACAGGGAAGGCAGCATACCGTAGTGTCCACCATTGGTAGGGTCATATACCGGTGGTGGCTGACGTTGCTGTTGCTGCCCGGAGCCCGATTGGTTTTGTTCCATGGTCCCGTTTGGTTCGGCGCTGTACGGAGTATTGCGCAGGCACAATGGAGGTGGGAATGCAGCGGTTTCGTCAGTTGAAAGTGTCACCGCAGGTCAGAAAATAAGACGGTGAAGGCGAGTTCACTGGAATTGATCGCTCCGGCCCATGTTTATACTATGTCAATCGAGGCAATCGAGGCAACCCCGTGGAGATCGCGTGTAGGCGGGTATTTAGGGTTTGGGGGAAGCAGAAGGTGATAACGCGGGTATTTATCAAGGAGTTGCCAATGGGATGCCACTCTTTGGTTTTGAGGCTGGGAATTCTAAGGTATCACTGTTGATTGGATGCTTCAAAAGTTGAGATTTAGAGGACTTGACAGCTAATACTGTCGAAAGGATCTACCATGTAGGTACCTAGGGATAATGCAGGTGTTTGTAAAGCTTGTCAATGAAGGATTGAACCAGTTCTTCAGTGAGCAGAGTCTTCTAAGGCGAAAACAAGGCGCATTCACGTTGACTGTTGGGCAGTGACATACGGAATATGGTACTTACTACCTTGTGCGGCGTCTTTGATTTGTCGCTTCATCGACTACAGAGTACTCCGTACGTACTTTATTAATCACAGGTGCACAAAAGGCAGTTCCCCACGCTAGGACGACCCCCTGTACCTTAATTTACTAGGCGACCTACGAGTACACTGTATTCCGTACGTAGCATTTGAACTTTTTCCTGGGAGAACCTTAGAGCCATACTATTCATCCTTACCAGATCAACCAAGCAATTCCCATGATGGAGATGGAGATGGAGAAGACCGATCTTCAGAATGGCCTGGGTTACGCCCATGAGCAAGATGGCCTCACAGACGATCAAATGAAGAAGCTTCTCAAGAGGGCAGAGCTGCGTTTACAAGGTCGCAATCCTGATTCACACCTGCCAGAGGTATTCTCAGAGAATTTTACGCCCTACACGCCCTACAAGTGCGACCTCCAGCGCCCATCGTGCCCCGTTAGATGTTGACGTCTTGCTAGGTTACCTACGCTCAACACAGGGACTATGGCGAAGCCTTATGTGGCCTTCAACCGTGGCGTCGCTCGTGCAGACGCAACTCGACTTCTAAGTAGCAATGATAGAAGGCTTTCGGAACAAAGCAGGCGTGTGGAAGACCCCATCGAGGTGAAGGACAAAATTGCCAAGGTATTTGGCCCAAACCCTTTACCGAGTACCAACAGTCTATGAGGAAAACATCCCAATCTGCTTGAAGCAGAATTTCCGGTCCCGTCTTGGGTAATCGCTCTGCATCCCTGTGAGATCTTAGTACATAGTTACTCTGAGGCTTCTCTCGATCGACATTTTCTCATGTTCACAATAATTCGTAGTCAGAGCTAATGGATCGTGTTATAGGAAAAACAAGCCACTGCAGGTTCCGAATGGTTTAATCTACCACGCACGAACCTCACAGCCCATATAAGAAGGGATCTCCAGCTTCTCAAGATGCGATCTGTGCTTGATCCTAAGAGGCACTACAAAAAAGAGAACGCTAAGGCCAAAGCACCGGAATTCTCCCAAGTTGGCACTCTTATCGAAGGTCCCACGGAATTCTTTAGCTCTAGGCTTCTCAACCGGGACCGCAAGAAGACATTGGTCGACGAAGTCTTGACTGTCGAGGACTCTACGGGTCGGTTCAAGAGCAAATACAATGATATCCAGATATCCAAGACGAGCGGTAAGAAGGCTTATTACAAAAACCTCGGGGCCAAAAGATCAAGCCAGAACCGCAAGCGATAGTATTTCCGTCAACGGCTCAAATTCTCATCTAGGACATATCATAATACAATCACCGAGCATGCATAATGGGCGCGATTCGCTTAGTACATTGGATATATCCGATGGCCTTCGAATCTTTCGATCTCAGCTTCTTAGAGTGTGCCTTCAATGATCACCGCATTATGCAGGATTGGCGCTCATCAAATTTTGGACAATCAGCTGGACCAGTTGCTAGAGACTCCGATCTCAGCAAATGGACCCTACCAGCGTGTATTTGGCACATACCTGCACATCTGCGGCGGCTTCCTGCCCGGCATTCAAGACTTCTTCATGATATGCTTTGCCCTTTTCTATGGCCCTGGATAACTCCTCTCTGCTCGAACCTTTGATCTGAGCATCGTCTCCCCTCGGACCCGCCTCGAGTACTGCATTGTTAGTTACAAGGCTCAAAGCCAGGACCCGCATATTGCAATGTCGTGCCACTATAATTTCCGGAACAGTCGACATTCCAACCAGGTCTGCACCTAAACTGCGGAGCATGCGGCACTCGGCTCTCGTCTCGTAGCTGTACGTTGTTAGCTATGACCAATACCAATCTCAACCAAATGGGAAATCACCTAGGACCTCCAACGAACGCATATACCCCTTCGTGCAATCGCCTAGACCCTAGGCCGGGAATCATATTGTTCCATAATTGATGTGCCCGACGTCGAAGGTCCAGATCGTAGGCATCAGATAATGCAGGGAACCGAATCCCAAATCCGTCGGCATTGGGTCCGCGTAGGGGATGAACCCCGGCAAGACCAGCAAAGTTAACATGCTATGGGCAGGTGAGCGGAAGTTTCGCAATGCACAAGAGTGGTTTACGTCGTTCAATATGACCACGTCTCCCACCGCGTATTCGGGATTTAAGCCTCCTGCAGCATTGGTAACTAAGACAATAAGTAGTTAACTTCCAAAACGGTGTAAGACCAAGACTAAGTAAGACTGCAGTACTTATAATGGTATCTACACCAAGCAGCTTGAGAACTCGAATGGGGAACGTAATAGTCTGTATCGTGTGTCCTTCGTAATAGCTACAACAGGGGGAACATGAGCGACACTTCAACGGAAAGCAAGACTGACACTGACTGGGTCCTCCCAACCATCAGAACTACCGATCTTTTATCGGCTTCGAGAAACCCAAATAGAAGCTGTCCCGCATGACCCTGCACTGCTGCATGTTATCATCTTTGAGATTGCCCGCCGAGGACGAGTCTAGGTTACCTGTGCTTAGAGGGAAGTGTGGAATATCTCTATAATGTAGAGCATGTCGTGGCTGAGATATAACCACATCTGCCAGACCGTGTAGGCCAGATCCGCATATGATCCCAACAGCAGGCCTTTGTAATTCAATTGGTATCTGGCTGCGCAGATAATGACAAGCTTCTGCTGCTTGTTGAGATACTACGTCTTCCATTTCAAAATATTGATCAAATCTACCCTAGAAACTCGAATTTCCGGTCATTTGCCGAACGACGGTGACTTGCAGATTCTGTACAACATTAAAGTGGCCACCCAGGTTCTGTGGTTATTTTATGATACTGAAAATTAGCGGCGGGTAATAAACGAAAACATACCTTATGTACTACAGTATTGATTGGCGAATGTATGCTACCAATATAACACTGGAAAATAATTCGGACTCCCACAGACAGCACTATCATGGCACTTCCTTTGTATATTCGAATCTCTTTGGGCGAAATAAGATATTCGAAAACCACAATCGAGAGGGCCGGTTTCCGGACTCCTTGCTCACGAACGTGGCAGCGCCTCGGATTTGCGACGACATCCGCTCGACGTGAAGAAGATGCTCAACCGGTGACTTCATCATTGTCCGTTTCCTTCCATGCTCATAGCAAGCGTTATATGCTTATATCGTTTTACTACAGACCCGGGTTACCAATGCCGGTCAAGATGGGCATACAGGAATCAACAGAGTAGGGTTCCGCAAATAATTACTCTGCTAAGCCTTTTCTAATCTGAAGCAAAGAGTGCCTATAGATGAAGCTGAGGAAGAAAGTGTAAATATACGACTACCTCGAAGTGTTCAAGCCATCTACTTAAAACCTCTCAAACGAATGGCGAAGTACGGATTGCCATCGTGTGACTTACAATTACGCTCCTACAGTGTCCGCAACGTTGAATTCTTCGCCGACTTTGCGCTCCGCGCTGCATATTATTTGAAGCTCCCAGCTGCAGGACCTATACCTTTGCCTCGCATTACTGAGCGATGGACCGTGCCTCGGGGCAATTTCGTACACAAGAAGAGCCAAGAGAATTTTGAGAGGATCACATTAAGACGACTTATTCAGATTACAGATGGACATCTTGAGACAGTAGAGATATGGTTAGCCTTCCTAAGGAAACATGCGTACTACGGAGTGGGTATGAAGGCCAATGTGTGGGAACACGAAAGCTTAGGTCAGTGCGGACGTTTTCGTTGCGGAAGCTGGAGCTGACGTCATACTGATAATAATCTTAGGTGTTGGGAAGACGATGGATGTTAGTCTGGAGAACTTGAAGCATGGCTTGGAGCCAAAATGGGCACACTTCGGTAGACGGAAAAATTTGGAGACTGCAGAAAGGGTTTACGAAATGATGAACGGTGAAGGTTTTCGCCATACGTCGGATGCTCCAATGAGCAAGGTCTAGAGGTACGCAGTGCACAACTATGTTTTCTACGCTGCACACTTGCAGCCTTGTCTTTTCGGTTGGGCTTGTGGGATACTGGCGTCAGGGCTCAGTTTGGTTGATGATACCCGGCGGGTTGAACATACCATTCGTACGAAGGTGAACGAAGGGTCGAGGTGGTTAGGCCGAAATTCATTAAGGCGATGCAATTCTATATTATTCCTCGAAATAGGTATAAAGTCCTGTAGCTGCCCATACGTGTAAGATACTCCAGAGCATCGTTCTGGTAATTTTACAATAGACATTCCCACTGCAAAATCCTGAGTAACCCAAATGATGCCGCAAAGCGAGGATGATAATACGGGAATGAGTAGTGTACACGCATATAGTAGTCACTCCGTGAGTTCAGAGGTGCCGCACTACGTACCCATAAAGTGGAACATCGAGGGCTGAGCATACCACAAACAACAGGCTCACCTATTCATGGGACGCAATAGGCCAGCTATGAGAATTTCCTAATCAATAGGTACCTTAATGCCCAGTCCCTGCTGTCATACTGCGAAAGTACTAAATTACCAGTTTAGCAAGTCAAGGCTCAATAAGGTTTAGACCTAAGGTAGAGTACATAAGCACGTGATAAGGTAGTGTGACAAGCTGTATCAAGCTGTATCATATTTTGACTGCATCTCAACCTTTTGTTTGCTTCTTGTCTAGTGAATAGGCAATGCTGTCTACGCTGAACAAGCATCCAAAGCGTCAACTTGCCCATTGTCTGACTTCAAAGAAAACATCGTGGCCAGCCGCCCGTCACAGTGGATCCTTCAACCAAACCCGGCCTTCCTCACAAGATGTAATATTCTCAGGCATACAACCTACCGGCGTCCCTCACCTGGGAAACTATCTAGGTGCACTCCAAAAATGGGTCACATTGCAAAATGAAGCCACACCAGCAACTCAGTTGATATTTTCAATTGTTGATCTACACGCAATAACCGTGTATCAAGATGCAGAACGGCTGCGGAAGCGGAAAAGAGAGACACTGGCCACATTACTGGCTGTGGGCCTGAACCCCGAGCGATCGACCATTTTCTACCAATCTGATGTATGACGATGCTACGAGTTATTCATTGTTGAGGAAGAACGACTGTTAAAGGCGGCAGGTTGCGGCGCACACCGAATTGATGTGGATTCTCAGTTGCACGGCTTCGGTGGGATATCTTTCGAGGATGACACAATGGAAGGTCCGTTGTCAGAACCTTGGCTCACTACCCGTCTGTCGTTGAAAACATATTGACGGTGGGCAGAGCAAGCTAGCACTCCCTGCTGATTCGGCAGTTGGAGATTCGGATACTAGAGCAAAGCTAAAGCTTGGATTGTTTTCCTACCCTGTGCTACAAGCGGCCGATATTTTGCTCTACGGGTACTTATCAAAACTATTCATACATCGGCTCTATAACTAATTGTTCTAGTGCTACGCATGTCCCGGTTGGAGAGGATCAGGTGCAGCATCTGGAGTTTGCAAGAGAGTGCGCCAATGGGTTCAATGCAGCCTACGGTCAACAAGTCTTGAAACAACCGACTACGATGCTGTGTACGCCCTACGCGTTACCTCTTGTTGCCCATTTGCTAATTAGCTCCAAGCATCCGCGAAACGTGTGATGTCGCTTCAAGAACCAAAATTGAAGATGTCCAAATCCCACGAAGATCCTCGGTCTCGAATTCTCTTGAACGACAGCCCCACCGCAATTGGTGAAAAGGTCCGGCTTGCCCTAACCGATTCAACGACCGGAGTATCATACGATCCAGTCGGACGGCCAGGGGTATCGAATCTTCTAGCACTTATGAAACACTTCGATCGCGGGCGGCGGACTTTCGAAGAGCTTGCTGAAGAACATAGCGTGCTCAGCATGCGGGATTTCAAAGACAAGGTTGCGGATGCAATTTCCGACGGCCTGGCCGACGTAAGAACGCGATACAACCATTTAATGACTGATGGTTCCTCAACGCTTGAAGATATAGCCGTAAAAGGTGCTGACAGTGCGCGTAGCAAAGCGAATCAAACTATGAAAAAAGTCAAAGATGTAATGGGATTGTAGTAAAATATTCAAAATATTTTATTTTATTTTATTTCTTCATTAAGTGCATGCAACCTATGGCTATGGCACTATCTAGGCGCTGTGTGTATGCTAAATTACATGTAATTTGGCCAAAATCATTCTTTATATCTTCTCATTGAGCAGTCACACCGATAAAATGCGCATACGAGCGCGGTAGTTCAAAATCCCCAAAAGTACGACCACTTCCCATTTCGCAAATTGGGGGTTTTTATTTTATTTCTTCCAATTTTTACGTGCTTATGCAGCCTAAGACTATGAAACACGATGCTATCTACCTAAATAGTAGCACTGTAGCGCTCGCTGTGTGTATGCTAAAGAATGTAAATTACATAACTTTTAGCCAAAATCAAATGCTTCATATATTTCTGTTGTGCAGTCACACCGATAGAATGCGCATACGAGCGCGTGAATGAACTGTCTATATGACCAAGTGGTCACATAGACGACTCAAGATTGTGAAAGCTGGTCACTTCGACGTGGGCTTTCGAATTGACTGCATGGCTACCCAGCTGGACGGGCTAGATGAGCTTTGGGTCTATGTAGGTGAAAGCTGGTCATTTCGACGTGGGCTTTCGACTTCGCTGCATGGTCACTCAGCTGGACGGGCTAGGTGGGCTTTTGTCTATGTATGTGGAAGCTGGCCACTTCGACGTGAGCTTTCGACTTCGCTGCATGGCCCCAATTGTTCTAGCTGCGCCGACGCTGAGCCTCGAACGATTGGTGGAGCACCAGCGACGAACCTCGGAAGAGCGAGATCCCGGGCTGCGAGGGCGATGTCAAGCGTTTTGCGAGGCGAGCGATCGCGAAGATACATCTAGCTCCTGCGGTGGAGCTCGATGGAGGCACCAAGGTCAAGAGGAGGTCAGAGGATGATTAGTGGTTTTAGAAGCCTGCCGTTGAGGGACATGCGGTTCCGCCTCGAGACGCGGATCTCGTTCTTCGCTGAGCATCGTGAAGGACGCGGGACAGCGATTCGCCATGGCGGCCTCGGATCTAAAGTCTCCTGTACGATATGGAGGTCTGCGAGGGGCGCAGCGGTGATCCAGCTGCATGGGCTGCATGGAATGAACGGATACGAGGCTCCAGTGACTGCTTGATGCGCTGAGGCTTGCCCCCTGAGACACGACGAATACGTGGAGATTGGCGATCGGTGGTCTCTGAGGTGTGGAGGAGAAGTAGCGGGATTTGTGTGCGGGCAGGGTCGCAGTGGATGGCCTGCCAGTCTTTGGGTACATATGACCGCCCTTTTCCCGCCTCGATGAACCTCGGACTTCTTTTCGAATCACCTGACGAAAAGCCCAGCCGACACACTCTTCGGTTTGCCATCCATGTCTGCAATGGCCCCTGTCAGCATGGACTCTGTTCGCTACTATCAGCCTCCGTCTTTAGCAGGCCGACCCAGTAGAGGCCGTGCTGCAACGTGGAACCGTGGTGCTTTCACGGCCAGCAAGAAGCACGACGATCCTGTGGCCCCTGCACCAAATGTCAGCCCCAAGCATGTCAGAGAGAAGGCCCCGAAGCTGGTCACAAAGGTAGACGGCTCACCTTGACTGTCGCCAGTCTCACTGGATCGACTTGAGCTTATTGTATTCTCGCGCTGCTGCAGGTCTCGCAGAGATGGCGGCCGTCTGAGACAGGCTTGGGCAGCAAGCGAATCCGTGCGAGAAACTGGTCATAAGCGGTAACATCTATGTCGTCGGTAGGATCTTTCGAGGATCATTAGACGCGGTATACAGCGACTAGGGCCTGCGACTGACCTGTACGTCGAACAATGTCCGACCTGGATACACCTTCGGCCCCCTCGTTCAAACCTGCATTATCCGCTGTGCGCTTGGAGGAATCTCGAATGCCTATAGCGCACGCGGCCGTCGGATCCTCATCTTGTTGATCCCCATCTCTGTTGTGTCCGTTACCTATATCTGCCTTCTCTCTTTCTTCATCAGAGTGACCAGCTCTGATATCTTTATAGGCTCCGTAACTTGACTTCATTCATGTGTTGAATATGGACGACGGGACGGAACCAGGGGGAGGAGGAGGATCGGAGATAGAACTTTGTATATTTTCGTGGAGGGCGCAGCGTCTATATCGGCGCTATCTGTTAGCATTGAAATCATTGGGAAGAGGTTTCAAGGGTCGTACCTAGCTTCTGAACCTGGCACAGAAGTTGTTGGGGTATTAAGGGAACCGTGCTGCACGCCCTGCTTCACAGATATTGAGCCGTTGCTGCTCTGGTGGCTATTGCTGCAGCTGTCGGTCTCCCCACGCTCGTTTTCATTTCGTTCCACTTCGGGAGCGGGAGCGTTGTTGCAGTCCTTTGGAATGGGATGTTCAACGGCGCCGTCAGCCCTTCTATGGCTATGGTTGAAGATTGATACCGCATATGGTGACTCCTGTGCTTCTCCAGCATGACCCAGTAGTTTCTCGAGGGATGGTAAGGCGCTGTCGTTCTCCTCGTCATCGGCCATGAGAAGGGGTCCAATCGATGGGGAATCTGGAAGTCGTCATTGAACGCCCATCGATATTGAGGACGGTAAATATTACCTCGAGCTTTTTCCGGGCCTCCAAAATTCAGTGCTGGCTCGCCAAACAGATCGCGAGTCTCCCCTAGCAGAGAGGTAGTCAGATCGATACGTTCGATCAGATCGAAGTCTAAGAGTCGAAAGAATCCTCTTATAGTTGGAGATGACGACGAAAAGCCTGGTGAAACTGGCGGTTCTACCAGGGCCACGAGCGTGTAGTCTAAGATTGGCCCTGCAGTCCTCCAAAGCTTTTCCCCCAAGGAACAGGCGGAGATGCACGGTTGCTTGAGTACTCATGCTATCGAACCTACCACCGAACCCATCGATCGCCCGACCTCTCCAAGTACCGCTCTACCCCAGCATCCAGGTGGGCGACCGCCGGTCGTCGGCGAAGATGATCACCGAGCAGCAGCGCCCGCAAGCCCTCCCCGCGCCATCACTCCACCGCTCCCTCCGCAGCCTCTGGGCCAGGAAGGCTCAGCATGGGATGAGGAGGACGATGAGTGGGAGATCGTGAGGCTCGTTGGGAAAAGGCGCAAAAAAGGGGGCGATGAATACCAGGTGCGTTGGAAGAGCACTTGGCTGCCTGAAAGCGAGATGGGAAACGCGCAGAGACTGGTGCGGGAATCTGAAGCGAGAGAACAAGTACAGCGAAAACGCAACAAGAGCAGACTGATGCGGACAAAGCAAAGCAGTTAATTGCTATAATAAACATTCTTTTCTCTAGGCGAGACCCTCTTTTACGCCTTTGCAATTTTCTAAGTGATAAGATTAAGCTGCTACCGGCTTCGCTAATTATTTGCGATATCTAAATAAATGTAGCTCTGAAGTGCTCTGTCGCTGTGTAAAGTATGCGGAAAGCTTTGTGGAAAAGTATTATTATTCAATAATCTAAGTATTATTGTCGGTCAGCTTTTCTCGAACTTGAATGACATGCTCAAGCAGTTGAGCGGCCTCTTCGACCTGTCCGTTTGCTCGGTAAGCATCGACGAGGGCATGCTGCGAGACAAGCCGTGAAGGATGATCGTCAATCAGCTTTTCTTCAACTTGAACGACATGTTTAAGCAGTTGAACGGCCTCTTCAATCTGTCCGTTTGCTTGATAAGTCATGGCGAGGGCGTGTTGCGAGGCAAGTCGTGAAGAATGATCGTCGGCCAGCTTTTCTTCAACTTGAACGACATGCTCAAGCAGTTGAACGGCCTCTTTGATCTGTCCGTTTGCTTCATAAGCGCCAGCGAGAGCGTGCTGCGAGGCAAGCCGTGAAGGATGATCATCGGCCAGCTTTTCTTCAATTTGAACGACATGCTCAAGCAGTTGAACGGCCTCTTCGATCTGTCCGTTTGCTTGATAAGCGTCAGCGAGGGCGTGCTGCGAGGCAAGCCGTGAAGGATGATCATCGGCCAGCTTTTCTTCAATTTGAACGACATGCTCAAGCAGTTGAACGGCCTCTTCGATCTGTCCGTTTGCTTGATAAGCGTCAGCGAGGGCGTGCTGCGAGGCAAGCCGTGAAGGATGATCATCGGCCAGCTTTTCTTCAATTTGAACGACATGCTCAAGCAGTTGAACGGCCTCTTCGATCTGTCCGTTTGCTTGATAAGCCAGAGCGAGGGCGTGCTGCGAGGCAAGCCGGTCAGGATGATCGTCGGTCAGTGCTAGGGATTGACGCTTGGTCACAGCTTTATAAATCTGGACAGCCGTTCCGTAATCCCCTTGTTGTTCTAATACTCGTCCAGTGAAGATATCGATTTGTATTATAATGTTCTTCTCAGTTGTATCTTGCAGTCTGGAACGAGTCTGTGAGATAAGCAAATCAAGTGACTTGTCATCTCTCATCCTATAAAGAACATATGCAAGTTGAAAGAGTATCTGAGCAGTCTCCATTTCAGATATCTGTTGTGTATAGCCTTCTATATTATGATTCACACATGCTCGCACATGAGGTTGAAGAAGCATAAAAAAAGGACAATATTCATACCATTCGTGACATGAGAATGCAATAACCGTCGAGGCTGACTGCCATGCCTTGCTCTGACTTTGAAAGTCCTGGCGCTCTTTGGCCCATACGTGTATAAGAGAATGCATAGAGACGGTGAAAGAGGAGTGCTCCTCGTCATCGTCGACATCTTCTGCACGTATTACGATGATTGATAAAGATTCCAAAATCGAACAAGCTTTGCGCCACCGTAAGCGGTTCTGAAGATCACTCTGGCCCTGCGCGTATTCTGGGAGTCTTGCGATATGGTTCGTAGACAATGAATAGATTTTTCCCTGATCGTCTAGGTCCTCATCTCTAATTTGGGAGGCGTATTGAGCAGCCCTCCAAAAGATTACCTCCGAAATTTCACTGTTATAGAAGAATGCTAGAATATGAAGCAGATTCACAGCATCCAATGCTTCTGGTAATTTGGACTTCTCAAGGTATTTCGCAGAAACATCGAAAGTCGCGTACACATTCCTGTATATCGACGCGTTCTGCTTGGAATAGAATTTTAGAAGCTGCCCTTTTTGCTGTTGAAAGATAGCCGGATACTGCTCGATGGTGCAGAGCTTCTTTTTGATAAACGCGCCGGCTTGGATGATTGCAAGCGTATGTGATCCAAGAATTTCGACTATCGCCAAAGCAGCTCTCCGTTTGTCTTTCCACCGACGTTGCTCAATGCCAGTAGCCAGCAGGAGGAGGTCTTGGGCAAGCTCAGGCTCGAGCTCTTCCAAATCCTCGCTGCCGACGGTCTTGTGCTCACCGCACTCTGGATTCCGGGTACTGAATAAAATATCGCCTCTATTGCTGTGTGGTATATATTGAGAGTAGTTGAGCTCTGGATCATCCGCATTGTCGATAATCAGAAGCCAGTATTCACTTTTGCAGGCCAGCCATGACTTTACGTTCTCAACATTCGGCTCGAATACACCACATCGTCGTCCAATGTCAATATATCCTTGGCTGGCCGTTCCAACGCTCGTAGCATTAAGCCAGAAAACTCCCCAGTATCTTTATAGAATGTCAGCCAAGTATCATTAAGGGATCTCGCGCCTACACACTCATCTCGATGGGCTTCTGCAAATTTTAGACACACCTCACTTTTCCCTGTGCCACCGATTCCGATGATAACAAAGATCTTTTGAAATGAAGGCGATATTGGATCCGATTCGAACACCTGAGCAAGGCGTTCGCCAAGCTTCTTACGTCCAGTATAGAGGCGGGTGGTAGCACGAGGCACCATCCACCAGCTGTTTCCTTTTTGATCTATATGCGAAATGATAGTTAGAGAGAAAATATCAAATCCCAAAGCAGTCCTAGCTTCGGGCTTTATGAGACGCCAAAAGTACTTAAAGGATACTGACCGCTTGCCTCAAATGAAGCCCCCTCTTTCGTGCCTTGCGGTATACCACTCCGTCAGAGACTCGATCTATACGAAGGCATTAAGAAGACTGACTGAAGTTCGCATTATAGAAGTTGCGTTGCACCACCTGGCTGTTCCAAGCGTGAGTGTCGCCGAATTGAGATCGACCCTGTTTGACACCTGTACTCGGCTCGAAGACCTTTGATGCTTTCTCTTGAAAAGCTACTTTCTTCCATCGCTGAAGTTCGCCTAGAATAGCGTCATATCCTTGATCTTCCCGATTCGGAAACTTTGTCATGTCCTGTCATGAACATTTAGTGAATGATGCTGCGGATCAGGTCGTCAGGAATACCATATGATTCGCGTGAATCCCGTAGCAGCTGTACGGTTTCATCTCAGCGGAATGCAAAGGCACAATCTGGATAGATTAGGACCAGCACAGCATCATGTATCAGGATTCGTACCTCGCCAACTCCAAATACAGGAAGTTCTTCATAGAAGCAAGTGATAGATATCTCACGTGCTTCATCTTTTCTGATGCTTAGATTGTTGCGAAAAGTCTTTTCTGTAACGCGCAATATTTCCGATCCAGGTTCCAACACTGCGACAATATCTTGGTTGGCCCGTCGAAGTACGTTGACCATGCTCGTGCCAAAGCGTCCCCATGCCGCAAGGTCTGCGCCGAAGTGAGGGACTCCAAGGAACGCTATCCCTGTTGTGTATTTTTCGATCTGGCGGAGGAAGATCTCAGCGGCACTTCTCGAATGGTTGAGAGCATACTCGACAACTAATCCGCCGAGATTGTGAGCAACGAATAGAAGCCTCCTCGTCTCTGTATTTGTACGCTCTCGTTTCCGCACCAAGGCCCCGACCATGTTCTCAGCGTGATTACTTAACCGACTATTCGATGCTGGGTTCCAAAAGCCGACGATATCTGCGTCATAGCCAAAGCTTAGAAGACGTGCATCTGGGATATCTTGCTTCAATAGTGCGCTTGGCCAATGTATCTTCGTGTCTTTGTGAAGCCAGGTGTTGTATGCATTCCCTGTTAATCCGTGCACGAAGACGATGTCGATGCTCGCATCTGTGCCTCCATCGTACAGCTGTTTAATGCCATAATTTTGACCTTCGCTTATAACCGCCGGACCAGCTGTTGTCTTGGTGGCCGCCGATGACAAGATATCAATTCTAGGCGATAGGTGTGGGGTTAGACTTTGCGGGGCGGTTGCTCGTGACGGCGAACCATGTGATTGTTCGAGTATGGGAGGATCGACTGCAGATGTTTGTGAGCTTGACTTTTTGGAGCGAAGAGATTTACTGAGTTTGGAAAACATCTTGTGATGTTCTTGCGACGTTGTTCTGAATGCCGCTTCGCACATCAGGACAGCCTCACGTTGTATTTATGCGCTACAGCAATGATAAGAAGGGTGTATCTTTATTGGCTGGGCAAATCTACCAATCATCATACCAGAACGACAATACCCTAGCTTAGGGCTACGGATCTTGGGAAGTATACCTTTATGCGTCTACCCAGCTGAGTTTAAACGTCTTGGTTCCAAGCCCTCGCCACTTTACGAATCTCATAAGAATCAAGTGACGGAGTTCTCAAAAATATCGGATCTGGTCCCTCCGATGAAGGAAAAGAAAAGGCGGACTTCCACCATCTTATCACCAGGTTGCTGAGAGGTTGGGCCGATGGAACTCGCGGAGACGTGAAAAGGTGAAGGTGAGTTAGTGAAGCAGCAAGGCAAAAAGAAGGTCAGAACGTCTGCACATAATTGGAGAGTGCGCCAAGTTTGACGATAAATGTCGTTGAGATATCGGGAACTCGGAGCTATGCTCGTAGTCCTGCGTGCTGGACGTACCTAATGCAGATTTGGATAGCGTGTAGAGTCCTGGGCGCCCTCTGGTTGTGTGCCCCACTGCTGCTGATGCTGCCGTGGCTGCTGCGAAGAGCTCATTTGCCACGTCGGGGCTTGCTGCAGTTGTTTCTGCTTCGACAGCCAAAGGGGAAAAGCTCAAGGAAAAAATATGAAGACATCGTCGTCTCTTTGCCTCATGCCCAGGTGACAGGAATAGCATTACACAGCACCAGACCCAGCGTGTCTTGCATTTCGTTTCAGTAAACAACGTTGGCCAAAAGCATGCCTCGAAAGTCTAATTACAGCGGCCCTCTTCCTCATTGTGCCGGCCCCAAGTTCCAGACTGGCTGGGAAAGGACTCGTGAAAGACATCGAAGAGCTACCATTTCTTCAGTCAAAGGAGCTAAGACAGCCACTTCCTAATAGTGATGCGGAGTGTCTGATTTCGTGTCACCTAATGGTCTCCAGTGCATGTGAGGGGCAGGGCTTTAGTGAACTTTTTTCCTGGAGAACATATCTAGGCTTGGCGCTGCCATCATGAATCAGACTTGTACTTCGTGTCGCCCATAAGTAATTAATCTGACACGGTGGAAACATCAATAGAATGATCAGCTGGGCAGAATCTGCTAAATCGGATTGATGCCCTTCGACGCCTCTTCTACGAGGTCAAAAAACTAATTATTCGGAATGGCCTCCCAAATGACAACAGCATCAATTATACGTAGAAATGTTAGATGATATGAATTATAATATATATCTATCCATGAAAGTGATTGTCACCCTGTTTAAGAATAATCTGATCCATCCGATGCTTCTGATTCATAATCAAAGGATTGATATTCTTTTCTACGAGTAGTATGGTTTGGGTATGGAAGCTTATCTAATCAACTACGTTAGCCCTACGGAGGCCAATTGCGGATTCCGAATAATTAGGTACGGTAGTTTTCTGACCTCGTAGCTCAACCGCTTGTACTGTATCAATACTCAGACTTACGACGGCTAAGCCTCTCTGAGTTAGCCATGCTGACTCCGCAGCTTTACACCATCAACAACACTTTGACGAACAGCACCACCTTCTTCATCACCAAGAACCTCTTACTACCGCAAGTATTACCCTTAGTCCTCTCCAAAATCTATGAAAAGTTGTACAGCTCGATGGCAGCCGACGGCCTGACGAAGGCCCTAACCCCGAAGGCGTTTCAGAACTTTCGTTCAATGATGAGTATGTAGGATGCTCAGTTGCTCCTATTGAGTGGGAATGTTGAAGCAATAGGAGCAATAGGAGGAGCAGTGGGAGTAAGGAGCAATAGTAGGAGTAGGGAACGAAAAAAACCGCTTTTTCTACAAAAAGCGTGTTTAAAACCTCCTAGCGGCTTTTTATTGTTTTAAACAACGCTTTTAATTATGTAAGCATACAAGGGCCATTGATTGGAGAATTACCTTGCTGTCGCCACGCCGCTGTCACCTCCAGCTGCTTCAGCTACAGCCTACAGCCTACAGGCCTTTTGACATCCCCCATAGCTCAATGCCTCCGCAACGAGGTGGTAGGGCAGTCAATCAGACTGTTGCTGACAACTATCAGCAGGTAATCGTACCAGGAAGACGAAATACCGTGCAATGCCTACACAGTCACCGGCAGATGGTCAAAGGAGCTTCTCGTCAGCAGTCATCTGAACCCGTGTGTGAGCTGAAGAAGAGACTTCGCTATACACAGAGCGTTGAAATCGATGAGGAGGAGCTACTATGTGAAATGGAGAATAGCGGAGGAGGATATTGCTATGGCGAGGCTCAATCCTTCGAGCGAGGATACCCTCAACGAGTATTTGAATAGCATTATCGACGGCCAGATGCTTTTGGAGCTTCCTTTACATGGTGAAGGGGTCAACCTGCAGGCCTATTAGGCTATTGACCCTCTATTAATTTGCTACTATAAATATAAACCACCCCTGTGTTTAAAACCTCCTTCAAGAAGCGTGTTTAAAACATGCTTTGAACTAGCCTAAAGGAGTTAGTCAAAAAACATGTTTTAAACAATTCGCACCCTAAGTAGGAGGTGATATTGCACTATCTTCTAACCTTGTTGGTACTAGCGCCATTATACTCTAACCTAATCAGTACTAGCGGTGTTATGCTTCGACCTCGTGAGTGAGTCGTGCGAAAATCTAGATAGCCTCTTGTAGAAGACACACCTGTAGATAATTATCAGATTTACACTTCAACACTGACAAGCATAGCTTTGCAGAAGATTCGTAGCCAGCACCTCGTACAAGTAAATCTCGTTGCCGGCCTCCCACTCTCTTTCAAGGGGCCGGAAATGATAATGCTCAAGCCAAAGGCAACGCGGTTCTATCGTCGAAAAAACTTAGCCGTATTAGGTCAATCATGTTGCATCCAGGCGTCCAACTGGTTCCAATCCCAGTCGGTTCGCCATCTAAACCTCGCATACGCCCTGCATGAACCCCCAAAGACCAAGTCATCAACGGAGGTTCCTGCTGTAATCATTATGCATGGTCTATTTGGCTCTAAGCAAAACAACAGGAGCATCAGTAAGTATGGCTCCTTGTGTGCGTTAGCCAAGTGTACGATACTGATACTGATACTTATGGATTAGGGCACTGGCACGAGACCTGAAAAGGCCAGTCTATGCTCTTGTCAGTTTGAACCCTGGGGAGCCTTCGAAGTCTTGCAATTCATATATCTAGGATCTGCGAAACCATGGCGAATCACCCCATGATCCAACTCACAATTATACCGTAATGGCCGAGGACGTTGAAGAATTTATACGACTCCATCACTTGCAGTCTGCGGCCGTAATTGGCCATTCAATGTTCGTATCCATCGAGTTCTTTTAGCGCAAATTGAAGCTGACGATGGCAGTTCGAAAGGGGCGCGAAGGTAGCCATGACTATAGCTCTACGAAATTTCACTTCAATTGGAGCATTGGTCTCGGTCGACAACGCGCCTGTGGACGCAGCTCTCAAAAGTAACTTCCACAGATATATCCAAGGCATGCGGGATATAGAAGCTACAAAGGTAACGAGACAGGCGCAGGCAGACGAGGTATTGAAACTTTACGAGGAGGTGAGCAGTAATGCAGTACAAATTTAGCGGAATTTCGCTTCAGCCTGTTGCTGACAACTCCATTATATTCCCACAGGCTTTACCCATACGGCAATTTCTTCTCACAAATTTGGTACGTGCGCCGGAAGACCATTTGGAACTTCGGATTCCAATCAGCACACTTGCCTCGAATCTGAACTACATGGGAGACTTTCCATTCAAAGACCCAAGCGAAGCACGCTATGAAGGACCGAGTCTCTTCATCCGTGGGACAAAGAGTCATTATGTACCGGACGCTGTCATACCACTTATTGGTCGGTTCTTCCCCAGGTTCGAACTGCGAGACATTGATTGTGGCCACTGGGTAATATCAGAGAAGCCCGAGCAATTTAGGCAAGGTAGGGTTTTCTTTAGGCTGCCGATTACCGTGCTAATTCAGCCAGCCGTTGTCGAATTCTTGCAAGAAGAACCATCTCGTGGGTGAGCAATCGATGGCGATTGACGACATCGTCAATCGCGGCTTCTACTAAGAAGCAAAGCACAACTCTGCCTCCTTCGAAGCATCTTCGTCCAGCGTCCTTGGTCTTTTCCACAATTACGACGAAGCTCCTTCCATCCTTTGTCTAGCCAAATACCAGGGTAGCTCTTCTTCTGATAGATGAAAGGACGCTGGTTAAGGCACTCTAGCTTACTGTTGCTGAGACTGTCCGTGATACATTGGGTTAGTAAATTTATCATTGTGGTAGGCCAAACGATGTTTGTGAGCGGTACGACAAAGCGGTACGATAAGTTATATCACCTATGTATCAAAACCTTCTGCAACTGGACAGTGTATTCCATCGATTGCGCACCGTCGTGATGAACCATGTTTAGTCTCCATTTCACCCGTAAAGCTCATTTAGAGAAGTTTCTTGCCACATTAGATATCGCCTATGGAATAACTTTGTGTCTTCCAAGACACAAAGCCAAACAACATGCAAAACCTTCTTGATGAGGCATGTCGTAAATCCATCCCCTCAGTCTCAACCTCTAAACACTCTCAAGCACCGTCTCCTTGAACTCTCTCTCCACCTTCTGACCCTGCTCATCCGTGGTCGATTCACCATGGAGGTTGAGTAGAGCACCCAGATCAAATTTGGGTGCCTTCAGGAGCTTGACTTTGCGGATGTGAACCTGCATGTTTCTCGTTAGCGGACTCTTGCGTTGCATTGAAGAAAGCAATATGCTTTGCATGACCTTGACATACATTTTGTAGCGGATAGATGCCTTGAGTGGCCTTCTCAATCTCGCGACCAATAACCTCCGGGATCAACTTCGTTGTAAGCTGGGAAAGTGTACAGCTTGACGCTTCACGCTGGATAATCTCTACCATCTTCTTACGAATGGCGCGGATCTGTGATGTACGGGCATATGTGGTCTTCTTGATTTGATTAGGCCGCCTCTTGGTGAAGGCGATGGCGAAGAGTCGGAGAAGGTAGTCGTCGGTCGTCTTCACGGTGATGTTGGCTTCGATCAGGGTCTGCCACTTGCGAACTAGAGATCGCAGTTTGTCCGAGGTGAAGTCCAATCCGTGAAAGTTGGTGAGGCAGTTTTTGCCCTGTACCTCGTCCACCCTAAGCTTGACCTTCCGGAATGCATGATCCTCATCTTTCTGCAAGTCCGCCAGTGAAACCTCGAATATCCTTCCCTTCAAGGCATCATTCGCATTTTTCAGACCGGTTGTTCTGTTCACCAATGTTTTGCCGACGCTGTGTAGGATTAGCACTAAGGTCGTTAGATTTGGTTGACGGTCTAGCTTACTCCCGGACCTGGAACGTTGACGGTGCCTAATTATTGTGAGTAAAGCGATTAGACCGGAGAGTAGCCGATTTTACCTTGACTGAGAACCAATCTTTTCGAGTGAAAGGATCCTGGGTCCTCTTCTTAAGGCCCTTCTTCCCTTTGGAAAGACGTTTGTTCCTGTAGGATCATCAGTGCCAACCCCGTAAACCTGATAATAGATGTACTCACTTTCCAACAGCCATGTTTGCGGCGGACCTCACTGCTTAGAGGATCTATGTTAGGACGACGTTGAAGCTGTTGACTGAAATGGCAATTTTGTGGGCTGTCGTGGATAATGCCGTAAACGCACAAATGCTTTTTAGCGAGGCGCTAGTGGATAACGAGACAAGACCCGTCTCGGCCAAGGGCAAAACCAACCTAAACCTAGTGCAGCCTGGCAGCTTGCTTTTCCGCCTTCAATGCTTGTAGCTGTCGTTGATAGCCTGCTACTCAAGACCCGAGAGCTAGCTTAGAGATTATCTTCCATTTACTTTCGCATAGCTTTATTTCTACAACTTTACATTGGCACATCTGAGACAGAATAACTAAAGAATCGTTGTACAGAGTTCCCTTGACCTTCGTAAGCAGCCTCCGAGCGATTTCCATATATCTACATTTGGAAGCCCAACAGCAATACCCATATTTGGTAGCATTTATCCTGTATCTTGACTTGGTAGTCTGCTTAGAAATACTGAACCTCTGTCTACTCTTCTACCTTTCTGCTTTACCTGCCGCTCCAGTAGGCACCGGCAACATCGAATGTTAAAAAGAAAATTAGACAAGGTTGACCATAGCTTATTCTGATTGATTTAAGCGCCGTCGATTGTGGGAAATATCTTCTATAGTTTGCTAATTATCTATCGGTGGGGATGGCTGAGCATGGCTATAATTTGGCCAGCTGGACAAAAGACCGAGACCGCTGATAGCGAGCCCATTCTCCTGATTACCACCACCTTTCTGTTGCATACCTTACGGTGCGTTGCCTGTCACGTTCTGGCTAGTCGCTTTGTTCTTTGCTCATTTTATTATGGGTTCTATAATTCGAAGTATGTATTTGTAAGATATAACTCGTCGATGGCAATTTATGTGGCTAATGATTATCAAGCCAAGCACTTGTCTCACTCTATGAAGTTTATCCTATTATAATAGATCCACTCTCTCAATGATCTACATCATCCCAAGCGCGTCCTTGTACTTCGGACAATTCTTCCATATTCATGACTCTGCCGGTTGTGACTGCAGGATTCATCAGTGCATTATGACCAGAGATGATCAGGCTACTCACAGTATCCAGCGTGGATCTTGGCGTCGATCTCTACTCTGCTGTCTTCCGGAATAAGCTCATCTGGGATTGGTACCCGCTCATGAATGGGTATGCCTTGCTCTACAATGGCATCGTGCTTCATGCTAATCAAAACCTGTCAGCAAATGATCCTACTGGCTAGGCGCAGTTGCACCGAATCTATGTTCGAGGAGGAATCCAGGGGCCTACTTTGACATGCTAAGCATACGGTCGATCTTGGTAATACCCAGCCAATGCAAAATCTGTTATGTACGTTATTAGTGTCATGAAGATGAAGATGGTAGGTGTAAGTACATCGGGCATTAGCGCTTGAAATCGCATATCCTGCCACGGTAAGCTACTATTAGAAGTTGCCAAAGCACCATACGAACCTTGACCCCAGCGATGTTCTCTGTTCTTTGAAAGTACTCACTCGCGCCTAGGCATTGGGAATTAGGTCTGGCACATCAATAGATCATGTGCCATACTTACGGTCTGTTCCACGTTTGCCTGTCAAAATCGATCAGTCAAAACTTCCAGAGCCTTGTTTAATCGAGGATTGAGAAATCACACTCACGAGCATTGTAGACGAGATACTTCGTCACTTCACCTAAAGCTCGACCCTCTTTACGGAAGTAAATGACTACACCGCTCCCTCCTTGCTGCGCTTCTTTGACAGCCTCTTCAACACCAAAAATCAAATAAGGGCGGCATGTGCAGATATCGGAGCCGAACACATCACTGCCATTGCATTCATCATGAACGCGTAGAGCGAGTCGGACGTTCGCATCAGACATTTTCTTGGGGTCACCGAAACAATAAACAGTCAGTCCGCCAATAGGAGGTAGAAAAAGCTTGATGTCACCGCGGGTTATGAGCTCAGGAAAAGATCCTCCAGTATTTTCGAAGAGAGACCTGCGTAACGTACCCTCATCTTGAATAGCGTTAGCCAGGACGACTTGCATGACTATCTAATGGTGGGGAGTTTGTTGGTCCCTAGGGCACAATGATAGCTTACCAATTCCAAATCGCTCAGCGATCCCAGGTAAATACCATACCGGCTCGACGGCGAACTTGGTGACCGCCAGCTCACCAGTATCATTCAAACATATCTTCCCGTCAGGAATGAGACGCCCAGCGCTAACACTTTGTTCAAGCTCTGGAAGCTTCATGTGTGCTTTCGTGACTGCAATCGTCGGCCTGATATGGATGTTCTCTTCACGTATCAAATCAGAATAAAGCCAAGGAGAGAGATGTCCCAGAGGGTCCATTGAGACAATTTTCTTTGCATCGGCCCATTGAGAGAAAGGGCCAATGTCAACAGCGGGTTCGGTATTTGTGAAATCAGGCTTGTGATCCACGTCAAGGTTCTTGCTAGCAACGGCGAGTGCGTGGTAGATGGAATAAGAGCCACCATGTGCACCGATCGCTGCAAAACGGTAGGTTAGAATATAGATTTAACGCTGATGCTTCATAGCGTACCATTGCGCCGTCTGATGGTACTCTGGCTGCGCGAAACAACGACGGGACCTCTTTGCATGGGATCTTTGTGACCCCAATTCATTGGCAAAGGATCGATGCCAGATTGACCGGGATATGTGGTCAGTATTATTCGTGAACTAGTGCTGGGGCCAAAGCTTCGTGCAGGTAATTGATGTTTTTCGCTAGGGACCGACTCATGAGTGTTTTCCGAGGCGAGTAGTCGAGGAGAAGATGTTAGAGGTGTAGCTGTATTAGAAGAGAGCTGGACTTCCACAGAAAGAGGTCTTGAGGCTCGGTTACTGAACCGCCGTTCAATCTCGGCAGCATCATGCAATTGTTTAACACCAGCTAACATGTTGACCCGCCCTTCGATTGTTTCGACGGCTGTAGCGAGATTTTGATAGTCAATTTGCATAGATTGGAGTGTATTGCAGATATTTTTCAACAGCTCAAGCTGGTTCAGTGCCGACGCTGGAGTATCTGAAGGCATAATGTCAGAGCTATTGATTGCACGATGTCCGAATGTAAGTGAAGCTTCATCTAGATGCCTCGAGACACAGTAATGAACGGTCCTTTACAATATGGATCATTGTTGATTTACTAGATACTAATGTATCTTTTTACCAAATCGCTAAGAACAAAGCAAACAATGTGAGGTTCCTAGCGCCAATCTAGCGACACGAAACCCCTGCGGTATGAATACCGTCTGCGCTTATGTAGCATGGCCGCGCGCTAGGTCGTGTACTCGTACTCTGCTACCTAACTTGCTGGGCTCAACGTAATACCTCGATGAGCATTCGACCTCCTATTCATTTAATATTGTTATTGACATCCGGAACAACTTGACGCTCATCCACCACCATGGTATGCTCCGTCAATCGAGGCTTAAGTTGATCTTCCAAAATCTAAGATTTGTGCAGGGAAAACGTAAGAAGTCATCCCGCAAACCCCAAGGTCCGAAGAAGGTGTGTCGCAGCTCCAGATTTTCAAGGTTTTTACGGATACGCTTTAACTGTAACTTAGAAAGAACCTTTACCCACGATATTCCCATGCCTTTTCTGTAATCATGACAAGTCTGTCTCGGTAAAGATGGACAAGAAAGCCGGAATCGGCGAGCTCTCATGCAAGGTGTGTGGCCAGCAGTTCCAGACTGGGATCAATTGTACGTTCAATGACCGCCACCCTTCTAATCACCAAGAGTCCTGGTTTTAATCAGTGGTACTGGTGTTTGAATAACATTGTTATAGACCTCTCCGCGGGCGTAGACGTCTATTCTGATTGGGTTGATGCCTGTGATATCGTGGCAAAGGAAGCAGCCGACGCCCCTAAAGCGGATGATGGTATTGGGTCATACGACGACCTCGTTATAAGTGATACCGGCAGAAGGAATTCAGACATGCAGATAGATCGGCATCTGGTTGCTGCGGTAGAGGAGGACGAAAAGGATGGTCAACGAGATTACAATGATGACGACTAGTCACAAAATTTGAAGGCATCTAAAGCACCGGGCTCAATATATTCGGTCTAAATCAGGGCTTTTTGGTGTCGGTAGGCGATAGGCGCCACTATTGAAAGGGGATTTCATCACAAGAATCATGTCACAATGCTTAGCTCTGGATCATATCAAACATAATTTGAGTCTCATCAACGAGTAATGCTGGTTGGTCACTGTGCATGGTAGATCTTTTTCCACAGATTTTGTTTCCCAACATGCGATACCCCTTGATTCAGGTCCAGGAAACTTGGCCAACTAAGGATTTCGAGGCAGCAAATAGCATCCTTCGAGAACATGGTTCTCCTTCGGCTATCATCAAAGAGGGCGGCGCAATATGAAAACAAAGAACCCTCTCGCGCCTTCCTAAGGACCATCTCGCTTCAACGGGCTTAAGCCATCAAAGCGTATAGAAGCGGTCACCAAAATCGCCAAGCCCCGGCACGATATAGCTAGTTTTATCAATTAGTTATACATTTCCAGAAGTAAATACGACATCAAACCTACTTCTTATCGTCTAAGCCTTGGTCCACGAATGCGGTAACGACACGTAGTTTTGGAAAGCGTTTAGCAAAGCTATTCACACCCTCGGGACTTGCAATCAAGTTCAAGAATAAAATGCGGTTTTCTGGCACACCTCGAGATTTCAAAACATCAACGGCCATCGTGGCAGATCCGCCTAGTCAACGAATTAGGCAGTGCCTGATCGGGTATCCGCAGCGAACATACCTGTGGCGAACATTGGATCCAAAAGAAGAACCCATCTTTCAGCAATGTCATCTGGTAGCTTGTCATAGAAGAGCTTTGGTTTACAGCTGTCTTCATCTCGCTGAATGAGGATTTTTCCAATCCGGACTGAGCGGCAGCAGTCGCGCAGACCCTGCTCCATTGCCTCTCCTGCCCGCATGATCGATACACCACAAATTTTGCCTTGAAATTTGACTCCGGAATAAGGGCGTCCGACAGGAGTAGTGACTACATGCTCGACTACAGGGAGGTGATTGAGTCCCTCTTCAACAAGTAGGCGAATAATTCGATTCGAGTAAAAGATGAAATCAGCTCTCGCTGTGTCCTTATCCCGGATCATACTATAATTTTGTCGGCTCAGAAGGCAAAGCGGAAGAACTAGCAGTGAATGCCCGGTAAAGATTAATTGGTAGGGAAATCAGACGTACGTGAGAAGGGCGATCAATTGGGGTGTCTGGGACAATATATGCACATTGTCATAAGGGATTGATGTTGATATGGTCGCAATGGGCTTTTGTGCTTCTGGGCGATAGTTGGGTCCCACGCATTGCGCGGGTGCAGTAGATTCGCTGGACATGAGAGCGAGACGTCTGTCCAACGAGCAAAAGCAAAGTTCTGATGTGGTACCCTAGTCTTCGATGTGGTTCGGCATCGAGGTATGCGTGGTCTGCACCACTCGTAGTTCTGTCCGACCAGGCATGTACACAATCACAGCTGCTACTCACAGAACAAAATGGGTTCGAAGCCTCAGATCAGGAGCAGCTGGTATTGAGCGAAAAGTCTAGATCATTGCCCTACAGGGTTACCTCGGCTACCTCACCTTACCTTATCTTAGTCCACATTAGCGTCCTCCTCTGTCGGGTCGTGCCGTGTATTCAATACAGGAGCTAATTCTCATTGTTTGTGCACCTGTCCCTGTTTGTCGTTGACAGTTGTTGAATAACCGCTTTCGCAAGCACTCGCAACTTCCTCTTCACCGTACTTTCCATCTGTCTCCCAAGTACACTCACTTTGGGGACATGACTTTCCGGGATATTTCTACTTAGAATAGCTCTCACGATCTTCTCCAAGGAAAGTCATCCACCAAGTCGCAACACTGAGCAAAGCCGATTCACGGTGATCGCATGGAAAACACGAGCATACCTTGGCTTTCAATGGTTTCTCAATCGGTCTGACTCGCTGGTAAGCGGTCGTGCTTCTTCCAGGTATGCTATCACGTCGAAAGCCCACAACTTATGGCAAGAGGTCGCGCCATCATGTCCCAGGTGTGAGCCCTGCAGCAGGTGATGAATTTGGTAGAGTCCCGGTGCAAAGCAATTGGAACGAGGCGAAAATAAAGATCAGCAGAGCAGGAACTCAACTGCCGTCTAATCGAGTTGTCACTAACGCAAGCAACAATGGAGTGAAAGCCATGGCCGAAACATACAATCCGAACACACTGAAGCCTTCCTCAAGGGAACGGCCAACCGCATTGACTGGACCAAAGCGCGTCTACGTTCCCCCAGAAAGTGGCCCGATCTCCCCAAGTTCTGATATAGATGCTCTTTACGATGTCCCCTCTTCCGATGAGGAAGGTAGAGGGATACTTAGCTCGCGCGGTCCCGTGGTAGGAAAGAGAAGGAAGATTGCACCAACAATTGAACTCGAAGAGGTCACCTATGTATACGACGATGAAACTTTGCAACGGCACATCGCTGCCGAAGCTCATATCAATTCGAAAACAACTTCTCCTTACAATGGGCAAGTTGATGGCACAAGAAGGCCACCTTCGAGTCAAGGTCTTATGGGGAACCCGCATCGAGAACTGGTCGATTCGGCGTCCGAGAAGCGCCAGGCTCTCTCAGCGACACGGATCATCACGAAGCCCACACCAGTACCGATCAATGGTGATGAGTCCAAAGCAAAGAGACTCACTAGAGCCGTGGTCTCGAATTTACAGTCACAGAAACGGAGGAGAACAAATGTTCGGGAAATCGCTAAGAATGGATCTGCGAAGATGAAGACTAAGACTGTATCTAATAGACCTCCAAGACCGAGCGGAGATGCTCAGGTAAGCCTCAGGGGACACAATGTGCCGGCGGAGAAGACATCGCAAGCTACGAAACCCAGATCAAATGATACAAGTGAAGACTCAATCTATTCTGCAAACGTTATACCACAGCCGCAGACCCCACCGCATACTCCACCTAGGTCTCTCAGGTCAACAGGCCGGACTACTACCCCTCATCAACGTGAACTCTGGGGCATGTTGCTGAAAGACGACCAAAGGATCTCAAGCCCTAGTAATCTCGGTCTGCCTAATCTCATGATCGCAGACTCAAAGGCAGAAAAGCCTCGAGGCAATCGCGCAGATAGGGAAAGACCCAGAAATGCGGCTCAACCGATGCCTCCGATGCGAAACTCACGCGAGAGACTCGTGGATAAATTGCAGCGCGTTGACAGAGACAAATCAGATTCTTCGGACAAGTCTGATGAAAACGCTACCAGCGACGATGACAATGGCTACCACAACTGTCAATCCCAAGCATCGTATGATCACGGCATCTTACCGAGTGACGCCTTGCAAAACGCCAACGGCCAGCGCACTGGCGTAAACGGCCGCGACCCGACCTTATCTAAAGCGGGCCAACCAATTATTCAGGGAGGGGGGCTTAAAGTGACTTATGCTTGCCATAGATCTTATCTTACCGATGACGGCCTTGGTGAAGCCGCTATATTTGGCACGCCAATTACGCATAAGACAGCGAGCGATTATAAAAAGGGGCCTAGAAGGGTCAGCGCTACAGTGGCCGAGCTCGAGCCCTTTAAGAGTTCGCACGATGAAATGGACGACAATGAGTGTTCGCAAGGCGGCACAATGAGAAGTATCCACGAATTACGTGAAGCAGGTGGCACTGTTCGTCTAATTAGTGAAATGGAGACGATGTTGGACGACATTGATGAAAAGAACACGGTGTCGGTCCCACTGAGGCGTACTGCGTTACTTGATCTCGTCGTCAAGATTCAAGAGACCTCATTCTGTCGTCTGTTTGTTGGCCAACAGCTGGAGCTGCGCTTGCTAGCCAACATCGGCTTAAGCAACGATATCATCATCGATGTCTTATATGCTGTCGCAGTATGGCACCTCTTGGTCGACCCTACATCCATTCAGACTTTGTCTCGCGTCAAGGCAAATCATGTTGTCAACCATTTGGTTAGGCTTCTTGACAATGACCAAGATGTAGCACAGCTTCTCGGAAACCGCAAAATGAATATGTCTAAGCTCGCTCAACTGGATTTTAGGAACTATTTTGGCTTGCTATTGAAGTCCGCAAATTGGAGAGGTGGCAATCCGCCTACACTCACACCTCGTGTGCTTTGTCTACAGTGCCTAGAGTATCTTGTCCGCCAGACAAGAGAAGCTGGCTCCAAGGCGGACGTTCTCCCACTGCAGGCTATGCGGGGAATTGTCAAGATATTGGAACCAACAGCCCCCAGCTTGAAACCATTACCAAGTATTCCGTTAAGCACAGACCTTCGACTGGCAGTGTCTATTCTCGAGTCTTGCACCTTGAGTCATGCTCATTTAACCTCAGACTTGCTGTGGACTGGCGAAACTCTCGACATCGTTGCTGAGCTCCTTCCACTCTTGGTTCCAATGACTGATCGAGCATCTGGCACCTTACAAACCTTGGTACTTCGGCTCAACTTAAATCTCACGAACAATAATCCAGAACTCTGCAAGGCCTTTTCCAGGCCGAACCTCATTAGCGCTGTGTTCGATATCACCATCTCACATTTCCGAGATTTGTCGGAGGGCATGGCGAACACAGAGCAATCGTTGATACTAGACAATTTGATACTCTCATTAGGGTTCTTGATAAACCTCGCCGAGTGGTGCGAACATCTTGGACACATGGTCCTGGACCTCCGGTATGGAGACGCAACTTTTCTAGGGTGCCTCTTGGAGATTTTCGTAGCCAAGCTCGGGAAGGCCGGTGAAGTAAGACCCTCGGTTCCAAATACCAATTGACAAAGCTAAGTCTACCAGGTTTTGTCAGAGCAAGAGACTAGCTCCAATGTCGCATTCGGATACTTGTCAATACTACTCTGCTACTTGTGTCTGAATGACATGGTTCGAGCGCAAATAAGCTCCCGTCTCGCGGGAGGGACACTGAAGCAGCTCCTTGATGCCATGAACGAATTTCTAAGCTTCCACAGAAAGGTTGATGAAGAAACCGCTCGAAGCGACGGGGAAGTCGATTTTAGGGCTGGATTCATCAGCCGCCTGCAAAGCGTCATTGATAATTTGAAGCACAGCCAAGGACCGTCATGAGTAGCGCTGTCTGTCATTGGCGTATGAGGAGCAGCGTAGGGAACGGGAAATGCAGTATCCAGGATGGCGAAGCTTGGACGTCGGGATTTCTAGGGATCACATGTGCATGTATTCCGTAGATGATGAGGGCAATGGAACGGTGCGACCTTATTCCCGCGTAACCATACCTTAAGCCGCAACTTCGCAATTCGCAAATGAGAGAGGTGCTGAAGTGCTGAAGATGGTCCTAGTGAAATCTGTAGAGCAGCTTTTCAAGTGCCAATAAAGACCCTCATTCTTCGGCAGCCGGGGGCCACTGGCGCTCCAACAACGCGCTTGCATGCGCACTTTTGAAATACTCGAGATCAAGATGCAGGCCTCGAGGAAAGGGCTCTGTGCGACGTCAGCTCGATTGTATGTACTCCGTATGCGACAATACAACAATGGATGTGTGGCTGGAGTCATAACTTGATTGTTTTGTTCTGACTGTAGGCGCTGTTCGAGGTACGAGACCTCCTCCGTACCTTGCTCAATACCTAAGGTAGGTACTGTAGGCTGCTGTAGCTTAGGTACTTTACTTTACTTTACCGTAAGGTACCTACTGTACCTCGAGAACTACCTAAACAGAATAGTCCGTAGTCCGTAGTCCGTACTGCCGCCGCAGATGGCTCACCGCTTCTCCGAACCCTTGAAACACGTGCAGTGCATCGATGAACAGCACAACAGTACATCATGTCCATGTCCATGTCCACGTCCACGTCTATTTCCATGTCTCAAAATGCGATATAGTGTTTGATCACAGATGGCGCCTCCCTATATATTATTGCGAATCCTCTGCACTCCAGGATGGATTGATGACTCGTCCCTTCCGGTTTGGCCAGCCCGCCCCCCAACACTTTTCGCTCGCCATTGCCGCTCTAAGATAGTTACAATAGTCTAAGTCACATTTACGTAATTGACCGTCTGGGGAACTTCTTTCGTCTACCTGTTCATCAGTTCTTCGTTCAGAGCGGCTTCTGGAGACTGCTTTCGAAGGTCCAAAAGACAAGAGAGAAGAGAGAAGATTGGAGCAGTCGCAGCAATGCCGGCGCCCCCAAAGCAGCGAAAGATGGCCATTGTCGGCAGTCGATCCGTTGGTGAGCTGCAACGCAATTCTTCGCGATCCCTCGGAAGTTGATTGGAGCAGGCAAATCGTCGTTGACGGTACAATTCGTCGAGGGCCACTTTGTGGAGAGCTATTACCCTACGATTGAGAACACCTTCAGCAATGTGATCAAGTACAGAGGTCAAGACTTCGCGACTGAAATAGTCGACACGGCGGGTCAGGTAAGCGCTCAAGCCAGAGCGCCCCCGTGTCCCAAAACGGCCAGCTGCAGCGATCGGTCACCTGACCGTGGCACGTAGGACGAATACAGCATCCTCAACTCCAAACACTTCATCGGCATTCATGGCTACCTGCTGGTCTACTCGGTCGCCTCCAAGCAATCCTATGACATGATTAGGATTTTGAGGGACAAGATTCTGAACCATCTCGTATGCACCTTTCCCCGTCGTACATCACCGAGGTCACCGCTGACAGGCATGCCAGGGCGCTGACTGGGTTCCGCTGGTCATTGTCGGCAACAAGAGTGACCTCAAACCAGAGCAAAGGCAGGTTCCTGTGGACGAAGGACGAAAGCTAGCGGAGGAATTCAATTGTGGCTTCACCGAGGCCAGCGCACGGCTGAATACCAACGTTACGAAAGCCTTTGAACTGATGATTGCGGAGATCGAGAAGTCCCAAAACCCAAGCCAGCCGACGGGAGGGGGCAAATGTGCCCTGATGTGACCCACAAGATGGTCTTCATGACAACAAGAGATGGGCAGTGCTGAAGGGTCAAGAACGTGGCCGTTAGACTTTTCTTTCTGGGAATGGTGTTCGGCGTTTATAATAGACTGGGGCAAATATCTTTTAACACAGGGTGTGTATGAATACAGCATTTCGGTACTCTTCGGAGATTGGATAGGTAAGGTGAGTAGGTTGGGCGTTTGGGCCAGGACTAGCCTCTGAATACCTCGTGGAAATCCAGATAATGGCTCCGCAATGGAACCACAGACTTTGATCAATATCAACAACTGATACGTCAGTTCATGTACAAGAAACAGGCAAATCTCCCGAGCATACTTTACTCGTACTGCACCACGGGATTCGCCTTGTGAAATGAATGTCACTAACATGATTTAAAGTAATCCGTAGTCGTCAAGGATTCCCCACATTTCCATATCATACCTTAACTGATTTAGCGAGACTGTCACCTTGTTCTGCCAGCCCTGAGGTACAGAGCCTATTCGTTTACTAGTACAGCGGATTACACCCATTTGTTTGACTCCCTGCTCTTCACATTGAGAACTCAACGTCCTTTGACTGCCGCAACATTATCTCAAACAGCTTCATAAATTCTAGCATAAAACTATCTGATACTAGCGCGACCACCATGCTTGATGTGACGGATTTTATCAGCGAAAGAGGTGGGGACCCTCAAAAAGTCCGCGAGAGCCAACGCCGGCGCAACGCCCCAGAAAGCGCCGTGGATGATGTAATTGCACTTTACGAGGATCACCGCAAGAGTATGATCCTCACGCCCTCAATTAGATCTCTGAGGTAGTCGTGTTCACCACTCGCTAGCGAAATACGAAGCTTCGCAAATAGCAACAAGGATCAACGCCAATCAAAAGGAGCTCGGTGCAAAAAAAAAGGTGAGCGTTCAGATAATCTGGAACTTCGAGCTGGACCCATTGCTGACGAGTCATGAGAAGGCCAAAGAAGATGCCTCCGACTTAGTGCAGAAGAAGGTAGATCTGGAGAAAGAGAAGAAAGCGCAGGAGGAATCAGTGTTGGAGAAAGAGTTCGCGTTACAGAAGAAGTTAAAGACGATTGGCAACTATGTTCACAACAGCGTACCCGTCAGCAATACTGAGGTGCGTACTACTGCGCGCAGGGCTATGTGGCTCTACTGACCGCCCTTGGAAGAACGACAACGCCTCGATCCGGAAGTGGACTCCAGAAGGGGTGGAAGTCAGGAAGCGGGACTGTCTCTCACATCACGAAGTCCTGACACGGATAGACGGCTATGATCCTGAACGAGGAGTGAAAATCGTTGGTCACCGGGGATATTGCCTCACTGGATACGGGCTTTTCCTAAATCTCGCCCTGGTCAACTATGGGCTGGAATTTCTATGGAAGAAGGGCTACAAACCAAATCAACCCCCTCATTTCATGCTGCGCGAGTATATGGCAAAAACGGCTCAGCTTGAGCAGTTCGACGAGGAGCTTTACAAAGTTACAGAGGATGGAGAGAAGCAGACCGACAAGTACCTGATCGCAACTTCGGAACAACCGTTGTCCGCATTGCATGATGGCGAGTGGCTACAGGACAAAGATCTTCCAATCAAGTGAGCATCCGCGTCTATAGGGATGAATCACTGCTGACATGACTATAGGTACGCTGGCTACAGCACATGCTACCGCAAAGAAGCTGGAGCACACGGAAAAGACGCGTGGGGGATCTTTAGGGTACATCAATTTGAGAAGGTACACGGGTTGATATGGTATGTAGGATTTCAACACTGATATTGATTGTACAGATCGAGCAATTCCTCATCACAAAACCGGAAGAGTCATGGCAAGCATTCGATGATATGATAGGTATATCGGAAGATTTCTATAAATCCCTTGGGCTCCCGTATCAGATTGTCGCTATCGTGTCTGGAGCCCTCAATAACGCTGCCGCAAAGAAGTATGATCTCGAAGCCTGGTTCCCGTTCCAAGGAGAGTACAAGGAGCTGGTCTCCTGCTCAAACTGCACAGATTACCAATCAAGGGCCCTAGACATTCGATACGGACCTAAATCGATAACAGATGCAAAGAAGAACTATGTCCATGCGCTCAACTCAACCCTGTGCGCCACCGAACGGGCGTTGTGCTGTGTGCTAGAGAATTACCAAACAGAGACAGTAGGTCATTACACGTTCGGTTGTCGATATCAGTATCTAATGTGGAATTGCAGGGCGTACGAGTGCCAGAGGTGCTACGAAAATATATACCAGGAGCGCCCGAGTTCATTGAGTACAGCAAAGAACTGCCAAAGGACACGACTTCTTCAAAGGCTAAGAATAAAGCTGGGGGCCCTCGGGTTGTAGCTCCACCTTCAACAAGCGCGGCAACGGAAAAGATGAGTAAGATGAAGGTTTGAGGAGTTGCGAGGGTTTCAATACCGGACAAGACTTGAGTTTAGAAGGATAGATACCATGCAAGCTAGATGTCCGCAGATTTGGGACATGGAAATCTTTGTAGACTCCCAGTAATATTTTTTCTGTTGTTTTCTCAGGTTTCGACTCTTGAGTCTCGAGGTAGGGCGAAACTAGACGCAGGGCAAAAGTAGGCGCCAAGCGAAACTAGCGGCGAATTACCTTAGTGAGCATCATCTTGTGCACAGTAAGGTAAGTAAGGCACCTTAAGGTACCTTAATGGTCGCCTCCTTTGCGCCACGTGATATGCTTGTCCCATGATGCACAAGGTGCGAGATGGATTTCGTATCGTTTCGTCAGCTTCACCGTCAAGTGAAGCTGCCACATCATACCCCGAAGCTGCGCCCAAAACAACGGTAGCCACCACGAGTCCACGACAGCGACACAAATCTTTGACAGCTCGCATACACGTAATTACAACGTCATCAAAGTAGTCAGCGACAACGAGGTACCTTACATTACCCGGTATTGCTTGGCACAAACTTTTGCCGCTGTTTTCGCAATCCATTCATCGCTTTGGACGCAAGATATGGCTGTCGACTGCCCTTTCTGTTCATTCGCTGATCATGAAACTTATTTCCTAATGCAGCACGTAGAGCTTTGTCATCCGGAAAATGGAGAATCACCTTTCATGGTAAAGGAAGGCGCGGGTCGGCAAGAGGAGGGTGTTAATGATGTAGAATCTACGAGCACGAGTGACGTCTCTTCCGAGGATGAAGAATATATCGAGTGTGAATGTGGCGAGTCGGTGGTCTTGAAAGAATTTGAGAGCCATACCGAGCTACATCGCGATGAAGGCATGGCCCTAGATGAGGGAGAGAAGAAGGCAGCGAACATAGCAACTTCTAGAAGCCCTCTACGTGCTGGCCATGCTTCATTCTCCAGTGCAGACAGAATGCCGACGGTTTCATTGTCCGATGTGGATCCAAGCCAGCACGACCCTCTAGACATCAATACAGTGATCAAGCACCGTTCTCGTAGCAAAAATACCAAGCAAAGGCATGGTGTCAACAAATGGAAGAGTCTATTGCTAGGTACAAGCTCGTCTACAGGCCGGCCCAAGACTGCAAAAGACAAGCACAAGAGCGTTAGAAGATTAGGCGTATGTGTTGTCCCCTTTTTCTTCATCTTCGCATTGCTGATGAAATGTTTAGAGAGCAGAGCTCGGTCCGCATGCGTATGAAGAAAGAATGCCGGAGTGGTTGCACAAGCAACTGGAGCTTGGCGCTAAGGTCACAAGATTTAATCAGCTCACCCCTGATGGACGAATGTACAGCGTCGAGACCGTAGCCAATGAAACCAAGGGCATTCTACCAGTACTAGCACAGCTCTGTGAACAGGATTCGCATGTCTCGAGGGGCTTCATTTGCCACCCGGATGTGCAGCACGTTGTCAAGATGGCAAGGGAAGGGGGCTTTTGTGGCTATCGGAACATTCAGATGATGGTAAGTACACGACAAGAGGCCGGTTGCTGGAAGAAACGCCTCAGGTAAGCTAAGTGCCGTGCAGATCTCGTTCATCCAGGGCGCAAGATCAGCGGGTCATCAGTACTTTCCTGGGCGGGTACCTTCAATACTCCAGCTCCAGGAGTTGATCGAAGACGCTTGGGATAAGGGTATCAACGACACCGGCCGAATCGAGACCGGTGGAATAAGGGGCACAAGAAAATATATCGGCACACCTGAGGCAAGAGTTTTTGATGCAGAAAGAAGTTTCCACTGACAATTGCAGGCTCAAGCACTGCTGGTTAGCCTCGGCATCGGGTATATTTTGCTCACGCTACAACCTTGATTTCGAGGCTGACATATGATTTAGATGCGAAGCCAGCGCCTTTAACGACCGCGAACGACCTCCCGTCTATGGCCAGGTCCTTGAAGCCATTGAGCAGTACTTCAGTAGCGGAGTCACCGATGCTTCCCAAAAGGTTGCTCGAACATCTCTTCCACCTCTGTACTTCCAACACCCTGGTATGCAGTCCCCAGCCGCCTTATTCAACCTTTCTACTTTGACGGCTTACGCTATCCCCTAGGGCACTCACTAACAATCGTCGGATTGGAAATTCGAAAGAACCATTCCCGCAACCTTCTCGTTCTCGACCCAATGTTCAAGCCTTCCCCAGGCATCCACCGATTGATCGGCAACCAAATCCGAGCGCCGCAACCGGAGAAGCTGCTGAAAGCTTACCGGAGAGGGGAGTCATACTTGGGCAAACACAAGTGCTTTGAGGTCCTAAAGTGAGTGATCATCTTGCTTCGGTGCTAAACTTGTTGTTGATGATAGATTAGATTAACAGCTCGTCTGCCGCCTGGAGCAGGGTGGAATGCCGCATAACCTCTGACGATGCCTGACTGTATCCTTAGATATTGGAACTGAGATTCCAGGACTGTTTGCGCCTGTATTGTGTCAGTGGAATGGGTTATCATAATATATGACATGGTTAAGGGTGGCATAGCGTGGTGTACTCTATGGTATCGAACTGTTTGTGTGCGACTTCCGAATTGGGCGTAAGTATAAACGGCGCGCTCATTATCGTTACGATACCACGGGACTTTAGCAGACATGGATCTGGTGAATGCCTTGATATGGTTCAGGGCCTCTAACCGTCTACTATTAAAGTCGAACGCCACAAGACTACCTGCAAGGCAAGTTGGAAAATATATCATTGGTCGTCTGGGTCTGTCCTGATTCACACGTATCTCAAGCACCCGGGCAATTAATGCACAGTATTAATCGACGAGAAAAGTCCTAGCTACGGCGGCAGCTGCCTCCGACGAATCCTAACCCTGATACTTGTTGACGGAGCAGCCACTCCCGTGGACGCTGTATGCCCCGGTATAACCCAGCCGTTGGGGTTTGTGGGTTCCATCTCCCAAAGCACCAAAATGCCTGCCACAAGAGCCATGATCTCCCGCTCAGCGAAATTCCGTCCCGGGCACATAGCTTCTCCGCCACCAAAAGGTTCCAGCGTTCCGGCGTCCGCTGTGCGTGCTCCATCATCATTTCTACTCGGTACCAAGAATCTTGATGGCTTAAACATACTGGGACAATCGATGTACCGTGGATCCTTGAGATGTGCGTTGAGCGGTATGGCTACAGAAGTTCCAGCTTTGAGCACATACTTTGCGGAATGCTCGCCTGGTGAGCCATTGGGGTGAGTTTCTGTGAGCGTGAAGTCCTGTCTCACACACCTGATTGAGATCGGTGCAGAGTCAAGTCGGAGACATTCGTAGTAACACGCCTTGAGTAACATACACGATCCAACGAGTCCTTTCAAATCTATCTTTAGATGTGGGAGCTCCGGCACCGCGAACTGTTGCGGAGCCTGCGAGGCTTGGGCGAATGGTGCTATCTCCTTTCGCACCTCTTCAATGAGTCCTGGCTTCGCCCAAATGCGGACGAGAAGCCAGAACACAGTTCTACTGGCCTTTACGTTCATACTACGTGCACGTCAGCTGAGACGGTCAAGGCCCCTGGATGAAGGACTGACTTCCAGAGCAGATCGAGATCACAAGCTCCTTTTACCCCATGAGATAGCCTATGTGCTCTCCACACAGCACTCCTTCCCTTCATCACTGCGCTCACATCGCCCATATCTCTCCAGGGGAACTCCGGCTCGTCACCTACCGCAACTTGGTCAAGCGCTTTATGGAATGCATTGAATCCTGTCTTGAGCCTTTGGCGCGCAAGATGCGCCTTTGTGAGTGACGGAATTGGAAACCAGCGAGGAAAGCCTATGATGAGGTATTTGAAGCCATTGTTAAAACTCCATAGATCGTCGAGCATGGAGGGGTAGTGCTCTAGGAATTCGGATCCTGTCAATGAGCTTGTGGTGAGATGGCCTACGAAGTTCTGGACGAGGGAAAATAAACAGACTTCAACAGATGGCGATCCTACAGTGTCGTCCACTGCTTGCAGCTTGGTTGGCACGGAGCTAATTCTCTCCCACGGATTTTGATCAACGACACTCTTAGAGAAGGACACTAAAGTGGATACACGCTCCTCTACGGATGCAATGATGATGGCTTCCAAGTCTTTACGAAGCCCGTTTCTTAAACACGCGTTCGACTTCCTGTGCACATCCAGGTAGGCTTGCTTGTCTCTTCGATTTGCACCAAAGACGTTGGTCAAGGAGTACCACTTGAATGTTTCACCATCAATAAACGAGGAATCCAGTACCAAGAGGGTCTCGATCATTGATGGAGCTGATACAACATTGCAGATGTAGCTAAAGAACTTGATTGAAAAGATGGGATAGATTGATTGATAGCTATGCCTCGGTTAATGTCTGTCCTGTTTCAAGAGCTGTGCTTGACGTACCTAGATTTTTCTAGGAACCGATTGGGGCTTGCAAGCAATGAAAAGAAATGGCCCGCGAAAGGTATCCAATATGGCAACAAAGGCACATTTTGCAAGGTGTGCCCTTCGGTAGCCTTGGGCTTGTACGAGTTGCCACTCCTCGCACGAGTACAACAGACAGCAAGTGCCATTAATATCAGTAGAACAAAGACCATAGTCCCTTGACCCCCAAGAGGCCTTTCCCAAGTGATTTCATTAGCAAGCATCGTTTGGACTTGTTTATTTTTAAAGCTGTAGGGCCACTACGTATCATATTAAAAGTATATCATAAAGTATGAATACTTGAACGATGCTAAGCTATATCAGACTCAAACTGAATCAGAAAGAGTGGAGAAAGGTACGGAGAACGGTGGGTGTTTTACAGGTTCTGGGTGTCCATGTTGAGAGTTCATAAGATGTTTCGAAATGCAGGTGGGGGTGCTGCGTCCGGTCAACAAAAGTATGAACCATGAGAGTAGGTTCAACTCAAGGTTCGGCGGCCCTGGAGGGCGGAAAGTCCTCCTGGCGGAAATCCTTCCGCCCACTCCGCCGTAACATTCTTCTGCACTTACGAGTACCAAAGTACTGAACAGGAGCCAGCGACAATGGGAAGGGGTCAACCAAATATCATAGTGACCGGCACGCCCGGAGTGGGAAAGACAAGCCATTGCGAGCTGTTAGCTCAAAACAGCGGCCTACAACACTTGTCAATCAATCAAGTCGTCAAAGAACGCAGTTGCCATGACGGATGGGATGAGGAGTTCAAAAGTTGGATGGTTGATGAGGACAAGGTCAGTACTCGTGCCAATCCTGCCAGTTTTAAGGCTAATATCAAATCGCCGCAGCTATTAGATGCAATGGAAGACGAAATCCCGCAAGGTGGCTACATAATTGACTGGCACGCCTGCGATCTTTTCCCCAAGCGCTGGATCGATTTGGTAGTGGTGCTGCGGACAGACTCAACGAAGCTATACGACAGGTTGCAGGCCAGAAATTATCCCGAGAGCAAGCTGCAAGAGAATCTAGATTCCGAGATTATGGAAGTGCTTTTGGAAGAGGCTAGGGAATCCTATAATGATGAGATTGTGGTAGAGTTGCAGAGTAACGATGCGGACGATATTGAGAGTAATGTGGAGAGGATCATGATCTGGATTCAGGATTGGAAGAAGAGTAACAAGGAACATGACTGATGCCGATACAACGTCATCTTTGCGGCTGGCTCAAATTGATATAAAGAGATTCGCGAGGAGATCCTGGCGGATTAGGCGCTTTCTTCTTTGAGAGCATTATCATATTCCGACGTCTAATGAGAACAAGTCATTGATCGCAGAGGCTGCCGCAGGCTTTTGCAGATCGAACAAGACTGCCCCAGAATTTCGGATTCAACCAATGCAAGGGCCCTAGCCTTGAGTCCGCAACCACGCTTTAAGCTTCGCCAACGCCAGAAACCGATGAGAAAGCCCGTTCTTTTTCTCCTCATCCATCTCCGCATACGTCTCGCCGTCAACTTCGAAGATCGGATCCCAGCCTTGGCTCTGTCAGTAAACCACTCCCACTCTTGAGATTCCTACTAATCTACCAAACTTAGCCGGTCCCCTGGCAGGTACGATCTTGCCCTATGAGTCTTCAGTCATGGTTTCTTGTCAAAAGGGAGAAGGATCCAGTGACTTACCAAAACCCTTCCCTCAAACAAAGCTGGTTCATGTCCCGGGCCCTCGCAGTACGCAAATGTGCATACTGCATAGGCGCTCTTGTCTTTATAGGCTAGTAATAGATTGTTTAGACCTTCGTGGCCAAGGGCTGTGAGGAACCATTTGCTGTCATGCAATGTCAATACTTGACCCGCCATTACTATAATTTCAAACAGGATTATCCGGAGTAAACCTACATATAAGGCCCCGGCAACTCCTTCAAAGCATTAAAACACAAACACGTATCTTCCACCAGCACGGGGCCTCCTATCTTCTCTCATTCATCAGCCCACCATCCCGTAATCAAACCCTCCAGACCTCCCAAAAAAATTCCATCAAACCCCACCCCATAAGATTCCCAAAAAAAAACCAAAAAAAAAAAACTCAATTCCCCACAATATCAGCCGCCCTCCGGCATTTATCCCTCGAAACCTCCTCCATGCTCCCCTGAACCTCGACCAGATCCAGCGACCGCGATGTCAGCGGCACGACGTCGTGCAAAATCGCCTCGACTTCGGCTAATTTGTTCGCGTTGCCGGTGACGAAATTGAGCGAGGAGGGCGGCATTGGTGCGTGTGTGTGGGGGGGGCTCGGTGGAGCTGGTTCTAAAGAAGTGGTTGGCTAGAGAGAGGTATGTGTGTGTGTGTTTTAGGTTTGTTGAGAGAGAGAGAGAGAGAATATATAATGAATGGGGGCTGATGAGATGCGAGTCTCCGGTTACGGTGAGAATTTGCCGGCGGTAAAAGTACGTCTAGTCTATCTATCTACTGTACCGGCGGCGGCGTAGGCCCGTCTGTTATAATATTCAAAAAGAACTGCGTGCCTTGATCCGTTTCAACGGGCCATCTTTTCGCCTCAAAACGTGTGGATCTTGGGCGAAGCGGGGAACTTTTCCTTGTTGTCATCACCTGAATAGTCTCAGCGACCATGGTCTGGATTAATTGTATGGAAGAAGTATTGCACCGCAAGGAATATAGGATAGAAAACTACATATACAATTGAATGTCCATGCCGAACCTCCAATCCAATACACGTCTAACTTATTGTACAGACCGGGAGGCTCTCCTGAACGGTGGGATGAGAAGGCGTAGACGAACCCCCGGCATGCATCGTATCCAGCATAACAAAACGTCTCTATCCAAAGACTTCTTGCTCTTTCCTAACAGCTTCCTAGCCATCCGAGGACGCCCGCTATGCAAAAGATGTCCGCAATACGGTACTGGGGTCGGATTTTACAGAGGCCCATCCGCTTTCTTCCCCGGCACCCAAACCAATTCCAACACAGTATCGATATCGCCCTCCACCCCCGGATGCAGGTACGTCTGCCTCACAGCTCCATCAATGACCACGGAGTCCATTAGCCTGTACTGTACCTTCTCTTCCTCCAAGACCATCTTTCGCCTCGTTGGCCCAAGAGAGTGGGCTGTACCCGCATTTACGGAGCCTTCAACAACTGACGGGGTGTCCCATGTCTCCTCGAGCTTGCCGAAATCCATCCCGTCTAGGCTGCCCTTCGGATACATCGAAATCGAAAAACCGTTGCTGAGAAGCGTGTCCTTGCCAAACTGCCACCGTTGCAAGAAGCAGTCCCCACAGACGTCTGCGACAAGATGCATCTTGGGCAAATCGTACCCTTTTCCATCTGGGCCTCCTCCCTTCCAGTGGTGCAATGAGAGAGGCATACGACCACTCTCATAGATACCCGATAGGTCGTTGTGGACATCGATTTGGTGCAGCTCAGGCACATTCGTTAATTTGGTATTCGTATTGTATATGATGCATTCCATTATCCTAATATCCCCAGCACCGGAACCCGAGTCTGCTTTGCAGTGGTCGTAGTTGTTGTGAATTGACTTTGCCATTGCAACCGAGAGGAATATTCCAGCTCCCCCAAAACCCATCATACCGTAGCGTACCACAGACCACCAGTCCTCCGATAGAGCACCGATATAAAATTGCTCATTGAAATCATACTCGGAGAGCATAGAGAGAACGGATGGGATGGAAGGGAAAAAGGTATCGTCGTCCATCAGAGCAACCCACTCAGTCTCGGGGTTGCGGTTGGTGTACATAATTTCGGCCAGCGAAAAATAGCGTTCAGAGAAGATGTCCTCTTTGCGCAAAGGATCAACCAGGGTAACATCAAGTCCGAGACCGCGCATCTTTATTTGTAATTCGGCGACATGATTGGTGTCCGCTGCTACCCACTGGGTTTCTTCATCGACCTCCCCAGCTTCTATGACCACAGCAAATAATTTGGCATTGGTGTGCGGAAGCCAGCGCAGTAGTTGGGGTATAGTGTCCTCAAGGCGCTTGATCGTCGTTGAAACGCCGAAAATGACATGAGAGGCATCGACGGGGTCTTTGGGGGTAGCGGGTACGTCGAGGACAAGAGGATCGTTGCAATGCTGCAATTCCACCTCGGGGTTGTCGCTGAGATCGATCGTCTGGAGTTGGGGAAACAGATGCTCCTTCATTTTAGTAACTGGGTCGCGCTTCGCCTTGGAAGTAGGACGGGTGATAATGTCACGATGGGCGTATCTGATGGGGTACGTGAGGTTGAGACGATCCAGCCAGTCTAATCGGTCTGGACACGGTTCGATGGAATGACCACCAAATGAAGGGATCCATCCTGTTGACGGCGAACTCTTTCTGCTGTAAAGTTGTATAACGAGTACGATGGAGGTGAGGGAGAGGAGGCAGACAAAAGCAGTGATGCCGCTGCGGAGCAGCATCCTTTGTCTATTGCGATTGTAGGAGCTGCGAGCCCCGCGCAGTGAGTGTCCTTGCAAGACGCAGTAAAGCTGTCTTCATGGTATCACCCGCGTCAAGTCCTCGAGTCCACCGTATGGCTTATGGAGAAACGAATTGGTTTGGTGGTTTGGTGTGGCGGCTGAGAGCGGAACAATCTCGGGGGCTGCAGGCTTGACCTGCTTGCCATAGAAGAATTAGCTTTGGTACAAGCACTCGCATTGCCGCAGAGCCCGAGGCGCCGGCATGAATCTGTTACTCGTACAAGTAGGCATAATCGGAATCTTTTCAAGATACTCTCTAGTCCTGTCGTGAGATGTATTCGTCCCAACCTCATACTTTGTTGTGTTCCGCATTGAAAACCTTGGAGTGGGATGGGCAGCCCGCGACCGAGCTCTTCCCATACTTGGCTTGCATCCACAGACATCTGTAGGACTGGCATTATGTTACAAGAGAGGCTGTCCCTCTGCGATCAATCAACTCAAGCAAGCAAAAGTGGCGACCATCTACACCTTTAATACAAATACTCGCAATCTTGCTCCCGTAAGCAAGGGACTTAATCTATTTCATACGCACTGTCCAGCGCAGCATGCCATGGATGTGAACCGGATTTGCTGCAGAGCCAGCAAATTGCTTGTCCCTCTAGTCAACTCGGCAATCCTATATGACCACACGTGGAAGTGCTTTGGAGTTGGGCCATATTGGCCAGGTTATGGTCTATACATCTCCTTCGATTGCACTCGATGGCTTTACGCCTAATGTGATCCATGTACAGAACCGTTCTCGCTCGCCATGGTGCGTCCAAATCTGCCCCGTCTCGAGTACTACTCCACCCATGCGTACTTACGCCCAAAAAAGACATTAAATCATCACTACCTGCGCCCTTAGTTGCAACCGCTGTACACTGTATCTGACATTAGGCACGTGTAAACAATCGAGCATAAAAATGCTGAGCACCCGCCGAAAATCCAACATGCGAAGCGGAGCAATGCTGGTAATATACTTGCACATAAGGTAGTACACAAAGATCAGACTAGGAAAGGCTCGGGTATCGTCAAGTGCGTCAGAGCTAAAATAAATCCAACTGGGTCCACCGCTCTACTCCCCTAGCTGTAAGGCGGTGGAGGGCCAGGCGGAGGCGCTGGAGATGGCGGCTCGAGATCTTGGCCCTCATCAATAACCTCGCCAGGCGCATCAAACTCCAGCTTTTCTTGTTGAGCCACGGCTTGGGCTGAGACAATTTCCGCCAGTCGCTTGAGGCGCGGTGTTTGCAGCCAGGATGGTGTATAGGTTTCCAAGGCCGTTATCACTCGAGGCTCGGCGATTTCGTACGGTCCGCTGTCTTCCATGTCGACGGCGGTAAGTAGTAGCACGTCTCCCTTCTCCGTGACTCGTGAAGCGACTGCCTTCATGATATCGCCGTTGATCGGTTGTTCGTAATCAGCAACAAGGTACTGGTTCAGAAGCTTTTGTATCTGGTTCGGCGAAAGCCTGCGCACGTGACGGTTAGCAACCCTGACAGAACCATAAACCCCTGTTTCACTTACATCCAGCAGATATCTTGGATGATCTCGATATCGTTCAACGTAGCTTTCTTCAGCTGGAGTAGCTTTGTCGCTTGCTAAGGAAAAGTCAGGGATGCTTTAGGAAAATGATGGCTACAGTGCTTACCATGAGATGCTCGAGTTGTAGGGTACCCTCAGGCATGTCGTGGCTTTTGCACCATTCCTCAATCCTAGTGATATTGTAGTTGATTTGCAGACCACGCTTCCACGATAGGAAATTCCGGCGCATGAGGAGATCGTTGAAAGCTGTAACCCCCACAAGCCTTAGAAGCTCCGTTAGGGTTTGAGTGATAATCGAATCTTCCAGATAGTACGCCTTCATGGCTTTGAAGGCGTTGTTCAGCAAGCTAAGCAAATTATCCATGCTGTACGCTGGCGTGTTGTTCGATTGCAGAAGCTTTCCTAGGAATCTGTTACTTTCGCTCGTTACAAATCCGGGCAAAGACTGCGATTCGATGATGGCAGGTACTATCATCTTCTGTAATTTCTTCTTCAGGACCTTCATCCAGGTATGGTAAATGTTGAATTCGAGACTCTCCAGATCATGTTTCACGATTTCTAGCAGTCGATCGTACTCGTAGTTATCTGTCTTCTGCGCTTCGTACCAGTCTTCTGCCAGGAACACAAAGGAAAGCATCTCGTGGACATTGGACAGCCAGAAAGCACCAGGATTTATGGCATCTTCCCCATCGTGCTGCATTACCTCTTGTTGAACAGACTGCATGACATTCGCAAGGAATCTCTCCGATTCTTTGACGAAGCCATTGTTCCACATCTCAGAAGTAACAAGATTGATGAGGTAGGCTGGAAACAGAACCTCCTTGTCTGTAGGAGAGGGTGTGGTGTTAGGAACTGGGATTTTGAGATTCTTGATGAGCCCCATGGTGACCTCCTCGTTCAATCCATCCTCATCGGACAGCAGGTTTTCAAGCTCGTATTCAACGTTGTCCAAGACGGGGCTGAAGGTAGATCCAGAAAGGTTTTGGCGGTGTGTGTTGGCGCTTGTTATGGCCATCGACCCTGGACGAGGATTGTACGCCGAGCTGAAGCGGTCCGGCTCTACCCTCTCTGCCCCTGCGCTTCTTCGTTTTGGCTTCCTCGTAGAGACCAAGTTGATCAGGCCATTGCTCTGAGGTTGGGGTACTGCGTGGCCGTTGGTTATTTCTCCATTGGTAGGAGCTGCCCTTCTGGCAAGATCCAGTTGATCCTGTATGTCTGCAAGCTGTTGACGCAATGACAGCTTCTCGGCTTCGTGGTCGATCCCTGCCTGCTTGGCATTTCCGAGCTCGATGTTGGTAGTCCTTAGTGTTTCTCGAAGACTCCTCCCTTCCTCCTGAAGACGCTTGGTGTTGGCTGTCGATTCTTCGAATGATTGCTGTAACCTTTTCATGTCTCCTTCCATAGCCTGCAGGCGTGCTGCGGTAATCCCGGCTTGATTCGCCTCAGCTTGAAGCTCTTTTGTACGGCTTTCGAGAGCATTATGTCTGGCCTTCCAGGATCTCAATTGACTCTCGTAATTTTCGACCTGGGAGACCAAAACTTTATTCTCGCGCTTCATGGTACCCAGCGATTGCGTCAATTCCACGACTTTATTCTCCAACTTGTATGATATCTGTTTTAGATCTCGAGCCTCCTCACGTATAGTCTTATAGCCGCGCCTCGCCTCTTTGCCACGCCACAGACTTTGAATGATGACAATCTTCTTACGATACTGCCTCCAGGAACGTAATTGCTGTCGTGCCCGCCAAGATCGTTGTATTGTCCGTGATGCATTCCCGACCTTTGTCTCCATGATCTTTCTTCTGCAAAGGTAACCCTTAGTAACACCTTGGAGTAATATGATATTGTTGCGGATTTGACTGAATCGCTTTTTCTCTTTATGGCCTCGCCACACTTTCTGGATGTTTGTCGCGGCCCTGACTCGCCGAACGTCTTCAGCTCGCAGTCGTGCATGATAGCCACGCGAGAGAGTTTGTAGTAACACAATGGAATTCCTTGCTTCAAGGTACTTTCTCCTGTAGTGCTTGCAACGAAGATTCTTCTGTATCAAAATAGCACACTCATTGAGCCTTGTCGTACGAAGATTTTCCAAAAAAGCCAACATACCAGCGCGGAAAAAGATCTTTGTTAGTCCCAACTGGTATTTGTCGAGCCCCCTCTCAGTGCCTTGCCCAAGAGCTTTCTTCAATATCGCATTTGCCATTTCTCGTATTTCAGATGTCCATGACTGGGAGGGTACCAGCATATAGTATCGTAAGGCAAATTCCTCGTAAGTCCATCGAGTAGGGTAACCTGCACAACTGATCCTGACAGTCTCCAACACGCCGCAAGCTCGCAGTTGGCTCAACACCATCGGTCCTTCGAAGCTCCAAGCTTGTTTACTTTCGTTAGGTTTGATACAGCGAATGTAGTGAACGTCGGTCGAGTTAATTGTTTGCATAAGCTCAATGAGTGATGACTTGAAGATGCCCCCAAGGGTCGGTTTTCTATTTGCAGCCACGCCCATCCTTCGGCCAGGAGTTGCTACAGCCTTGGAGGCCGCTGCAGTCGCCGAATCCTTTTCGCGCACAATAGAGGCAGCTTCGAGAACTTCCCCCAAGAAGGAATTCGTAGATAGTCGAAGCACCTCCATATGCTCGTCTGGTACGGTATCTCTGTTTTTCTCGATAAATCCATCCGACTCATATGTGACATTAATGGCATAATGGCAAACTGTGAAAGCTGATTTGCCAAAGCGAGGCTTTTTGTAAAACTTTGACTTGTCATTGGCGAAATTATGGTGTAGCTTCGTAACAAATTGTTCATCAGAGCCCATCGGTAATCGCGATTCCTCGTCCAGCAGCGCAAGAACTCCAAGTTTTGCCTCGATGAGGTCAATACAAGGCTGGTTGTCCGAGAAATCGATAAAAGTCCAGTCAATCTGCTCACGTAGGTATTCTTCCTGTTCCAATTTGAAGACATGCTGATTAAATTCCTGTTGCAGCTTCTCGTTTGCATAGTTGATGCAGAATTGCTCGAATGAGTTTTTAGCGAAATGTTCAAAGCCGTAGATATCAAGGACTCCAATGAAGGAAGCGGCTCGGCTGCTGACGTCCTCAGTCGCCAAACCGGCATTGATATTTTCAACAAGCCAGTCGAAAAGAGCAGAATAGACGAATTTTGCAACAGAGTCCCGAACTACGAAAGCCTGCTGTTGTGTCAAATTTGATTGAATTTTCTCCCCCCTTGTTATCAACTGCTTCTTAATAGTCCATTTAGCAAACTCATTAGCATCAACACCCAGCATCTGACATGCCCGGCCGAGAGATGGCTCGGTAGAAGGAAGCACTGAATCATTTCGTGTGGCTGTAATTTTGACATTTCCAAGGTGTAGTAGAGCACTAAGTAGCCCAAATATCTCCGCTTGTTTATCTTGACTGACGCCGATTGTGGTAAGCGACTGCCGTGTTGCGTCGAAGTCTGCTTTGTCGTCCACGCCCTCGATAACTGGGGCCCCGCCCTGGTTGAGATAGTCGAAATGTTCCACAGGAAGTAATCCCCACTCTTGCCGCTCCATATCTGTGGCGCCGGCGACAAGCTGGTAGAAGATGTGATAGTTCCTCTCTTTCAATGGCTGGAATACTAATCTGGAACGTTCAAGCAGGTACGTCCTTATTTTGGCACCAATAATCTCGGTTTTCTTGTCAAACATGATCTCTATGTATTTCCCAAACCTCGAGGAGTTATCGTTTCGTGTGGTCTTGGCATTGCCGAAGGCTTCCATCACAGGATTTGTGGCTAGAATCTGCTCCTCCGTCTCGCTCATTGTGTCTGCCACCCCTTTGGCCCGTTTTCCAGGCTGGTCTGGTGATTCCCGGGTTGCGAAATATCTCATAATGTACTTGGCACTGACAGTCTTGCCAGCTCCCGACTCCCCAGATACGACGATTGTCTGGTTGTTGTTATCTCGAAGCATGTCCCTAAATGTTGTCAGTCAGTGGCCACTTGAAGATAGATAGCTTCCAATCCCTCACGCAAAGGCTTCCTCCGCAATGGCGAAAAGATGAGGTGCCTGGGAAGACCGTTGTTTCCCCGCGTAAACTTGGACCATACCAGGGACATATAACGAGTCCACTCGAGCAAAAGGATTTGTTGCGATCAGGACAATCCCGCTGTATGTATATATCTCTTTCTGGGAGTACCGTAGCTTGATGGCTTGGAGGACTGAGCATACTCTTAGCTTAACACCAGGGTTTGTCACTTTTCGTCCAACTCACCTGCTGGTTCGTTGAGATGGGAGAGGCTAGTGAGATCATCGGTGGCCTCGAGTATGGCAGGGTTCATCAGCGGTGGTAGAGAGGCATTGTTGTCGTCTTGTATGGCAGCTACTGTCGTTACAATTGACCTCGTCTATCATATCATTGGGGTCAGCGGGTTCCGAATAGAACAACCACCTCGAAACAATGGTGATTCACCTCGCCGTTGGCTAACTGAAATACGAGCGTGACTTTATCCCCTTGAATTTTCTTCGACTCCACTTCCGATGCAACCCAGCCCTCTGTAGGATCAGGCTGCCATGCCCGCGTCCCGACATCATAATTGTGCGCCATGGCAGCTGGGGTAGGGGGCTCAGGAGCGCGGCCAGTCTGGGGGACAATGCTCCCGCTTTATGGCCAAGGGCCAGTCAGTGATGTGGGGTGTGAATAGCCAGACTCCACTGATCGATTATGGATTCATGAGTATCGCCTTTCTCAAGACAGGTGGATCTGTATAGCGAACAAGAAGATTATTGTTGGGGGTTATCTTTTTAGAAGTTCTGACCACAACGGAACCGGACGCGATCAAGCGGCGTTATCCGCGGCAGGGGGCGGGTCTCCTTTTCTTGGCCGCTTTCCGTGCATAACCAGAAACAAAGACTCCACCTTGTCCAAAGCAGACGACCACCTTACCCAGATTCTGTCACATATATAAGCCTGACGTCTTACCTTTCTACCTGTGGACATATCGGGTCAAAACATTTGGCGTGGTGGTGATCTATGGATTCTTGTCACCAATAGAATACGGGATTGTACAAGATAATTCCATTCCACTTCTTCTACTGACTGACGTTGACTACACCTTCAACCGGAAGTATCACGTGTAGACACCTTGGACTGGAGTACTAGAGCGCCCATCCGTGCTATTGTTATTCTGACGCAAATGTTACAGACTTATTCGGCTCTCTTGACATCTCTACGAGTTCTATACATATACCTAGTGCAGGAGATACAATGATGCCTTTTCTGACGGACCCAGAGCTGCCTAATATAACATATTCTCAGAGGTATGGCGCCAACCAAGCCTTCAACGATCTCACATCGCGAAGAATAACTTTGCCCCTTTGTAGTTGTCAAGCTTGCTGTTGAAGCCTTGATCCTGCAATCCTTTTATCTGGTTTGGGACAAAAATCTTCGATTTCCCCATATCCCAAAAAACACGCGTTGGTCTAATACAAGCTGTTGTTGAACTTATCCCACACTTTTTGATAAGACGTTTCCGAACACCATGAAAGATAAGCATTAAGTGAACTCAGCTCAAGATTGTGAAGGTGTACAATCATGTACAAGTATTGATTAATAGAGGACTCTGGTCATGATGCGAGCTGGAAAATGTTAGTACCATTCGAAGCTGTGGAAAAGAAGGCTGCTATACAGCTTAGACTCTCAAGTCGTTGATGAAGATCCGATATCTCGCGAACATTAACATCGCTTATGTCTGCCATAAGGTAGGCTACCTACAAAACCATCAGCTCGGAACTCTATTTGCAAGGTAGTTGTATTACACACATCACCTCTACTGTCTGTCATCTGCTTGTCAACGTTGTGGTCGCCAAGGATTTCGTTCACTAACTATTTTAGCGCTTGTGTCAAAGCTTGCAAAAGCAGGTCATGTCTACCTTTTCTTAAAACACCGGGCACGTTATGATGAATGTAAACCACTCGGACGTGGTTCGACTGATCCATCGTTAAGGAACGCAGATTGACTTCTGGCATGTTGACTGCGCCGAGTGTAGCTCCCTCGTTCACATAACGGACGAGCGCCTCGCTAACTTCAATTCCGATAGCACTCTGGGCTTCTTCTGTAGATCCACCAATGTGCGGAGTAAGAATGATGTTCCTAAGGCTTCGCAAGTCCTCTGCCCAAGGATTCAGGTCATTAGTAAAATAGTCTCCATTGCCAGCAGGCTCTGCAGGATATACGTCCAGGGCAGCTCCGGCGAGCTTTCCAGACCGCATAGCATTGATGAGCGCCGAAATATCGATGACGCTTCCTCTACTGGCATTAATTAGATAGCTACCATCTTTCATACAATTGAACTCCTCAGAACCAAGCATATTCTTAGTCTCTGGCAGTTCTGGAACGTGGCAGGTGACGAAGTCTGCGCACTCAAGTAGAGCCTTCAGCGTCGGCACCTGCTTAGCAGTACCCAGTGCCATTGAATTGATGGCATCATAAAACATAACATCCATCCCCATTGCCTCGGCCAGTACAGAAAGCTGGGATCCAATGTGCCCGTACCCGATTATACCTAAAACTTGCATTAGATCCATATAAGAAGGTTTGCTGTTGTGGATAAACAATACCGAGCGTCTTGCCCCGAATCTCCCAGCAGCCATTGCTTACCTTTTTCCAGGTCCCATGGTGTAGCTCGTTTGATCGGTCCCCAAGTTGTCTAGCAAGAGCGATGATCTCCGCAATGACAAGTTCAGCCACACTGCGGGAATTGCTGAACGGAGAGTTAAACACAGCAATTCCATGCTTAGCTGCGTACTGGATGTCGACCTGATTCGTTCCAATACAGAAGCATCCGATGACGATCAAGTTCTTGGCCTCCCGAAGCACGCGGGCGGTAAGTTTCGTTTTGGAACGTATGCCAATAACGTGGACATCTCTGTTATCGATAAGCCTAACATTTTACGCGGTTAGGGAAAATGGCATGGTACCCCACCGTATTTTCTTGATCAATTCGTCTTCCGTTAACGAAGATTTTAGGAATTCTACCTGGTAGCCTTGTGCAGACAGATTATCCCGGCCTGTTTGGTTGATATTTTCTAGGAGCAGAATCTTGACGTCCTCGGTAGCAAATGGCTTCAGTGGTTTTGCTGAGCCCGGGGTCACTACTCGGTGTAGTGATGCCCCCCCAGGAGAAGAGGAATGGAAGGTTGGCGAGGTAGATATGCCGAGACTAGACGAGACCTGCCTGGAAAACCCGTTTGTAATTAGAGAGATGTCAACGTTAGGGGGTGAAGCGCGCATTTTGCATGCTTACGAACGCAAAGGGGGATGACCCCCTTTCTTAAGATCAGTCATCGGCGCAAATAAATCATCGCTGAATCGGAATCTCATGCAGGAAGGGGATGTTAAAGTGATATCGGAAGGTACGGAGTCCAGATGTTGGAAGGGCCTCTGCGATTATTTGCCGACATTGCATTTGTCAGCGTGATTCTGGCTCCAAGGCCCTTTCACATGGGAAAAGGTCATTACACTTGGATCACTTAGTTCTCACAAACATAGTATGTTACTCCCTTATTCCGTGGGAATCTACATCAAACGCATGCCTAATTAAGATTTGTTGCTAGATGGAGCATGTAGGGTCCTCGAAGTCTTGCGAAAATGCCAAGCTTACCTTAGGGTAGGTCACGCAGAGCCGTTGTTATTGCGAGCTCTAGTAGAAGCGTAGACTGATCTATCAGTGACTTTTGTGTACTAGGCTAATTGCTACCAAGCATTCCAACGCCCTCAAGTCAGCTCAGCAAGGTAGCTCTGGACCTGTGATACCGGAACGCTGGCATGCTGAGGACAAATGTGCATAGCCCTCGCCGAAATGAGGCCGACCGGGACCACCGGTATGATATTAAAGCGAAGAAGCCCATAGACAAAGTTCAAAGCCGGCTTCCCGAAGCCGGGCATACAAACAGATCTAGCATATTTCCAAGCCATAGCCTTGATACCATTAGAAATCGTAGTCGCAAACAGAACGTGTCTAGCTTTGCTTGCATTCAGCGGCCTCTTGCTTTGGCTTCGAGTTGTCATCCTAAACATTGAGTCAGCCTACCTCTAATTTATTGTGTAGCTTGAACCGAGAACCTACCTCCTCGTCTGACTCATCCTCCTCATCTCTATCCTCACTAAGATCGTCATCCTCTTCATCGTCTTCGTCCTCGAAATCTCCTTCCTCTAAATCCTCATCAATCTCTTCAAACTGCAAAGCTTCCCCAGTAAACCAATCGATTGCTCGAGGGATTAGCTTTTCCTTGATGTCCTCGCCAAGTTGATAATCTAGTTCTAAACGTTCCTCGACGTCAGAAGACACCTCATCCTCACCTTCTCCAGGAGCTTTTGGAGGATCGAAGAAGTTGAAAAATGAATCTGTGGGTACTGTCTTTTTTACGACACGAGTCTGTTTGGTGTCTACTACACTGTAAGTCAACGTGCAGGGTAACTGTCTTGGGTACTCACTCTTGTTACGTTGCTTCTTGCTCTCAACCCGGACAGTAATGTCCTTCCCTGCTTTCCAATCGATTTTGTCACCATCAGCGTGATCGTAGATAAAGTCACCCCCATAACCGCTTTCTTCTTGGTAGTAATATGTCTTAGTGATAATCTTGTTTGTAAAGAATTCATTCTCAGCGAATTCGAAGATTAGACGGAATCCTGGTCGGTCGAGGTACTCCATACGAATATCGGTCAAAGACTTCAAAGCCGTTTCGTCCCTATCAGTGATCAACTCTGCTAATGAGACTTGGTTCTTCATGGCAGAAAGCCAGAATTCTGGGATGCCGGCAATCTTCTCGTTCGATTTATCCTCATCGGCCGATTCCGTCTTGCCAGCCTCATCTTCTCCTCCCTCCTCTTCCTGCTCGCCAGACTTAACCTCCTCCTCGGTGGGTTCCGCAGCCCCGTTGACAATCTTGGCACGTTTCTCGTATAGAGGTGTGAATTTAGCAAAGTACTTCTTCTCCAGCTGTAACACCTCTTCTTGAAGTTCGACCTCAAGCTTGGAGTGTTCTTTTTGCACACCCTTTAGACCGGCAACACGACGACGAACGGGAGCGGGTAGGGATTCGATATAGCCAGATGAGCGTCCTACGAGCGAGCCGAGTTTCCCTTGTATCATGGACACCAATTTAGGGTTTTGGGCGAATATTGAGGCGGCAGCCGCACGATCGAGATCCTCTTCAACCAAGAGTCAGCAGGGGATACGCCAGTGTTGAGCCGGCCCGAGGGGCTACGGCTGAAACATATGGTCGTACCTTCTTTGATGCTAGCAACACCAGGCTGTTGAGCATGAGACGAGATCGGAGCATTGTTGGCAGGTGTGTTCTGTGGGGTCCTGTATGGTTGATATCAACTGCCTGTTCATTGCGCCGAGAAAGCACCGACTTACGGTGCTGTTTGAAGATCGAGCTTCTTGTTGCGTATGGGTTCCGACATGTTGCAGGACGGGAGTAGAAACCCTGGGGTTCAGATGTTGTATTTAGGGTTCAAAGTTATCAAATTGAGGTGATCTTGAGCAAATAAATGTTTGAAGTTTTTTCCTTGGCGGGAAGACGGTGAATCTGGGTGAGTCCCACCAACTTATCAGTAAATTTACCACTAGATCAATCTATCTTACCTTACGATACATTAGGTACCTTTCCAAGCTTTAAGCCGACTTTAGCCCCGTCGCTTACCTAAGGCCGGCATGAGAAGTTCACGTTCACAAATTCCATAATGTATCCATATTGATGCCACCTACCTTTCCCGCCACTGACCCGTCGTAACCAACACATGAGACCTGACGTAGATCCCAAGTTTGAGAGTGATGATTCGGCATAGCTCTGTGTGTGCGGAAGTGGTAGTGGGGCGGCCAACGCATCCGAATCTGGAGAGTATTTCGATATAGATATACCGAACACGATGAGCAATTATAGCCCGCGCCCTTGGGCACATCAGCGTCTGGACAGTGCAGGAAGCAGAGGGGGAAATAGCATCATAAGTAGCGGCGATCGCGCCGCTCCCCGATTTCGACGAGACTCTAACATGAGTATAAGCAAGTCCGGCTACCCTTCTGGGTCCTAACCTGGAAAGACTCTAATCGTCTTATAGTGCAAGCTTCGTGTCCGATGTGGAAATGGCGCACGATGAGGTTAGATTCTACATTTGACTCTTCTGCAATAACTGCCAGAGCTCTGATTTACTCAGGTGTTCTCGGGTCCCATGTCAGAGAGTGTTCCGTCAAGCTTGACGGGTTTCGCGCATCGGCACTCCAGAGCAGACTCTATTACAAGTTTTACCTATTTTCAAGAGGACCAGGAGTCATTTGATTGGTCACAAGATGAGGAGGCCGTCCTAGAACCAGATGAAGAAGACCCTGATGCAGGCAAGCAGTTCGAGGACCAAATCACGTCCCTAGAGATGCCCCCGAAGAGGCGAAAATCCTCGGGACATTCAAGGATATCAGTAGAAGACCCTCTTCTCTTTCGCCATGATTCAGCAAAGACAGAGGCAAGCAATCTTGGGCAATGGAGTAGAACTAGTCAGAAGATATACGTCGTGACTGAAGACTTAACCATCGTAGTTGCGGGATTCACTACAAGATTGACAGGTCTTATTGCTTATATCGCTATTTGTACGTTGACGCTGGGGCTGGGCTACCTTATTCTACGCTGGATTCCACGTTGGCGAGTGCGACTGACTGGAACTCCGAAGCCCTTGCGTGAGTGCACATGGGTTGTCGTTGAGGTGAGATCGACTTCTGGCCAGAAAAGACCGAAAGCCGCCACTAAATATGATCAGAATCAATGGGGCGAATTTGAAGTCCAATACATTGCGGAAGCACAGTATGGCCATGCAATCTCGACGGTCTTCGGATCAGTGGAGAAACAGGGGTTTCATGATTATGATGAAGACGACGATCCAGTGATGATGCAACTCCGCTTCTTGGACTATCGCTATATCAGATTCTGCTACCATCCATTGAAGGACAAGTTCGTGCTTTCTAGTAATTGGAAGGATCCTACGTGGACAGACGTCAAGTCGATAAGAGCTGGTTTGGAAAGCGATGAACGATATAGACGAGAGCAAGTATTTGGCCTGAACCAGATTGATATAAAACAAAAGTCTATCCCTAAATTACTTGTTGATGAAGTATATACATTCACCATTTTCCTAGGTCTCTTATGCTAATGCAAGATAGGCGTTTCATCCATTTTATGTCTTTCAAATTGCAAGTCTTGTACTGTGGTCCTTGGACCAGTACTATTACTATGCAATTTGCATCTTTCTCATTTCTGTAGTCAGCATTACTACTACTTTACTAGAAACAAGATCGGTATGCTTACCGTGATTTTTGTCGAGCGTCTGTTGACTGAAAAGCAGACTATGAAACGACTTCGCGAGATCTCTCGGTTCGAGTGTAACGTTAGAGTTTTGCGGAACAGTTTTTGTTAGCCCTTTATCTGTATATAATTGCTCTACATGCTAAACAATGGTAGGGCGACAAGTCGGTAGCACCGAACTCGTGCCTGGGGACGTGTATGAGGTCTCGGATCCATCTTTGACTCAATTCCCTTGCGATAGTCTACTGCTGGCGGGCGATTGCATTGTAAATGAAAGCATGCTTACTGGTGGGTCACTACTGCGCAGTGATCAAAGATATGCCGCTTACATTCAGTCTAGGCGAATCCGTACCTGTGTCCAAGGTACCGACTACGAATGAATCCCTGCTCCTACTAAATTTGAGTGCAACCTCGTTAAACCCTGAGGTCACGAAACATTTCCTGTTCAGCGGTACCAAGATAATTCGGGCCAGACGCCCTCAGGACGGCCAGGATGATGAAGCAGTAGCCCTTGCCATTGTCGTTCGAACAGGGTTTAATACAACTAAAGGGGCTTTGGTACGCTCGATGCTGTTTCCGAAACCATCCGGGTTCAAATTCTACAAAGATGCGTTTCGATATATTACTGTCATGGCTGGGGTTGCTGGCATTGGCTTCATCGCCTCGTTCGTAAACTTCGTTCGACTGGGTGTAAGTTTGCGATTGCTGTCTGTTCATGGTAGTAGCTGAATCTCAGTAGCTTGCATGGCACTTGATTATAGTCCGAGCACTGGATCTTATTACGATAGTCGTGCCTCCAGCTTTGCCAGCAACACTGAGTATTGGTACCAGCTTTGCGTTGTCCCGTCTCAAAAAAAAGGACATTTTCTGTATTAGCCCCCAAAGGTAATCTTTGCTAGTACATAGGTTATCGATTACGGTATTTGACGTTCTGTAGAGTCAACGTAGGAGGCAAATTGGATATCGTTTGCTTTGATAAAACCGGTACATTAACTGAAGATGGGCTTGATGTGTTGGGAGTAAGGGTCGTTCATCGACCGGCAAACCGGTATTAGCAAGGCGTCTTGAGGCTTATAGGAATCGCTAATGCTCTTCCAGGTTCAGCGAAATTCTCTGTGCTTCCTCGGCTCTGTTGCCTGCTTCCACCTATGAACGCGATCCTACAGTCGACTACAAAGTCCACAAAGCCGCTCTTTACACAATGGCAACATGCCATTCTTTACGCAAGGTCAACGACGAGTATCTAGGAGACCCTCTTGATCTGAAGATGTTTGAGTTCACAGGCTGGTCCTTTGAGGAAAACGCTCAGAAAGCAAATGACGTGGAAGATGAGGACATCGAGAATAGTTCTGCTTCTGTAGCAAGACCGCCTCCAGGTTTAGAATACGATATTGACGAATCTCATGCATCTCCAACGGTGCGTCCCCTTCAAATAGTCAGAATTAATAAATGATTAATCTTCTGTAGCAGAATGTTCCGATCGAGTTGGCAATCCTGAAGACGTTCGACTTTGTATCGCAGCTACGCAGAGCCAGTGTTGTTGTTCGGCAGCTAGGCGCATCTGGTGGCGACATATATGTGAAGGGTGCCCCTGAATGTATGAAGGACATCTGCCACGCCGATAGCTGTACGTACTTCAGACACTGAAGTAGCAGATGTACCAGAACTGACCTCTTACAATCTCTTAGTGCCTTTAGATTACGAAGAACTACTCAACTTTTTTACGCATAGAGGCTTTAGAGTCATTGCTTGCGCAACCAAACACCTTCCACAGCTTGGCTGGCACAAGGTGCAGGAAATGAAGCGCGCAGATGCGGAATCGGACCTTGAATTCGTGGGGTTCATAATATTTGAAAACAAGTTGAAAGCCGCAACTCCTGGGATCGTCAATGAGCTTAACGAAGCTGGAATCCGTCAGGTCATGTGTACCGGAGACAATATCCTGACCGCAATTAGCGTTGCCAGGGAGTGCTCCTTGATCGATCGCACCGCCCACTGCTTCGTACCACATTTTGTTGAGGGTGGGTTTGCCCCGGTACTGACCTTATACATCTAACTCTGTCTCACTGCTATATAGGCGATATTCAAGACCCAAAGGCTATCCTTACATGGAAAAGTGTGGACAATCCCCTCTATGAGTTGGATGAGCATACCCTAATGGTATGGACGGCTTAGTAAGAGTAGATCCTCTCACTGACGGGTATAGCCTTTACCACCGCCAGCAGAAAGCGATGTCTCTCTGCCTTATGACATGGTAAATCTTCGCAATTATTCGCTTGCTGTCAGTGGAGATGTCTTCAGATGGGTTATTGAATACGGAAGCGAAGATGTCCTGAAACGAGTGAGTACTCTGACGAGGTATCTTCCAAGCTGACACGATCAACGAGTAGATGCTCGTCTCCGGCCAAGTCTTCGCAAGGATGTCGCCTGACGAAAAGCATGAGTTGGTTGAGAAGCTCCAAAGCATAGACTACTGCTGCGGCTTCTGTGGTGATGGTGCCAACGACTGTGGAGCGCTCAAGGCCGCGGATGTTGGCATCTCATTGTCTGAGGCTGAAGCTTCGGTAGCGGCGCCATTTACTAGCCGAGTATTCGATATTTCTTGCGTGCCTGAGGTCATTCGGTAAGTATTCTCGTAGACCAGCGCGAGGATCCCTACTTATACGTTCGACAGCGAGGGCCGTGCAGCTCTTGTTACAAGCTTCTGCTGTTTCAAGTACATGAGCTTATACTCCGCAATTCAATTTACCTCCGTCAGCTTCCTCTATGCGTCCGCTTCCAATCTGGGAGATTTCCAGGTGAGCACCAGTTTGGTTCGGTCTTCCAGATCTCTTGGTTGACTTCTGTGAAGTTTCTTTTCATAGACTTATTCCTGATCCTTCCCATTGCCATATTCAGTAAGTCCAATCCGTAAGCCCACCTGTTATAAATGGTCTAACCGTCAAATAGTGGGTTGGACTGCCGCTTACCCAACCCTTTGTCGCAAGCGGCCGACCGCAAGCCTGGTTTCGCGAAAGGTACTGACCCCTCTACTGGGCCAAGTACTAATATGCATACTTGTCCAAGCGGTTTGCTTCGAGGCCGTACGACGACAACCATGGTACGTACATTTCCCTAACCACATCCGACGCAATGTCTCCTTACTCCCATCCAGGTTCATCCCACCAAAAGTAAAGAAGGAAAAATCCAACATTGAAAATTCCGAAAACACAAGTCTCTTCTTTATATCCTGCTTCCAATACATCCTTTCCGGCATCGTCCTCAGTGTCGGCCCACCCTTTCGACATTCCATGACTAAGAACCGTAAGTTTCCCCCATTCCCAACCTCATCGCCTTCACTTCCGCACCTCCCCCCTAAGAAAACACTCGCCCATAAACATCCCTCACTGACCCCCAACCACAGTCCCCTTCGTCACCACCATAATAACCGCCCTCCTCTTCACCGCCTACCTCCTCTTTGACCCGGCTGTCTGGCTGGCAAAATTCATGCAACTGACGCCCATGCCCTGGGGTTTCAAACTGTTCATTCTCGTGCTCGCACTGGGTTGGCATTCGTGCGCGCGACTGGGGGAGAGGAAGGTTTTTGGGTTGGTGGCAAGATGGATTGGGAAGGTGAGGGAGTGGGGGGCGCCGGGGAGGAGGAAGAGGAGGAAGGTGTATAAGGTGTTATGTGAGGAGATAAGGATGTAGGTGGTGGGGCTAGTGGTTGGGGTGGGGGAGTGGGCTCTTCGGGTAGTTTCCTTGATTCTTTCTGATATTTGGCTGTGGTAGACTTTCTTTTCGTGTACGTTATTTTGTCCTTGGCTTGAACAGCTTTCGATAGTCTCTGCTGTTACGTCCTACGAAAGTAGCCTTGCCGTAATATCGTCTTGTGAACGGAGCCCCAACAGGTAGCATGTAGCGGCGAACAATGTATGTATCCGGGAGTATTTGAAGGGAGTGGAACGCTTGCGCTAGAACCCCATCCAGCCGTACCTCGTCCTATGTTATTGCTCGACACACCGCTATAATCTGGCGCACTATGCACTCCGAATCAAACATCCCACCAGCACCCCTAAACCTACCAACATCAAAACCCCCCCCGACCTCCATCCATTCCACCCATTGAAAACACACACACACATCTTTAGACTCGTTCAAACACACAACAACAACAACCCCAGCAACCTTCCTCCCTCCCTCCCTGCCTACCTACTTACCTACCTACCTACCTACCTACCTACCTATCTACCAACCTACCTACCTTCCTCCCTCCCTGCCTACCTACACACCTACCTCTGCAACAAACCGATCACGCTGCAGCTATACTTTACTGTATGAACACGAAGAGAAACAGGAACCAGAGAATCATTAGATGTCTTTTTTCTTGCTTTTGCGCGCTTGAATATCAAGGTATTAGTACTGGGAAACTGGGAGGGAGAGTATGTATGTATGTATGTATAGCCCGAACCTATAGGGGTAGTAGTGGTAGTAGTAGTGGTAGTAGCGAGGGTAGGGATCTCATGGACAGAGAGGCATTCCTTGGATATGATAGACAAAGATGGCTATGATGGTGGCGCCAGTCTTAGGCGACGAAAGCGACGGTGGTTGGTGGGAATGGGTAAGCTTGAAAGGACTTGGAGTGCACGAGGCAATCACCATCATCAATGCCCACGATCTCCTGACTATATCTAATCAGGCTTCAAGGAATCACATCATGGATTCTCACGCATGGTAGAATGTCAAGGTGGATTGATTCGCATAACGCCTAAAAACACGTCGTACTCTAACCTTTCATGGGCCTGCATCGAGGTCATAGAACGCGGCTTAGGCCAAAGCCTTTCAGAGACCCAAGCTATCTCATCTGACCACATCTGACGTGCCCCGAAATCCCTAAGCGCTCTGCAGGCGAATTTGATCCAGTACACCAATGTCGACCTGCCGTAAAGCGCGCTCCTCGCATACAGGCCATTCTCCTGACATTCCCCATCCTTACTAAACCCTTTCCTCCGGCTACACACACCCGTAGAAAGAAAAAAATTGCTTCGACACTGGATCGCAGCAACTCGACGGCCGTTTCGTTGGTATCTTTGGCGTTATGTTCGTTTCCTCGTTCGTTTCCCCGGTTCCCTCCTTTCCATTGCTCCTTGCTGTATACTAGGAACGCCAAGGTTGAACCCCTCCATGATCATTTTTCCTTTCTCAGAAAATCCGTCCTGACCGAGTCCCGGAGTACCCCTTCGATTGCTGGTTATGCGTAAACCAGTGATAGTCTTGGAGCTTCGTTTCCAAACACACATAGCACGATGACATAGTAGAAAAATCCATAACGCCGGACTGACATAAAGAGTGCGATAACGTGAAAATGCTGTAATGTAAGATACCGTGACTTAAGAGATACTGGAATCGAGAACAAATTGCTGAACAAGCTGGCAACATGCGGTTCGAGCCTAGTAACTAGGATTGAGGGCTTACACGAGTGTCGGTCAATTTCGCCGTTCGCAACCGCTTGAGGTTTTCGAGGACGTTGGCCTCGCACTATACATATTTCGCTGGTGGAAAAGATCGACGAAAAGAAAGGAAGGATAGGGCTGCACATCAAGAGCGGGATGTTAGGCTTCTGGCACCGAGTGCTGGCCTTGAAGACTTCTTCGCCGACTTAGGGTTTTTGTTACCCCCAATCTTTTGGAAGCCTTGTAGAATATCCAAACCACCAAAATCGTCAGGCTCATCATCCACATAAAGGTCCAGACTGAAAATGTCTTCTTTTGAGACGTCATCAAGGTTGGTGTCAAAGGCCGGTGACTTGCACGGAGACTTTTGAGATTTCTGACGGATTGGTGACTCGAGGTATGGAGTTTTCGACAAGGCTTTGCTGTTCAAGCTGGCACCGGTAACGTCGGCAAGAATGTTGGATGTTTTATTTGTACGATCAAGGCGTGGACGCCGAGCGGAGCGTTTCCCAGGAGACGCGGGGAAATGACGGGAATATGCCATTGCAGGGCTGTCTGCAAAGATATTGAACCCAGTATGGATATCATCATTGAAGGCATAGTGCTCATCTTCGACAATCTTAAAGGCCGGGCTGAAGGGAATCTCGTCATTCAGTAAGCTCATGTTCTTGACTGGAGAGCCAACAAGTTCCCGAATCTTGTTGCGATGGTTGCGCAGGTTGGTATTTGGTGAAATGGACGCTGGTGGCTTAGGGGGCAGCTTGAACATTACGGCCGGCGTTAGTGGTGGCAGCATCAGCGAGCTATCGAAATGACGCAGCGGAGACGACGAGACTAAAGCCGGCGTAGGCTGTTTCAGAGATGACCGGCCTTTGCTTGGGCTGATGTCATGTGACGACGAGCGGATACGAGCGATTTCCTCCTCTGCTCGTCCCCGTTTGATCCTTGGTCGATCAACATCAACCTCAGAGTTGGAGATGTATCCATTGGGATATGGTCTCGCGGCTGAAGACTCTAGAGACGAGAAATAACCACTATCATCCATCGTAGCCATTTTACGCTTTCTCGACCGTGATCGACTGGAGGGCAGTGCGAACTCGGTAACATGAGGGGGCGTATCTTCCCGTAGCTGCGAACGGTGAGCAACCGGTGGCGATGAGTGGATGACCTGAAGGGGTGACGAGAGATGATTTCTGGACTGGGGTGGCGGCATATTAATGACCTCCTCAAAATCGTCTCCATTAGATGGTGCGTCTGAAGCTGGGATAGTGGCATCTGACGAAGGTTCTGTAGCATCAATGGCTTGGCGATTAGAGACTTGGCGGTCCGGTTGTGTTGCGGATTGGATCGGAACAGGCCATGCGCTGAAGTTCGCTTCACTTGAGGGCTGGACTGGAGGGAACCATGCGCTCGAATTCGGTTCACTCGAAGGCTGAGAAAAAGATCCCATGCCAGGGCCAGCAGTGGTCATAGTCGGTCCCGAAGATGAGTTTGGGCGATGAGTGGGCTTGTCCTTGACGAATTGCGCCTCCATTCCAGGCTCGATGGCCCAGTAATTTCCTTTGCCAGGATCATCCTTTGGCCTCTCTTGCTTGATGAACGCTTTATTGAGGCTCAGATTATGACGGATGCTGTTTTGCCATCCAGCATCAGAGGCACGATAGTGGGAGAAAGAATCCGATATCCATTTGTATATTTGTGCTAGAGTCAGACGACGTCCGGGAGCGCGAAGAATTGACATTCCGATAAGTAATGCGTATCTGTAAGGTGGCTTCGTTCCGTCATCGTCGATCTGCGGCATATCTTGTGGTTCTGGGATCTGTATTGGTTTTGGCTCTTCACATCGGGGCTTCTTGTAGGTTGTTTCTGAGAGCCCAGCAGGATCCCGCAGCTGCCTCTTCTTGTGGTTTATATCTAGCAGCATCTTCTTGTCATTTATTTCTATAAGACCGGCAGGATCCGGCAGCAAATTTTTCAGAGGCGCTTTGTAGCCATATGTCGGATCTGGAAATTCTGCAAAATTATCATTGTGATATGCTGGGCTGAAATTCTCCTTGTCGGCAGATCTTGTACTTGGGAATGTGGTGTAAGCGCATTTCTGAGCCTTGTGCGAAGCCAGATCTTGGAACGTTGAGGTGATGGATTTTTTGACAGGGGAATCAGTACCGAAGACCTCGATATTCGAAGGTGGAGCGAAAGTGATCAATTTATCGCTAAAGAGGGCTTTTGGTGAATTTCCTCTGGGCTGCTGAGCAGATTTGGTTGGAGATCGGCCAGTTGGTGCACATGTTGGAGGATTGAACGTAACGCTTCTCCCGAACAAGGCGTTGAAAGGTGAGTTGTGGTCTGACAAAGGTTCGCCAAAGCTTGTGGAGTTTTGTAGTGGCATATCGGTAGTATCGAAGGAGGTAACCGGGTCGTGGAAGATTTCGAGACGTCGCGTCGAAGCCATCGTCAACGGACCAGCTTGTTGTTGATGGCACCAGAAATCGCTTCAACGAGCTTTATGACGCGTAGAACCGAAGTTTTGGAGCGGTTCCGACAAATGTGGTGGTTGTGATCGCAGCGACTGTGCGTTGTGGCTGAGGTTATCTCAGGCGCGCTATGGCTGCGATGAAGATTGCGCAAATTGCGTCTTTGGCCTCGTTGGATGTAATGTGTCTCAACGGTAGATCCAGCCTGCAGCTCACCTTTGATGGCCTATGCTGGGACTGTCATGTGTTGTGTGAGAGGTTGTATTAGGAGAACCATTGGCTGGCAAACCTGGAGGTGAAGGGATGAGTGATCGCGAAAGCGAGCTGAGGTGAGGTTCGAAGCTGATAGCAAGATCTTGCCTTGAGTCTTTTTTACAGTGTAGCAATGCAATAACAAAGATGTGTAAGCTATCAGAGCAATAGAGGGTGCAGATGCAATGCGAATTTGTTGAGTTGGGGTGTTTTGAGGTGAAGGAGTTGAAGACTTGGAAGGAGGGGATCATCCGCCTACGAGGTGATGCTTTAAAGTATTGGAAATGGCCACCGTACCGCAATTGCACTATACACGAACATCAACAAAAGATGCAAATATTAACATATACGAGCAATAACGTCAAATATATATAGAGACGTT